>ENA-ORCN01000398-ORCN01000398.1-human-gut-metagenome-genome-assembly--contig:-NODE-398-length-37347-cov-5.984304_pt1 | contig 37347 bp, 31 predicted proteins | sample MGYA00242984_ERZ507984 | MGnify/ENA primary metagenome ERZ507984 (study PRJEB26167, sample SAMN06115395) | human gut metagenome | host: Homo sapiens | place: China:Hubei | collected 2016-05-19 | study... | reverse complement strand
GCATTGGCACTCACGCTGATGCCCCCGTCGGTCTGGTAGACGCCCTCGCCGAGAAGTTCATCCTCGTAGTAGCTGTACTCAAAGGACAGGGAGTCACTGCCGTAATGGTCGCGCGCCTCCTGAGCCAGCTCCGACTCGTTGGAGAGCACCGCGGCGTAGCAGCGCTCCATCTCGGCGTTGAAGGCGTCGCGCACGGCAACCGCCGCGCTCTGTGTGGCTGCGGCGCCGGGTTCATAGAGCGCGCCGTCGGCGGTGCGAAGCTCAAGCTGCGGCAGCTCATAATTTGTGTGCAGCAGGAGCGTGCCGTCGTCGGCAGTGTAGGTCGATTCATGGGTGAGCGGCGTGCCGACGGCGAAGGTCAGCTCCGGCGTCTCCGGCTGGGAGGGCTTTGGAGCATCGGGACCGGTCGGATCGACCTTGACGGCGCAGGCGCCGAGTGACAGCGCCAGCGAGAGCGCGAGCAGGGTGGAAAGCAGTTTTTTCATGCGGTGTCTCCTTTCTGAAAGAGGGGGGAGGTCACAGAATGACCGGGTCGGTCGTCCATGCGCTGCCGGGCCTCGCCGCAGCGAGGGACGGATAGGCGAGGACGTATTGCTCCTCGGCGCGGGCGGTCAGGGCGAAGAGCCGCTGCGCGGCCGCGTCCAGCCGCCGCACGTCCGCGCTCCTCGTGAGGACAGGCGCGGCGGCGGTCGTTTTCATGCATCGGAGCAGCTCGCGCCCGCGCGCATTGCACGCCAGCACGCGCAGGTAGGGCACGCGCTGCGGGATATCCTCCGGCGTGACGCCGAGGTAAGCGGCGAGCAACAGCCGCCGCAGCCGCGCGTAGGCGTAGCGCTTGGACTTCGCCGCGGCGAGAATGTCCTCGATGCTCGTTTCGCGCTGCACGGCGTCGTAGAAGCGGTGGTAAAGCCCCTCGCCGCCGCCGTCGAAGGGGGCGAAGTCCTCCTCGCGCATCGCGCGCAGACGGGCGAGGATCGCACGCTCGGCGTTTGCCATCGTCACCGGCGCGCGGCCTGCCGCGCATTCGCGCGCGCAGATCGCCGCGCTCTCCGGCGTGAGAAATTCGTCGGCGCACGCGCCGTTTATGAGCAGCTCGCGGATGCGGCTCGCGGAGGCGAAGCCCTCCGCCGCGCCGCCGTCGTGCCCGACGCCCCTTCGCGGCAGCGCCAGCGGCATCAGCGCGGCGGCCTGCCGCGCGATGGCCTTGCAGTATTCCACGCCCAGAATGTCGTTCGGCTGCGCGAGGACGGCGGCCTTCTCACCGAGCAGCTTGCGTGCGGCGGCTTCGCGCGCTGCGGCGAAGGAGACGCCCTCCTGTAAGCCCTGACGCAGATACGCGGCAAAGGACTCCGATTCGAGCGCCGCCGCCACGGCTTTCAGCGTTTCCGTGTCGCCGCACTCACTGCCGAAGACCAGCGTGTCCACCGCGCCGGTCGCCGCCAGCACGCCCACGCCGCCCGCGGCGAAGCCCTCGGCAGACGCGATCGCCCACGGCAGCGGCAGCTCGAGCACGAGGTCGGCGCCGCCGCGCACGGCGGCCTCCGCGCGTGCGTGCGTCCGCATGACGGCAAAATCGCCCCGCTGGACGAAGCTGCCGCTCATGGCGCAGACGACGGCGGTCTCCGCACCGAGACGGCGGCGCAGCTCGCCGAGCTGCCAGGCGTGGCCGCGATGGAATGGATTATACTCACTTATGATACCAGCAGTCCGCATAAAAATCATCTCAAAATGGTTACAATTTTGGCTCCTGCAAAAAAATTTATGGTTGTCATCACGGAAATTTTTGCTATAATAAAAGACGTATGTATTGGTCCGTCGGACAAATTCCCGCAATTCCCATCTCTATCTTACCTGAAATTGGGGCACATTGCAAGACGCCGCCCCCTGGAAAACGGAGGAAACAACATGAATGTTCTGGTCATCAACGCAGGAAGCTCTTCCCTGAAGTATCAGCTTCTCAATCCCGCCACCGGCGCGCTGCTCGCCAAGGGCCTTTGCGAGCGCATCGGCATCGACGGCAAATTCACCTACAAGCCCCAGCCCGAGGGCAAGGAGGCCATCAAGGCCGCCGACGTCGCCATGCCCACCCACAACGAAGCCATCGCGGCTGTTCTGAACGCCCTCGTGGACGAGAAGAACGGCGTCATCGGCTCCATGAAGGAGATCGACGCGGTCGGTCACCGCGTGGTCCACGGCGGCGAGAAGTTCGCCAAGTCCGTCGTCATCACCGACGAGGTCATGGCCGCCATCGAGGCGTGCAATCCCCTCGCGCCCCTGCACAACCCCGCCAACATCATCGGCATCAAGGCCTGCCAGCAGCTCATGCCTGGCGTGCCCATGGTCGCCGTGTTCGACACCGCCTTCCATCAGACGATGCCTCCCGTGGCCTACACCTATGCCATTCCCTATGAGTATTACGAGAACGACAAGGTCCGCCGCTACGGCTTCCACGGCACCAGCCACAAGTATGTCGCCTCCCGCGCCGCCGATATGCTCGGCAAGCCCAGCGAGAGCCTGAAGCTCATCTCCTGCCACCTCGGCAACGGCTCCTCCGTCACCGCCGTGGACGGCGGCAAGAGCGTGGAGACCTCCATGGGCTTCACGCCCCTCGCCGGCCTGCCCATGGGCACCCGCGCGGGCGACATCGACGCCGGTATTCTGGAGTACCTGATGAACAAGTACGGCTACTCCATCGGCGAGATGCTGAACATCCTCAACAAGAAGTCCGGCATGGAGGGCATCTCCGGCGTTTCCTCCGACTTCCGCGATCTGGAGGAGGGCGCTGAGAAGGGCAACGAGCGCTGCGCGCTCGCCCGCGAGAAGTTCGCCTACGAGGTCAAGAAGCTCATCGGCGCGTATGCCGCCGTCATGGGCGGCGTGGACGCCATCATCTTCACCGCCGGTGTCGGCGAGAACGACGCGCTCGAGCGTATGCAGATCGCGTCCGGCCTGGAGTACATGGGCGTGAAGATGGACGAGGACGCCAACAACGTCCGCGGCGAGGAGCGCGTGATCTCCGCCACGGATTCCAAGGTCAAGGTCCTGCTCATCCCCACCAACGAAGAGCTGATGATCGCCATGGATACCGCCTCCCTCGTCGGCTGAGGCAAAAAGCAAGCGGAATAAAAGGAAGCAGATGCAAAGCATCTGCTTCCTTTTTGCGTTATTTCGCAGCCTCCGGCCGCGGCTTATCCCACGGGAGAGGGAGCTTCTGCACAAGCCCGATGAGCTGGCCCGAAATGAGCACGGTCAGCAGCGAGTAGCCGATGCGCCGCAATGGGATATAGGTCAGCGACAGGCCGAGCACCACCAGGTCGGTGGAGAGATAGGCCCATTGGATGCCCATGCCCGTGACGTGCGCGATGCACATGGCGAGCGCGTCGTCGCCGCCGGAGGCGCCGCCCGCGCGCACGGAAAGTCCCGCGCCGACGCCGACGAACAGCGCGCCGACCACGGCGGCGAGCAGCGGCATTTCGGCCAGCTGCGGCCAGAGCGGCGGGAACAGCTCGTAGAGCTTGTAGGGCAGCGAGAAGCCCACGGTCGCGATGAGCGAGTAGGCAATGAAGCTGCGGCCCAGCAGCCGCCAGCCCCAGCCGTAGCACAGCAGGTTCAGCACAAAGCCGGAGACAGCGGGGGAGAGGGAGAACCAATGGTCGAGCAGCAGCGTCGCGCCGAGCACGCCGCCCTCAGTGATGCCGGAGACGGAGTGGACGTGGTAGAGACCGAACGCCAGGAACGCGCTGGAGAAAAACGCCATGCAGCAGCGCCAGCGCTCTAGGCCGCGCACGGTGGCGCGGCACTCGTTCCAGAGGCCGCGCAGGGAGGGGAAAGACAAGCTAAAACCTCGCGATCTGTTGTGAATTTGGCGGCTCAGGCGGTTGTTTCACGCACAAAGCCTTCGGGGTAAACGGTGAAGTCGTACACCGTGCCGTCCTCGGGGACGGCGAGCGAGCCGTCCCGCAGGCTGAGGAAGGGCTGATAGATGACGGTTGTGCCGTCCGCGGCGGTGACGGTGACCTGCGTGTTCGGCATGATGTCGCTCTCGTTGGCGATGAGATACACCGGCGCAGCGCCGCTGCCGTGATAGAGAAGCTCGCCGGCCTCGGGCAGCTCCGCGCCCTCGGTGAGCCAGCCGTATTCGTTCACGGCGACGTCCGCATTTTCATCGACGGGGACGATGCAGTAGATGTCCCAGCCGCCGGGGGCGACGACCTGCTCCGCGGGGATCTCCCGCAGGAAGGGATAGGCGGTGAGACAGTCCGCGCCCTCGAGCAGGGCGGTCAGGTCGGTATCCGTCTCGCCGTTGGTCGAGCCGAGGTAGGCACAGCCGAGCACCGCGCCCGCGGCGCGGATGGTCTCGCGCAGGTCGGCGAGCGACTGCTCCGCCTCGCTCGGCGCAGGGGGATCGGGAGTATCGGGGGTGTCGGGCTGCTCGACCGGCGGCTGCACGGAGGGGTCCTCCGTCGGCTTTTTCCCGCCGCAGGCGGTGAGGGTGAGCAGCAGCAACGCGCTGAGCAGCGCGCAAAGGATTCGTTTCATGGGAGATGTTTTCCTTTCGGGGATTCAGAATTTTCCGCCGGAGTGCGAGAAGCCGCCGGAGTTGACGGTCGTGCCGCCGGAGAAGCTGGGGCCGCTGTCGTGGTCGTCGGACTCCGTCTTGATGGGCGTGCGCACCTCGGTGGTGTGGGTGAAGCGGTCCTCGCGCGCGGTGATCTCGGCGCCGCCGGAGACGGTGTAGCGCGCGGCCTCGGTCGCGCGGCGCACGCTCTTGAGCTGACGCTTATAGATCGCGCAGACGATGAACGCCACGATCAGGCCGAGGGGCAGACCGAACCGGAAGGCCATGAGGGCGGCAAAGAAGAGCTTATCCCCAAAGCTCAGCGGTTCATATTCCTCCTCGGTTTCGTCGGACGGCTCCACGTCGATGGGGGCGCCGTTGGCGTTGGCCTCGAGGTAGCGGCCGCACGCGGCGATGTAGTCCGCGAAGCCGCCGTACCAGTCGTCCTCACGGAAGTTGTCGAGGAACTCGTCCTGCATGATGTACTTGCCGTAGTCGGTGAAGGCGGCGTTGGCGGTGTCGCCGTGGGCGAGCATCTGGAAATCGCGCTCGGCCATGCTCAGCGCGAGCATGATGCCGTTGCTGTCGTAGGAGGCGGCAAGCCCGAGCGCATCCCATGCGTATTCGGTGAAGGCGGCCATGCCGGTCTCACCGGTCTCCGTGACCGCGTCGGGGTCGATGTAGTCCGCCATGTCGTCGACGGTCACGACGTACACGCCGCAGCCGTACTGGTCGGCGACCGCCATCGCCGACGCGGTGAGCGTATCGTACTCCTCCTGGGTGAGCAGGGCCGCGTCGTCGTAGACGTACACGCCGCTGCTGTCCGCCGCGGCGGACACGCTCAGCGACAGCGCGAGGACGAGGGCGAAGAGCAGGGAAGCATATTTCTTCATCATCATGCCACCTCCTTACAGGCTCAGGAGCAGTCCGGCAGCCATCACGCCCAGCATACAAAGACCGGTGATGGCGGCGAAATGCTTCCAGTACAGTCCCTTGTCGAGCGGCAGGTCGCCGACGAGCTTGCCGGTCTGGCCGTTCATGGCGAAGAGAAAGCTCTTGCCGTTCCACTTCGTGCTCAGCAGCCACACGGGCATGAGCGCATAGTGGACCTTGCCGCGGTGGAGCGTGACGTTTTGGCTCTCGACCGTGCAGGAGGTGTAGTCGCCGCGGGCGTCCTGCTCCATCAGCTCCACGGCGCTCGTTTCGCAGCGGCTGTCCGCGCGTTCGGCGCAGTCCTGCACGGAAACGTCGTATTTGTCGGCGAGGAAGCCGGGCAGATACGCCGTGGAAAAGGGCTTGAGCTCCTTGTAGTCGAAGGGCTCGATGGCGTCCATGTGGTCGTCAGGCATCTTGCTCGAGGCGTCCACCGGCACGCGCTCGAACCGCACCGTGCCCGCGCGGCGCACGTCGTAATGGTTCGTGACGGTCACGTTTTCACGGGCGGTGGAGTAGCCGCTCACCTTGGTGCCGTGGCAGCGGACATCGACCTCCGCGCTGCCGTCGTAGAGCCAGAAGGGGACGTAGACGCCCTTGACCTCCTCGATGTGGTTCTCATTGGAGAACGCCTTCGGTAGCAGCTTCTTGCCGCCGTAGTGCTTTTTGAGCGCCGCGACCGCGGCGGCCTTATCCAGCTTGAAGGGCAGCACATAGTCGGGCTTGAGCGCACCGCTGAACTGCCCGGGCACGATGGTGTTGTTGCCGCAGTAGGGGCAGGAGGTCGCGCTGGTCGTCTCATCGCAGATCAGCTCCGCGCCGCAGCTCGGGCAGGAATAGACGCGCAGCTTTTCCGCGTCCGCACCCCAGTCGCTGCCGGAGGCGGAGGCCCATTCGCCGTCCGTCGCGGCCTGCTCCTCTGCCTGACGGAACGCGCCGGCGGCCTGCGCGTCCTTCTCGGCGTAGAGCTTTTCAACCTCCGCGACCTCGTAGCTCGAGCCGCAGAAGTCGCATTGGAGCTTGCCGGTCGCGCTGTCGAAGCGCAGCGGGCCGGTGCAGGCGGGACACTTGTAATTGGTCACCTGATTTGCCATGCTTTTTTCTCCTTTTTCAGACTTGTCATAAGGTCGGCAGGAGCCTGCCACACAGCGCGGCAGGCCCGATCATACCGTTTTATCGTTTGTGGATCGCTCAGGCTCTGGGCTTGCCGCAGTTGGAGCAGAATTTGCCGCTGTTTTTCGTGCCGCACTCGCAGGTCCACTCCGCGGCGGGCGCGGGCTTGCCGCAGTTCGAGCAGAACTTGCCCGTGTTCTTCGCGCCGCATTCGCAGGTCCATTCATTCGCCGGAGCGGGGGCGGGCTTGCCGCAGTTCGCGCAGAACTTGCCCGTGTTGCCCGTCTGTCCGCACGCGCAGGTCCAGCCTGCCGCCGCGGGGGCCGCCTGCGCCTGCGCCGCCTGCTGCTGCGCGCCCTGCTGATAGAGGGTGCCCATCTGCGCGCCTGCCATGCCGCCTGCCATGCCCATGCCCATGAATGCGCCGACCGCGCCGTTCGGGTTCGCCGCCGCCGTCTTCATCGCGTCGCCGGTCGCGCCCGCGAGATGCGCCGCCGCACGGGTCGGGTCCATGAACGCCGCGTTGCGCTGCATCTCCTTGATCATCTTCTCGTCTTCCTCGTTCGCCGTGACGGAGGAAACGCCGAAGGAGACGACCTCGATGCCGCGCAGGTCGCGCCACTTGGCGCTCAGCGCCTCGTTGAGCGCGTCCGCCAGCTCGACCGTGTGGCCGGGCAGCGCGGAGTAGCGGATGCCCATCTCGCTGATCTTCGCGAACGCGGGCTGGAGCGCGGTGAGCAGCTCGGTCTTGAGCTGGCTGTCGAGGTTCGAGCGGTCATAGTCCTCGCTCACGTTGCCGCAGACGTTCGTGTAGAACAGGAGCGGGTTGGCGATATGATAGCTGTACTCGCCGAAGCAGCGGATGCCCACGTCGATGTCGATCGCCGCGCGCTGGTCGACCACGCGGAACGGAACGGGAGACGCCGTGCCGTATTTATTGCCGATGAGCTCCTTCGTGTTGAAGTAGTAGACGCGCTGGTCCTTCGGCGCTTCGCCGCCGAAGGTGAAACGCTTGCCGATGTTGCGGAAAACATCGCCGATGCCGTCGCCGAGCTTGCCCGAGAAGATGCTCGGCTCGGTGGAGGTATCATAGAGGAACTCGCCCGGCTCGGCGCAGACCTCCACGACCTTGCCCTGCTCGACGATGAGCATACACTGGCCGTCCGCCACGGCGATCATCGAGCCGTTGGTGATGATGTTCTCGTCGCCCTTGGTGTTGCTCGAACGGCCCGTGACCTTCTTGTGGCCCTTGGTCGCCAGAATGTTTGCGGGCATCGCTTCACAGTAGAAGTATTCCTTCCACTGGTCGGCCATCACGCCGCCCGCCGCGCCCGCGATCGCTTTGATGAGTCCCATACGATAAAGCTCCCTTCTGTTTCTTTCAGCCGGTTTTGCTTGTATTTGCTTGCGATGCATCTAGTTTATCAGAAAATAGACAAAAACGCAATGACCTTTTGCGCTTTCCTGCACGCTTTCATCATCCGGTAGCACAAAAGAAGGCTATGGCAGCACCGCACAATTGCGTCTTCGCGCTTCGCCGGATCTTTTCCGCCAATTCTGTGGTTTGAAAAGCTTGAAATACATACAGTATTCCTGCGCTTTTCAAGCCTTGCCTTGACGAAAAATCTCTCGCCGAATCTGCTTGCCGAATTGCGCGGTGCTGCCCTATATTTTTGAATATTGTTCAAAACGCCATATTGCAATTTCTTTACGGCGTGCTATAATTTGAGAACTGTTCAGGAAAGGAGCACTCCCTATGGCACGACAGCAGATGATCGAGGGCGGCACGAAGAACCGCATCCGCGAGGTCGGAGGACGACAGATCTTTGAGCACGGCTACGACGGCACGAGCGTGCGCGGCATTATGCTGGAGGTCGGCGGCGAGGTCGGCTTGTTCTACTATTACTACAAGACGAAGGACGAGCTGTTCACCGATGTGCTTGACCACTTCTTCGAGCCTTACCGGAAGGACTTTGAGGCGCTTGCCGCCGAGGCGAAAGAGAAGCCCTATCGGGCGCTGCTGCGCTTTTTCAGCTACATCAAGCGCGAGGTGCGCGCCTTCCGCGCGAAGTACGAGGGCAATATGCACCGCACGGTCCGCTGGGCCATTCGCGAGCAGACGCTCACGGTCATCGAGCCGTATATCGAGGACATCATCCGCACGCTCATGACCTGCGGCGCGAAGCCGACGATGGACCCGCACACCATGGCCATTTTCCTCGCGCACGGCCTGGGGAGCTGCATCCTGCACGAGGATGCCGACTGGGTCGACGAGGCGACGGACGATATGCGTCGCACGGTCAACCTCATCATGGGGCTCAGCGAGGAGGAGTCCCGCAAAATGTTTGAAGACGCGGACGGGAAAGCAAATGCTCCCGCCGCGGTGGAAGGAGAAAAGAAAAATGAAATGTAAGAAGCTCGTATCCCTGTTCCTCAGCCTGCTGCTGGCGACGGCGCTTGCCGTGCCGGCCTGCGCCGCGTTCGAGGACGTTTTTGCCGACGGCTCCGCCGACGGTACGCGCGACGGCTCGCTGTTTCTTTCGGGAGAGACCGTGCGGAGCAGTGCTGCGGTGAACGGCGTCCTGCTCGCCGCGGGCAGGACCGTCGGCGTGAACGGTACAGGAGCGTATGTCATGGCCGCGGGCTGTGAGGTGACGCTCGGCGGCACGGCGGAGAACGACGCGTTCCTCGCGGGCTACAGCATCGGCGTGAACGGCGCGGCGCAGCGCGACGTATTCGCCGCAGGTCAGAGCATCACGGTGAACGGCACGGTGGGGCGCGACCTCTACGCCGCCGCCAACACCGTCACCATCACCGGCTCCGTCGGCGGCGACGTGTACGTCAGCGCCGAGAGCGTCATCATCGGCGACGGCGCCAAGATCGGCGGGCGGCTGCACTGCAATGCAAGCGCCCTGCGCTCCGTGCCCGACGGCATCGCGGACAGCGCCGAGCTTTACGACGAGCCGGAAAGCGGCGACGCGGGCGTGAGCATTACGGTCCCCGACGACGAATCGGGCGTCGGCAGCATCGTGCTGCGTAAGGCGCTGAGCTTCGCGGGTGTGCTGCTGCTTGCCTTTGTTCTGCTGTGGCTCACGCCGCTGTGGGAGACGGTGGATCGGAAGTATTACGGCGCGCCGTTCGGCCGGTATGCCAAGGCGTTCGGCATCGGCTTCGCGGTGCTCGCGGGCGTGCCGCTCGCGGCGATCCTGCTGTTTATCTCGAATGTCGGCGTGCGCCTTGCGCTGATCGTGCTGTTCCTTTATGCTGCGGCGATCATCGCCGCTCCCGTGTTCCTTGGCTTTTTCCTCGGCGCGCTGCTCTGGCGCGGGGCGATGAAGAAGGAACCCTGCTATTACGCGGAGTTGGCCATCGGTATCCTCGTCTGGCGCGTCGCGGCCAGTGTGCCCGGCCTGTCTTTTGCGGTGGGCCTCGTCTCCGTGCCGCTCGGTCTCGGGGTTGTGACGCTCCTGCTCGGCAAGGGCGCGGCGAAGCTGTCGCCCAAGGCGGAGACGGCTTGCGAGGAGTGCGCGGCGTCCGACCCCGCGGCGCTGCCGGAGGACAGCGACAGCGCGGAGCAATAAGCCCATATCGCACAGCGAAAAGAGACCGCTCCGGCGGTCTCTTTTTTGATGGGAACATAATTTTTTATTATGTCTACTTGCAATGCGGCGGCGATTCCTGTAAAATGATGTCGAAAACTTTTCCGACCTCGGAGGCTGCCATGAAGAAACGAACCTTATTTTTGAGCTGTTTGCTCGCGCTCGTGCTGAGCACCGCCGCGCTCGCCGCAGACTACACCGACGTTCCCGCCGACTCGTGGGCGCGGGAGAGCATCGACAAGGCCGCAGAGTACGGTCTGATGAACGGCGTGGGGGAGGGGCGCTTCGGCCTCGGAGAGACCATCTCGCGCGAGCAGTTCGTCACCATTCTGGTGCGGATGTTCGGCTGGGAGAACGTGAGCGGCGAGGATGCCGCCATCGACATCGCGGATTCGTGGGCGCGGGAGTTTGTCAACACCGCTGCCGCCAACGGCGTCATTGACGCGGGAGGAAAATTCCGCCCGAGGGACGCCATCACGCGCCGCGAGATGGCCGTGATGCTCGTGCGCGCGCTCGGCCTCGGCGAGCTTGCCAAGGCGGACGCGGACGCGGCGCTGCCCTTCGCCGACGTGACCGCCCAGCGCGGCTACATTGCCATTGCCTACGAGATTGGCATGACCACCGGCGCGACCGAGACGACCTTCGAGCCGGACGGCACCGCGACGCGCGAGCAGGCGGCCGCCATGCTCGTGCGTGTCTACGAAAAGTACCACGCGCCCACGACGTGGAAGCACGCCTTCTACGCGCTCTCGTCCTACTCGCAGCTCGAGCAGGCCAAGCAGTTCGACGCAGTCAGCTTCGGCTGGAGCCACATGACCTATTCGGCTGAGGAGGGCGCGAAGCTCTCGACCGTGAAGGACGACAGCTCAGGCTTCTACATCCCCGCCGGCTATGCCGATGTGGTCCCCGCGCTGCGCGAGGCGGGCGTGGAGCTCAAGCTCAACGTGTTCATGTCCGGCAGCAGCCTGCGCGCCATGCTCAACGACGGACGCGCGCCGATGGTCGCGGTCGCAGAGATCCTGGCGGAGCTTGAGCGCGTGTACCCCGACCTCGGCTACAATCCCTACAGCGGCGTGACCATCGACTTCGAGGGTCTGCGCGCCGCGGACAAGGAGAGCTTCAACGCCTTTATGACGGAGCTTTCCGCCGCGCTGCACGCCGAGGGCAAGACGCTTTACGCCGCCGTCATGCCCGCCGTCTACGGCGACGCCTACTTCGACGGCTACGATTTCAAGACGCTCGGCACGCTCTGCGACCGCGTGATCCTCATGGCGCACGACTACGCGGCGAGCGACCTCACCGGATTTCTCAACTCGCGCTATTACCGAAACCATCCCTGTGCGCCGCTCTACAAGGTTTACTACGCCGTGCGCACGGCGGCGCGTGAGATGGACGACCCCGCGAAGCTGACGCTTGCCATCAGCATGGACGCCCGCGCGTGGCAGACGGACGCGGACGGTCTGCTGACCGCGGTCCGCTCCACGCACCCGCTGCAGACCACCGTTTACAAGCGTCTGTGCCAGAGCGACACCGTGATGGGCTGGTCCGACACGGCCCGCAGCCCGTGGTGCACCTACAGCACGGAGAGCGGACAGCATATCTTCCTCTGGTACGAGGACGCGCGCAGCATCGCCGAGAAGCTCTCCTGCGCCAAGCTCATGGGTGTGACCTCGGTCTCCGTCTGGCGGCTCGGTCTCATTCCCGATTACGCGGACGAGGGCCTGCACTACGATGTGATGAGCGTTCTGTAAGCAATGAAAAGCGCAAAAAAGAAGAGCTGCGAAAGCAGCTCTTCTTTTTGGTTTTCAAAGCGGTTCGGCTTAGAAAATGCCCTGAGCCATCATGGCGTCGGCGACCTTCTGGAAGCCGGCGATGTTGGCGCCAGCGACCAGGTTGTAGCCCAGGCCGTAACGCTCGGCAGCCTCAACGGAAGCATCGTAGATGTTCTTCATGATGGCTTCCATCTTGGCGTCGACTTCCTCAGCGGTCCAGTAGATACGCTGAGCGTTCTGAGCCATTTCGAGCTCGGAGACGGAAACGCCGCAGGCGTTGACAGCCTTGGAAGGAGCGACGGTGAGGTGCTTCTGGCTCATCAGGAAGGCCAGAGCATCGTTGGTGGTGGGCATGTTGCCGACTTCGATGTAGTAAGGAACACCGGACTCGGCGATCTTCTTGGCCCACTCCATGTTGACATCGTTCTGAGTGGCGGCGGGCATGTAGACATCGACGTCCTTGACGCCCCAGCACTTCTGACCCTCGACGAAGTCAACGCCGAACTTGTCAGCATAGGGCTTGCAGTGCATAGGATCCTTGGCGCGCATCTCGAGGATGAAGTTGAGCTTCTCTTCGCCGCAGACGCCATCCGGATCGTGGATGTAGCCATCGGGGCCGGCGAAATAGGTGACCTTGCCGCCGAGCTCGTCGATCTTCTTCATGATGCCCCAGCCAACATTGCCGTAGCCGGACATAGCGACGCGCAGGCCCTTGATGCTCTTGCCGTCGTGCTTGAGGACTTCGCGCAGATAATAGACAGCGCCGAAGCCGGTCGCCTCGGGACGGAGGATGGAGCCGCCGGTGCAGACAGCCTTGCCGGACATAGCGCCGAACTCGGCAGCGCCGACGATGCGGCGATACTGACCGTACAGATAACCGACCTCACGGCCGCCGACACCAACGTCACCGGCGGGGCAGTCGATGTCCTGACCGATGTGACGATGGAACTCGGTCATGAAGGCCTGGCAGAAGCGCATGACTTCGCCGTCGCTGCGGCCGATGGGGGAGAAGTCGGAGCCGCCCTTGGCGCCGCCGATGGGCAGGCAGGTCAGAGCATCTTTGAAGGTCTGCTCGAAGCCGAGGAACTTGATGATGGAGAGGTTGACGTTGGAAGCAAAGCGGAGGCCGCCCTTGTAGGGGCCAAGCGCCGCGTTGTACTGAACGCGGTAGCCGCGGTTGACGTGATACTTGAGCTGATCGTCCATCCAAACGACGCGGAACTCGATGGTGCGCTCGGGCTCGACCATACGCTCGAGCAGGCAGGCAGCCTCATACTCGGGGTGGGCGTTGATGACGGGTTCGAGAGAGGTCAGGACCTCTTCGACGGTCTGCAGAAATTCGGGCTCATTCGCGTTCTTGGCTCTGGTCTCGTCCAGAACTCTCTGGATATAAGCATTCATGATAATAGCCTCCTCTAAATTTACTCGTTAAGAGCATTTCGATGGTGCTTCCATCTCGTCTGTTAGACTATCACAAAACAGGCGCTTTCTCAAGGGGGTACGTCCAAAATCGAAGCGTCCGGCTGTGAGAAATTTTTCCTTCCTTTTTGTGCAAAGCGCAGAAACAGAAATGAAAAAGTTTCGGAATTTTGATAATACCTATTAAAATTCCTGCAATTATTCCTTCATGTCATGCTTAACATCTGAATTTTTTCTGTCATGCTGCGGCGAAGCATGACAAAAGGCGATGGAAAAAATCCATCGCCTTTTTGCATATTTGCATGGTTTATGCATCCACGCCGCCGGAGGGCTGCGCGTCGTCCGGCTCGGCGGGCGTGGAGACAGGCAGCAGCTCAAGGTCGCACGCCTCGATCCAGAATTCGCTGACATGACCGTCGTAGTACCAAACGCGCACACGGTCGCCCACATTGAGCAGCGGCGCGTAGGGCACGTCCGCGGCGCTCATGCGGACGGTGAAGTCCGTCTCGCCTGTAAAGCGCAGGAAGTAGATGCTGTTGCCGTCAACGACGGCGGAGCGGATCTCGGCGATAACGCCCTCAAGCGAGCGGCGGTCGGTCTCGACCGGCTGGTCGATGCCGGTCTGATCGTCCGAGATCAGATTGCTCTGCCGGAGCATCTGACGGTAGTTCGACTCACACTCGGCGACGGTCGCGCCGGTGGCGACGATCTGGTACTGGTTGACGTTGACCATGGCGTACATCTTCACGAGCTCGCTCGCGTCCTTGAGCGCCATGAAGTAGGTCGGCTGCTCGGCAACGTTCAGGAGCAGCGGGAAGGTCGCCGTGTAGCGCAGGTTCTGGACCTGACCCTCGGCGCTGTCCATCGCGCTGTACTCGGTCGCGCCGGCGCAGGGGTAATACTTCGTTTCCTTGGTGCGCTGGTTGGAGAGCAGGAAGCCGACGTTGCTCTCGTCGCCGCCGACGCTCGTCACGCCCGTGTAGAGGTAGACGTCGTCGCCCTCGGCGATGTAGTTGTAGCCGTCGGTGGTGACGGTGACGTCGCGCTGGCCAAGGATGGAGTTGATAAAGCCGTTGTGGTACATACCGTAGTAGTCGTACTGCTCGATGATGAGCTCGGCGGAGTAGACGTGGTCGACCCACTCGGGCGGCTCGGTCAGGTACTCGCTCTCGCCGGTGACGGCGTTGACGAGCACCGCGCCGTTGTTGTCCGTGCCGCCGAAGAGCCCGATGGTCTTTTCCTTCTTGGCGCAGACCCAGTAGGGCGTGCCGTCCTCGTCGATCTCAAAGACCGGCTCCTCGAACATGAAGGTCGGATATTGGAAGCGGAGGTGGCGGTAGAGGTTGCGGGAGAAGTGCTCGGCGGTGGTGTACTTCATGCCCTCGTCAAGGCGGACGACGTCCACGCTCTGATCGACCATGTCGATGATGAGGTAGGCGGGAAGACCGGCGGAGCGGTTGTTGAACCACTTGATGATGTCACCGTAGCGCAGCGGGGTGACGCGCACGGGGCGGCCGTGGTAGTTGATCTGGGTGTAGTCCTCGGAGACCTCGAACTGGGAGACCATGTCGGAAAGCTCGCCGAGCTTGCGGTCGCCGAGCTTCTCGGCGCTGTCCTTATCGAGCATGGGAATGCGGTCGTAGGCGACCTCGGCGATCTCGGAGGAGAAGTCGCCGGACTGGACGGTGAGGAGCTTCTGGTAGCTGCCCGCGCGGAACACGACCCACGAGGCCACGCCGCCGACGACGGCAAGCGCGAGCAGTCCAGCGGCGAGAAAGAACGGGACGGTGCACTGTTTCTTCACGAAGCGGAAGTAGCCCTTGGCCCCCTCGCCCTGAAAGCCGGAGGTCAGCAGGGCGCAGCCGCAGTAGACCGCGCAGAGAAGCAGGACGAAGCCGTAGAACTCCTCGGCGTGGAGGTTGATGGCGGGCAGCTCGAGGTAGAAGTAGACCGCGCCGACGAGGAGGGTGACGAGGGTATTGATGGCGATGCGCTTGCCGGGGGTGCCGACGGCCTTGCGCGGCTTGCGCTCGCGCTTGGGCGCGGCGCTTCCCTCGCTGCCGCCGGCAGCGCTGTTCGCGCCGGAGAAATCAAAGCGGAAGCCGCCGGCGTCGGAGCCGGAAAATTTGATGCCCATAAATTTTTCCTTTCCTTTTGCACGAAGCCGTGCAACAAAATGAGGTTGTTCCACGTTATTATATCACGGCGCGAAGCAAAAACAAGCGGAACGGCGATTTGTTACGGAATTGTTCAAATTTTCCGGCGACGCGGCCTCAGACCCCTTCGCCCACGATGCGGCAGTAGGCGTTGGAGGTCAGGCGGCAGGCGGCGCAGTAGAGCACGGTGAACACGGCGCAGGCGCACGCCGTGACGCCGAGCACGAGCGGAAGGTTCTGAAGTCCGAAGAGCCGCAGAATGCGCCAGATCATCGGCTGGGCAAAGGCGAGATGGACGAAGGCGGCGAGCAGCGGCAGGAGGAACACCATGCGCAGCTGGGCGTTGACGCTTGTGCGGATGTCGCGCTTTATCATGCCGACGCGCTGCATGACGGCGAAGCGGGCGGCGTCCTCGTAGCCCTCGGAGAGCTGCTTGTAGTAGAGCATCAGGACGGAGGCGAGGAGGAACACCGTGCTGAGGACGAGGGCGAGGAAGAAGAGGCTGCCGTAGGTGGCGTAGAACTCCGCGCGCGCCTCGGCGGCGATCTCACGGCTCATCTCGGCGGAGAGAGTGCGGACGACGTCCTCCGCGCCGAAGTAGAGCCCCGCGGTGGAGCCGAGCATGACGAGGATCATGGTCGAGAGGATACAGATGACGGCAAGTCCCGCGCCGGAGCGCTTCATACGATAGACGAGCGAGGAGAGCGCGACGAAGTTTTTCTTCTGGTAATAGAACCGGTCATTGCCTTGGAGCGTGCGGCAGAGGGTAACGCTGCCCGCGATGAAGAGAAGGAATGTCGCAAGGATGACCATGACGACGGCCACGAAGAAAACGAGCATCGCGGTGATCGGCTCGGTGATGGTGACGGCGAGGTAGTAGGCTCCGCCGAGAAGGCCCAGGCCGGAAAGGACGAGGAGCCATTGGGATCTCGGAGGACGCTCGCCGAGGCTGTCGCTGCGGAGAAGGCTGACCGCGGAGGCGCGGCGCACCTGCCGCCATGCGTTCAGGAGGAGAAGAAAGAAGATAAACGCATCGGTCAGGACGCAGAAGCGAACCGCGCCAAGATCCAGCAGCGGCAGAGCGGGCAGCTCCGTGCGGGCGAAATGCGAGAGCACACGGGCGGAGAGCTGCGTGAGCAGCACGCCGAGGGCGAGTCCCGCGGTGAGGGAGACGAGCGCGGAGAAGGCGGTCTCCCAGAAAAGAAGCGAGGTGAGCGCGCCGCGGTCCATGCCGAGGACGCTCATGAGGCCGAGCTCCTTCTTGCGGCGGCGGATGAGGAAGGCGTTCGTGTAGAAAAAGAAGAGGAGGGCAAACACCGCCATGACCCACTTGCCGAGGGTCATCACGAGGCGGATCGCCGAGGTACCCATGCCGTTTACGCCGCTGCCGACGGCGTAGAGCGAGGGGCTGTCGGCGAGGAAGGCGAGGTCGTAGACCACCGCCGTCATAAAGACGCAGGCGGCGAGGTAGGGGGCGTAAATGCGCCGGTCGCGGCGCATCCCGCTGAGCGCCAGACGGGGATAGAAGAACGCATTCATGCCGCGCCGCCCCCCGTCTGGGACGCGGTGAGCGCGTCGGCGATGCGGCGGTAGAAGGCGGTCTCCGTGTCCGTGCCGCGCGTGAGCTCCTGTGCGACGGCGCCGTCGCGCAGGAAGAGGACACGGCCCGCACAGCTGGCCGCGCGGACGGAGTGCGTGACCATGACGATGGTCTGCCCCGCGCCGTTGACCGTGCCGAAGAGACGGAGCAGCTCCTCGGTGGAGCCGGAGTCGAGCGCACCGGTCGGCTCGTCGGCAAAGAGAACCTGCGGGCGCGTGATGAGCGCGCGGGCCACGGCGGCGCGCTGCTTCTGGCCGCCGGAGACCTCGTAGGGGTATTTTTTGAGCAGGTCGGAAATGCCGAGCCGGTCGGCGAGCGGGACAAGGCGGGACTTCATCTCGCCGCGGCTCTTGCCCTGCAGGACGAGGGGGAGGAGAATGTTGTCCTCCAGAGAGAAGGTGTCGAGAAGGCTGAAGTCCTGAAAGACGAAGCCGAGGTGGTCGCGGCGGAAGGCCGCCGCGCGCTCCTCGGGGATCTCGGCGAGGTTCTGCCCGCCGAGGAGGACCGTGCCGCCGGTGGGGCGGTCGAGTGCCGCGAGGAGGTTCAGAAGCGTGGTTTTGCCGCTGCCGCTCTCGCCCATGACGGCGACGTACTCGCCGCTCTCGACGGAGAAGGTGACGCTTTTGAGCGCCTCGACCTTGGCGCCGCCGAAGCGGGTGGTGTAGGTCTTGGAGAGACCGCTGACTTCAAGAAGGGACATGGGGAAAACTCCTTTCCGATATTTCTGCCGCCATGATAGCAGACGGAGCTTGTGTTTTTTCTGTGCTTTTTTCTTAAATTTTTCTTGATTTTGCGCGCAAAAAGCGGCCGAAAAAGCTTTTTTCGCTCTCCGGCCGCTTTTTCAGATGAGGTGGTTGTTTACTTTTTCTGCCGCAGGAGGGCAAGGCCCACCGCGAGAGTCAGAATGAGGACAAGAAATTTTTTCATGGGTCACTCCAGATTCAGCTTCCTCGTGAGGAAGAAATAGGTGACGAGGTAGAAAATGACGCAGACGATCAGCTCGCAGACGAGGGCGACGGCAAAGATGGCATTGCCTGCCTGCACGCCGGTGAGGCTCGACCACGCGGTGAAGCCGTCGCAGAAGAGATTTGCCAGCACCGCGATGGCCGCGAACTGCACGAGCTGGAAGAACACGAGGACGGACACGGCGGTGAGGGCGCTCTTGTGCTTATTGAAGCTGAAGCCGACGGCGTACGCCGCGTAGACGATGAGGGAAACGGCGGTGACGCCCAGGACGCAGAAGAGGAAGAACTCCAACGCGAAGAGCAGCGCCTGCCCCTGCATCGAGCTGTCCAGCTTGCGGAAGGCGCGGAGGAAGTCGGCTGCGAACTGCGGGACCACCCGCCAATCACTAAAATCGAACGCGCCGATCATGCACAGCAGCACGACGGCGAGGAACGCCGCGGCGTACCAGACCGCCGAGACGATCAGCTTGGAGGCAAGGAGTTGGTGCATATTCACCGGCAGCGTCAGGGTGAGGTAGCCCTCGTCCTTGAGGAGATGGTCGCGGAAACGCACGGCGGAGAGCACCAGCGGCGCGAAGCACAGCGCCATGATACCGAAGACGAAGCCGATGGTGACGAGGACCGCCAGCAGGTTGAGCAGCCAGGGGAAATCGTTTTGCAGCACGCGCTGGGAGGCGCGCATGGCAAGCGTCAGCGCGAGCATCCCCGCGAAGATGGGCCACATGATGCGGCTCGTGGCACGAAATTCGTGCCGGATGAGTTTGGTCAGCATTTGAACACCTCCCGGAAAAGCTCGTCGACGCTTTTGCCGGTTTCGCCGCGGATGGCGTCGACGGTGGTGTGCCGCTCGACGCGGCCGTTTTGCAGGAAGATCACCTCGTCGAGCACCTGCTCGACATCCGCGATGAGGTGGGTGGAGATGACGACGGAGGCGTCCTCGTTGTAGTTGCCGATGATGGTGCGGAGAATGTAGTCGCGGGTGGCGGGGTCCACGCCGCCGATCGGCTCGTCAAGCAGATACAGCTTCGCCGCACGGGACATGACGAGGATCAGCTGGAGCTTTTCGCGCGTGCCCTTGGAGAGCGTTTTGACGCGCGCCGAAGCATCGAGGCCGAGGCGGGCGAGCATCTCCTGCGCCGCGTCGCGGCGGAAGTCGGCGTAGAAGTCGGCATAGTAGCCGACGGTCTGCGCGACGGTCATCCAGTCGGGCAGGGCGTTGCGGTCGGGGAGATAGGAGACGATGGCCTTCGTCTCCGGCGAGGGGGCTTTGCCGTCGATCAGAATTTCGCCGCTCGTGGGGGTGAGCAGGCCGTTGGCGAGCTTGATGAGGGTCGTTTTGCCGCTGCCGTTCGGGCCGAGCAGACCGACGATGCGGCCCGGCTCGATGGAAAGCTCCACGCCCTCGAGGGCGGACTTGCCGCCGTAGCGCTTGGTGAGCGCCTTACATTCTAAAATATTCATGGTTCTTCCTCCTTTCGGCCTTGCAGCAGGGCGATGACCTCGTCTCTGCCGCAGCCGAGCTTTGCCATTTCGGAGAGAAAATTCTCCACACATTGATCCGCCAGACGGAGCTTCGCGTTTTCGATCATGGAAACATCTCCCGTCACGAAGCGGCCCGCGGTGCGCTGGGAAAAGACCAGCCCGTCGCGCTCAAGGTCGGCGAGCGCACGCTGCACCGTGTTGGGATTGACGCCCGCCTCCACCGCAAGCTCGCGCACCGAGGGCAGACGCTCGCCGGGGCGGAATTCGCCCGCGACGATGGCCTGCGTCAGGCGCTGCGTGAGCTGGGTGTAGATGGGGCTGTCATTGCGGAATTGCCACTCCATACGGTTCCTCCTTTTCTTGATGTATGATTGTATTAGATGATTAGTACAATAATACATCGGGAACGATTTGTCAAGAGGATTTGAAAAAGTTTTTGGGAAAACCGACCGTTGTCAAATATTTTTGATGGACAAAGCCCGCTCATTTCCCTATGATGAAGGCAGAAAGGACGGGATGCCTATGGAGATCGGAGCCAAGCTCAGGCAGGCGCGCATAGCGGCTGGGCTCACGCAGGAGCAGACGGCGGAGGCGCTGGGCGTGAGCCGCCAGAGCATATCAAACTGGGAGAATGAAAAGAACTATCCGGACATTGTGAGCGTGGTGCGGCTGAGCGACCTGTACGCGGTCAGCCTGGATGCATTGTTAAAGGAGGAAGCACCGATGTCAGATTATCTGGATTATCTGGAGGAGAGCACCAACACCGTGCGGAGCCGGAGGGAGCAATCTCTGCTGATCCTTCTGTGCGTATATCTGGGCATCTGGGCCGTTTCCGTGCTCTTTTTCTGGCTGCTCACCGGGCCAAGCGACGCCATGGGCTACGGCATCGTATTTTTGTGGCTCGTGCTGCCGGTCGCCGCCTTTGTTATTTCACTGCTCATTGGCCGGGGCGGATACGGCGGAAGACAAGGCTGGCTGCTGCCGCTTATATTCGGCACGATGCATATGCTCGCGGGGTACGCAACCTTCATGCTGGCCAACATGCTCTCCGTCGGCATCCTGCGTCTGCCGCAGCCGAGTCTGCTGCTGAAGGGAACGATCATCTCCGCCGCCGGTTTTTGGTTCGGAGCTCTGACGCGGAGACGGAGGAGGCAGCGCGGGGAGAGCGGCGAATAGGAGAGATCGGACAAAAGAAAAGCCGCCCGGGAGGGCGGCTTTTTGAGCGATACGTTTGAGCAATACATTCAGGTGTTGTCGGGGGCGATGGGGCGGCGGATGAGCAGGGCGCGGAGCGCGTGCCAGTTGAAGGGATAAATGGGATACATATAATGTCCGCCGGCGATGGGCCTGGTGGTGACGAGCAGGACGACGATGAGCAGCGTGCCGAGGGCGAGTCCGACCCAGCCGAGGGCAGCGGAGCTGACGAGCAGCACGAGGCGCAGAAGCTTGAAGGCGTAGCCGAGCTCGTAGCTCGGCTGGGCGAAGTTCGCGATGGCAACGAACGCCATGTACGCCAGCACCTCCGGCACGAGCCAATGCGCCTGCACGGCGAAGTCGCCGAGCACGAGCGCACCGATCATGGAAAACGAGTTGGAAAAGACGCTGGGGGTGTTGAGCGAGGCGAGCTTGAGGAGGTCGACGATGAACTCGGTCAGGAGAAGCTGGGCGAGGATGGGGACCTCATACTCGCTCGTGACGGCGAGGAAGCTCAGCGCGCTGTTGGGAAGGTCAGGGTCCTGCACGAGCAGATACCACACGGGCGTGATGAAGAGCGTGAGCAGAAAGACGACCACGCGCAGAATGCGGAGGTATGAGCCGACGAGCGGCGGGAAATAGAAGTCGTTCGCCTCCTGCACGAAATCAAAGAAGCGGGTGGGCAGGATCATGGCGGCGGGGGAGTTGTCCACGAGGACGATGATGCTGCCCTCCATGATGCTCGCGGTGGCGGCGTCGGGGCGCTCAGTATAGCGAACGCGTGGAAAAGGGTTGAACCATTGCCTCTGGTCCATCATGGATTCCGCGATGGACTCCTGTGACATGGAGATGGAGTCCGCGTCGATGGCGGCGAGCTTCGCGCGGACGCGCGCGAGGAGCGCACGGTCCACCTTGTCCTCGAGATAGCAGAGGACGACGTCGGCGCGGGATTTCTCGGAAATTTTGTGGCCCTCGAGCGTCAGCTGCGGCGTGCGGATGCGGCGGCGCAGGAGCGCCGCGTTCTGCACGAGGGTTTCGATGAAGCCGTCGTGCGCGCCGCGCAGTACCTTGCCCGAGGACGGCTCCTCCACGCCGCGGGAGGGGTAGCTCTTCGCGTCGATGAGGATACATTCGCCGTAGCCCTCGGCGAGGAGCAGCGTTTTGCCGAGGAACACGGCGGTGGCCGTCTGCCGGAGATCTGCTTCGGCGTTGACCTCGCTGAAGGTCACATAGCGGTCGATGAAGGTCTGCGCATCGGCGGCGTCGGCGGTGGAGGGCAGGGCGAGCCAGAAGCCGATCATGCGCTCGAGCACCGCGTCGTCGCCGTAGCCGTCCACGACATACAGACGGCAGCGGCGGCCGCCCGCGACGAGGTCGCGGGCGATCATGTCAAAGCAGCGCTCGACGCCCAGCAGGGCGTCGAGCGTGCGGACATCCTGTTCAAAGTGTCCCGTCAGGCGCTCCATGGGCGGCTTACCGTCCTTGTCTGTCAAGATAGTCCCAGACGTAGCTGGCGACCTCGTCGGGGGTGCGCAGGCTCTTGGCGCCGGAGACGAGACGCTGCTGCTCCTCGGGAGAGAGCCCGGCGTAGCAGCGGTTGGCGTTGACGTCGCCCGCGAGGAAGGATTTGAGCAGGGTGTAGCCCACGCGCTCATCGGAGCAAAATTCGGAATTGGTTCCCATCGTGAAGATCTCCATTCTGCCGCTCTGCCTTGCGCTGCTCTCCGTCGGCGGCGGATGGAGAGCCTGCATACGGCGCGGCTGCCGCCTGTCGGCGTGCCGCAGATGCCGGGAGCTTTTGTGTGAACACAAAAAATCGCCTCTGCACTATTGTGTGCAGAGGCGGTCTTTTCATACGCGGTTCAGACCTCTTTATCAAAATAGAAGAAGGTCTCATCCTCGCCGGCGCGGTGCATACAGGAGGAGAGCATCCTGTAGGAGGCGTCGTTTTCCTTATAGCATTTGGCGACGACGTGGGCGAGGTGGAGCCGGTAGAGCGCCCAGTCGGCGACGGCGGCGAACGCCTCCGTGCCGTAGCCGTGGCCCGCGAAGTCCGGCGAGACACGGCAGCCGAGCTCCGCGCCGCCGCGGGAATCAAAGCGGTAGAGGACGACCTCGCCGATGAGCACGCCGTCGAGCCGGACGGCGAAGTTCACGGCGCGGGAGCGGGCGTAGTCCTCCCGCGCGACGGCGAGGAAGTAGTCCTCGTAGGGCGTGCCGTCGTAGTCCTTGCGGAAGTCGTAGCCCCACCAGCGGTTGCGGTCGTCGTCGAGGCAGAGGGCGGCGTAGGCGGTTTTGTCCGCGTCGGTGAGCGCGTCGAGCGTCAGGCGGGCGGTGGTAAGCGTGGGGATCTCGGTGATATTGACCAGCTCATTGAGCACGTCGAAGCGCAGCTTCGCGCCGAGGTGGTCGGGCAGGTACTGGAGCTTCGAGGTGCGCAGGCCCTTGTCGCCGGCGTCGTCCTCGCGGTTGAGCCAGCGCACGCCGTCCACGGCAAATTCCTGCGCGAACGCCTGCACGGTGGCGGGATAGACGCCCTCATAGCCGTAGAGGGCTTTTTCGATATGAATTTGCAGCGTGTCGCCGCAGCGCTCCGCCATGGCGACGGAGAGGAGCCTGCCGTCCAGCTCCATGCCGCCGACGAGGAAGTGCGGGCTGCCGGTCATGCGGAGCATTTTCTCGGCGCAGCGCAGCTCGTTTTTCGCCGAGTCGGACGCCTTGGTGAAGACGGCCTCGTAGTCGCGGAAGAACTGCGTGATGAGCGGCAGGTCGCTCTTCCCGAGCGGGCGGAAGGCGGCGTCGGGATAGAGCTTGCGGAACTTGTTGATGTGGTTGCGCTGTCCGGAGTAGCGGCGTCCGGCAAAGTCGCACAGATCCTCAGCGGCGTAGATATAGTCACGCCAGACGCGCGGGGAGGAAAAGCGGAAGTAGGGGTAGCGCGCGGCAAGGCGCTCCGCCTTGTCCTGCGGGACGACGGAGAGGACGAGGGGAATATCCCGCTCGCGGCAGTCGTCCTCGATGAGCGTGAGCGCCGCGTCCTCATCGCCGTCGGGGCCGGGAACGGGGTAGTCGAAGCAATACTGACCGTCGATGAAGTTGCGGACGATCAGGCAGCCCGCGCCCTCCGCCCACGAGGGGTGCAGGTGGCTGCGCCACATGAGCTTGACGAGGGCAGAGTATTCGCAGAGCTGGTATTCGCAGCTTTTATAGTAGCGGCGCAGGCGGGCAATGTCCCGCTGCGTGACAGGAGTAAAGGTGAGCATAGGGTGTTCCTTTTCTTTCGCGTTGTTTTCTCTGCGCCCGCGGGTCGGCGGGCTTCCTTATTATAACCGCTTCGGCGGTGATTACAAGTGGCTTTTGCAACGGCTCAGGGCTGCATTTCCGCGACGACGCGCTTCGTGCAGTCGATGAAGTGACGCAGGCCGTCGCTCGCGGCGTCGAGCGAGCGGACGGCAAGGCCAAGCTCGCGCGAGGACGCCGGCTCGACCGGCAGGAGCTTCACGCCGTCCGTGCGGCCGCGGACGGTCAGCTCGGTCATCATGCTCACGCCGAGGCCGTGGCTGACCATGCTGATGACGGTGGGATCGTCCACCCAGGTCGGCAGGATGTGCGGCTTGACGCCGATGCGGTTGAAGATACGCATGATGTCCTTATCGAAGCCCTGCGAGGGCATGATGAAGTCGCGCGCCTCGAAGGCGGCGAGCGGGAAGGCGGTCATGCCCTGCGTGTCGAAATCCTTCGGCAGAACGGCGAACATGGGATCGTCGGCGAGATGCACCCACTCGTACTGGCCCTCGTCCTGCGGGGAGACGAGGATGGCGTCCATCTTGCCCTGCGCGAGCAGCTCGTAGGGGACGTCGACGTGGTCGGCCATGCGGATGTCCACGTCCACGTCGGGGCACTCCTCGCGGAAGCGCTGGATGATGCCCGGCAGCCAATGCATGGCGATGCTGGCATAGGCGCTGACGCGGATGATCTCCGTGCGCGAGGAGGCGACCTGCTCGATCACGCTGTCCAGCCGGGCGTTGGCCTGCAGAAATTCGCGCACGGCGGGCGCGATGCGTTCGCCCTCATCCGTGAGGCGCACGCCGCTGCGTCCGCGCTCGAGCAGCGTGAAGCCGACCTCCTTTTCCAGCGAGTTCATCATGTGTGTCAGGCCTGACTGCGTGTAGCCGAGGACCTCTGCCGCCTTGGTAAAGCTGCCGAGATCGACTGCCATGAGCAGGGCCTCTAATTTCTTGCTTTCCATAGAAGTATTTCCTTTCTATTAGGATCGCTCATATTTTTATTATAATACGTCGCTTTACTTTTGGCAAGAAAGACGGTATCATTTGACTAATTTCTGTTTAATTTATACATCTCATTAAAATATATGAGGACGAATTTGACGGAAAACGGAGAGAGAAACGTAGTTAAAGGAGAAAATCACATGGAAAACAATCGTGCCCAATGGGGAAGCAAGATCGGCTTCATCCTGGCGGCGGCGGGCAGCGCCGTCGGCCTCGGCAACATCTGGAAGTTCCCCGGCAAGGCCTTTGAGGGAGGCGGAGGCGCCTACATCCTCATTTATCTGGCCATCGTCGTTCTCATCGGCTTCCCCGTCATGCTCTCGGAGCTGACCATCGGCCGCGCCGCGCAGGCGAACGCCATCGACAGCTTCCACAAGCTCGGCTACCGCGGCTTCAAGTGGGTCGGTGTCACGGGTGTTGCGGTGGCGTTCATCGTCACCTCCTATTACTGCCACGTCGGCGGCTGGGTGCTGCGCTACGTCGTGTCCTACATTACGGAGGCGCAGACGGTCTATGCCGATCCGCTCGGCTATTTCTACGGCCTGCTCGGCTACAACGCCGCGACGGGCGAGACATGGTTCCCGCTGACCGCCATTCTCTTTGCCGCGGTCTTTATGGCAGTCAACGCCTTCATCATCATCAAGGGCGTTGAGGGCGGCATCGAGAAGTTCAACAAGGTCGGTATGCCCGCGCTGTTCGTCATTCTCATTGTACTGCTCGCGCGCACCATCACGCTCGACGGCGCGCAGGTCGGCTTCGCCTATATGCTCAGCTGCGACTGGAGCAAGGTCGGCTTCAACACCTTCCTCTCCGCGCTGGGGCAGGCGTTCTTCTCCCTGTCGCTGGGCATGGCCATCATGATCACCTACGGCTCGTATCTGCCCAAGCATGAGAACCTCGGCAAGAACACGGCGCTCATCTGCACGATGGATACGCTCGTGGCGCTCATCGCCGGCTTCATCATCGTGCCCGCGGTGTTTGCGACGCTCGGCTCCGAGAACGTCGGCAAGGGCGGCGGCTTCGCCTTCGCGTCCCTCGCGGGCGTGTTCGAGCACATGGCGGGCGGCGCGTTTTTCGGCGTGCTGTTCTATATGCTGCTCCTGTTCGCCGCGCTGACGAGCAGCATATCCCTCATCGAGGGTGTGGTGGCGTTCCTGACCGAGCGCTTCGGCTGGAAGCGCAAGCCCACCACCATCATCGTCTGCACGCTGATGTTCCTCATCGGCTGCCTGTACACCATGTCGCAGGCCGCGTTCAACATCAAGGGCATCTGGTTTGACTTCGCCAACGGCGTGAGCTTCCCCATCTTCGGCGACTTCATGGAGTTCCTCACCGACCGTCTGATGATCCCTCTGTGCGCGCTCGGCGTGTGCATTTTCACCGGCTGGATCTGGAAGCCCGCGAATGCCGTGCATGAGATCGAGCTGGACGGCAAGCCGTTCAAGCTGGCAAAGGTCTACAGCGTGCTGGTCAAGTACGTTGCGCCCATCTCCATCCTGCTCATCATCGTGGCGAGCTTCGTCACCGGCACGACGCTGAGCTGAGAAAACGAAAAGGCGACGAAAAGCCCTCCGCTCACCGAGCGGAGGGCTTCCTTGTGCGTTATTCCGCCGTGTACAGGCGGCCGTTTTTCCGATAGACGATGCGGACCTCGGGCGTGTTGGTGAGGTAGACGAGCGAGCCGTAGCTCACGCCGAAGTCCAGCACGTCGCCGAGCCGGACGGGGACGGCGGCGTCCTCCACGTCAAGAATGGTGTGGTCCGAGGATGCGCCGAGGACCTCCACGCCCGCGAGGCGCGGCGTGAGGTCGAAGGGATCGCCGTAATCGACGCGGCCCGCGGCGCAGAGCGCGCGGCGGCGGATGCCGTGGTCGGTGTATTCGCGCGTTTTGCCGAAGGCGTCCACGGTCAGCTCGCCGACGGGATAGCTGGGCTTCGGCTTGCACTCCACGACCTCCATGCGGAGGGTGAACACGTCACGGCGCAGAAAGTCGGGATAGCAGCCGTAGATGCCGCCGAGGAGGGCGAACTCGCCGATGCGCAGATGGTTGACGCGCGCGGGCAGCGTGCCGTCAAGCACCATGTGGACGGAGGTGGACGCGCCGCCGGAGATGTATTGCAGCTCGCGGCCAATGGCGCGCTCCACCGCCTCGGCGGCGGAGACCAGCTCGCGCAGCTTCTCCGGCGTGGCGGCGACCGAGCCGTAGCAGCCGAGATTCGTGCCGACGCCCGCCAGCTCCAGATGGTCGAGCTTATACTCGACCTCAAGCGCGGCGTCAACCAGTTCCTCGCGGCTCCAGAAGCCCTCGCGCAGATCGCCGAGGTCAGCCATCAGGATCACCCTGTGGCGCGTTCCGCGCTTCGCGCAGACCGCGTTGAGGGCGCGGAGCGTTTCAAGCTCGCTCTGGAGACTCATGTCCGCGACCTCCGCGACCTTCGGCAGCTCGGAGAGCATGGGGATGCGGATGAGAACGCGCTCGCAGGAAACGCCCGCGCCGCGCAGGGCGCGCAGCTGACTGAGACGGGACGAGGCAAGGCTCCGCACGCCGCATTCCGTATAGACCCCGGCGGCCTCCGGCAGCGCCGAAAAGCCCTTGACCACGCCCGCGACCTCGACAGAAAGGCTCTGGCAGCGCTCGATGAGCGCTGCCAGATTTGCTTTCAGCTTGTCAAGGTCGATCTCTAAAAGAGGGTATCGTGCCGTTCCTCTGTTCATAGACCGTTCCTTTGCCGTTTTTGATTTATTCCGCCTTGGCGGCAGCCTTGGACTTCTTATAGGGCTTGTTGTTCAGATCCTTGACCGTCCAGCCAATGAGGGCGCACAGCCAGTTGATGAGCGGCATCAGCCAGTTGAACAGAGCCCACGGGCCGTAGCCGCCCGCGCCCCACGCGCTGATGTCGAGGGTGCTGGTGATGAACACGCCGCAGGTGTTCCACGGAATGAGGGCGGAGGTGACGGTGCCGGCGCCTTCGAGCGCACCGGAGAGGACCGCGGGGTGCAGGCCCATTTCCTTGTACTCCTCAGCGTACATACGGCCGGGAACGACGATGGAGATGTACTGCTCGGGCATGACGGCGTTGGAGAGAACGCAGGTGCACTCAGTGAGAAGCACAAGGCCTGCCGGTCCCTTCGCTAGCTTCTTGAGGCTGTTGACGATGACCTCGAGCTGGTGGGTGTCCTCCATAATGCCGCCGAACATCATGGCGATGATCGTCATGGCGACGGAGGACATCATGCCGAGGATACCGCCGCTTTCAAGCAGACGGGTCATGGTGTAGCTGGTCTCGGGAGAGAGGGTCTCCTCGAACATGGCGAGCACTTCGTCGCTGAAGTAGTAGCCGTTCATGCCGAAATCAAACACGGTACCCATGTTGCACTCGGGCTGGAAGATCATGCCCATGATCGCGCCGGAAATGATGCCGAGCGTGATGCCGGGGATGGCGGGCATCTTCATGGCAACTGCCACGATAACGATGACCGGGGGCAAGAGCAGCGCAGGGTTGATATTGAACACGGCCTCGAGCGCGCCGGAGAACTCCGTCACGCGGCTCATGTCGGCATCGCCGCCGTGATACTGCATGGCGCCGAGAATACCGAAGCCGATGAGGGTGATGACATAGGTGATGCCGGTGGGCAGGATCATGGCCTTCACGTGGGTCATAACGTCCGTGCCTGCCATAGCGGGCGCAAGGTTCGTGGTATCGGACAGGGGGGACATCTTATCGCCGAAGTAGGCACCGGAGAGGACCGCACCGGCGGTCATGCCGGGGCTCATGCCGAGACCGAAGCCAATGCCCATCAGGGCGACACCCATCGTACCCATCGTGCCCCAGGAGGTACCGGTGGCAAGAGAGGTGATGGAGCAGATGAGAACAGACGCAATGAAGAAGATCGCGGGCTTGAGGACCTTCAGACCGTAGAAGATCATTGTGGGAACGACACCGGCGTTGATCCAAACACCGATGAGGATACCGACGATGACGAGGATACAGACAGACTGGAGGGCTTTATAAATACCGTCCATCATGGACTTTTCGATGGCCTCCCACTTGTAGCCGAGGTAGAGCGCCATCAGCGCGGCGCCCATAACGCCGATGAACATGGGAACATGCGGGTCTGTTTCATACTTGACGATGCCGAGCGCCAATGCGCCGACCAAGATCAGCATGGTGACCAGAGCTTCCCACAGCTTTGGCATACGCGGGGTCCTGGCTTTCTTTTCTTCACTCACTTGATTGTACCAACCTTTCTCTAAATACATGGTGCGCATAGGGCGGGAACGCTCCCGTCCGCGCAGCTTCATAGATGGTGAACACTGTTTTACGGTATTTGCGAGGGTCTGTGCGCCCGCAGACCGGCAGATGAGACCGGCGGCGGGAGGACGTGATCTTGACGGTATTCCCCCTTTATTCGGTGATTTTTCCCTCCTTGAATGATCAGGAAACGATTTGCTGCGGTCTCCCCGTCCTCCCTCGCCCCCCTGCGAAGGGGAGGACGGGGAAATTGCATGTAAGGCTGATACGGGAAGCGTGCGGCGTACCGATTAAATATGCGGATATTTTAGCATATTTTATGCACGGTGGCAAGTGCCGCGCGCTTGCCGGATATCACAAAATTTACCCCTTGGGCTTGGCGATAACGCTGTTGCGCTTTACCAACCGAGCTTGGTCATGGCGTCGTCGACCGCCTTGATGCACAGGTCGATCTCTTCCTTGCCGGTGATCAGCGGCGGAACGAAGCGCAGGACGTTGCCGTTGGTGTTGTTGATGAGGACGTTGGCATCCTTGAAGCACAGGTCGACGACGGGCTGGCCGCTGGGATGGTTGAGCTGGATGCCGTTGATCATGCCGAGGCCGCGGATCTCGTTGACCGCCTTGGGATGGTTCTTCTCGATGACCTTGTGCATCTGATCGCGGAAATACTCGCCCATGACGCGGGCATTCTCGATGACGCCCTCGTTGATCATGACGTCGAGCGTGGTGGCAGCCAGAGCGCAGGCGAGAGGACCGCCGGCGAAGGTGGAGCCGTGGGTGCCGGGGGTGAGGGTCTTGGCCGCGTCGCCGCGGGCGCAGACCGCGCCGATGGGCACGCCGGAGCCGAGCGCCTTGGCCATGGAGCAGGTATCGGGCTCCACGCCGTAGTTCTGATGCGCGAAGAGCTTGCCGGTGCGGCCGGAGCCGACCTGGACCTCGTCGAACATGAGGAGGATGCCCTTCTCGTCGCACAGGTCACGCAGGCCCTGCAGGAACTCCTGGGAAGCGGGACGCACGCCGCCCTCGCCCTGGACGGGCTCGGTCAGGATGGCGCAGACGTATTCATCCATGATGTCCTTGACGGACTGGAGGTTGTTGAACTCGGCATAGCGGAAGCCGGAGGGCAGGGGCTCGAAGTAGCGGTGGACGGCATACTGACCGGTGGCGGTGCAGGTGGCGAGGGTGCGGCCGTGGAAGGAGTTCTTCATCGTGATGACGACGAAGCGCTCGGGATGGCCGTGATCCTTGGCGTACTTGCGGGCGAGCTTGATCTGGCCTTCGTTGGCCTCGGCGCCGGAGTTGGCAAAGAGGACCTTATCAAAGCAGCTGTTCTCGACGATGAGCTTCGCGGTCTGGACGGCGGGCTCATTGTAGAAGTAGTTGGAGCAGTGGAGAATGGTCTCCGCACGCTCCTGCAGGCACTTGACGATGGCGGGATGGCAGTGGCCGAGACCGTTGACGGCGATGCCGCCGACGAAATCGAGGTACTTGTTGCCGTCCTTGTCGAAGACGTAGACGCCCTCGCCGCGCTCCATGGAGATGGGCATACGGACATGGTTGCCGTAGAGGTACTTGTCACCGTTTTCGATGACTTCCGCATTGGTCTTGAACTTTTCGATCATGGTAGAGTCCTCCTGTTAAAATTTTATGTATGTTTTACCATTTGATGCCAACGCTCGGCTGTGCGGTGCCGATCGTGGTGCCGGTGCCTTCGGTGGTGAAGGCCTCGTAGAGTACGGAGTGGGGCTTGCGGCCGTCGATGATGTGGACGCTGGTGACGCCCTCCTCGATGGCCTCGACGCAGCAGTCGACCTTGGGGATCATGCCGCCGGCGATGGTGCCCTTGTCCTTGAGCGCCTTAACGTCCTGAATGTTGAGGTAGCTGATGACGTCGCGCACCTTGATGTCGTTGCACAGGCCCTCGATGTCGGTGAGGATGACGAGCTTTTCCGCGCCGAGCGCGCTGGCGAGCTTGCCCGCGGCGGTGTCGCCGTTGATGTTGTAGGTGTTGCCCTGCCCGTCGGTGCCGACGGGGGCGATGACGGGGATGAAGCCCGCGTCGAGCATGGCGTTGATGGCGTCGGCGTTGACGTAGTCGATGTCGCCGACGAAGCCGAGCTCCTCACTGCGCTTGTGGCAGTGATAGATGTCGCCGCTCACGCCGGAGAGGCCGACGGCCTTGCCGCCGATCTGGTTGATCCTGCCGACCAGCTCGGTGTTGACCTGACCGACGAGGACCATCTCGACCACGCGCATGATGTCCTCGGACGTGTAGCGCAGGCCGTTGATGAACTGCACGGGAATGTTGAGCTTCTCGAGCATCTTGTTGATGCCGGGGCCGCCGCCGTGGCTGAGCACAGGCTTGAGGCCGAGGAGCTTGAGCATCACGACGTCGTGGAGCACGGCGTCCTTGAGCTCGTCGTTGATCATGGCGTTGCCGCCGTACTTGATGACGATGACCTTGCCCTGATATTTTTCAAGGTAGGGCATGGCCTCCATCAGGGTCTCTACATTCTTCGCAACGTCGCTCATGGGTAGCCCCCCTTAGGTGCGGTAGTCGCCGTTGATCTTGACGTACTCGTAGGTGAGGTCGCAGCCGTAGGCGACCGCCTTGCCGTCGCCGCTGTGGAAGTCGACGATGACGGTGATGTCATGCTCAGTGAGCACGGCCTTGGCCAGCTCCTCGCTGAAGTTGGTGCCGAAGCCGTCCTTCATGACCTGGACCTCGCCGGCGCTGCTCTTGATGATGCAGTCCGCCGTGGTGGGATCGACGTCCGCGCCGGAGTAGCCGGCGGCGGCCATGATACGGCCCCAGTTCGCATCGCGGCCGAACACGGCGGCCTTGAACAGGGTGGAGCCGGCGATGGCCTTGGCGACCAGACGGGCGTCATGCTCGGTGGGCAGGCCGTAGGACTCGACGACGATCAGATGGGTCGCGCCCTCGCCGTCGGAGGCGATGCGGCGGGCCATGTCGATGCAGATGTGCTCGATGAGACCGGCGAGAGCCGCCTTGTCCTCCTCGGTCTTGACCTCGACGCCGGAGGCGCCGTTGGCGAGCAGGATCATGGTGTCGTTGGTGGAGGTGTCGCCGTCGACGGTGCACATATTGAAGCTCTTGTCGATGGCGTTGTGCAGCATCTTCTGCAGGTCGGCGGAGTCGCACTTGGCGTCGGTGGTGACGTAGGCGAGGGTGGTGGCCATGTTGGGGTGGATCATGCCGGAGCCCTTGGCCATCGCGCCGATGCGGATGGTGCCGGAGGAGAGCTCGAGCTCGTAGGCGGATTCCTTGCGGACGGTGTCGGTGGTCATGATGGCATAGGCCGCGTCGGAGCCGTTGGCCTTGTCGAGCTTGGCGGGGATGATCTGACGGACGCCATCGAGCACCTTCTCGACGGGCAGCTTCTGGCCGATGACGCCGGTGGAGCAGACGAAGACCTCGTTCTCGCCCACGCCGAGGAGCTTCTCGGCCTCGCGCTCGACGGTCCGGGCGTCCTCGATGCCCTGCGTGCCGGTGGCGGCGTTGGCGTTGCCGGAGTTGATGACGATGGCGCGGGCCTTGCCGTTCTTGAGGATCTCACGGTCGAGAATGACGGGAGCAGCGCAGAACTTATTGGTAGTGAACACCGCGGCGCAGGACGCCTCGGTCTCGGAGTAGAGGACGGCCACATCGGGCTTCTGGGACTTGCGGCTCTTCACGCCGACGTACACAGCGCCCGCGGTAAAGCCCTTCGGGGAGGTGATGCCGCCGCCTTCGATCACTTTGTATTCCATAGTGTTGTTCTCCTTTTCTTATTCTTACTTTATATAAAATCAGTTCCTTACGGATACATCGGGGGCATCATGAGACCGGTGGTCTCGGGCAGGCCCATGATAAGGTTCATGTTCTGGATGGCCTGGCCGGCGGCGCCCTTGCCGATGTTGTCGATGACGGAGGAGACGATCAGGCGGTGGGTGCGGGAATCGAAGGTCGGGGTCATCTCAACGAAGTTGGTGCCGTAGGCCCACTTGGTCTGCACGGGGAGATTGGCCGGGAAGACCTTGACGAAGGGTTCGTCCTTGTAGAAGTCCTTATACAGCTCGTAGACCTCCTCGTTGGTGAAGTCCTTATCGCAGGTGGCGTAGATGGTGACCTCGATGCCGCGAACCTGCGGGAGGAGGTGCGGCTGGAAGTTGATGTACTGCCAGGTCTCGGGCTTCATCAGATCCTTGCCGGTGATGTAGGCGATGTTCTGCTCGATCTCGGGGGTGTGGCGGTGACCGCCGCCGAGGGCGTAGGCACAGAAGTTGTTCTCCGCCTCGGTGAGGAGCTTGTTGAGGGCGGGACGGCGGCCCGCGCCGGTGTAGCCGCTCTTGGCGTCGATCACGATGGTGTTCTCAACGATGTGGCCGGTCTTGAGCATGGGCTGGAGGCCGAGGGTGGAGGCGGTGGGATAGCAGCCGGGGTTGGCGATGAGCTTCTTGCCCTTGGCCAGCTCGCGGTTCATCTCGGGCATACTGTAGACGGCGTCATGGGTCATCTGGGGATTGGTGTGCTTGTCGCCGTACCACTTCTCCCAGACCTTCACGTCGCGGAAGCGGATGTCCGCGCCGATGTCGATGATGCGGGAGCCTTCGGCGAGAACGATCTCCGCCCACTTGGCGACCGCGCCGGAGGGGACCTGGATCATCACGACGTCGCTCTTGCGGGCGGTCTCGCGCACGTTCTCCTCGGTCAGATCCAGGATGGTCTGATCATAGAAGCCGCGCAGGGCGGGATGATGGGTGGAGATGGCGTCGCCCACGCCGTAGGTATCGAGAACGTTGACGAGCTCGCCGTCGGGATGGTTGACCATCATGCGCAGCACTTCGCCGCAGACATAGCCGGTCGCACCGATGCAGGAATAATGGATCATGGTGATAGCCTCCTCAAAAATTTTCTGCGATTTGCAACAACGCCGTCGTGGGCTTGCAAACCGCTTCGCGATAGTGTTTAATTATCTACGCATACAGTATATAGTTTTAATGCGGAATGGACAGGAAAATCATTGTTCTGCTGAACATTCCGAAATGGAATGCTTGACAGATGATTCACATTCGGCTATCATGGCCTTAACGCCGATGCAAGCAAGGAGATGAGCGCATGATCCACAAATATCTGGCCTACCTCAAGACCATCGAGACCGGCAGCATCACGCAGGCCGCCGCGGAGCTGGGCTACACGCAGTCTGCCGTGAGCCGCATGATCGCGGACCTGGAGGAGCATTGGGACGTCCCGCTGCTCACGCGCAATCGCTCGGGCATCGAGATCAGCTCGGAGGGGACGCAGCTGCTGCCCATCCTTCAATCCATCGTCAAGGGGCAGGAGGAGCTCAGCTTTGCCGTCGGCGAGCTGCACGGACTGCAGAGCGGCCTCATTCGCGTGGGCGCGTTCACCAGCATGGCGACCGGCTGGATGCCGCTGATGATCAAGTCCTTCCACGAAAAATACCCCAATATCCGCTTTCAGATCTTCAACGGCGAGTACAACCAGATCGCGACCTGGCTGCGCCGCGGGCAGATCGACTGCGGCTTTCTCGCCCTCCCCTGCGCCAAGGAGTTCGACACGACCTTCCTGCTGCGCGACTCGCTGACGGTCATCCTGCCGCCGAACCACCCGCTGCGCGACGCGGAATGCTTCCCCGTCAGCCGGCTGTCGGACGAGGACTTCATCAGCCTCAAGGAGGAGCAGGACTACGAGATCAATTTGTTCCTCGAGCATCTCAGGCAGTCCCCGCGCATCAAGTTTGAGGTCAGCAGCGACTTTGCCATCCTCGCGATGGTCGAGTGCGGGCTGGGCATCAGTGTGGTGCACGACCTGATCCTGCACCCCAACCGCCACGGCATCATCAAAAAGCCGCTCGACGAGCCGTACTACCGCGATATTGCCATCGCCACGAGCGCGGCGGCGCAGCCGTCCACCATCACGCGGATGTTCTGTGAGCACGCGCTCGAGTGGGCGAGGGATACCAGCTCCGCCATCGCCCCCGCCACGGCGGAGGCCCCGGAGTACGCGGAGCTGGCAAAGTAAAGAGATGGGAAAAAGGGATCGTTCTCTGTGGAAGAGAACGGTCCCTTTTGTTGTAAAGGCGGCGTTATGCAGCTTCTCCGGGCAGCGCCCGCGTTTTTTGCGCCTGCTTTCCACCCGGGCGTAAAATCTCCTGTTGACAACAGCGCCGCGGCGTGTACTATGGAGATAACAGATCAAACGGAAGCGAGGAAACGTATGGAATACAGGATAGAGCGGGACTCGATGGGAGAGGTCCGCGTCCCGGCGGACCGCTACTGGGGCGCGCAGACGCAGCGCTCGCATGAGAATTTCCCCATCGGCGTCGGGATCGAAACGATGCCCGCGGAAATCATCCGGGCGTTTGCCGTTCTGAAAAAGGCGGCGGCCATCGCCAACCGCGAGCTGCTGCCCGAGCGGATGAGCGCGGAAAAATGCGCCCTGATCGGCCGCGTCTGCGACGAGATCCTCGCCGGTGAGCTGGACGGACATTTCCCGCTCGTTGTATGGCAGACGGGCTCGGGCACGCAGTCGAACATGAACGTCAACGAGGTCATCGCCAACCGCGGCAACGAGCTGGCGGGGAAAAAGCTCCTGCACCCGAACGACGATGTCAATATGTCGCAGTCCTCGAACGACACCTTTCCCACGGCGATGCATATTGCCGCCTGTCTCGCGGTGGAGGACCGCCTTCTCCCCGCTGTTTCCGCGTTGGAGCAGACCCTCCTGCATCTGGAGGCGGAGAACGCCGACGTGCTGAAATCCGGGCGGACGCATTTGCAGGACGCGACGCCCATCACCTTCGCGCAGGAGATCTCCGGCTGGCGGACGAGCCTCGCACGGAACCGCGAGCTGCTCACCGCCGCGCTGCCTCCCCTGCGGGAGCTGGCGCTCGGCGGCACGGCGGTCGGCACGGGACTCAACGCCCCCGACGGCTTTGACCGGGCGGTCGCCGCGGCCGTCGCGGAGCTGACCGGAAAGCCCTTTGTCACCGCGTCCAACAAGTTTCACGCGCTCACGTCGAGGGACGAGCTGGTGTTCGCGCACGGCGCGGTCAAGGCGCTCGCGTGCGACATGATGAAGCTCGCGAACGATGTGCGCTGGCTTGCCTCGGGTCCGCGCACGGGGCTGGGGGAGATCGCCATTCCAGCCAACGAGCCCGGCTCATCCATCATGCCCGGCAAGGTCAACCCCACGCAGTGCGAGGCGGTGACGATGGTGGCGGTGCAGGTCATGGGCAACGACGCTGCCGTCGGCATAGCGGCGTCGCAGGGGAACTTTGAGCTGAATGTTTTTATGCCCGTGTGTGCCTATAATTTTTTGCAGTCCGTCCGCCTGCTGAGCGAGGCCATCGCTTCGTTTGACAAAAACTGCGCGTCCGGCATCCGCGCGAAGCGGGAGAAGATGGACGAGAACGTGCGCCGCTCGCTGATGCTCGTCACGGCGCTCAACCCGCACATCGGCTATGAAAACGCCGCGAGGATCGCAAAGAAGGCATACGCGGAAAACCTGACGCTGCGCGAGGCCTGCGCCGCGCTGGAGCTTCTGCCGCCGGAGGAATTTGACCGCATCGTCCGCCCCGAGCGGATGGTTTGAAAGCCTGCCAATAAAAAGGAGAACGCTATGGATTACGCAAAAGAATCGCTCCGCCTGCACGGCGAGTGGAAGGGCAAGATCGAAATGGTGACCCGCGTGCCGGTCAAGACGAAGGACGATCTGTCCCTTGCCTACACGCCCGGCGTCGCGCAGCCGTGCCTCGAGATCCAGAAGGATCCGAGCAAGAGCTATGAGCTCACGCGCCGCTGGAACATGGCGGCGGTCATCACCGACGGCAGCGCCGTCTTGGGCCTCGGCGACATCGGTCCCGAGGCCGGTATGCCCGTCATGGAGGGCAAGTGCGTGCTGTTCAAGGCCTTCGGCGATGTGGACGCTTTCCCCATCTGCGTCAAGACCAAGGACGTGGACGAGTTTGTGGAGACAGTCTACAACATC
>ENA-ORCN01000394-ORCN01000394.1-human-gut-metagenome-genome-assembly--contig:-NODE-394-length-37555-cov-10.274268_pt1 | contig 37555 bp, 31 predicted proteins | sample MGYA00242984_ERZ507984 | MGnify/ENA primary metagenome ERZ507984 (study PRJEB26167, sample SAMN06115395) | human gut metagenome | host: Homo sapiens | place: China:Hubei | collected 2016-05-19... | reverse complement strand
TGATGCTGACGTAGAAGAAGTCGAGACCGGTCTCGATCAGATAGAGAATATCGCTTCTTCAAGCGAAGATAATATTGAGATTGTCTCAAAAGACGAATCGACGCATCAAGATCAAGAACAGGAGCCGGCTCCGGAACAGGAACCGGTTCAGGAACAGGAACCGACTCAGGAACCGACTCAGGAACCGAAACCGGAACAAGAACAAGAACAAGAACAAGAACAAGAACAAGAACAAGAACAGCCAATATCTTCTGTTTCTTCTGAGCCCGAAGGAGCTGATGGTGAACCGGAAACAGCTACACCCGAATCTCCGGATACGGATGACGTCGACGTTCTTGACGAAGAGCCGCAATCCCAAACCGGCTGCAGCGACGAAGATCTTTCCGAACCTGTTGAAAAAACCCGTTATCAGCGCGAATGCTTCTTGAAGTTCGGATATGAGGAAATCGATGAACGAATCCATATCGACGAATTGAGAGAATATTTATGTGCGCGAGGGTGGTGCAATAACTCTTTAACATTAGCCAGAAAATGCGATATAACGGCGAAAAATCAGCTTGATGTTGAAACGGAGAATCATTGTGATTTCTGTTCGCTGCCGTTAACCGGTGTGAGTTATGAACAGCTTAATGACGGCCGAATAAGATGTAATGATTGTTCCGCAAGCGCGATAACGACACTTGCCGATTTCAAAGAGTTATTTTATCGTTGCTTAGGGCTTATGGAAGATTTCTTTGATATTAGATTCAGAGTTCCCATAGGCGTTAAAACAACCGATGCCAGAGAAGTGGCAAAATGCGCCGGAGCGGTATTCAGACCCAGCAAAGATGTGGCAGCAAGAGTTTTGGGATTTGCTCAGAAGAAAAACGGAAAGTACAATCTTGTTATTGAAAACGGGAGCCCAAGACGTGCCGCAATTGATACGACGGTTCATGAATTGACTCATATTTGGCAGTACCTGAACTGGAATGACAATGACGTTCTTCGCATATATAAAATGGGAAACCGTGCGTGCACACAGAGAGCAAGAGCCATTGTCTATGAAGGTATGGCTATGTGGGCATCAATTCAATATTTGTATCAAATCGGAGAAACATTTTATGCTGCAGAGCAAGAAGCACTTGCCGAATCGCGCCAAGATGTCTACGGTGTCGGATTTAGGCTCTATAGAGAACGGTATCCGTTTGTTAAAGACTCGTCCATTTTGAAGTACACACCGTTTTCCTATTTCCCGACACTTGAACCTTCTGCGGTTATTGAGGCGGCACGCTTGATGTGTACTAAAAAAGAGTGCACATGTTAGACTGTGCAAAAAAGAGTTTTGTTGAGGAGAAGCATTGAGAAAAAGGTGATTGAACCATATAATGTTCGGCTTGGTCGGATGCACTCGGAGCTTCGACAAAAAACAATTAATACTCAAGCGGGAACACGGCGAGAATCATCGAACCGGAAGAGTAGCCTATAAAACCCGAGAGTTATCTTTTGAGGTTCGGAAATCAGCTAAGAAAACCTCGGTAGTCAAATTGCTTTGGCTATCGGGGTTTCACCCGCCCTCTAAGCCGACGTCTTTTGGCGGTTGCACGGATTGTCTGTCATTTGGGATTTTTTTAGGCGTATGAGTGCGGTTTCGGAACATCGTCAAAAAACTTTTGACGAATGACTATATCGAATTACTTGGAGATAATATGAATAAAGTATTTAACCGCGTCAGTGATTTAAAAGAATACCTTGCCGATGGTATAAAAAACGGAGATATGGTGCCGGCAGAATATATAAAAACAGCACAGATAACGGCAAGGCGCGGATACATCGGCGAAAAGGTTTCGACGATTATGGCGAACGGAATGCATGAGACCGACAATGCGGTGACCGCCGATCCCCAAACCGGCAAACCGGGCTGGATAGTCAAAAGCATAGGCGGAGAGGAATATATTGTTTCCGATTCGACATTCTGCCGAAAATATGAGTTGGTTGACGAAAAAAAGATGCTGTACAAATCAAAAGGAAATCCGATTATAGCAGTGCAGATAGATGATGACATCAGTTTTATCGCTCCGTGGGGAGAGATGATGAATATTGCGGCAGGCGGATACATTGTTCTGTCAGAGTGTGAAAACATATATGGCATCCAGGGGAAAGAATTTGCGGAGTTATACAGCGGCACGGGAAAAAATGCGGCGCAAGTTCTTGATACAGTTAAAAGATGGTTAAATATTTAAGTTGAAATTAAAGAACGTATCCGCTTTGAATTGTACCGTCGGTACGATTTAGAGCGGATTTTTTATAAAAGCGACTACTGTGTTGTACGCTGCTGCATTTTTTACAATTGTCATATATTTATGAGCAATTCACTAAAATGTTTTGTTTAAATCGAAGCGTATTTCCTTGCTTTTTTCGACAAATTAATCTACAATAAAAATGATGTTAAAACGGCATTACAAAATGAAAAGGGGCAAAAAAGATGAAGAACATTAAAATTTTCCTTGTACCGTCAAGCGATGCAGTCATGGGCGACATGACCGAGGTGAGGGATTTCTTCCGCCAGCTCAACGAGATGTATTTTGACAGCGGAATAAATTTCTCCATCCTGAACGCGAACGAAATGACCAAAAATGAGTTAAAGGAACACGTTGCCGACAGCGACTTGAGCTTCTTCCTGTTTTTCGAAGACGTCAGCGCCGTTATGCGCAGCTGCTTCGATATATTCTTCGAGTCGTTCAAGACGACCGATAAGCCGAAGATTGTTACATATTTCAAGTATACCGAATCTCCGAACGACATGACCGACGCGGTGCGCGAATTCTCCCAAATGCTCGGAAACGAACTCAGGCACTATTATAATAATTACAACAGCATAGACACGCTCAAGCTCGGCATTCTCATGCAGATAAAGGTTATGAGACTCGATGCGTCGCAGATAACGATATCCGACGACGGTATGATTTGCCTCAACGGACAGCCCGTGGCGGATACAAGCAAAATCCCCATGTTCGAGTTCAACGACAGGCTCAACGAACTGAAGAGCAGATACGATGAGCTGACCAAGGAGTGGGGCAGGCTTCGCACTTTGCGTATGGACGATCCGAATAACGAGGAACTCTATTTTGAGTTTTCGAAAGTTGCCACCGAGCGCGACGACACAAAAAAAGCTCTGCAGAAATTTGAGGATTTGCTTCTCAAGACCTCCGAAGAGCTTGCCGCCAAAAAGGGTGAGATGTCTCCGCGCCAGGCGGAGGCATACAGACTGCTCGAAATGGGCGACGTAGACGGCGCTTGCGAGATTCTCCCGTTGGACGAGCTTTTTGATGATATCAGACGCAACAGACGCTTTGCCAAAAATGCAACCGCCCCTCTTGAAACAAATGTGGAGGAGCTTGCCACGCGCATAACCGCCCTCAACATGAAGGGTCTCAACAACGATACCGTTGCAGAGATAAGGAGAATATATGAGGAAATATATGATACCTTCTGCGACACCAGAAATATCGGTTGGTCGAAGCTGTATGATTATGCATCGTTCTTGGAAGATCAGAATGACTACACCAAAGCTATTAAGGTTGCGGAGAAGTTAAATTGGTATTATTCCGATCCTGATAATAAGGCGGATGAATACGACTTGGGCAGATTATATAATCTGCTGGGAGTGCTGTACGATTTACAAAATCAGTTCGAAGAAGCAGAGGAATATTATCTCGCCGCTATAGAGATATATGAACGCCTTGTGAAACGGAACGCTGAAGCCTATGAGCCGGATCTTGCGACGGTCTACAACAATGCAGGTCTTTTCTATGCAAAACAAAATCAGTCCGAAAAAGCAGAGAAATATTATCTCGCCGCTATAGAGATAAGAGAACGTCTTGTGGAAAAGAATGCCGATGCCTATGAGCCGGATTTGGCGACGAGTTATAACAATGTGGGTGTTTTCTATGACAAGCAAAACCTATCCGAAAAAGCCGAGAAATATTACTTCGCCACGATGAAGATATACGAACGTCTTGTGAAAGAGAACGCCGATGCCTATGAGCCGGATCTTGCGATGAGTTATAACAATGCAGGCCTTTTCTATAGCGATCAAGGTCAGCCAAAAAAAGCAGAGAAATACTATCTCGATGCGATAGAGATAAGAGAACGCCTTGTGGAAAAGAACGCGGATGTCTATGAGCCGGATCTTGCGATGAGTTATAACAATGCGGGCAATTTCTATAAAAAACAAGGTCAGCCCGAAAAAGCAGAGAAATATTATCTCGCCGCGATAGAGATAAGAGAACGTCTTGTGGAAAAGAACGCAGATGCCTATGAGTCGGATCTTGCGGACAGTTATAACAATGCGGGTGTTTTCTATGATGACAAAAATCAACCCAATAAAGCAGAAAAATATTATCTCGCCGCTATAGAGATACGAGACCGCCTTGTAAAAAAGAATGCCGATGCCTATGAACCGGATCTTGCCATGAGTTATAACAATGCAGGTGTTTTCTATAAAGACCACGGTCAGCCCGAAAAAGCAGAGAAATACTATCTCGCCGCGATAGAGATAAGAGAACGCCTTGTGAAAGAGAACGCCGATGCCTATGAGCCGGATCTTGCGACGGTTTATAACAATGCAGGAGAATTTTATAGGGAACAAAATCAGACTGAAAAAGCAGAGAAATACTGTCTCGTTGCGATGAAAATATATAAGCGCCTTGTGAAAGAGAACGCCGATGCCTATGAGCCGGATCTTGCGACGAGTTATAACAATGCAGGCTCTTTATATAGCAATCAAGGTCAGTCCGACAAAGCCGAGAAATACTATCTCGACGCGATAGAGATATATGAGCGTCTTGTGGAAAAGAACGCCGATGCCTATGAGCCGGATCTTGCCATGAGTTATAACAATACAGGCATTTTCTATGCTGTTCACGGACAGCCCCAAAAAGCAGAGAAATATTTTCTCGATGCGATAGAGATAAGAGAGCGTCTTGTAAAAAAGAATGCGGCTGCCTATGAACCGGATCTTGCAATAAGCTGTTTTCTGTTTTTCCTTAATTCAAAAGACAAAACATATCTCGACAAGGCATACGAGATAGCAAAGCGCAGGCAGGACGATCCAAGGTGCGGAAAGCTCGTGAAGGACATAGAATCTATGCTCAAATAAATAACCCAAAAATAATAATCGGGGGGGTATTTAATATGACAATCAAAATGTTTTTAGCGTCGTCGATAGTTGAACTGTATGATGAGCGGAATGCGATAGGTGATCTTTTCGACAGGCTGAACCAAGCGTATCGCATGAAGTACGGTGTTCATTTTGATCTCGGAAGATGCGAGGACAGTGATGATGCAGTCAGAACGAATGGCTCGCAGGCGAAGTATGATGAGGATATTGCCGAAAGCGATACGGAGCTTGTCGTTTTTGCCGAAAGCGTCGGGGAGCATACAAAGCATGAGGTGGATGTTGCGCTGAAAAGTCTTGAGAAAAAAGGCTCGCCGCAGATATATGTCCTTTTCAAGCTCGATTCCGACGGCGAAATAAGCGCTGCCGCAAAAGCTTTTTCTGAAGAATATAGCGGCCGACTGATGAGTTTCGATGACTTTGGAAGCATGACGGAATTGAAGCTTCATGTTTTCAATATTGCTATGGACTTTTTGAAAATGCGCGGAAAAACGGGACCCCGTGTCCACCTTGACGAAGGAAGGCTGAAAGTTGACGATACCATCATTATCGACCTGCGAAAAGCATCTTCAAAAGAACTCGAACTGCTTAAAATTTAAGAAAAAATAGATTTGTATAATCGAAAGGGGCAAAAAAGATGAAGAACATTAAAATTTTCCTTGTACCGTCAAGCGATGCGGTCGAGTGCGACATGACCGAGGTGAGGGATTTCTTCCGCCAGCTCAACGAGATGTATTTCGACAGCGGAATAAATTTCTCCATCCTGAACGCGAACGAAATGACCAAGAATGAGTTGAAGGAACACGTTGCCGACAGCGACTTGAGCTTCTTCCTGTTTTTCGAAGACGTCAGCGACGATATGCGCAGCTGCTTCGATATATTCTTCGAGTCGTTCAAGAATACCGATAAGCCGAAGATCGTTACATACTTCAAGTATACCGAATCTCCGAACGACATGACCGACGCGGTGCGCGAATTCTCCCAAATGCTCGGAAACGAACTCAAGCACTATTATAATAATTACAACAGCATAGACACGCTCAAGCTCGGCATTCTCATGCAAATAAAGGTTATGAGACTCGATGCGTCGCAGATAACGATATCCGACGACGGTAAGATTTGCCTCAACGGACAGCCCGTGGCGGATACAAGCAAAATCCCCATGTTCGAGTTCAACGAAAGGCTCAACGAACTGAAGAGCAGATACGATGAGCTGACCAAGGAGTGGGGCAGACTTCGCACCTTGCGTATGGACGATCCGAACAACGAGGAACTCTATTTTGAGTTTTCGAGAGTTGCCACCGAGCGCGACGACACAAAAAAAGCCCTGCGCGAATTTGAGGATTTGCTTCTCAAGACCTCCGAAGAGCTTGCCGCCCAAAAGGGTGAGATGTCTCCGCGCCAGGCGGAGGCATGCAGACTGCTCGAAATGGGCGACAGAGAGGGTGCGCTTGAGATTCTTCCCAGGGACGAGCTTCTTTATGATACCAGACGCAACAAACGTTTTGCCGGAAATACAACCGCCCCTCTTGAAATAAATGTAGAGGAGATCGCCACGCGCATAACAGCCCTCAAAATGGGCGAGTTGAATGGCGATACGGTTGCTGAAATAATGATGTTTTATGAGGAAATATATGATATCTGCCGTGATCGTTTCGTCGGTTGGTCGAAGCTGTATGATTATGCATCGTTCTTGCACGATCAGAGATGCTACGCCAAAGCCATTGAGGTTGCGGAGAAGTTAAATTGGTATTATTCCGCTCCGGACAGCAAGGTTGATGAATATTACTTGGGCAGATTATATAATCTGCTGGGACTGCTGTATGAAGCGCAAAACAAGCCAAAAAAAGCAGAAAAATATTGTCTTGATTCGATAGAAATATATGAGCGCCTCACGAAAAAGAACGCCGATGACTATGAGCCGTATCTTGCGGGGAGTTATAACGATGCAGGTATTTTCTATGACAATCAAGGAAAGCGCGACAAAGCCGAGAAATACTATTTCGACGCGATAGAGGTATATAAGCGCCTTGTGAAAAAGAATGCTGATGCCTATGAGCCGGATCTTGCGGATAGTTATAACAATGTGGGCATTTTCTATAGTGATCACGGTCAGTCCGACAAAGCAGAGAAATATTATCTCGCTGCGATAGAGATATATGAGCGCCTTGTGGAAAAGAACGCGGATGCCTATGAACCGGATCTAGCGACGAGTTATAACAATGCGGGTGTTTTCTATAGCGGTCAAGGACAGTCCGAAAAAGCAGAGAAATACTATCTCGCTGCGATGGAGATAAAAGAACGCCTTGTGGAAAAGAATATCGATACTTATGGACCTGATCTTGCGAGGAGTTATAGCGCCGCAGGTGTTTTCTATGACAATCAAGGAAAGCCTAAAAAAGCTGAGAAATATTATCTCGCTGCGATAGAGATAAGAAAGCGCCTTGTGAAAAGGAACCCCGATGCCTATGAGCCGGATCTTGCGATGAGTTATAGTAGTTACTATCTCCTAAAAGAAGACAAAACATATCTCGACAAGGCATACGAGATAGCAAAGCGCAGACAGGACGATCCAAGGTGCAAGATAATAGTTGAATTTGTGGAATCGCACTAACGCAGCCTCTTCTTCGGCAAATTCAAAAACCGAGATTGTTTTTATCGGCTGTTTCGGTTTGTAGGAAGGAGTTGCGACGGAGAGCGAATTGCGAGGCAAAAAATCACCGAGAAAAGCCGTTAGCGGACCGATCTCGGTGATTTTTATTTCGATATGCGTTATTTCATCAAGTACACCGTTGATGCCATGAGGATCTGGCCGGTGTAGTAGGTTGCAAGCTCTATTGTAACGAGCGGGTTCTTTCTTTTCACGGGCGTGAAATAGACAAACGCGAGCACCGAGTCGCTGATTACGAATATCACCGACGCGACGGTGGTTATAAGGAAAGTCAGCGAGCGCGTGAGATAGAGCATATAGCCCGATACGCAGGCGCAAAGCGCGATGACGAAGAAATAGAATACGCTCAGAGCGAACATCTTGCTGTCAAGCTTCATCTTGACGGCTTTCATTATTACTGCCGTTATTGCGGTTATGATAATAGCCGCTATGTACGGGATTATCGAAAATCTCGGATAAGCCATGTAAAAGGACGCGAGATAGAAGAAATGACCGATTAAAAATGCGAATGTTCCGAGGGCGATGAGCCTGGTTTTGTATTTCGGCGCTATTTCCTTTATGCCGAGCAAAACGTCGCCGCCGAGTCCGAACAGCAGTCCGAACGCCACGAGGCAGAAATAAAACGGATGGAGCACTTTGTCCGCCTCGTCAATGCGGTAGCAGAAGCCGATAAAGGCCATGGACATGAATCCGAAGCTCGATATGAACTTGCAGAGCATACCCTCGAACGATTTTCCCTTGCGGCGCAGCAGAATTGTGAGCGTCGCAAATACCGCCGTTATGACGGAGAGAATTGGGATGAACATAAACAGGTATCCTTTCTTTTTGCCGCGTTGCGGCAGAGTTTACTTTTGCGCTGCTTTTTTCACCTTTTCCCAATATTCCCCTGCGGTACGTTCGTTTCGGTTGTCGCCGAACTCGTAGTATACCGTGTCCTTTATGGCGTCCGGCAGATACTGCTGCGGCGTCCAGTGGTTGCGGTATGAATGCGGATAGAGATAGAACTGTCCCTTGTTCGGGTTATCCTCGCCGTCGCAGTGGACATTCTGCAACTGCCTCGGAACGGGACCCGTGCGGCCTTTCTGCACATCGGCCATCGCGGCGTTTATCCCGTTATAGGCGGAATTCGATTTCGGACTTGTCGCCACAAGCACTACCGCATCCGCAAGCGGTATCCTTGCCTCGGGCAGTCCGAGCATATTGGCCGCGTCAACTGCGGCTTTTACTATCGGTATTATCTGAGGGTAGGCGAGTCCCACATCCTCGCACGCGCAGACCATCAGCCTGCGGCACGCGCTGACAAGGTCGCCCGCCTCGAGCAGTCTCGCCAGGTAGTGGAGAGCCGCGTTCGGGTCCGAGCCGCGCATCGACTTCTGATATGCGGAGATTATGTCGTAGTGCTCGTCGCCCTCGCGGTCGTAGCGCATTGCGCTGTGCTGTGTCAGCTCCTGCGCGCGCCGGAGCGTGATTTTGCAAACGCCGTTTTCGTCGGCGGGTGAGGAGAGCACGCAGAGCTCAACGGAGTTTATCGCCTTTCTGACGTCGCCGCCGCAGGCGTTTGAAATGTGTTCAATGACTCCGTCCTCTATATCATATGTCTCGTGCCGCTCGTTGCCTATATAGTCGAACGCGCGCTTTACTGCGGGAATGACATCCTCAGCCGAGACAAATTTGAACTCAAACACGGTCGAGCGGCTGAGAATCGCGTTGTAAATATAAAAATACGGGTTCTCGGTCGTTGACGCTATAAGCGTTATGTCGCCGTTTTCTATGTATTCGAGCAGCGTCTGCTGCTGCTTTTTGTTGAAATACTGAATTTCGTCGAGATAGAGCAGGATCCCGTTGGGCGCGACGAAGGTATTGAGCTTTGCAACAACGTCCTTTATGTCGGCTGTCGAGGCGGTCGTACCGTTTAATTTGACAAGGTGCCGGTCGGTCGTCTTTGCTATGATACTCGCAAGCGTAGTCTTGCCTACTCCGGACGGACCGTAAAAGACCATGTTCGGCAATTCGCCCGAAAGTATAATATTTCTCAGCGGCTTTCCCTCGCCGAGCAGGTGCTTTTGACCGACGATATCGTCGATAGTCTGCGGGCGCATTCTCTGCGCCAATGGTGCTGACATGATCTCCCTCCTCTCGGGTGGCTACAATGTTATATTATATTAAATTTTGCGGCTTTAGTCAATGTTTTTTGAGAAGTGTGCCGATTTGATGAACGGACTGTGAAAAAGGAATAAACAAAGAGATAATCTTTATCAAAAATATTGACGGCGCAAAAAAATCTGATACTATGGAGTTGAAAGGAGGCAGGTATGAAAAAGAAACGCATGAAAAAAGAGATAACCGACCGTGAGATGCGGCTGGGTATACTGATAGCGATTTTTGGCGCAGTCGTTGACTTCTGCTTTTTCGGCTTCAGCTATTCCGCCGACCCGCAGGGCGAGCACGGGGAGATAACGAGTGCTTCAACGGTGCTCTCCGTTATCTGGATCGCACTTTCGCTCGCGGGCGCGTTTTTGATGAGCCGTTTTCTAAATGACAGAAGCTTTCTTTTCGGCTTCTCCGGCTATCTGATACTCTCGCTCGTTGTCGTATATCCTCTGCTCTACGGCTACTGCGCGTCCCTCTATCCCGCCTACGGGCTGATAGCCGAAAAGCTGTTCAGAAGCGAAACGATGCTCGAAAATATGCCCGATTCCGCCCTCATATTCGAGCCTCTGCGAATAGTGCTTGTCTATGCGCTGTATTTCCTCGGTCGGCATTTTGCCAAAAAACGCAATGCTTAAAACACAAAAAAATACCGGCAGCTCCGCATGAAAACGTGACTGCCGGATTTTTTTTACAGCTTTAATTATTTGCCGAACAGCAGGAGCAGGAAACCGGCGGCGACAGCCGAGCCGATAACGCCCGCGACGTTCGGACCCATTGCGTGCATGAGCAGGAAGTTCGTCGGGTTAGCCTTGCGTCCCTCAACCTGCGAAACGCGCGCCGCCATGGGAACGGCGGAGACGCCTGCGGAGCCGATGAGGGGGTTGACCTTGCCCTTGGTGACGAGGTACATGACCTTGCCGAGAAGCACGCCGCCTGCGGTCGAGAAGCAGAATGCCGTCAGACCGAGGATGATGATGAATATGGTCTGCTTCGACAGGAAGGTCTGACCGTTTGCCGTTGCGCCGACGGTGACGCCGAGCATGATGGTGACGATATTGGTCAGAGCGTTCTGCGCGGTGTCGCTGAGTCTTTCAACAACGCCGCTCTCTCTGAACAGGTTGCCGAGCATGAACATACCGATAAGCGGAGCGACGGAGGGAAGCATGAAAGCGCAGATGACAAGCACGACGACGGGGAAGATAATCTTCTCTGTCTTGCTGACGGTTCTGAGCTGCTTCATCTCGACTGCGCGCTCCTTCTTTGTGGTAAGAAGCTTCATGATGGGCGGCTGAATAATCGGGATAAGAGCCATATAAGAATATGCCGCAACTGCTATCGGTGCGAGCAGGTGAGCCGCAAGCTTCGAGGCGAGGAATATAGCCGTCGGGCCGTCCGCGCCGCCGATGATGCCGATAGCGGCAGCCTCCTGCGGGGTGAAGCCGAGCAGGATAGCGATAGTGAAAGCAACATAGATGCCGAGCTGTGCGGCAGCGCCGAGCAGCAGGCTCATCGGGTTTGCGAGCAGGGGACCGAAGTCGGTCATCGCTCCGACGCCCATGAAGATAAGACACGGGAAGATACTGCTCTTGACGCCCGCATATATCAGGCGCAGGGTTCCGATGTCATACCAGTGCGCGCCCTCCCGTATTGTTGTACTCAGCGGGTCGATAATGCCGGTCGGGTCATCCATAAGACCTGCGCCGGGCAGGTTTGCAAGCAGGATACCGAACGCGATGGGAAGCAGCAGAAGAGGTTCGAATTTTTTGGCAATGGCCAGATAGAGCAGGACGAACGACACGAGGATCATTACGCCCTCTCTCCAGGTGAGCACGGCGAGACCCGAGCTCTCCCAGAAGCCTTTTAAGATTCCGAGTATGTCCATTTACTATCCCCCTTAGCCGACTACGGCGAGCAGTGCGTCCGTAGCGACGGTCGAGCCCTTCTGGACGGTGAGCTGTCTGACAGTGCCGTCGCAGGGAGCGACTATTTCGTTTTCCATCTTCATAGCCTCAAGAATGAGGAGTATATCTCCGGCCTTTACGGAAGAGCCTACGTTGACGTTGACGCTCAGTATCGTGCCGGGCATGGGAGAGAGAACCTTCTGCCCCTCTGCGGCTGCTGCGGGAGCGGCGGCAGGGGCGGGAGCTGCTGCGGGGGCGACGGGTGCGGCAGCTGCGGGAGCCGCGGGAGCGGCGTCGGTAACAGCGGTTATAACGGCGTCGGTCTCCTCGACCTCGACCTCATAGTTTTTGCCGTTTAATGTAACAACATATTTCATGATTACAATTCCTTTCAGTTGTCGGCGAGAGCCGCATCAGTCTATCTTCTTTATGGATTTGAACAGCAGTCTGTTGAGCGGGACTCCGCTCTCGTCGCTGACTATTGCCATAATGACCGCAGCGGTCGGCTCGTCAACGCCGTCAAGGTCTAATGTGCCCTGCGACTGTGTGCCGGGCAGGGGAGTTCCGGCAGCGGCGGCCTGCTGCGCGGGTGCGGGAGCATCGGAATCGGCATTTTTCTTGCCTTTCTTGGCCGCGATATTCTCGCCGAGTCTGACAACGCGGGAGATTATCATGATAAGCACGGCAAGGATGATAAGCAGCAAGAATACCATAAGGATTCCGAAGAGGGAGACCTGAAGAGCGAAAACAAGCTTTTCGCCCATAGGCATATACATGTCAAAGTTATCAAACATGGATAAAACCATTCCTTTCTGCCGAGGCTCAGTCGAGTCTCTCTATCTTATATTTGAAAGTGTTCTTCTTTCTCTCGTCGCGCTTGTCGAAGAACGCTTCCGCCTGTGTCGGGAAGGCTATATAAGAGAGAACATCCTCGTCGCAGGTCGCTCTGTCGCCGAGATACTCTCTTGCAGCCGGGAGACCGGGCTCAAGCAGGTCCGCATAGCGGCAGGTTATCGGCTTCTCGTCGCCGAGAACCTTCTTCTGCAGCTCCTCGTTTATCTTGCCGGGCGCCTTGCCGTATTCACCCTTGATATAGTTCTTAACTTCCTTGGAGATGTTCTTGTATCTCTCACCCGCGAGCACGTTTGCGGTCGCCTGAACGCCGACCATCTGGCTCATGGGGGTGACGAGCGGAGGATAGCCGAGATCCTCGCGGACTCTCGGGGTTTCCGCGAGAACTTCATCGAGCTTGTCAAGCTTCTTCTGAGCTGTCAGCTGAGCGACAAGGTTCGAGAGCATTCCGCCGGGAATCTGATAGTTGAGAGCGTCGGTCTGAGTTGTCAAAACGACGGGGTTGAGCAGTCCGCTCTTGAGAGCGTCGTTGCGAACGGGCTTGAAGAAATCGTTGATTTTCTTGAGCGTGCCCATATCGAGCGGGACTTCGCAGCCCTCTTTCTCGAAAATGTAGGCCATAGTCTCTGTGGGCGGCTGAGAGGTGCCGTTTGAGAAGCAGGAGATAGCGGTGTCGATAACATCCGCGCCGGCTTCAACGGCCTTCTGCAGGGTCACGGGGCCGAGGCCTGTGGTCGAGTGAGTGTGGACGATAACGGGGAGCGATATATTCTCCTTTATGCCCTTGACAAGATCGTAAGCGCTCTGGGGGTCCATGATGCCCGCCATGTCCTTTATGCAGACGGACTGGACACCCATGCTCTCGAGGTCTTTTGCGAGCTTGATATAGCTTTCGATGTTGTGGATGGGGCTGGTGGTGTAGCAAATGGTGCCGGATGCGTGAGCGCCGCACTTAACAGTCTCGTCAACTGCCGTTTCGATGTTTCTCAGGTCGTTGAGGGCGTCAAATATGCGGATGATGTCGATACCGTTTTCAACGCTCTTTCTGACAAAAAGACGGACGACATCGTCGGGATAATGCTTATAGCCCAGAAGATTCTGACCTCTGAGGAGCATCTGAAGCTTGGTGTTCGGGCAGGCCTTGCGAATCTTGCGCAGGCGCTCCCACGGGTCTTCGTTGAGATAACGCAGGCAGGAGTCGAACGTGGCGCCGCCCCAGCACTCGAGCGAATAGTAGCCGGCCTTGTCAAGCTCCGGCAGTATTCCCTCGAAAGCCTCAAAGGGCATACGGGTCGCAATAAGCGACTGATTCGCGTCTCGAAGGACAGTCTCGGTGAAATTTACTTTCATGTGTTTCGCTCTCCTTTGAAATTTGTAAACTTGCTTAAAAATCAGAACTCGATGCGCGAGGCGATGTAGCTTTCAAGCTCGTCTATCGCAATACGCTCCTGCTTCATCGTGTCGCGGTCGCGCACGGTCACGCAGTGATCATCGACGGAGTCGAAGTCAAAGGTGATGCAAAGCGGAGTGCCGATCTCGTCCTGACGGCGATAGCGCTTGCCGATGGAGCCGGTCTCGTCGAAGTCGACCATGAATTTGCGGCTAAGCTCGTCACAAATCTTGACAGCCTCGCCGGACAGCTTCTTCGACAGGGGAAGCACCGCGGCCTTGTAGGGCGCGACGACGGGGGAGAGATGGAGCACCACGCGGGTGTCGTTCTTCTCTGCGTCGATAGCTTCCTCGTCATACGCTTCGCACAGCAGCGCGAGCACGGTTCTGTCGAGTCCGTAGGTGGATTCTATTATATAGGGAATGAACTTCTCGTTCGTCTCGGGATCGAGGTAGTCCATTTTCTGACCGCTGTATTCCTGATGTCTCGTCAGATCGAAGTCCGTTCTGTTGTGGGTACCGTTTATCTCGCCCCAGCCGAACGGGAAGAGGAACTCTATGTCGCACGCGGCCTTGGCGTAGTGGGCGAGCTTCTCGTGGTCGTGGAAGCGCAGATGCTCGGGAGCTATGCCGAGATCCTCAAAATACTTCTTGCCGAACTGCTTGAAGTAGTCATAGAGCTCGTTGTCGGAGCCCTTCTTGCAGAAGGTCTGGAACTCCATCTGCTCGAACTCGATGGTTCTGAAGGTGAAGTTGCCGGGGGTTATCTCGTTTCTGAACGCCTTGCCTATCTGACCGATGCTGAAGGGCAGCTTCGCTCTCATCGAGCGCTGGACATTGAGGAAGTTTACATATTCGCCCTGCGCGTTTTCGGGGCGCAGATAGATTATGCTCTTGGCGTCGTTGGTGACTCCGCGGTAGGTCTGGAACATGAGGTTGAACTCCCTTATGTCCGTGAAGTTGTGCTTGCCGCAGTGGGGGCAGGGGATGGAGTGAGCCTTAATGAACTCAAACATCTCCTCCTTGGTCATGCTGTCGGGATGGGCGTTGGGGTCGAAATTCTCGATGAGAGTATCGGCTCTGTGGCGCATTTTGCATTCCTTGCAGTCGAGCAGCGGGTCAGAGAAGCTGGCGATGTGTCCGCTCGCCTCCCAGACTCTCGGGTGCATGAGAATGTCCGCGTCAACCTCGTAGCTGTTTCTGCGCTCCTGAATGAATCTCTTGCGCCAGGTGTCCTTGACGTTGTTTTTCATTCTCGCGCCCAGCGGACCGTAGTCCCATGTGTTCGCAAGACCGCCGTAGATGTCGCTTCCGGCAAAAATAAAGCCTCTGTTCTTGCACAGGGCGACGATTTTTTCCATTGTTTTTTCGGTATTGTTTAGCATAAGTGCTTTCTCCCCTATTATTCATTCCAGCATATGATAATCTAAAAAACGCCAAAAGTCAAGGCACGTAAAAGAGATTTTGACCGCTTGTCCGCCCGCCTTTTTGTGCGTTATTCCGCAAGGCGGATTTTGTCTGTGCATTTTGCCGAAAATAGTGCGGACAAAGCGCCGAAAAAACATAAACAGTAACGGAATATCGATACAAAAAGAACAATAAAATTTTTCGTCGGGTCTTGGATGAAAAAATATTTTTTTATCCGACCGACGCTTTTTCAACATCGTATTGACAAATCCGGGTTTTACTGTAAAATTATATTGTTATAATAGCGGCTATATTATATAAAACAAAACAAAGAGGGGAAAACAGTGAGTAAAAAGGACTCAAAGATATCGTCGTTCTTCGGAAAGATAGGCCCCATGGTGGGCTACAATTTCGCAAGCATACTTTTCGGCGGCGGCTCGTACATTATCTCGCTCTATTTTCTGTCATTTTTGACCGAGGTCGAAAAGCTCAGACCCGACCAGGCCGGAATGGTCATTGCCATGGCTCATATCTGGGACGCGGTCACAGACCCCGTCATGGGCATTATAACCGACCGCACTCGCTCGAAATACGGCAGACACAGAAGATACCTGCTCTGGGGCTTTGTTCCGATAGCGGTTTCGTATTTCTGCCTGTGGACCTCGTTCGGCATCTCGGCCACCGGCAACACGACTGCGACAATGCTCTACTATATGCTCGCCTATATGCTCTATAACACGGCGCTGACTCTCGTCACCGTGCCCCATGTTGCCATGCTGCCCGTTGTCGCGCCCGAGTATTCGCTGCGCACGCAGTATAACTCGGTGCAGTATATAATGAACTCCGTGGGCATGGTCACTTCCTTCCTGCTCGTGTCGCTGTCGCTCGGCTTTACGAACATGGAGATGTCCGCCGCTTCAAGACCGAAGTTTATGTTCTTCGGCGCGATTTTGTGTCTGTGGTTCTCGCTGCCCCTGCTCGTGACCTTCAAATGCACGAAGGAGCCGAGCTCGCTCGATATGAAGCTGCCGCCCTTTAACGCGACAATGCTTATCGAGGAGTATAAGCAGGTGTTCCGCAACAAGGCGTTCAGACGCTATTTTGCACTGAACTCGATGTATACCATGGCAAAGGGCTTCTATGCGAACTCCAACCAGTATTTCATCAGATATATCGCCCAGCGCTTCGGCTATTTCAATACCCTGCAATCGATTGCGGGCGCATCCGAGGCGTCGGGCTTCCCGGTAAATTATCTTATGACGATGAAAAAGGGCAAGCAGCTGTGCGGAAAGATTTTAACTCCGATTATGGCCGCCGGACTTATAATGAACCTTTTCATCAACAAGAACACCCCGCTTTGGGTCATTATTATTGCTATATTCCTCTATAATTTCGGCTTCTCCGGCCCCGGCTTCACCGCCACCAATATCCAGCCCGATGTTACGGATGTTGACGAGATGATAACGGGCCGCCGCCGCGAGGGCGTTATCTCGACGTTTAATACGCTCATCAAAAAGACCATAAACGGACTTATGAGCGCGTTCACCGGCTTCATTCTCAACGGCTTCGGCCTGCGCACGGGCGCGGAGAATGCGAACGCCCTCGAGCAGACCGCCAAGGGCATATTCGGCCTGAGACTGACTTACTGCATACTGCCGCTCATCTTTGTCGCCCTCGTCTATGTCTGCGTGTTCACCTATAAGATGACCCGAGAGGATCACAAGATGATAATCGAGGCGATAAAAGAGAAGAAGGAGACGGGCAGATGCACGCTGACCCCCGAGCAGATAAAGCGCTGCGAGGAAATAGCGGGTCAGAGCTTCGGCGATATGTGGATAGGCAGACCGTCTGCGGATACTCTTTTCGCCGAGCTTGACTAAAGACCCACGAAAGGATCAAAGAATTGTCTACGAAGAAAGAAAACATCAGAAATTTCAGCATTATAGCGCACATCGACCACGGCAAATCGACCCTTGCGGACAGACTCCTCGAGCTGACCGACTCCGTGGCGAAGCGCGATATGACCGCCCAGATTCTCGACAATATGGATCTTGAGCGCGAGCGCGGAATAACGATAAAGGCGCACGCGGTCAAGATGGACTACACCGCGAGCGACGGCGAGGTCTATGAGCTCAATCTCATCGACACTCCCGGCCACGTCGATTTCAACTATGAGGTCTCGCGCTCCCTTGCCGCGTGCGAGGGTGCGGTGCTCATAATCGACGCGTCGCAGGGCATCGAGGCGCAGACGCTGGCGAACACCTATTTGGCGCTCGACCACGACCTCGAGATAGTCCCCGTTATCAATAAAATTGACCTGCCCGCAGCCGACCCCGACAGAGTTGCCGAGGAGGTTGAGGAGATAATCGGACTCGACTGCTCGAATGCCCCGCGCGTCTCGGCAAAGACGGGTGAAAATGTCGAGGCCGTGCTCGAACGCATAGTTCTGGATATCCCCGCGCCCGAGACCGACGATACTTTGCCGCTCAGAGCGCTTATCTTCGACTCTGTCTATGACAGCTACAAGGGCGTTATCGTCTACGTGCGAATAAAAGAGGGCAGGATTAAGGCGGGCGACACCATGCGCATGATGGCGACCGGCGCACAGTTTACCGTCGTCGAGGTCGGCTATATGCGCGCTACGAGCATGGAGCCTGCCGAAGAGCTGACCTCGGGCGAGGTCGGATATATTACCGCCTCGATAAAGACCGTCAGCGACGCCCGCGTCGGCGACACCGTGACGACCGCGGAGAACCCCGCAAAGGAGCCGCTTGCAGGCTACCGCAAGGTGAACCCGATGGTTTTCTGCGGCGTATATCCCGCCGACGGCGCGGACTACGAGAACCTGCGCGATGCGCTCGAAAAGCTCCAGCTCAACGACGCCTCGCTCTCATATGAGCCGGAGACCTCCGGCGCGCTCGGCTTCGGCTTCCGCTGCGGCTTTTTGGGTCTGCTCCACCTCGAGATAATCCAGGAGCGCCTTGAGCGCGAATACGACCTTGACCTCGTGACCACCGTTCCGAGCGTCATATATAAGATACACCTGACCGACGGCAGCGTTATCGAAATCGATAACCCGACTCACTATCCCGACCCCGTCAATATCGATTACAGCGAGGAGCCGTTCACCAACGCGCATATCTATTCGCCGCCCGAATATGTCGGCGCGATAATGGACTTGTGCCAGGAGCGCCGCGGCGTGTTCAAGAACATGACCTATATCGCCTCCGACCGCGTGGACATCCTCTATGAGCTGCCGCTCAACGAGATAATCTACGATTTCTTCGATTCTCTCAAGTCGCGCACCCGCGGCTATGCGTCGTTTGACTATGAGATAACCGATTACCGCCGCTCGAACCTCGTAAAGCTCGACGTTCTCCTGAACGGCGAGATAATCGACGCGCTTTCGTTTATTATCCACTCCGACAAGGCGTACGGGCGCGCAAGAAAGATAGCCGAAAAGCTCAAGGACAACATACCGCGCCAGCTGTTTGAGATTCCGATTCAGATAGCCATCGGCGGCAAGGTCATCGCCCGCGAGACTGTCAAGGCAATGAGAAAAGACGTTCTTGCCAAGTGCTACGGCGGCGACATAACCCGAAAGAAGAAGCTGCTCGAAAAGCAGAAGGAGGGCAAGAAGCGTATGCGCCAGTTCGGCACGGTCGAAGTGCCGCAGGAGGCGTTTATGGCGGTTCTCAAGCTCGACGACGATTGACAGACAAAACAAACAAAGCTGTAAATTACCCGCCCTGCGGCGTTCGGTAACTTACAGCTTTTTACTTTTTTTGATCTGTCGTATTTTATTTTTTGGCGGCAACGCTTTTCTGCATACCGTCAAGCTTTGCAAGAACGGCGGCGTACATATCGCATATTGAAAGCGAAATGAAGTCGGCGGGTTGAGAAAAATCGTTGTTGACCCATTCCTCGATTATGCCCAAGGAGCCCTTGACCATAAATGTGTATGTCGTGTTTAGGGTCAGGTCGTCCAAACCGGGATATTTTCGCCGCCATTCGCCTGTTATGTCGCGGCGGTTTATTTCGCAGCATTCGTCCAAAAACTGCTTGCTGCCGTATTTGCCGAACAGTGCGTCGCAAAATGAACGCTCAGCCTCCACGGTCTCTATTATTTTGTTTATCCGGGGGAAGTCGCTTTTTGTGTAGTTGCAGTTTCTTACGGCATCGCAGAGACGCTCGTAGACAATGCCTTCTATTTGACCCAAAAGGTCGTAAACATCGGCATAGTGGGCGTAGAAAGACCCTCTGTTGACGTTGGCTGCTTGGCAGAGCTCCGTTACCGAAATTTTGTCTATGGGCTTTTGCTTGAGCAGTGAAATGAAGCTCTCGCAAAGCAGCTGCTTTGTTATTGAAATGCGGCGGTTTTCCATGAAATCTTTGCCTCCGTAGGTTGTCAACTGAACAAAAAAGCCCCGATTTGTTCAGTTGCGTACAAATCGTAAATTTTTGTTGATTGACGCAACAAAGCGTAGAGATTATACTATAAATGCAGTTATAAGTCAATCTTACAATGCGAAGGGAGGGGACGAAATGGACGCGGCATTGGAGCTGTTGCTTAAGGCACTCGAGTGGTCGGGCAAGGCGCTTTATTGGGTTACTATAGGCCCGATAATAGAGCTTATAAAGCTGATTTTCGGAATCGCTTAAATTTAACGAGGAGGGAAAAGTAATGGAGATCATCCAGAGAATTTTAGAAGCGTACTTTGAGTATGTAAGATTTATTCTTGAGCACCTTTTCTGGTTCATTCCGAAATAAGAGGGACTGCATTTTAATGCAGAGCTGAAGAAAAATTCAAAGGTCATAATTCGAGCGGTTGCTGCGATTATGACCTTCTTTTTTTATTTGTTTTCCGCGCCGGAATCAGTTTTTCGGGCTGCCCGCGGCCGCGCGCATCGTCATGACGACTGTAAAGGTGTCTCCCTTGTCGTCGGTCACAAGCCGTCCGCCGTATTTTTCGGCGGTGTCTCTGAGAATCCTCAATCCGTAGCCGTGCTCGCCCGTGCGGCTCTTTTTCTTGTCCTCATAGTCCGGAGCCACATTGTTTTCGCCGGTTATGTAGAGCATCCCGTCGCTCTCGTCTGTAAAGCTCTTTATCTTTACATATCTTTTCCCGTCGATTGCCTTCGCCGCGTTTATCGCGTTGTCGAAAATGTTGACGTAAGCCTTGCATATATCTATTTCTTCTATGTCGAGAGTCTCCGGAACGCGCAGGTCAAAGTCGAAATCGATTTCGTTTTTTCTGCATTCCACGGCCTTGTTCGAGGCTATCGCATTTACGAGCGTGTTTTGGCAGAAGTGCTCTATTTTTATGTCCGCAACCTCTGCTTTGAGCTGAGAGAGCATCTTCTTTGCGGACTCCTTATCGCTGTCCGTACCGTTCTCCATTATCTCGCAGGCGGTCTGTACCATGTTGGCGAGGTCGTGACGTATCTTTCTCGCCTCAACGCTGTTTTGCTCGACATTCTTGTAGTATTCGAGGTTGACGCTGTTCTGATATTCCTGCATCTTCAGCGCCTCGCGCAGCTTTTCGTTCTGCGAAGAGCGGTTCATGACATAGAAAAGTATGACGTCCGCGGCGATACTGAAAATTGCGACGACGGCAAAAATTATTATTGTTGTGCGATCACGGTCTTTAAAAAGGGAGAGAGGGCTGTTTTCGCCCGCCCAATCGAAGTGATTTAACAGGATCATGCAGGTGTCGAGCAGCAGCATTTGACTCAGCGGAAAGATGATAAATGCAAGCATCGAAGTCGGTTTTATTGCCCCGCCCTCAAGCTTTCGCTTTCTGAAATATGTAAACACAAGGAAAATCACTGTGTACACGAGCAGAAACGGCGTGAGAACCAGATTGGCCTCAGGGTCGTTGCTGCCTATTCCAAACAGATTTAACATCGAAGCCACAACGGCGGTGAAGCTGGATTCCAATGCAAAAATTGCTATCGACACAAATGCCTTCGTTCGGAACTTGTCCTTGTATAGCACCGCCGCGCAGATGAAATAATACGCGAGCGGAAGCAGAACCAGAAACGACGGGGCAACAAAGGTCACGAATTTCTGCGAGACAACCAAAAATACAAACGGAACGGTGGTTATCAAAAAGACAAGGTGTTTATTAAATTTCGGCGTCAGGTTATACCAAAGAAAGCCGCCCTGAAGCAGAGCGAGCATTATGTTGTTGACATACCATAAAAATTCGTAAATAGATTCGGACATTGTTTCCCCTCCCACAAAAGCCGTTATTCCATAATACTCAATATATCTTCCGCACTGTCGGCGATATAAGAAGCGCCGCCGTCAACGAGCACCTTTCTGTCGCGGAACCCCCACGACACGCCGATGCACGGCAATCCTGAGTTTCTCGCCGTCACAACATCGACCTCGGAATCGCCGGAATAGACTGTCTCGGCAGGATTCGCGCCGAGCAGCTTCATCGCGTATAAAACTCCGTCGGGAGCGGGCTTTTTCTGCCTGTCCTCGGTCTGACCTACAGCGGCGTCAACGAGATTTCCGAAATAATCCTCGCACAGCCCGATTACCGCCGGCTCGAACTTGTTCGACACAACGGCGATTTTGACCCCGCGCTCGCGCAGCTTTTTGAGCAGCTCGATTATCCCCGGGTAAGGGGCTGTTTTGTTGGTCATATTATCTTTGTAGTGCGCCTTGAACACCGCAAGGCAGTCGGCCTCCGTTTTTTCGTCCGTGCCCTCGGGAACGGCTAAGTGTATGAGCTTTGCAACGCCGTTGCCGACAAAGCGTCTGACCTCGTCCGTCGTGCGCTCGGGAAAGCCGAAGCGGCGCAGGGCGTAGTTGGTGCTGTCCCGCAGGTCGTCGAGCGTGTTCAGCAGAGTGCCGTCGAGGTCGAATATAATATAATTGTATTTCATGCGTGTGCTCCTCGGATTTTGCTTTTTTCGTGCATATACTTATTATATCGTAGATTTTTTCTATGTCAATGCGGAGTTCACAAAGTGTTTACAAATAAATTGTTGACAAAATCTGCAAGGAGTTGTATAGTATGAATTGTAAGTTAGCACTCGGACGTTGAGAGTGCTAATGAACAAAACGAAAGGCAGAGACAGATGGAACTGAGCGAGAGAAAAGAGAAAATTCTTGCAGCAGTTGTCGAGCAGTATATAAAGACCGGCGAGCCCGTCGGCTCAAAGACTCTGCTCGATTCTCTCGATATGTCCGTTTCCTCCGCCACCGTGCGAAACGAGATGGCGGATCTCGGCTATCTCGGGCTGCTCGATCAGCCGCACACCTCGGCGGGGCGCGTCCCTACAAGCGAGGGCTACCGCTACTATGTCGATAACCTCGTCCCCGAGAGCGAGCTCAGCGACGAATCGCGCAGGCTCATAGACGCGGGTATCGGAAATGCAAACGGCGACCCCGAAAGCCTCTTGAGGCACGCGGGCGAGGCGCTTGCCTATCTCACCGAGTGCGCCGCCGTTATGACGACCCCCTCGGGCGATAACACGAAGATAAAGCGCGTCGAGCTTGTTCCCATATCGCCGCACACCGCGATGATAGTGCTCTTGGCGAGCAACGGAATTTTAAGAAGCAAGCTCTTCAGGCTCGATTCCCCGATAGACACAACGGTCTGCGAGACCTTCTACAATGTCGCGCAGGCCATGCTCATAGGAGTGCCCGTCAGCGCGCTCACTCCCGCTTATCTCCAGTCGATAGCGGCGCGGCTCGGAATGGAGTCGCTTGCGATGTTCCCGATGCTCTCGGCAGTCGCCGAGCTTTCGCAGAACGCCGCTCAGCCGCACGTCTTTCTCTCCGGTCAGTCGAATCTGCTGCACCACAGAGAGTATGCAGGCAGAGCATACGAGCTGCTCGAGTTTTTGAGCCGCGGAGCTCCGCTGAGAACCCTTGCGGACAGCATGAAGGGCGAGCTCGAAATAAGGATTGGCAGAGAGAACGGTTTCGTTCAGCTCGACAATTCGAGCGTCATCCTTGCGAGATATACCGTCGGCGAGGACAGCGCCGGTTCTATAGGCATTATCGGGCCGACAAGAATGGACTACCGCAGACTGGTTCCCGGTCTTAAATATATTTCTCAGTGCATAAGCAAAACAATGGAAAAGGCACTTGAAGAGTAACGAAAGGAATGTAACACCAATGAGCGAGAGCACGAAAAAGCCCGAGCAGGCGGAGGAGAACAAAGCCAAAACCGCTCCGGCGGAGGATACGAAGAAGGCTGAAAAGAAAGCCTCGAAGTCCTCGAAGAAAAACGCACAGGCCGACCGCATAGCAGAGCTCGAAAAGGAGCTCGAAAAAGCTCAGCAGTCAGTCAAGGAGAGTGCCGACAACTTCCTGCGCCTCGCTGCGGAATATGATAACTTCCGCAAGCGTTCGCTGCGCGAGAAGGACGACATAAAGGTTCGCTCGAAAACGGACGTCGTCGAGAAGCTTCTCCCGGTCATAGATAATTTTGAACGCGCCGCTTTGAACGCCGAGGCCGATGCCGACAGCTACCGTCAGGGAGTCGAGCAGATATACAGGCAGTTCATCGATATCCTGAAAACACTCAATATCGAGGCGTTCGGCGCAGAGGGCGATGCGTTCGACCCGAATATCCACTCGGCTGTTATGCACACCGAGGACGAGAACGTCGGCGAGAATGTTATCGTCAAGGTTTTCACAAAGGGCTATAAGCTCGGCGACACGGTCATAAGACCCGCAGTCGTTCAGGTTGCCAACTGATGCCGCAGGGCATTTTTGGAATATAAATTAAACTATTCATTACTTCGGAGGTAATTTATTATGTCAAAGGTTATAGGTATTGACTTAGGTACAACAAATTCATGTGTAGCGGTTATCGAGGGCGGCGAGCCCGTCGTTATCCCCAACGCCGAGGGCGCAAGAACAACGCCTTCCGTCGTCGCATTCGGCAAGACCGGCGAGAGACTTGTCGGCCAGGTCGCAAAGCGTCAGGCTATCACAAATCCCGACAGAACCGTCTCCTCCATCAAGAGACAGATGGGTTCCGATTACAAAGTTAAGATTGACGACAAGAAGTACACCCCTCAGGAAATTTCCGCGATGATTCTTCAGAAGCTCAAGACCGACGCAGAGGCCTATCTCGGCGAGAAGGTTACAGAGGCTGTTATCACCGTTCCCGCTTACTTCACCGACTCCCAGCGTCAGGCGACTAAGGACGCAGGCAAGATAGCGGGTCTTGAGGTCAAGAGAATAATCAATGAGCCCACGGCGGCTGCTCTTGCTTACGGTATAGACAAAGAGAATGATCAGAAGGTCATGGTTTATGACCTCGGCGGCGGCACCTTCGATGTTTCCATCATCGAGATGGGCGACGGCGTTCAGGAGGTTCTTGCAACTGCCGGTAACAACCGCCTCGGCGGCGACGATTTCGACCAGAGAGTTATCGATTGGATAGCCGACGAGTTCAAGAAGAGCGAGGGCGTTGACCTGCGCGGCGATAAGATGGCCATGCAGAGACTGAAGGAGGCTGCCGAGAAGGCGAAGATTGAGCTTTCTAACGTCACCACCTCCACCATCAACCTGCCCTTCATCGGCATGAAATCCGACGGCACTCCGCTCAACCTTGAGATGACCCTCACCAGAGCTAAGTTCAACGAGCTCACCGCAGACCTCGTCGAAGCGACAATGGGCCCCGTTCGCCAGGCTATCTCGGACTCCGGCCTCAAGACTTCCGAGCTTCACAAGATTCTTATGGTCGGCGGCTCGTCCCGTATCCCCGCAGTTCAGGAAGCCGTTAAGAAATATACAGGCATCGAGCCCTTCAAGGGCATCAACCCCGACGAGTGCGTCGCTATCGGCGCGGCTATCCAGGGCGGCGTCCTTGCAGGCGATGTCAAGGGACTGCTTCTTCTCGATGTTACCCCGCTGTCACTCGGTATCGAGACTATGGGCGGCATAAACACCAAGATTATCGACAGAAACACCACCATCCCCGTCAAGAAGAGCCAGATTTTCTCCACCGCGGTTGACAATCAGCCCTCCGTTGAAGTCCACGTTCTTCAGGGCGAGAGAGATTTCGCTAAGGATAACAAGACCCTCGGCGTGTTCCACCTCGACGGCATCATGCCCGCACGCAGAGGCGTTCCGCAGATCGAAGTCACCTTCGATATCGACGCAAACGGCATAGTCCATGTCTCCGCTAAGGATCTGGGCACCGGCAAGGAGCAGTCGATCTCCATCACCTCCTCGTCCAATATGTCCAAGGAGGATATCCAGAAGGCTGTTGACGAGGCCGAGAAGTTCGCCGAGGAAGATAAGCAGCGCCGCGAGGAAGTTGATATCAGAAACGGTGCAGACCAGATGGTCTATCAGTGCGAGAAGCTCGTCAGCGAGGACGGCGACAAGTTCTCCGAGGACGACAAGAAGGACATCAACGACAAGATCGATTCCCTCAAGGAGGCCCTCAAGGGCGAGGATGTCAACCTCATCAAGTCCCGCCAGGAAGAGCTCACCTCTAAGTTCTACGAGATTTCCGAGAAGGTCTACAAGGCTGCCGCAGAGCAGGCTCAGGCTCAGCAGGGTGCCGACGGCGCTCAGCCCGGCAGCGATGCGGGATACACTGAGGCGAATTATACCGACGTCCCCGAGGACAACGACTAAGCCGGCAATGCGTAATTTTGCACGATACGGCGTTGTGTGAACCTGCGGGCGACAGTCACGCACACAAAGTGCGCTCCTTTGCCCGCAGAACCCCACGCCTTGTCTCGCACAAAATTCCGCTATTGCCTGCCTTTTCGCAGGAATTGACAGTCGGCAATGCGTAATTCCGCACGATACGGCGTTGTGAGAATCTGCCCGTTCGGTCACGTACCGATGTACGCTCCCTCGCGGGCAGAACCTCACGCCTTGTCTCGCACAAAATTCCGCTATTGCCTGCCTTTTCGCAGGAATTGACAGCCGGCAATGCGTAATTCCGCACGATACGGCGTTGTGAGAATCATGCCCGTTCGGTCACGTACCGATGTACGCTCCCTCGCGGGCAGAACCCCACGCCTTGTCTCGCACAAAATTCCGCTATTGCCTACCTTTTCGCAGGAATTGACAGTCGGCAATGCATAATTTCACACGATACGGCGTTGTAAGAACCGTGCCCGTTCGGTCATTAATGTAGGGGCGGATATCATCCGCCCGCGAAAAGCCGTCTCGGGCTCGCTGCGCCGATACGCATTGCGGAAGAGATAATGTTTACGCGGTTATCGCGCATGAACCTACGTATAGCCGTGGGCTCTGCGCGGTTTGCGTGTTTGATTTGTAGGGGCGGATATTATCCGCCCGCGATATGATGATGCCTATGGATATGAAAAAACCGTCAAGAAAGAAGATACGTCTGGATGGGTATGACTATTCTTCGAGCGGGGCTTATTTCATAACGGTCTGCACCGGAGATAAAAAGCCTTTGCTGTGGAAAAATTCCAATCTTGATGTCGGGCTTTCCCGCTGCGGTGAAACGGTGAAAACGGCAATTGAGTCAATCGAAAAGCACTATGAAGGTGTTGCGGTAGACAAATATTGCATAATGCCGAACCATATTCATTTGATTCTTACAATTACCGCCGATGAGAGCGGGCGGATGATATCCGCCCCTACAGTATCGACCGTTGTAGGTTCAATGAAGCGGTGGGTTTCAAAAGACCTCGGCGTATCCGTTTGGCAGAAATCCTTTTACGACTGCGTGATACGCGGCGAAAAGGAATATTTTGAAATTTGGCAATACATTGACGAAAATCCGTTAAAATGGATTTCGGATGAATTGTATATTGTATAAAGGAGTAATTTCCCTTGGCAGATAAAAGAGATTTTTACGAGGTGCTCGGGGTCAGCAAAAATGCCACTGAGGACGAGATAAAAAAAGCATACCGTCAGAAGGCGAAGCAGTATCATCCCGATCTCAACCCCGGCAACGCTGACGCCGAGGCGAAATTCAAGGAGGTCAACGAGGCCTACGAGGTGCTCTCCGATAAGGATAAGCGCGGCAGGTACGACCAGTTCGGCCATGCCGGCGTCGATCCCAACTTCGGCGCGGGCGGCGGCGCAGGCGGCTGGGGCACGGGCTCCGGCGGCGTTGACTTCGATTTGGGCGATATTTTCGGCAGCTTCTTCGGAGGCGGCGGCGGCTTCGGCGGCTTCGGCGGCGGACGCTCCGACCCCAACGCGCCCAGACGCGGCGACGATGTTCAGGCGCGCGTCACGATTTCATTTGAAGAGGCGGCTAAAGGCTGCAAGCGCAAGGTGGAGATACACCGTATCGAGACCTGCTCCGACTGCGGCGGCTCGGGTGCTCAGCCGGGCTCAAGCGTCAAGACCTGCCCCGACTGCGGCGGCAGAGGTCAGGTGAATGTTCAGCAGAGAACACCGTTCGGTGTTATTTCGACCACTAAGACCTGTACCAGGTGCGGCGGCAAGGGCAAGATAGTCGAGAAGCCGTGTCAGAAGTGCCGCGGCGGCGGGCGTGTGTCCAAGCGCCGTGAGCTTGAGGTGAATATCCCTGCCGGCATAGACGACAGGCAGGTTATTTCCGTGCGCGGCGAGGGAAGCATGGGCTCGAACGGAGGTCCCTCCGGAGATCTCCATGTGTCCGTATTTGTCAGACCGCATCCGTTCTTTGAACGCGAGGGCTATAACATCTGGTACGACTGCAAGGTAAACTTCGTCCAGGCGGCTCTGGGCGACAGCATCATGGTGCCTACCATTGACGGCAAGGTCAAGTTTGACCTGCCCGCCGGCACTCAGCCCGGCACCGTCATGTCCCTCAAGGGCAAGGGCGTTCAGTATCTCAACTCGCACGGCAGAGGCGATCAGTACATCCGTATTATCGTCGAAGTCCCGAAGGATCTGACCGCGCCTCAGCGCGAGGCACTCAAAAACTTCAAGGATACCATGGGCTACAGCGATGTCACCCCTGATGAGAAGCGCGGATTCTTTGGCAAAAAGAAGAAATAAATTCTCGGACCGGAACGGCACGCACCGCTCCGGTCACGTTTTTATATCGGAAAAAACCGCCAGAAGTCCCTTATTTTACACATTCCTCCCGACTCTGTCGGTTGACGGAGCGGGCAAGATGAAGTATAATAAACCGATAACAGGTTTACTGTAAAGACGGGGGAAAGCCGCATTAAGGCGGCAATCAACGAAAAAGGAAGATATATTATGGAAGATAAATTTGAATCTGCGGCTCTGCTTATGCCGACCGTCGCACTGCGCGGACTCGTAGTGTTCCCCGGTATGCAGGTACATTTCGATGTCGGCAGAGAAAAGTCAATGGCGGCGCTGAAGGCGGCGCTTGACGGCGACAGGAGAATTTTTCTCACTGCACAAAAAGATATAATGACAGACGACCCTGATTTCAACGACCTCTATAAGCTCGGCGTTGTTGCGACCGTTTCGCACGTTGCGAAGCTCCCGGTTGACGGCGAGATGATAGTGCGCGTGTCGGTCAAGGGTATGTACCGCGCGCGTCTCAACGGCATAGTCTCGACCGAGCCGCATCTTGTCGGCGCGATAAGAGCCTGCGCGATACGCAAATATGATATAGAAAACGAATACGGTCAGGCGCTCATAAGAAGCGCGAAGAGCATCTTCGAGGGCTATGCGCAGAGTGCGCCCCAGCTCTCGCCGGATATCATTCTCTCCGTGCTCGGCTTTGACCATCCGGGCGATATGGCGGATTTTATCGCCGGCAACATCGCCCTCGAGCTTCCGGACAGGCAGTCCGCCTTAGAGGAGCTCGACCCGATAAAGCGCCTTGAAAAGCTCTGCGTGCTCCTGCTCAAGGAGTCCCGTCTGCTCGAATATGAGGATGAGATTCAGGAGATGGTTCAAAAGCAGATGGACGACAGCCAGCGCGAATACTATCTGCGCGAGCAGCTGAAGGTCATCTCATCGCAGCTCAACAACGGCGTATCTCCCGAGGAGGAGATTCAGGAGTTCCGCGATAAAATTGCGGCTCTGCCCGTTGACGACGCTTCGAAAGAGAAGCTTCTGCGCGAGTGCGACAGGCTCGAGCGCTATGCGGTTCAGTCGCCCGAGGCGGCGGTGAGCAGGAACTATCTCGAAACCTGCCTCGACCTGCCCTGGGGAAAATATACAAAGGATAACCTCGACCTCGCCCGCGCCAACAAGATACTTGAGGCGGATCACTACGGGCTCAAAAAGGTCAAGGAGCGTATACTCGAATTCATGGCCGTGCGCTCTTTAGCTCCCGATGTCGGCGGTCAGATAATCTGCCTTGTCGGCCCTCCCGGAGTCGGCAAGACCTCGGTTGCAAAGTCGGTTGCCCGCGCCATGGGCAGAAAATATGCCCGCATATCCCTCGGCGGCGTCCATGACGAGGCGGAGATACGCGGCCACAGAAAGACCTACATAGGCTCCATGCCCGGCAGAATAATTGCCGCGATACAGCAGGCTGGCAGCTCAAATCCGCTGATCCTCCTCGATGAGGTCGACAAGCTCGGCAGCGACTACAAGGGCGACCCGTCCTCCGCGCTGCTCGAGGTGCTCGATTCGGAACAGAACTTTGCCTTCAGAGATAATTATCTTGAGATTCCCTATGACCTGAGCAAGGTGCTGTTTATAACCACGGCGAATGTCGCGTCCGATATCCCCGCGCCGCTCTATGACCGCATGGAGGTTATTGAATTGGGCAGCTACACTGCGGAGGAGAAGTTCCATATCGCCAAAAAGCATCTCATTCCCAAGCAGCTCAAGAAGCACGGGCTCACGGCGCGTCAGCTCCGCTTTACTGACGGCGCGATAAGAAATATGATTGACGGCTACACCCGCGAGGCGGGCGTCAGAAGGCTTGAACAGCTCATAGCCTCCGTCTGCCGCAAGGCCGCCAAGCGCATAGCCGAGGGCGAGAAGAAGATAAGCGTCAAGGAGAGCGACCTTTTGGCTCTGCTCGGCAACCCGAAGTTTAAAGAGGAGCGTCTCAGGGATTCCGACGAGGTTGGCGTAGTCAACGGACTTGCGTGGACCTCCGTCGGCGGTGAGCTGCTCGAGGTTGAGGCCGCAGTGCTCGACGGCACGGGCAAGCTCGAGCTCACGGGCTCTCTGGGCGACGTTATGAAGGAGAGCGCCCATGCGGCGATGTCCTATGTCCGCTCCCGCGCCGACGCGCTCGGAATAGACAGCAAATTCTATAAAAATAAGGATATCCATATCCATTGCCCCGAGGGAGCGGTTCCGAAGGACGGCCCGTCCGCTGGAGTCACTATGACAACGGCTCTCGTCTCCGCGCTCACCGACACGCCCGTCAGACGTGATGTTGCAATGACCGGCGAAGTCACCCTGCGCGGCAGAGTCCTGCCGATAGGCGGACTCAAGGAGAAGTCCATGGCGGCCTACATACGCGGCATAAAGACCGTCATTATCCCCAAGGCCAACGTGCCCGATTTGGACGAGGTCGACGATGCGGTGAAGGCGAATGTTGAGTTTATCCCCGTCAGCAATGTTGACGAGGTGCTGAGCATCGCGCTCATCCCCGTGGACAGACCCGCCGAGGTCGTTGAAGAACACGATGCCAAAAAGGACAGCAAGCGCGCCGACATCCCGGCGCACGATAAAACAGGCGGACGCAGAAGCCGCGTCACTCAGTGAGGTTTTTATGAGATTTGATATCATTGAATTCGACCGCTCTTACGGCACTTCTTCTCAGCTCAAGAGATTCTCGGAGCCCGAGATAGTTTTTTCGGGACGCTCGAATGTCGGCAAGTCGTCGCTTATCAACAAGCTTTTTAACCGCAAGAATCTTGCCCGCGTCAGCTCCGTACCGGGAAAGACTGTCACCGTCAACTTTTTTAAGGGTGACAAGGTGAATTTTGTCGATCTCCCGGGCTACGGCTACGCCAAGGCGGCAAAGAGCGAGAAGCTGCGTTGGGCGGAGCTCATGGAGGGCTTTTTCGGCTCCGAGCGCAATATAACGCTCGTCGTTCAGCTTATAGACTCGCGTCACAAGCCGAGCAAGGATGACTACGATATGCTGAACTTCCTGAAGTCCGGCGGATACAGAACCGTTATCGCTCTGACGAAGATAGACAAGCTCAACAAAACCGAGCGCGCACAGCGTCTTGAGGCGTTCAAAACCGAGCTTGCCGACTTCCCGGATTACGAGACTGTTCCGTTCTCATCGCAGACCGGCGAGGGTGTGGATACGCTCAGAAAAATAATCGCAGCTGCGGCCGAATAAGCGGAATTTGACTTGCCAAAGCTGACAAACTGTGTAAAGACATATAACTTTACACAGAAGATTTGACGACTTTCGATTCCGTTTGTTCAAACTGCGAAAAGCGTTGAAAAATATCGGGTTTAGCGCTAAAAAACAAGACTTGAAACGACCGAGCCCGATATTTCAATGATACAAAACCCGTAAAGCTAATAAGCTTTACATCTTAAAATGAGAGGATGATGTATATGTCCGATTTCACAACCGTCTATTTCACATGGATCAAGAGGGGATTCAACATCCCGTCGACCCTCGTTGAGTTCTCGCTCTTCGGAAATGAGATAAGCATCAAGTTCTACGGAGTCATTATCGCCTTCGGCTTTATACTCGCCGCGCTCTTCGGCGGCAGAATGGCCTACAAGTGGCGCATAAGCCTCGATAAGATGCTCGATGTGCTCATCTACGGCACTCTCGCGGGAATAATCGGTGCGCGTGCGTACTATGTTATATTCCAGTGGGACTATTATAAGCTCCATCCGGCGGAGATACCGCAGATCTGGCAGGGCGGTCTCGCCATCTACGGCGGAATAATCGGCGGACTCATCGCCGCGTTCATAGTCTGCAAGGTCAGAAAGATAAATATTCTTAACCTCCTTGATATGGGCGGAATCAGCCTGCTTATCGGTCAGGGAATCGGACGCTGGGGCAACTTCATGAATCAGGAGGCCTTCGGCACGAATACCGACGCCCCGTGGGGAATGTGGAGCAAAAAGATAGCGGCGACGATAATTCAGGACAGTCAGCTGCTCGCGGAAAAGGGCATAACCATGGATCCAAATAAGCCCGTTCATCCGACCTTCCTTTATGAGTCGCTGTGGTGCCTCATCGGATTCCTCATCCTCTATGTTATCTATAAGAAGTTCAGAAAATTCAGCGGTCAGCTTTTCCTCGGCTACGGCGCGTGGTACGGGCTGGGCAGAATGATAATCGAGGGCTTCAGAACCGACAGCCTCTATATCGCACACACGACTATAAGAGTTTCTCAGGTAGTCTCGGGCGTGCTTATGCTCGTCTGCCTTGTGCTGTATATAGTGTTCACAGTCAAATATACGAAGCATCCCAAGCCCATTGAGGGCGTGGATTACTTCCCGGAGGACGCCGTAAAGACCAAGAAGGAGCGTCTTGCGGACGAGGCCGCCGCTATGCAGGCGCAGACCGAGGAGACTTCCGCGGAGAAGTCCGAGGAGGTTTCCGAAGAAGCTCCCGAAAAAGAGCCCGAAGAAAAAATCGAGGAGACTCCCGAAGAGGAGAAGCACGAAGACAGCGAAAAAACGGAATAAATCAATTTGAAAGAGTGGATAAGATGGCAAAGCTGATAGACGGAAAGCTTATTTCCGCAGAGGTGCTCGACTCGGTACGCGAGCGCGTGGAATATCTGAAAAGCTGCGGTGTTGAGCCGTGCCTTGCGGTCATAATCGTCGGAGACGACCCCGCCTCGAGGGTGTATGTCAACAACAAAAAGAAGAGCTGCGAAAAGGTCGGCATAAAGTCGCTCGAATTTGCGCTTCCCGCGCAGACTGCGCAGGAGGAGCTTATCGAGCTCATCGACAAGCTCAATCGGGACAGCTCGGTCAGCGGCATACTCTGCCAGCTCCCCGTGCCCGAGCACATTGACTCAGACGAGCTTATCCGCCGCATCTCGCCCGAAAAGGACGTTGACTGCTTCCATCCGCAGAATGTCGGCGCGGTAGTGACGGGCGGCAGCGTGTTTCTGCCCTGCACTCCGGCGGGCATAGTCGAGATGCTGCATCACGAGAAAATCGAGACGGCGGGCAAAAACTGCGTTATCGTCGGCAGGAGCAACATTGTCGGCAAGCCCATGGCAATGCTCATGCTCAGAGAGAACTCCACCGTCACCGTCTGCCATTCTAAGACCGAGAATCTCGCTTCGTTCACCTCGAACGCCGATATACTCATCGCGGCGGTCGGCAGGGCGAAAATGATAACCGCGGATATGGTAAAGCCCGGCGCGGCGGTCATAGATGTCGGCATGAACAGGGACGAAAACGGCAAGCTCTGCGGCGATGTCGATTTTGAAAGCGTCAGCAAAATAGCCGGCGCAATAACGCCCGTGCCGGGCGGCGTGGGCCCGATGACTGTCGCACTGCTCATGCGAAATACCGCAGAGGCTGCGGCGCATCAGAACAACATAGGATAACACCGCTTTTGCGGATATCGCAATAACTCATTTTGGAAAGGACGATTTTTATGGCGTCGGAAAAGAAACTTTATAAAAAAACAAGCGAAAAGAAGATCTGCGGCGTCTGCGCGGGTCTTGCTGAGTATCTCAACATGGATGTGACTGTAGTCAGGCTACTTTTTGTGCTGCTCTCTCTCTTCACTACGGGATTCCCGGGGATTCTTGTCTATGTCATAATGGCGCTTGTTATGCCCGATGAGGACGATCTTCAGCCCCCTTATGACAACAGCGAGGAACAGTAATAAGTATTTGGCTCTCCGGTTTTGCGCCGGGGAGCTTTTTACTGCAAAAAACAGCGCAAAAACGCAAAAAACTTTGCCGTAATATTTGACAATCGGGTGCTGTATATGATATAATCACCTATGCCGCATATCTCGGGCTGTGCTTTGCACTATGAAGAGGATTATCCCGCCCGCACATAGCGAGTCTTGAAAAAAGGAAGGTAAATATTGATGTACGCAATTATCGAAACCGGCGGAAAGCAGTATAAGGTTCAGGCCGGCGATGTCGTATTCATCGAGAAGCTGGACGTTGAGCCTGAGCAGGAAGTCGTTTTTGACAAGGTTATGGTCGTCGGCAAGGATGACGGCGTCGTTGTCGGTACCCCCACTGTTGCAGGAGCCACTGTTACGGCTAAGGTTCTCAAGAACGGCAAGGCCAAGAAGATTACCGTCTTCACCTACAAGCCCAAGAAGAACGAGAAGCGCAAGCTCGGCCACAGACAGCCCTACACCAAGGTGGAAATTTCCGCTATCAACGCTTAACCAATGATAAGAGCGGTATTTTTTGAAAGCGAGAGCGGCAGGGGATTTGAGATAACCGGTCATGCGGGCGGCAACGCCGGCAGTGATATTGTTTGCGCGGCGGTCTCGTCCGCGGTGTATATGGCGGCCAATACCGTCACCGATGTTATCAATGTTCACGCCGATATCTCCGAGCAGGACGGGCACTTCAGGTTCTCCGTCAACGCGGACGATACCTCGGCAGCGGCGGTTCTCGACGGACTGAAGCTGCATCTGACGGAGCTTTCAAAGCAGTACCCGAAAAAGATCAAAGTCATTACGGAGGTGTAACACAATGCTCAAGATAAATATTCAGCTTTTCGCACATAAGAAGGGCGGCGGATCGACCAAGAACGGCCGTGATTCCGAGGCCAAGAGACTCGGCGTCAAGAGAGGCGACGGTCAGTTCGTTCTCGCAGGCAATGTCCTTGTCAGACAGCGCGGAACCCATATTCATCCCGGCAACAACGTCGGCAAGGGTTCTGATGACACCCTCTTCGCTCTCATCGACGGCAACGTCAAGTTCGAGAGAATGGGCAAGGATCGCAAGAAAGTCAGCGTTTACGCTGTCGAGCAGTAATCTGCCTGAATTTTTAAAATTACAGCTTCGCTTCGGCGAGGCTGTTTTTTTATATTTCACGCTAAAAATCACTTGTATAATGCTTATATGTGCGTAATAATAAGCGTGCATAGCCGCTTTTTGTATACCTTTTATATATAGGGCGTTTTGGCGGCAAAAATTCGTCGAAAAATGTCGTTTGAAAGCTTCGTCGGTGTGACGGAGAACAGAGAACAGCTGTAAAGTATTTTGCTTTACAGTTTTCACTCCGTTTTCGGCAACATTTTTCCGTAAAGTTAAAAGCCTTACAGTGCATCATTGCTTTCTGCAATGTCATTCTTTATACCGCGATTCCGAATCATATAGAGTGGAGCTCATGCAACGCAAAATGATTCTTCAAAGGCAACAAATCAGGGATTTTGTTACGCTTTTTCATAGATTTGTAACCATTTGTAACTTTTTGAACTTTTCACAAAAGTTTAGCCATTTTTTCCCATTTTAGCGAGTTATTTCAAGACTCAGCGCCACACTTTGAGCGTTATCGAAGTTAATTTGTCGGCGCCGCTGTGCAATTTGCACAAAACAGAAGGCGAAAAAAATTTGACAAATGCCGATTGTGTCAATATAATAGCAAAAGTCGTTCAAGCAACGGCTCAGTATACCCACGGAATCCAAAGCAAAGAACAAAGGAGCATTACCCAATGTTAGAGCATATCAAGGCTTTCTTTGCCAAACTGCCCGTGAGAAATCTGTCAAAACGTAAAGTTCTGGCAACGGTTTCAGCCCTGGCGATTATCGTCTCCGTTGTGACGGTGACCGCGTTTGCGGCTGCGGCAACCTATAAGGTTACCGTAAACGAGGCAGGCAAAACGGCCTACACAGTTTCGACCCGCGCAGACTCAGTTGAAAAATTCATTGAAGATAACGCTGACACACTGTCACTCGGCAAATATGATTATCTCGACTCATCCTCTTTTGAGGCGGGCACGAATTGCACGGTGACTGTCCTTCGCTCGCAGGTTATTAAAGTTATCGACAAGGGCGAGGAGTTTTACCTCAACGGCGCCGGCCCTGCGGCTCAGATGCTCGAGAAGCACGGCTTGACTCTCGGCAAGTTCGACGAGACAAATCTCGCCGACGGTGAGTTCGTCAGCAGCGATAAGACCCTCGAGATAAAGCGTTCGTTCGGCGTTACGGTCATAGCGGACGGAAAGTCAAACGATGTCCAGATAGCCTCCGGCACAGTCAAGGATGCTGTTGCCCGCGCGGGCATAAAGCTCGGCGAAAATGACGAGACCGACCCCGCACTTGACAGTGAGCTCACAAACGGCATGGAGATAAGCGTTCTTCGTATTGAGTATAAAGAGCGCACCGAGACCGTCAAGGTTCCGTTTGACACGGTTACAAAGAGAACCCCCGACCTCTACGTTGACCAGACAAAGGTCTCCGTTAAGGGTGTCGACGGCGAAAAAAAGGTCACCTATAAGGACAAATATGTCAACGGCGACCTCGACTCGTCCGAGACCGTCAACGAAGAAGTGACCAAGCAGATGGTGACCGAGGTCATCCTCAAGGGCAGAGTTAAGCGCGTCAAGAGCATCAAGCTCAAGACCCATACGCCGATATCCGAGCTCAAGGTTCCCTCGAGAGTTCAGCTGAACGCGAACGGCGTACCCAAGAACTACAAGAAGATAGTTGACGGCACCGCAACCGCATATTACGGCGGCACGGGAACGGCATCCGGACGCAAGCCGATGCCCGGACACATCGCGGTCAACCCCAAGCAGTTCCCTTACGGCACCGAGCTCTATATCGTCTCGCTTGACGGCAAGTTCGTCTACGGCTACTGCATAGCGGCAGATACCGGCGGATTTGCAAAGAGAAATTCCTGCACTGTAGACCTCTATATGAACACATATGAGGAGTGCTGTGCATGGGGCTACAGAGGCGTTCGAATCTACGTTCTCTGATGAAATGAAAATCAGGACTGTCTTATAGGCAGTCCTTTTTTCATGCCCAAAGCGATGAGTGAGCAGTGTGCAAGTATGTAATGTGATGTAATAACAAATTGAGATTTGCGGGGGAGTTGCAAGAGATGCACTGTAGGGGCGGATATTATGTCAAGAGAAACATGGTAAACAGTAGTGTAAGGACATGGTATACAACCCAAAGCCTGTGAATGGAGCGGTTTAAAAGTTTACCGTCAACAGTAGAGAACTCGGCTATTTTGAAGTTGCGATAGCA
>ENA-ORCN01000387-ORCN01000387.1-human-gut-metagenome-genome-assembly--contig:-NODE-387-length-37869-cov-8.763098_pt1 | contig 37869 bp, 25 predicted proteins | sample MGYA00242984_ERZ507984 | MGnify/ENA primary metagenome ERZ507984 (study PRJEB26167, sample SAMN06115395) | human gut metagenome | host: Homo sapiens | place: China:Hubei | collected 2016-05-19 | study... | reverse complement strand
GACGGCACATTCCGTCTATTCATGTATTCCTTTTGATAAAAAGTCCTTTTTCTATGGACTAGAACTTATACATGAAGGATGCCGTCACCCCTTGTCCCGTCTGATGCTCTGATGCCTGCACGTTATAACCAAGGCCAAACGAAACATTATCCTTTTGCAGTTCCACGCCGAACACCCCGTCAAAAGCCGTCGTATCCATGACGCGACGCTTCATGGAGTCGGAGGCATTAACCCCCGGGGTGCGCACGTCAATCTTGGTTTTGGTGTTACCCGCGGCTGGCACTACGGAAAGATCGGCCTGCGGCTTGATCTTCCATCCGGATTCCGTCTCGAAGGACTTGCTCAGGTTCACGCCCACGGGGAACTGCCAGACGTGCTGGAGATCACCGTCGGTACGGAACAGGTCGCCGCCCTGATCGAGCTTCGTCGAGAACGAATCCGTCTTCACTGCCATATAACGGACGCCGACATGAGGCATCACGTCGAGCACGTCGGTCTTGACCATGTACTCGGCCTTGACCCCGGCGGTGATCACGTCGGAATCCACATCCGCCTTGATCTTTCCGCCCATGCCGAGGGAGGACGGGATGTCCTGCTTCAGCTCGTTCTTGGAAGCGGAATAGCCGAGGTCGGCAACCACGTTGATGTTGTCCATGTTCCAACCGCCGTAGACGGATACGCCCCAGAAATCGAAGTCGTTCTTGGTGCTGTTGAAGTCGCCGCGCGACTTGGTGTCGCCCGCGCCCACGTTGAGGGCGAGACCGACCCGCCCCTTGCCCGCGCCCGCGTCGAACGTCCAGTCCCCACCGATTACGCCGCCCGCAAAGTCAGTATCATATCCGGCATCAAGCCCGCCTGCGCTGAAATCACGTGTACGGTTTGCCCCATAAATGGCGTTGGCCCACAAATCGAAACCATCTTCATGCAGATTCGTTCCTTTCTGTGCCACACTACCGGCAAGGGACAAATGCTCCTGAAGAGCCCGCGCCGGGGCCTGAGCCACGGCAATCGCCGAAGCCTGTACACCGCCCGCGTAGGCAAGTTGCGCCGCACTGTCAGCGGTAACCCGCACTTGCCTGTCAGAGAGTTCAGAGTCCATCAAACCGGACAAGAAGCGGACTCCAGCGGCATCGGGGTTGTTCACGTTACCAGAGGCAATCCCAGCCAACGTATTGGGTATGGCGTACTGGGAAAATTCATCGGGCCTCTTGGCTTCCGTTTTCACGACAAACTTGCCGCCGTCCGTATTCACAGCAGCGTTGAAAAGTCTACTGACGATAAGATCGTCCCCTTGCCAGCCTTCGATTTTATCGTTCACGAAGCCGGAAGTAACGGTATATTCCTGACTTCCCTTTACATCCATGATATGCAACTTCGCTCCGCCATCGACGGAAAGCCTGCTTGTCCCGTCCCCCTGCAACGCTCCTTCACCATCGGCAGCGGCGGCATTCACGACGAGCAGGGATTGCCCCGCAAAAGTTGCCGTATTCTCGGTGACGGATGGGGCGGCAGCCAATGAACCATCCACAAGAAGCGCCCCGCTAGCGGAGAGTTTCTGTGAGGACTTGATTGCCAAAGCAGCCGTGACGGAATCCTTGCCCCACGTCAGATCGGCATTATCAAGGGCGTCCTGAACGGCTTTCTGAGCCCACGCGCTGTCTTTGTCGCCAAGAACGAGCAAAGAATTCCGGCCAACGGCAAATCTACCGTCTACAGCTCCATTGGCAAACGACTCGAAAACGCCTATCGAAGCATCGGAGACCAGATTCCCACCGTCCTTCCACGCGGGATCAAGAAACACATTCGCCCCATTCAGAGAGGCCTTGCCGACTGTCAGTCCGCCAGCGTTTTGCGCAGTGCCGATAGTGATGGCTGAGGAAGAGGTTCCTTCCATAGTGGATATGGAAAACATTCCGGCCCGCACAGTTACCGTGCTCTCGTCCGCAATGGAAAGCGTACCATCCAAAGAACCGCCGCTGGTCAATCCTGCATCGCCAAGATTCAACGTTCCCGCGCCGTTGTCCTTGCTTCCTACAAGCAGCTTCACATTCCCGGAGTCGGACGTAATCAGCTTTTCTCCGTCGCCACGGATTGTTATGGCCTGCCCACCGTTGATCATGATTGTATCGCCGCCCACCAAATCAATCTTGCCTAAGCTGACTGAAGTTGAAGGCACTTCTTCCGCATTGCCGACGTCTTCCCCCTTCCCCTGGCTGCCGAAAACAAGGTTGCCGGATTTTAACGTGCCGAGCATTGCGAGGCGTGTATGTCCATCCGCCTCCGCTATCACTTTTTCAGCGTCAACCACATACTTCATATTGTATGAGGCGTCCTGAAGGGCCAACGTCCCGCCCGTCAAGGCCAAACCTGTTGCAATGCCATTTGTTGCGGCAGCCTCGCCAGCATCTCCGAGCCCTTGCTTGAATGCCTGAGCGGACATGGTCTGCAACGTGCCGTCGGCCAGAGTCAACTTACCGGTTTCAAGCTGAATGGAAGGGGCAATGAGCGTACCCTTCCCGTTTAAGGTAAGGGACGTTCCCACATTGGCATCAGTAAAGCCCCCTATAACGCTTGTCGTTCCCTCAGCCTTCAAGAAATCGAAACCGCCAAACTTCGTTCCGTCCAGACGGGTGACTTTCGAAGTCAAGGACAGGTTACTGGTTTCCGCATTGCCGCCCAGCAGCTTGCCGCCGACATTCAATGAGTCGGTATCCACGGTGATCGTGCCGGTCTTGACGGTAGCCGCATCATTGGTCGCACCGGTCGTATCCCCGGCACGTTCCCGCCGATCTCGCCACCTGAAAGGATCACATCAGCGGTACCGGTGGAAGAGTTTTTCTTGCCGCCCGCGTACACATCCCCTTGGATCAGGCCGCCTTCCACCCTGACTGTCGTGTTATCGACATTAAAAGTTACGCCGCTATCGTCGATATCGCCCTTGTCGCCGTTCCCGCCGCCGTAGACGATGCCTCCCCCGTTTTCACCTCTCAGGATACGCACCCCATCCTTGAGGAGAACGGTCGAGGAATGTACTGTGCCCGCCGCTCCCTGACCGTCCCCGTCGCCTCCGCCGAAGACACTGCCCGAGACCTCTCCGCCGGAAAGGGTCAGATGAGCCGTCCCAACAGATGTTCCTTTGCCATTGCCGCCGGCATAAATATCACTCAGCAGTTTTCCGCCGCTGACAAGCGTAGTTGCCGTACCAACTTTGGAAACGGCTTCCCAAGCGTCGCCACCTCCGTATACAGCCCCTTCAATCCGGCCACCCGCTATAGTGAGGCTGGCCGTGCCCACTTCACTGAAGCTCGTTTCGGCAAGCCGCCCTTCCGCACGCCCGCCGCCGTATACGTCGCCCTTAATGGAGGCATCTCCAGAAATGATCACATGTGTCGCATTTATCTTTTCCGAGGCTCCGTCTACGACGCGTCCGCCGCCATAAATATTCCCAGACTCGTCATCCTCTCCGAACGTTCCACCGGAAATAGTGATACTGGTTTCCTCAAAAACAGCTTTATTGCCTTCGCCGCCGGTATTGCCGCCGCCGTAGACATCACCGTTCACCCTGCTCGAACCGGAGAACACGATGTTCGCCTTGCCGATGGTCGTCGTGTACGGATCAGGCGCATCAGCATCCTTATCCGAATCTCCGCCGCCATAGAGATGATCAACTTCGCTGTCGATAATATTGATATTGACGGAACCGACGGAACTGCCTCCCCATCCCCCTCCATAGACGCGATCTACCGTTGCGTCTTTAATCGTGATCGTGGATTGTTCGGCAAAAGTGCCTGCGCCGTCCCCACCGCCATAAACCCATGCGTCACCGTTCGTTTCTCCCAGATCGACACCGCTTATGTTGATCTCCACATTCTTGACGGCAACCTTCGAGCCCGGGGAAAGGTTGTCGCTGACTCCCGCACCGTAAATTTCCACACGTCCGGGATTTCCATTCGCGGATGGATCGAATATGCCCCCAGTAATATTCATCACGACATTGCGCACGGAAGCCGTCCCACCGTCAAAGGCACCGCCCGCACCCCGGATATAAATGCGGCCATGGTCGGCCTGAACATCCTTCTCCATCGGCTTAAAAGTGCCGCCCGTGATATTGATGGTCGCAGTACCCGTCACTGAGGCATCAGCTCCACCCCCGGCGGCGAGGCCACCGCCAAAAATTTCTCCGTTCAGTATCCCGCCGGTGAACGTAAGTGATGTATCGCCGTTTATCACAGCGGAATTCCCTTCCGCCGCACTACCCCCAATGACACGCCCATTGATAACGCCCTTGTCCACAACAACCGGCTTGCCGTCCCCGGCAATCGCCGTCGCTGTGTTCTCATTCGCTGTCGCACTCACGGCACTCCCCGCTACCAGCAACCCCACTACGGCAAGCGAACCGAACATATTCATCAGATGGCACTTCTTCAGCACTGCGCGGTACCTGTTCACCAGGTTCCCTACGGCTCCTTTTGACAATGTCATACCCAAGCTCTCCTTTTCTATGGCGCATCGTCGGCATACGGATTTTCGCGGCTCCCAACCCAATGTGAACGTAGTGGTTGAATGCGCCCCATGCCGGACAGGTGTCGCCCTGTTAAGGGCTTCAGGATAGGCCGTTTTAGTTAAAACATCAATCTATATGACGTATAACCTTATTTTATGATTCCTCCACCTCTCGTATCCTGTTGTATTAAAAAACAGGAGAACCAATGTGGCAGACCAAGAAAAACATCAGCTGGAAAAAGTGGTAGGGCAAACCATTGCCAAACGCAGACAGAGTCTCGGTATCTCCCAGTTTGAACTAGCGGAACGTTTGAATATCGCTCCCGCCTCTCTCTCCCGAATCGAAAACGGCCTTGCCGCTCCCCGCTTTTCCCGGCTTGAAGAGATAGCTGGGATACTCGATTGCCCCGTCTCCGTCCTTTTCCGAATGAACGACGAGACGCTGAGGAACACTTCAGATACAATTGCAGAACTCGTAGGCTCACTTCCACCAGAAAAACAAAAAATCGTGCTTGATATGGTGTCCCATCTCGTTTTTGCGCTAAAACAGTGAGTTCTCATCTCTTTCAAGGATTGCTGGCTGCAATGCTTCAGAAAATCTTAAAATGACTATGAAATGGAAAGACATCGCCACCAAAAGGTATAGTTGAAGAATCCAATATTATCGAAAACACTGTTAACTATAAGAGTATAAAAAAGAGAGTACGCATGGAATTTATTCTTCATAGCGTTACTCTCTTTATAAAATAAACGAAATAGTATGAATTTTGAGAGATACTTTCTTATCAATTCTCAGCGTTGTCTATCACGGCAATAATGGCAACCTCAATTCCTTCAAGAGGTATATGCTGCCACTTTGCGGTTTCAGGCGCTTTCTGTTGCCAACAACCCCGATCTTGTGGCTGCACCCCCAATCCTTTCCTTCGATCTGGATGCGCCAAGCTCCTGTAAAGGAGTCAAATGTATAGGTGGAAAGGAAGATAAGGGTAATAGGGAGGACGAAAAGGCTTGGCAGAGGGAACACCCCAAAGCGGAACAGTTGGACAAAATTGCTTTTGATTGCGTTTCCCGTGTTACCCCGGTGTTCCCCATAACCAGAAAAGGCCTTACAACTTTCGTTGTAAGGCCTTGAGCTTTCTGGCTCCCCGGGACGGACTTGAACCGCCAACCTAGTGATTAACAGTCACCCGCTCTGCCGATTGAGCCACCGGGGAATGAGGCACTCGTTGGTGCGAAAAGAGGTCTATCGAAATGCCCTCCTTCCGTCAAGCGTTTTCTCCGTTTTTTCTGAAAAAACTTTTTGACCCGCGGCACGTCCTTGACTGTACAGCACAATTGGACTACGGCTTTGCGGATACAAACTGTGCGATCAGGTCCACAGGGCGCCACGGCCGGAGGGGGGGTCCCGCCGCCGCGGGCGGGAGGGCAACGCGAGAACGGAGAAACGGTCCCGCTGTCTCTAACCCGTTGGAACATTGCACGGCTTTCTTGTAGCATCGGTCACGCGCCGCAGCAGGAAGCCTGTCCGCCAAAGCCCCGCTCTCGCCGCCGGATACGACCGCGTTTCTTGCCGTCCGGAAACGCGGAAAATTGTCACCGGTCGCCAATCGCTATTTTAATTGATGGAGAGATTCCCTTGAGCAGCCCGGAAACTACGCACCACAAGCCCGTCAAGCTTGCTACCAAATCAGCCCACGCATCCTATTTCATGCCCATGCTTCAAAGCCTCGCCGATAAAGACGAGCTCAACGAAGTCGTCAAAAACTGCGTGGTCAAATCCTGCGAACTCATGGATGCCGGGGTCCCTCTTCATCTCAATGGATTCGTGAAGACGCATGACGCCGGAGCCATCCGAGCCGAATACGAAGCCTGTTCCGCCACCGAACTCGAAGAACTGAACGAGTCGTTCACCTGTGCCGGACGCATCATCTCCCACCGTTCCTTCGGCAAGGTCGCGTTTTTCCATCTTATGGATCGCAGCGGCCGTATCCAGTGCTATGCGTCCAAAGACCTCATGGGTGAGGAAGCCTACAAAAATTTCAAGAAGTTCGACATCGGCGACATCGTGGGCGTGCACGGGAAGCTTTTCCGCACCAAGACCGACGAGCTGACCCTCGCCTGTGATCAGGTCACCCTGCTCACCAAGTCGTTCCGGTCCCTGCCCGAAAAGCACAAGGGCCTCACCAACGTCGAAATCCGTTACCGCCAGCGGTATGTGGACCTCATCACCAATCCGAAGGTCCGCGACATTTTCCGCAAGCGCAGCAAAATCATCCGTACCTTCCGCGCCTTCCTTGAGGAACGCGGCTTTGTGGAAGTGGAAACCCCCATGCTCCACCCCGTGGCGGGCGGCGCGGCGGCGCGTCCGTTCATCACCCACCATAATGCGCTGGACATGGAACTGTACATGCGCATCGCGCCCGAACTGTACCTCAAGCGCCTCCTCGTGGGCGGTTTTGAAAAAGTTTTCGAGCTGAACCGCAACTTCCGCAATGAAGGCATCTCCATCCGTCACAACCCCGAATTCACCATGTGCGAATTCTACTGGGCCTATGCGACGTTTTATGATCTGATGGACCTGACCGAGGAACTGTTCTCCACCATTGCCACGGAAGTCTGCGGCAGCCCGATCATCACCTATCAGGGTACGGAACTCGACCTGACCCCGGGCAAGTGGCAGCGCCTCACCTTCCACGAATCGCTGGAAAAGATCGGCGGGCACTCCCCAGAATTCTACAACGACTTCGACAAGGTACTCGCCTACGTCCGCGAACGCGGGGAAAAGATCCTCAAGACGGACAAGCTCGGCAAGCTGCAGGCCAAGCTTTTTGACCTCGACGTCGAGCCCAAGCTCGTCGCCCCCACGTTCATCTACCACTACCCCACGGAGATCTCTCCGCTGGCGCGCCGCAACAAGGATAACCCGGACATTACGGACCGTTTCGAGCTCTTCATCATGGGCCGCGAATACGGCAACGCGTTCTCGGAACTCAACGATCCCATCGACCAGCGTATGCGTTTTGAACAGCAGGTCCGCGAGAAGGCGGCCGGCGACGACGAAGCCTGCGCGATGGACGAAGATTACCTGCGCGCGCTGGAATACGGTATGCCCCCGGCCGCGGGCGAAGGCATCGGCATCGACCGGCTGGTCATGCTCCTGACCGACTCCCCGTCCATTCGTGAAGTGATCTTCTTCCCGCTGTTGAAGCAGGAATCCTAAACTCTATGCGTTTTGAACTCTTCGTAGCTTTGCGCTACCTCTTTGCTCGGCGCAAGCAGGCCTTCATTTATATCATTTCAGCCATGTCCGTGCTTGGCGTGGCCATAGGCGTCGCCGCGCTGGTCGTGGTTCTCGGCGTCTACAACGGGTTCACGACGGACATCCGGGATAAAATCCTCGGCGCGAACGCGCACATCATCGTTTCCGGTCCGCTGGCGGCGCTCACCGCGCCGCCTTCGGATGCGGACTTCGAAAAAATGCGCGGCGGCGAAGCCCCCGAACTCTCCGGCATGGCGGCTGTGCTCCGGCGCATCAACGCCACTCCCGGCGTCGTCGGCTCCACCCCCTTCCTCTACGCGGAAGGCATGTTGTCCTCCCCGAGAGGCGTCAAAGGCGTCGTCCTGCGGGGTATCGACCCCAAGACCGCGCCGGACGTCCTGACCATGCTGGACAACCTGAGCAGCGGCAGCGTCGCGGACCTGAACGCTTCCGTGGAGGGCGCGCCGCCCGGCGTGCTCATCGGCAAGGAACTGGCGCAGCGCCTCGGCCTGGTCGTGGGCAGCCGCGTCAACCTCCTTTCGCCTTCCGGACAAAAGACCACCGCCGGTTTCCAGCCCCGCATCCGTCCCTACAAGGTTGCGGGCATTTTCCAGACCGGCATGTTCGAATACGACTCGTCGCTCGGGTTCATCTCCCTTGCGGCGGCGCGCGATCTGCTGGGCCTGCCTTCCGATCAGATTTCCGGCATCGAAGTCACCGTCAAGGACGTATACAAGGCCGATACCGTGGCCGCCGCCCTCCAAAAGGAGCTCGGCCCTCTGGCTTCCGTCCGGACATGGATGGACATGAACGCCAATCTCTTCGCCGCGTTGAAGCTTGAAAAAATCGGCATGTTCATCCTGCTGGCGATGGTCGTCCTCATCGGCTCCTTCTCCATCGTCACCACGCTGGTCATGCTGGTCATGGAAAAGACGCACGATATCGCCATCCTGATGTCCATGGGCGCGACCAAGGGGATGATCCGCCGGATCTTCATGCTTCAGGGCACGATCATCGGCGTGGTGGGCACCTTGCTCGGTTATGTGCTCGGCATAGGGCTGGCGCTCCTCCTCCAACGATACCAATTCATCAAACTTCCACCGGGGGTTTATACGCTGGATCACCTGCCCATCCTGCTCAATTGGGTTGATATCGTCGTGGTCGGCGTGTCCGCCATGACCTTGTGTTTCCTTGCCACGATCTACCCGGCGCGGCAGGCTTCGAGCCTTGAACCCGCCGAAGCCCTGCGGTTCGAATGATGGAACAGACAGCGTACGCGACCGCCCCCCCGGTGCTCTACGAGCTTTCCGGCGTCGAGAAGTCCTGCGAGGGACCTGCGGAGCGCATCACCATTCTGAAAAATATGGACCTGACCGTCCGCGCTGGCGAATCCCTCGCCATCGTCGGAGCGTCGGGATCGGGCAAATCCACCCTCCTCCACCTGCTCGGCGCGCTGGACACGCCGACCGCGGGCAAGGTATTGTTCGAGGGCAAAAGCCTGCCGGACATGACGCCCGTGGAAAAAGCCCATTTCCGCAACAAAAAGCTTGGGTTCGTCTTCCAGTTCCACCACCTGCTGCCCGAGTTTTCCACCGAGGAAAATGTGGCCATGCAGGCGCTCATCGCCGGGATGAACCGGTCGAAGGCGCTGGGGCTGGCACGGCAGGCCCTCGAACGCGTCGGGCTTTCCGACAGGAAGGATCACAGGGTAACCACCCTTTCCGGCGGCGAGCGTCAGCGCGCCGCCATTGCGCGGGCCATCCTGCTGGAGCCCCGCGTGCTGCTGGCCGACGAGCCGACCGGCAACTTGGACCAGCGGACCGGCGATTCCGTCGCCGAATTGCTTCTGGAACTGAACCGCACACTCGGCATGACCCTCGTCATTGTCACCCATAACCGTGAAATGGCGGGAACCCTCGGGCGCTGCCTCGAATTACGATCTGGAGAACTGTATGAAGAGATGCGTACTCGCGCTGCTGGCGCTGGCGCTGTGTAACCTGTTGTTCCACGGTACGGCTCAGGCGGCGCCCAAACAGGCGGCCTCGGATGCTGTCCGTGTGGCTGTGCTCCCCTTCCAGATCAATGGAGGGGCGGATCTCAACTACCTGAACGACGAGCTGCCCAAGCTGTTTGAGCAGCGGCTGGCCCAAAAGGGATTCAAGGTCATTCCGGCAAAGGATACGTTGCGCCTGCTCAAGAACCAGCAGATCAGCCAGCTCAATCTGGCGACCGCGCGCTCCATCGCCAGGCAGGCCGGGGCGAACTACGCCGTGTACGGCAGCTTCAGCAAGACCGGCGACGCGTTCAGCATCGACGCCCGCATGGTGGATGCCGCTGGACAGCAGGGGGCGCAGCCCTATTTCGTCCAGAAGCAGAACATGATCGAACTGCTCCCCGCCGTCGACGAGCTTGTCGACAAGATGGGCGGCGGCGCGGTCAAGGGCGACGCCATCACGGACATCCAGATCCGCGGCGTCAAGGTGCTCGACCCCGACGTGGTGCTGATGCGCCTGTCCACCCGCAAGGGGGATGTGGTTGATCCCTCCACGCTCAATGAAGAAATCAAGCGAATCTGGGATCTCGGCTACTTCAGCGACGTAAACGCCGACATCGAACAGGGCGGACAGGGCCGCGTGCTGGTGTTCACGGTCAAGGAAAAGCCCCGCATCGACGACGTGATCGTCAACGGTTCCGACGAAGTCAAAAAAGAAGACATTCTGGCGGCCATGAGCTCCAAGACGGGCTCCGTCCTCAACGACCGCCTGCTTGCCGAAGACATCCAGAAGGTCACCGAGCTGTACCGCAAGGAAGGCTTCTACCTCGCCGAAGTGAACTACCGCATCGAGCAGAAGGCCAACAGCGCCTCCGCCGTGCTGGTCTTCGACGTGAAGGAAGGCAAGAAGCTCTACATCAAGGAAATCAAGATCGAAGGGCTCCAGGGCATCGACGCCGGCGACCTCAAGAAGGAACTCGCGCTCCAAGAGCACGGCATCCTGTCATGGGTTACCGGAACGGGCGTGCTCCGCGAAGAATACCTTGAGCGCGACTCCGCCGCGATCACGGCCTACGCCATGAACCACGGCTACGTGGACATTCAGGTCGCCGCGCCGCAGGTGGACTACTCCGAAGACGGCATCACCGTCACATTCACCGTCAATGAAGGCAAACGCTACAAACTCGGCGAAATCGGCTTCAAAGGCGATCTCATCGACAGCGACGAGCGCCTGAAAGAAGTGATCAAGCTTGACGACTACAAAGATTCCAACGGGTATTTCTCCCTCACCGTCCTGCAGGACGACATCAAGGCCCTTACCGACTTCTACGGCAATTACGGCTACGCCTTCGCCGAAGTCGATGTGGATACCCCGAAGAACGATGAGGAAGGCATCATCAATGTCTTCTATGTGCCGCACAAGAAGCAGAAGGTGCATATCCGCCGCGTGGTTACACAGGGCAACACCCGTACCCGCGACAACGTCATCTTCCGTGAATTGCGCCTCGCCGACGGCGATCAGTTCGACGGCTCCAAGCTACGCCGTTCCAACGAGCGCCTGAACCGCCTCCGCTACTTTACGCAGGCCGACACCACCATCGTTCCCACGGACAAGGACGATGAGGTCGATCTCCGCGTCAACCTGAAAGAAGACCGCACCGGCGCCATCATGGGCGGTGTGGGCTACTCGACCTTCTACCAGTTCGGCGTGAGCGGCAGCATCCAGGAGCGCAACCTGTTCGGCCGCGGCTACTCGCTCGGCCTGCAGGGTTTCGTGTCCGGCAAGTCTTCGTATCTGGACCTGTCTTTCGTCAACCCGCGCATCTACGACACCGATTTCGGTTTCAGCAACAACAGCTACGCCATCTGGGAAGAATGGGATGACTTCAAGAAGAAGACCATCGGTAATACCATTCGCCTCTTCCATCCCATTGGCGAATACACCTCGGTATCCGTTGGCTACCGTCTCGACCGCTACACTCTGTTCGACATTCCCGACACGGCCTCCCGCGCCTACAAGGAATACGAGGGCAAAAACCTGTCGAGCGTCGTAAGCACCAGCATCACCTACGACTCCACCGACTCGCGCGAACGTCCCACGTCCGGTGTGGTGGGCCGCGTCTCTATGGAATACGGCGGCGGCGGTATCGGCGGTAACGACAACTTCTTCAAGCCTATCGGTGAATTGCAGTCGTTCCATACCCTGTTCCGCAACCCGAACCACATCTTCCATTGGCGTGGCCGCGTCGGCGGCGTGTTCGAAAACTCCGACAAGCCGGTACCCGTGTTCGACCGCTTCTTCATCGGCGGCATCGACTCCATCCGTGGTTACGACTCGGAAGACCTTGCCCCGCGCGATCCCAAGTACCATGATGAAATCGGCGGCGACCGCATGGGCTTCCTGAACTTCGAATACATCTGGACGTTCCATCCGGAAATGGGCATCGCCCTCGTGCCGTTCTTCGACATCGGCTACAACATCGACTCCAAGCAGACTTCCGATCCCTTCAGCGAACTGAAGAAGTCGGTCGGCCTCGAACTGCGCTGGCGTTCGCCCATGGGCGACCTGCGCTTCGCCTACGGCTTCCCGCTGGACAAGAACGTCAAGGGTGACCGCCCCGGCGGACGGTTCGAGTTCTCCATGGGTCAGTTCTTCTAAAAACAAGGGTGCGGGAAAGAAATACCTTTCCCGCACCCCTTCCGCTTTGCCCGCTTCTGTGCGGGCGGGCTTCTTTGACGCGGCACGGCCGCCCATCAGGACAGCTTCCCCTTCATGATCCTTATCGGTTCTCAGACTCCGCACAGATCATCCCCCGCCATCGGGCGTCTGTTCAGACCCCTTTTGGTCGCCTTTGCTCTTGCCCTGTTCGTGACCGCGTTTTCCGACGCGCACGCGGCTCCCTCCTTTGAACAGCAGTACGAGAAGGCCAAACAGGATATGGAGCTCCTCAAGAGCGACTCCAAACGCGGCGGCTGGCGTGAGCCGTGGGAAAACCTCGCCCAGTCGTTTTTCGACCTCCACGAAAAATATCCCCGCTGGCGGAACCGCCCTGCGGCGCTCTTCCGTTCGGCGTTGGCGATGGAGGAGCTCGCCAAGCGTTCCATGCTGCGGCAGGACGCTCAAGCCGCTGTCGAACGGTATGGGGTGTTCCTCAAAAGCTACGCCAGCCATGTACTGGCCGACGACGCGCTGTTTGGCATTGCGCGTATCAAGGCGGAACGGTTCAACGATTTTTCCGGAGCGCAGGAAGCGCTCAACACCATCCAAAATCAATATCCCCGGGGTGATGTCGCACCGGAAGCCAAGCTCTACGCCCAGCGCCTCAAGGCGGCGCTGGAAGCGGCCAAGAGCAGCACGCCGGGCAAAAAGACGGCGGCGCTTCTGACCGACATGAAATGGGAAAACCAGAAGAATCTGGCCGTCATCACGCTGGAGTTCGATCGCCCCATCATCTGGTCCATCGACACGCAAAGCGGCAGCAAGAAAAACGACATCCCCAGCAGGATGGTTGTGGATCTCATGGGCGTCAATCCGGCTTCGACGATCCGCCCCGGCATCAAAGTGCAGGGCAGTTCCCTCCGCCGTATGCGCCTTGACTTGTCCGCTCCCGATAAAACCCGGCTTTTGCTCGATTTCAGGCAGGTCAAACGCTTCATGGTCAAAACGGAATCCTCGCCGTTCCGTATCGTCATCACGACCTCGGCCACGGACGCCGCTATGCCTCGCGGCATCTCGTTCGGCCAGGGGCTGCAATCGAGCGATCCGCTTTTCCGGTTCGCCACCCGATCCATCATGATCGATCCCGGCCACGGCGGCAAAGATCCCGGAACAGTGCACAACGGCGTCATCGAACGTGAAGTGACGCTGGACATTGCCAAACGTGTGGGCAGCATCCTCGCGGGCAAAGGCATCCAGGTGCACTACACCCGCACGGACAATACATGGGTTTCGTTGTCCACCCGTTCCTATATGGCGAATCAGGCCCGCGCCGATGTGCTGCTGTCCATCCACGTCAACGCCAGCCCCAATGAAAACGCCTGCGGCCTGGAAACGTATTTCCCGGATACCGCCTCAAGCAGTGCGGATGCGGGCAAGCTTGCCGGGCTGGAAAACGCCAACGGAGGCCATAAGGGAGATACAGGATCCCCTGCCGCCTCGTCGTCGGTTCGCAGTCAGGAATCCCGCCGCCTCGCCGACACGGTCCAAAAATGTACCCTCTCCGTCATGAAGGAAAAGACCTTCACCGTCCGGGACGGAGGGGTCAAGTCCGGCCCCTTCAAGGTCTTGCTCGGCGCGAATATTCCGGGTATCCTGGTTGAAGTCGGTTATTGCTCAAACGCACAGGAAGCCGCCAACCTTGCGATCCCCACGTATCGGCAGGCGTTGGCGGAAGGGATCGCTTCCGGCATCCTTGCCCATTTGGGCAGCCTCGACGGGAACAAGCGCTGATCCCGTTCCGTTACGCGTTCTTCCCCGTCCGGCAACATTTCCTTCCCGGCCCTGTGCCCCTCTGCCTCTTTCACGTGCGCTTCGGGAAAAGAGAAAACGCTGTTCTGTTCTCCTTGAGTAACAAACCTGCAAGGGGAGCTGTCCAGAGGACAGTTATCTGCTCACAGCGCTCTCCTTGCAAAGTATATTTTGTGGTAAAACAAACCCGCCGAAAGAAAAAAACTCAGCCTTCTCCGCACCGGGAATATCCCTGAAGGATCCTAACTTTCTTTATCTTCCGGAATAACTGGATATAAAAATCTTTTCAGAAATCCGGGCTCTCTATCCGCTTTCATGCCCACAACGGAACATGTCTTGACGACTCACGCGTTGAAGGCTATCCATTTCGATCTGCGGGCCGGGTTCCCGCTAGTGTCTGTACATCCAAGGAGAAGAATATGTTCAGAGTATTGTCCCTCGCTCTTGTGGCTTGTTTGCTGATGGCGGGTTCCGCTTTCGCCGATATGAAAATCGGCGTGTTCAACTCTCAGGCCGTTGCTATGGACAGCGACGCAGCCAAGGCCGCCCAGCAGAAGCTGCAGTCGCAGTTCGGCGCCGAGAAGACGCAGCTTGAGAATCAGGCGAAGGATCTGCAGTCCAAGGGTGAAGCCCTTCAGGCTCAGGTCGCTAAAATGTCCGCCAAGGAACGTGAAGACAAGCAGATGGAATTCCTCCGCCTGCGCCGCGCCTTTGAAGAAAAGTCCCGCAACTTCGCCCGCAAGGTGGAAAACACCGAAAACCAGATCCGCCAGAGCATGGCTCAGCAGATCTACGACGCCGCCACCACGATCGCCAAGCAGCAGAAGCTTGATCTTATCCTCGACGCAGCTGCCGGCAGCGTGATGTACGCCACGCCCACCCTCGACATCACCAAGCCCGTCCTTGCTGAAGTCAACCGTTTGTGGAAGGCCGGCGGCAGCAAGTTCCCGGAACCCAATACCGGTAAGAAGTAAATGGTTGCCCGTAAACTCTCCGAAATCGCGGCCCAGCTTGGCTTGATCCTGCAAGGCGACGATGCCGAAGTCATCGGCGTCAACACCTTGGAGGGGGCCGGGCCCGATGAAGTGAGCTTTCTGGCAAACCCCAAATACGCTGACCAGCTCGCGGCAACGCGGGCTGGCGCCGTCATAGTCCGTCCCGAACACGCCGGGGATGTCAGACGCGCCCTGATCAGCGAAAATCCCTACCAGGACTTCGGCCGCGTTCTGGAGCTGTTCGCCGCACCGCAGGGCAGCTTTTCCGGAATCAGCCCGTTGGCCTTCATTCATCCCGATGCCGAACTCGGCGACGGGGTGACCGTTTACCCCTTCGTTTACATCGGTCCCCATGCCAAGGTGGGAAGCGGCGTCAAGCTCTTCCCCGGCGTCTACGTGGGCGAGAACGTCCGCATAGGCAAGGGCACCACCGTCTATCCTAATGCCGTGCTCATGGCCGGAACGCACGTCGGCGAAGGCTGCATCCTGCATCCGGGTTCCGTGCTCGGCGCGGACGGCTTCGGCTTCGCACGGACCCCTGCGGGCATCCAGAAAATCCCGCAAGTCGGCAAAGTCACCATCGGCAACGCCGTCGAGGTGGGGGCCAACGCCGCCATTGACCGGGCCGTGCTCGATGCCACCCGCATAGGTGACGGCACCAAAATCGACAATCTCGCTCAGATCGGGCATAATGTGCAGATAGGCCGTAACGGCTTCGTCGTCTCACAAGTGGGCATTTCCGGTTCCACCACGGTCGGGGACAACTGCACGTTCGCCGGACAGGTCGGTATCGCCGGGCACCTGCACATCGGCGACAACGTCACCATTGGCCCCCAGTCGGGGGTCGCCAAAGATATCCCCAGCGACGTCGTCGTGGGCGGCACGCCCACCGTGGATCAGCGTACCTACATGCGCACGCTGGCCCTTATGCCCCGCTTCCCCGAACTCTTCAAGCGCCTGTCCAAGCTTGAAAAGGAACTGGAAGAACTCAAGGGCGGCAAGCCGGACGCCTAGCTCTTTGCAATTCAGACTCAAGGAATACACAGCATGGACCAGCCTACCTCGTTTGACATCCGCAAGATTCTGGAGTTTCTCCCCCACCGTTATCCATTCCTGCTCGTGGACAGGGTCAACGAGATCGTGGACGGGGAATACATCAAGGCGCATAAGTGCGTCAGCTTCAATGAACCGTTCTTTCAGGGGCATTTCCCCGGCGTCCCGGTGATGCCCGGCGTGCTGATCATTGAAGCTCTGGCGCAGGCTGGCGGCCTGCTGGTGCTGCATGGTTTCGATCCGAGCGAGACCGCCGGGAAGCTCTTCCTCTTCTCCGGGCTCGAAAAGGTCCGCTTCCGCCGTCCGGTCTTCCCCGGCGACCGTCTGGATCTGGAATGCCGCCTCATCCGCCACAAGCTGAAACTGTGGAAGATGGAAGGTCGGGCTTACGTTGACGGCGTGCTCGCCGCCGAAGCGGAAATCACCGCTGCCGTGACCGATCGTGGAGACATGTAATATGGGTTGCAGTATGGCTTCTCAACAAGTCCACCCCACTGCTATCGTGCACGCCAATGCGCAGATCGGCAAGGATGTGGAAATAGGCCCTTATGCGATCATCGAAGAGCATGTCGTCATCGGGGATCGCTGCCGCATCGACGCCCACGCCGTCATCAAAGATTACACGAGAATGGGCGTGGGCAACCATATCCATTCCCACGCGCTGGTCGGCGGCGAACCGCAGGATCTCAAATTCCAGGGTGAAGTGACGTGGCTGGAGCTCGGCGACGATAACCGTATCCGTGAATTCGCCACGCTCCACCGGGGCACGGAAGGCGGAGGCGGCATTACCCGTATCGGCAGCCGTAACCTGTGCATGGCCTACACGCACATCGCCCACGACTGCCAGCTCGGCAATGACATCGTCATGTCCAACGGAGCCACGCTCGGCGGGCATGTACGCGTGGACGACTTTGCGATCATCGGCGGCCTCTCCGCAGTGCACCAGTTCGGCCATGTCGGTACGCACGCTTTCGTGGGCGGCATGACGGGCGTTGCGCAGGATCTTCCCCCGTGGATGCTGGCAGCGGGCAGCCGTGCGCTTGTGCATGGCCCCAATCTTGTGGGACTGCGCCGCGCCGGAGCTTCCCGCGAGGCGATCTCCGCTTTCAAACAGGCCTTCCGCCTCATTTGGCGCAGTGAGATGCCCCGCTCCGAAGCCTTGGATCTGCTTGCGAACGACTACGCAAATCTGCCTCAAGTGATGGAGTTTGTGGATTTTGTCCGCAGCAGCGAACGCGGGCTCTGCCCCGCCGAAAAAAATGTTGAAAAAAAACTTGACGACGACGCTGTATAAAGCTAAAAGCTTCTTCGTCGACAGCGACAAGCGCGACACATAGAGATGCCTTTGTAGCTCAGTTGGTAGAGCGCATCCTTGGTAAGGATGAGGTCTCCAGTTCAATTCTGGACAAAGGCTCCATAAGAAATCAAGCCCTTACGGTGAGCAACCGTAAGGGCTTTTTCGTCATAGCTGCTCAGTCCCCCCTCCCTGCTTTTTCCGTATGAAGAGTGAAGAGCCCCCTAAAATAGTAATCTCCGCCCAGGAGCGCCGGTCCACGCCTGGTACGGTGTACAGTCCTCTCCTCATGCAAGACCGACCACGTACGCCGCACCCGAACGTCATAGCCTCTTCACTTTCCACCGATTCCATTGCTCCCGTTCTTCATGGACGGGGGCTTTTATTTACGGTTGCACAACTTCCCGTCGGGATTTCCCCATCACGATCTTTTTTCTCCTGCAACATCAATGGAAAGGACTTCAAGCGTCGAACCGTTCACCCGGAACCTGACATTGCGTCCGGCAAAGGCAAATCCGTAAATCCGTTCGGGATCATCCTGATAGGACGGGCGCGGATCAAGGGCCAGAACCTCACGCAGCGTCTTCCATTTGCCTGCGGGGAGTCCTTGCAGGACTTCCCGCGCGGCACTCACCTCAAGCCGGGGCTCCGGCTTCGTTCCCGCAAAACCGCCTGTCGCCTGAGGGATACAGTCGGCGTAGGGAAGGTAGGGTTTTATATCCAAAATCGGCGTTCCGTGCAGCAGGTCGGCCCCAGAAACCCGTAACAAAGGGCCTTCCGGGGACTGAAGCACAATATCTTCCAGCTTCACCGCCGACAGCCCCAGCGGATTCGGACGGAACGGCGAGCGCGAGGCAAAAACCCCCACCCGCGCATTGCCGCCCAAACGCGGAGGCCGGACCGTAGGCGACCAGCCTTTGCCTGCGGATGCGGAAAACGCCCAGATCAGCCAGACATGGGAAAAACCTTCCAACCCTCGCAACGCCTCCGCACTCCGGTAGTCCGGTTCAAAAACGATCTCAGATAGGGCCGTCTCCACGACGCCGCTTTGCCGGGGAATACCAAATTTTTCCTGAAAGTCATTACGGATATATGCGATTACGTTCATAGTAGTACCACCTTTTCGAGCATCACCGGGCATCGCCTGACGGCCCACCGGAACCGTTGAAACGGCGTTGAGGGGAGAACCGCCCGCCTCTGGCTGACGGCGAGGGATACAAGCGTATTGCGCCTGGCGTCCTGAATATGGGTAATATTTCCGGAAAAAAGGGCGTTGACTCCCAAAACACATAAATCTGCTCGGGTAGTCCTCGAAATATCATGGGACAGCCGGCCCCTCTTCACCCTCCACCGGTTCCACCGCCCGCGAACCAATCAATACGATGGCCCAGGCCAGCACAGCCGCCCACTGTCTCCCTCTCCATTCAAGGGGGTTTCATATTCCGCCCATAAGGCAGGTAGTCAGGCAGACGCCCACCATATTAAGCCGGAAGCCGACGCGCAAGCCTCATCATCATGGAAAGCCTTTTTCGTGTAGGGTATCCGCCGGACCATGCCGGCAACAGGGAAAACTGCTTCAGTGCAGCGATAGGAGGCGAGCGCAGATTCCCCCTTCCGTCCTCCCCACAAGGCATGAATCCGTTTTCCCAATCCCCTACACGCTGCGGCATAGAACACTCCGAGGGGGAACAATTCACCCCTCCCCCATACCGCCGTACCAGCCTGCCCCGGTTTCAGCATGAGGGAAAAGAGGGAGAACGCCATAGGCGCGTACCTCTTATTTCAAATCTTGCCGTTTCCCCTGATACGAAGATGCCTCACCACACCTTTCCCCTCTTAGAGAGCCGCTTCACATTGGGCAATGACAACCCTCTCAGCACCTATGTACTGCTTTTATTGATTTTACAATCTAAAACCTTGTCTTTGGAGAGGGCTCACCACTCAACCAGATGGAAAACTACCTTTTTCTGTGCGATGGCATGGTTCTGAAAGTCCTGTGCTCCATACCTGGCAATAGGTTCTCTCTACCATATTTACCCTTTTCCGTTCATTCCTAACGGAATTATCCCCCTGTGCACCCGTTAAGGTACAACAGCCTTTCATCACTCGTAAATCATACGCACTTATTCTTATGGACTATACACAATATCAGCATATACCCGCGTATCTACACTGGCATCGCAAAATACTCACTCGGCTCAAACAATTCATAGTTGCCAACTCATTTCTTGATATGCCTATATGGCGAGAAAGGCGTTCTCGTGAGGTGTATCATGTCCATTCGTTCTCTTCTCTTATGCTGTGTCCTTTTATTTCCATGTGTCGCTTCGGCATCTCCGTTTTCCATCCAGCCTTCTGTGAGCACACTTGGGGTTGGAGTTGACATCAGCTATCGACAAAACAGTTTCATAGCCTACAGGTTAAGTGCTTTTACTCAACCATTCGATACAAAAATAAAACTCAAAGGCATTCAGTATAAGACTGAAGACTCCAGCCACAGCGTCGGTTTACTATTGGATATCTTTCCCTTTGAAAATGCTTTCCGGATATCCGCTGGTGCTTATTATTTCAAACTGGATACCGCGCTTTCCACGTCGGTAGATGCGATCAATCCCATTTATGAAGAGCTGATCAATCAGACGAGTGGAAAGGCGACATGGGAAAGGCTCGCACCTTATATCGGCCTCGGTTGGGAAAGTACTCAACAATCCGAATCGTCTTTAGGATGGCACGCCTCGCTTGGGGCCTTATATATGGGGAAAGCTCGCGTCTCTTTCCAGCTTCCTGATGTCCCCATCCCCAAGCGTTACGTTGGGAGAATACAAGCAGAGGAAGACAATATAAAAAACAAAGTACATAAATACACGTGGTACCCTGTTTTATCACTCGGATTCACATATCGTTTTTAATATATTGAAATTATAAGAGCATCCTCCAATTATCCCCCTATACTGGCCGTACAATACACCTTGCCGATCGTTCCGTTTTATTGAGGAATAAAGATGATCATCAAGTGGCTCTTGCGCGTAACGGGCCTAAAACGCTGGCTCGATCGGCTGGATCGAGAGTGGAAGGGAATCCTTTGACCTAAAAAGGAGTCTTTCAGCGCCTCTTTCCAACTGCAATATGCTCTCAAGTATATTGAGGATATGACAGTTCCCTAATGAAGGAACTCTCGGTTGTTGCCTTTTTCATGATTTTCGAGCTGAGAATACGCTATCCCTCTTGACAGATATTGTATTCAGGCTTAATTGTGAATAAAAGAACAATTTGTTTGATTATTCAATCTAATTTGTTTTCCATAAAGGAGCCCGCCATGTGGGATACTCGATTCGATGAGCGTGATGTTAAGGAAATCCGCACAAAGACAACGACCTATCTTGGAGTCGGAGCCATCGCCAAGATGGATGACATCGCCGCCGATTTGAAGGCCAGAGGCATCGACTCCATCCTTTGCGTGACCGGCGGGCATTCCTACAAGCTTACCGGCGCATGGGATTACGTCACCGCAGCCTGCGCCAAGCACGGCATACGCGTCTCCCTGTACGACAAGGTGACTCACAACCCCACAACCGACTCCATAGACGAGGCCGCAGCCCTCGGCAGATCCGCCGATGCCAAGGCCGTGTTCTGCATTGGCGGCGGCAGCCCCATCGATGCGGGCAAAAGCGCGGCTATTATCCTTGCTCATCCAGGCAAGACGGCGGAAGAGCTGTATACTTTCGCGTTCACGCCGACAAAGGCTGTCCCCATTGTTGTCGTCAACCTGACCCACGGCACGGGCAGCGAAGTCAACCGCTTCGCCGTGGCCAGCATCACGAAGCACAACTACAAGCCCGCCATCGCCTATGACTGCCTCTATCCCCTGTTCTCCATCGACGATCCGGGCTTGATGATCAAACTCTCGCCTAAGCAGACCCGCTATGTGTCCATTGACTCTGTAAACCACGTCATCGAAGCGGCTACAGCCGTTACAGCCAATCCTCTGTCCATCCTGCTGGCTGGAGAGACCATCCGCCTCGTGGCGGAATACCTGCCCAAGGCGCTCGCCAACCCCGAAGACCTCAAGGCCCGTTACTGCCTGTCTTATGCTTCCATGATCGCAGGGACCGCATTCGACAACGGATTGCTCCACTTCACACACGCACTGGAACATCCCCTCAGCGGCATCAAGCCAGAACTCGCGCACGGCCTCGGCCTTTCCATGATCCTGCCCTCCATCATCGAAGAGTGCTATCCCGCCTGTTCCGCCACGCTAGGCACGATTTTACGGCCGCTGACGCCTGACCTCAAAGGAACCCCGGACGAGGCTCACAAGGCCGCCAGAGGCGTTGAAACGTGGCTCGCCGACATGGGCGTGCCGCAGAAGCTGGAGGACGAGGGGTTCACCGAGAACGACATTCCCCGCCTGTGCGAACTGACCCGGACCACGCCGTCCCTCGGTCTTCTTCTCTCCGTCGCCCCTGTCCCGGCAACTCCTGAGCGTATTGAAAGGATTTACAGGAGCTCGTTGAAGAAGATGGATGTGTAAGTAACCGAAGAAAAAACGGAGGAGAGCCTTACAGGATAAAGACTCTTCTACAAACCTCTTGCGATGCTATCGGCTGATATGAAAATGACCTGAGCGGGCTAACCTCAATCCGGTCTTACCCAAGAGGAAAAGATTTCTCCGATGTAAGAGAACCAGGTCCATACATATCACCCCTTCCCTCCTCCCGGCATAAAAAACCGCCCCGAATCAACGATTCAGGGCGGTTTTTAACCCGTAGCCCGGTTACTCAGGCAAGCCTGATTGGGACCACGAGCCATTGTGAATACGGGAGACATGGGAAGGAAAGAAATCCTGAAAAGGTTTTCCCTCCTCCCCGCGTTCCCTCTATTCCTTCTTTATTCGTCATCATCCTGCGGCTTCAGGTGATCGGGGACGATCATCATGTCGATGATGATGGGCTTGAGGAAGCTCCACTTGATGTCGTGCACATGGTACACTTCCATCATATCGCGGATGGCGTCCCAGCAGTTGTGGCAGGGCGAAATGACCATCTTGGCGCCGGTTTCGCGGATCTGCTGCAACTTCATGTACAGGCCCTTGTCACGCTGCGGGCGGAACTTGCCGATACCGTTGAAGCCGCCGCCGCCACCGCAGCAGAAGTTGTCTTCGCGGTTGCACTTCATTTCGCGGAAGTCTTCCGCGATCTGGCTCATGATGTAGCGGGTGTGCTCGGCGAGGCCGTGGTTACGGATGTAGTTGCACGAGTCCTGCAGGGTCACGGGCATCTTGAGGCGCTTGGCGGGATCGATCTTGATCTTGCCCTTGCGCAGCGCATCGGCCAGCCATTCCACATAGTGCAGGAACGGGACCGGCGGCTTGCCGTCTTCGCGTCCGGCCCAATAGGGGCCTTCCACGACCGTGGCGCGGTGCGCGTGCCCGCATTCCGTGCCTACGACCATCTTGGGGCGCAGACGATCAACCGCGCCGTAGATACGCTTCACGTTGTTGGCGCACGCTTCCCAGTCACCGGCAAACAAGGACAGGGACGTGTTTTCCCAGCCCACGGAAGGAACGGTCCACTTTTCCCCGGCCACATGGAAGAGGATGGCGGCCTGCGCCACGTCTTCAGGATAGTGCTTGGGTTCGCGGGCGTTCAGGATGTACATGACATCGCAGTCTTCCTTGTCGATCGGGATCTCAAGGCCCGGCCACTCTTCCGCGTTTTCCTCGGCCATCCATTCGCAGGTGTCCACCCAGTCTTCGGTGGTCACGTCCATCTGGGCGCCGTATACGCGGTGCATACCCGCACCGATCTTGAGTTCCCACGGCACGAAGCCCTGAGAATACAGCACGCCGCGCAGATAGCTGAACATGACGCCCATGTCGATGCCGTGCGGGCAGTACGTGCCGCAACGGTTGCAGCAGGTGCATTTCGCCCATGCCACTTCCATCGTATCGATCATGAACTTCGTGTCGACCTGTCCCTTGCGGCGAAGCATTTCGCCGAGCGTGGACTGGATCTTGTAGGACGGAACCTGCTTGGGATCGCGGTTGTTCGCCGTATACAGGAAGCAGCTGTTCGCGCACAGGCCGCAGTGGGCGCAAATCTCGAGCCACGTGCGGGTGCGGGACTTGCAGGTCTTCTGCAGGGTTTCCCACAAAGCGACCGTGTCCACTTCCAGCATTTCCATTTCTTTATAATACTGCTGCCCACCCTTGTCGCCGAGGAGCGCTTTCAGATCTTCCTCGGTGTTGATGGGCCGTCTGTTACAAAACTTGCCTTCAGGCATGTTGTCCTCCAATATGCTGACAATCCCGGGGGATTACCAGGGGAAAGCGGGGCCGCGCGACGCGCCGCCACGCTTGATGGCGTAGTCCATGCCAAGCTGACCGCGCGACATGAAGTACAGCACGATGTGGGAAAGCTTGGTGAACGGCGCCAGAATGAGCACCAGCTCGGCCGCGAAGATGTGCCACAGGAGCCAGCTTTCATAACCGGGGGCCTGCATACGGGCGAGGAATCCGGCGACGAGCACGAACAGCACCAGCAACAGGATGCCCCAGTCGCCCAGCGTAGTCAGGAAGCGGACTTCCGGCAACGCGACGCGGCGCAGGATCATCATAAACGCACCGACGATGGCGAGCACCGTAAAGGCGTCGGAGAACCACATGGGCAGCGAAGGCAGGCTGAAGCCGAAGCGTTCCTGCATGATGACCATGTGACCGGCAAGGAACAGAGGCACAATCACCACGCCGATATGGAACAGGAAGAAGGCGATGGTGAAATACGGCTGCCTGCGCCAGCTGTGCGTCCCGAAAGGAACCAGCCACTGAAGGACGGAAGAAATCGCGCCCTTCATACCGATTTTACGGCCGGGGCCGTAGGCGACACGTTCAAGCCGCCAATCCAACCCCCGGATATACAGGACCACACGGCGGGCAAGGCCAATCACGAAGATGAGAAAGGCAGCCCACAACATGGGACCAGTGAGGAATTCGTACATACAACAGCTCCTTGCGGATTACTCGGGTCTGCCGGTTCGCTCGTCGCGACCAAAAAGGAAGCGCCAGTATCCGAGGAACCCCACGAGCGCGACGCCCATGAGGACATACGTCCAGCCCTTGGTGAAAATCATAAACGAGTAGAGCGTGGGGAAATCTTCCATGTTTCGCTCCCGGCGCCCTAGTGGGCGTCCTTGAAATCAGGGTGTTCGTACAGGACCGGCATCTTCGAGCACACGAAGCGGTACGCCGTCACGATCAGGGTTACGATAAAGATGGACAGGAACACTTCCGAGATGCTCGGGAAGTAGCGATCCGCGCTGTCCAGCTGCCAGTTGAAGGCCACGAGGCACACGTTGAAGCGGTTGACGACGATGCCGAGCACGCCGAACACCGACGCCACACGAATGAGCGTGATGTTCTTTTCGCGCACGCCGAGAGCGTACAGGAAGGCGGGCAGAAGCACGAAGCCGACCATTTCAACGGCAAACCACGCACCGTAACCGGAAGCGAGATAGTGCCAGTCGTTGTCCATGGTGGTGTCCAGCACCTTGATGATGAAGTAGCCGATCAGCACGAAGGAAGCCGCGCGGCCGAAGCCGAACACAACGCCGTCGGCTTCACGCAGGTGGGTTTCATCCATCTTGTTGTGCAGTGCCTTGTGGGACAGCGTGCCTTCGAAAATGACCATCGAAAGACCGGCCACCATCGAGGAGATGAAGAAGAACACCGGCATAAACGGCGAGTACCACAGGGGATGCATCTTGCTCGGGGCGATGAGGAACAGCGCGCCCAGCGAGGACTGGTGCATCGTGGACAGCACCACGCCGAGGATGGTCAGCGGGATGGTGAAGCACAGCACAGCCTTGCGGATGGTATGCATTCGGGGACGCAGGCGGACGAGCCAACAGGGGGCGTCCTTCATGCCGAGAAGCCATTCCAGGCCCACAGGGGACCATTCGATGAACAGCACGGTCAGGTAGATGCCCACGCACAGGCCCACTTCGAACAGCAGGGACGTGGTGCCCTGCGATACGAGCAGAGGATACGGCAGACGCCACGGCTGGCCCACGTCGTACAACAGGGCGACGACCACGAACGCGTAGCCGAGGAAGGCGGTCAGGATGGCGGGGCGCACGGCCGAATGATACCGCTTCATGCCGAAGAGATAGCAGGCCGAAGAGGTCACATAGCCGCCCGCCGCCAGTGCGACGCCGCACAGCAGGTCAAAGGCGATCCAGATGCCCCAGGGGTTATTGTCGTCCAGGTTGGTCACCGCGCCGAGGCCGAAGCCGAAGCGACCGATGGTGATCAGCAGCCCGATGGCAAGGATCACAGCCGTGATCAGGTTGCCGGGCGTGCGGGGGATGGACAGCAGCGTCTTGCCAACGCAACCCTGCATACAAGGCTTGGCGGCCATGACGTCAGCCACGGCATCAAGACGATTCGAGAGGTTCTTCCAGAGTTTCATTGCTTACGCCTCCCCGCCGTTGGTGTCGTGCTTGCCCTTCTTGCCCTTTTCAGGCTTGGAAGGCTTGGCGGCAGCCTTGGCAGCGGCTTCTTCAGCCGCCTTGGCAGCGGCCTCTTCGGCGGCCTTTGCGGCAGCCTCTTCCGCAGCCTTCGCCACGGCTTCGGCCTTTTCGGCCTCAAGCTGCGCCCGGAGAGCCTCTTCGGCTTCGGCCACGGCCTTCTTCACTTCATCAGCGACGGCGCGATCCTTTTCCTTGGCGGCTTCCTTCGCGGCCTTATCGAGGCTGGCCTGCAGCTTCTTCGCGGCTTCTTCCTCGGTACGGGCGACGGCGGCGTTTACGGCATCGTTCTGCTCTTCCTTGGCGATCTGTTCCTTACGCTTGGTGATCGCGTACGCGCCGCCAAGCAGGACAGGCCAGATGCCCACAACCATGGGCACGGCTCCGAGCGCTCCAGCCGTATATTCGCCGGCGGCCTTGGTGCCGAGATCCTCGTTGAGGCCCACTTCCTTGAACTCAGCGCCGGAAATGGTCATCCACGCGGTGCCGCCCATTTCGTGCTCGCCGTACACATGGTTCTGGTAGCGTTCGGGATGCGCGGTGATGCGATCCCACGCAATCTTGACCAGATCCTTGCGCTTGCCGAACACCAGCGCGCCGGTGGGGCAGGCTTCCACGCAGCCGGGAAGCTTGCCTTCCTGCAGGCGGGGGTGGCACAGCGTGCACTTCTGGACCAGCGGATTGAGGGCGCGGTCGTAGGTGTAGCCGGGGATATTGAACGGGCACGCGACCATGCAGTAACGGCAGCCCACGCAAAGAGTGGGATCGTAGGTCACGGAACCGTCGGGGTTCTTGGTAAACGCCTTCACGAAGCACGCACTGGCGCAGGCGGGTTCCTCGCAGTGCATACACTGGCTCTTGCGGAACACGTCCTTGTCGAGGTTCGCGGGACGGTACTTGTTCACCACGGTCCACTCTTTGGCGGACGTGCGGCGCTTTTCGTTAAGCACGTTGAGATCGGTGAAGGGCTTCTCCGGCTTGGGGAGATCGTTGACCTTGTTGCAGGCCTGTTCGCACCTGCGGCAACCGATGCACAGCGTGGTGTCGTGAAGCACACCCTTGCTGTCGGGATAGCCGTGGAAGGTTCCGCCCGCGGCGGACGCGGATTTCGCGCCGCCCAGAGCCGAACCGATACCCAGCCCACCCATCAGAGTCAGAAATGATCTACGGTTCATATCTTCTCCTCCGCCTATTTCACGCGCGGGGTATGGCAACCCGCGCAATCGGTGGCGGCAGGCTTCTCGATCTTCATCCGATCGTGGCAGGCCATGCACTGTTGATGATACGCAGCCTTGAGCGAGGGCTTGTTGACGCTCGTAGCCATCTTGTCAGCCTCAATCCCGTGGCAGCTGGCGCACTTCGGCGGAGTCTTCAGATCCGCGATGGGGCTGTTGTGGTGGCACGCGGCGCACATGGCCGTCGGCGACGTATGGAACGCTGAGGCAAGCCCGCTGTCGGCGGCACCCTTCACAAGGGCTTCGTAGATCTTGCGGTGCGGGAACACGCTCGGTTCGAAATCGTTGGACAGAGCACCGATGGTCACGGTCTCAGGCACTTCGACGGCCGGGAAAGGCTTCGCCGGAGCGGGCTGGGCGGCCAGATCCTTGGCTGCGATGTCGGCAAGCTGTTCCTTCGTGAGATCGAAGGCGGAGCCGTCGGCGATCTGGGCGGAAGTAATGCCCTTCACGTCCTTGTGGCAGGTGGCACAGGAATCGGCGGGCATGACCGGAACCGCCCCGTGGCAACCGGCACATTCCTTCTTCTGCATCACGGTCTGCTGATGGCAGCCCACGCAGCTGCTGTCCGAGGTCTTCGCGTGCATGGCATCGGCCAGCTTCACGAAGTTGCCGTCCTTGTTGCCGTCGACGGTGTGGCAGACGGTACAGGACTCGATGCGGACATGATGGCAGGTGCGGCAGCTGTCCACGGAAGCCTCATGCGCCTTGTGGTTGAACACCACTGGCTTCATGCCGGCTTCGGGAGCGCCCACGGGACGCTTGGCGTTGTTGACGGGCAACAGCACGGTGGCGTCGGGCTGACCACGCATCAGGCGGGGAACCGGGTTCACCTGCTTGAACTTGGACTGGGCCTCTTCGGTATGGCAACCGGCGCAGGTAGTGGGGCCGGTCACGATCGCGGCTTCAATGGAGGCGGCTTCGGCGGCGGCTTCAGCCTGCACTTCCTTGGCGGAAAGCTTCTTCGTGCTCTTGGGCTCGGCGGCCTTCTTGGCTTCCACCTGAGCGGTCAGATACGCACGAGAGGACTGGGCCACGTTTTCATGGCACCACACGCACTTGGTGTGCACGGCGGTCTGGAGAGAAGGCGTGGAACCAACGGCCTTTTCGCCGTGACAGGCGGCGCAGGCGTCTTCCTGTCCCTTCTTCCATACGAGCTTGTTCAGCTTTTCGTCATACACATGGTGGCAAACGCCGCAGTTTTCTTCGGAGTTGGCCGGGTTGACGATAGCTTTGGAGCTGACGTGCAGATAGTGGAGCGATTTGCTGCCCATCTTGACGGGCTTCTGTTCAGCCTTGAACGGAAGCTTCGTGTCGTGACAGGCGCGGCATTCGCCGTCGAGCGGACCCGTCTTCTGGTTGTTGGAAGCCATGTTCTCATGGCAGCCGATGCAACCATTATGATAGATGTTTTCCAGCTTCTTGGCGTCGGTGCCGTCTTCCTTGCGCTGGAATTTGACGGTGTGCCCGTTCGCGGTGGGCGTATGACAAACAGAACAGTCTTGGCCCGTGGCAGCGAGAGCCTTGGTGTGTTCGTCATGCAAAAACACGGCGGGAGGCATTTCCAGCTTCTTGAGCTGGCCTATGGCATCGATGCGGATCACGTCGGGACGGGTTTGAGCGGCCAGCGACGGTGAAGCAAACAACGCAATCCCACCCAAACCGATCACGGCAATCGCCGCCAGCGCAATCCCACGCAGCAGTTTTCGACCGTTTTCCATGGTGGCAGTCCTTTGCAAATAGAAAAAGAAACATTTCCCCTGACAACAAAACCAGTCTGATTGCAGTATGATGCCATATGCTCTCAGACAGGTGCCTAGCTTCTCAAGCTGGTATCGTGAAAAAAAGTCTCCGTCAAGGGGGGAATGCCTGATCCGACGCCCCTTAGCGGGCGCCAACACCCCCAGTTTCGTGAAAAAACAAACGAATGTTTCTTCTCTTTACCTGCTTGAATGCTCAATGAACGTCCGAGTCCTCTAAAAACAATATAACATGCTGTTAAAAAAGGATTTCGTCGCTCAAAACATATTCCACAAACAAGCCGCACGGCTCAAAACCTTGCCGCCTGTACACAGGCTCCCCTTCGTCCGAAGCCTGCAGTACCGCCAAAGAGGCTCCCGCAGCCTGCCCGGCCCGCAAAGCGCCGCCGTCATGGCTCTACCGAAGCCTCTTCTGCGAAAGGCTTCACGAGTGCTGATCATATGCAATCCCGCAGTATTACCTTTTTCACTCAAGAAGAGTTCCCCGCTGACCACAGGCACCTCCCCGGCAAAGCCCACAAACAGACGCATAGGCGCAACAGCTTGAAACAACACCTGTTCGACAGCCTTGTAGAACCTTTTCACATCCTCATCCGGCGGGTTCCAGTTGGCGGCGAGGACCTCCGCATACGCGGACAGTTCCGAGGCCGTCCTGACCTGTACGATCCGCAGGCATTCCGGCGTGCCATCTTCCGATGACCAGCGGTCCAAAGGTAAAGCCATGCCCGCTTCACGCTCCCCTATCCCGTATCCCGCCCGCTCGAACGTCGTCCGCTGGCGGTTCAACGCGCCTTCGTCCTCGGCGCTGGCCCACACGGTAAAGGGACGCTCGGTCGCGGGAGGCAGCGCCGCTCCCGGCAACGCCAGCAGATCACGGGGACGTTCGCCCGCGAACCAGTCCGCGGCGGCCCGCAACAGGCTTTTCTCAGCTTCCGGTGCAATCCGGCAAGGCAGACCGTCCCCCCCGCATTCCCAAAGTACCTTATTGAAGGTATCCGAGCCCAAACCCGAATCAACAAGCAGCGCCCCGCCCAGATCCCGGAGCATCATGCCGGGCGTCCTGCCCTGCAAGAACGCCACGTGCCCGAACAGATTTTCCCGAGCCGCCTGATAGTAAGGTGTCATAAGTGAATCCTTTTGGGAGTGAAGAGAAAGAGGAATCAGGGAGGGGGAAGGGACCCTTTTGAAAAAGGGCTCCCTTCCCCCTCCCCTATCCCCCTAAAATGTTTGTGTGCGGGCGGAAGCCTGTACCTCTATGAAGCATAGGGCAGCACTAAGGCTCGCCAGCCATCAAAACAATATCCCAGACACATGAATGCGGTAGCTTTATAGCATTCGATAACTATTCAAATAAAAAGGGGAAAGCCGTTGCGCGGCCTCCCCACCAGTCGAAAATATTGGGAAGGTGAGAGGAGAGGGTCCGAGGGAGGGGAGAGGAAAACTCTCTTCAGAAAGGTTTCCTCTCCCCTCCCCCGGTTATTCCCCAAAAACTACGCGAAATCAGGGTCCAGAGCGGCGCGGCCGTTGGCGAGCATGATCTTGACGTAATGCACGGTGCGTTCGTCCACCGGCATGACGGGGAAAGGCTCCCCGCAGGACTCGCAGCGGGTCATGGAAGGCTGCGTCGGCGCAATCAGAGGGTTGCGGCGCCCACAGCCGGGGCAACGATAAAAAAAGACTAGCTCCATGCTCTCCGGCGGCACGGGCTGCACGGGACGACTGGAAAGACTCATCCCCGCACTCCTTCGACAAGGCTTTCGCCGCTCATGACGCCCGGCTTGGCAAGGCCCCACAAATCCAGCAGCGTGGGCGCAATATCCCCAAGCTTGCCGCCGGGACGCAACGGAACGGCCCGCTCCCCGTCCGCGCCCCGCTCCACCACAACCAGCGGAACCTGATTGCAGGTGTGGGCCGTCTGGGGATGCCCGGTTTCGTCCAGCATCACCTCGACATTTCCGTGGTCCGCCGTCATCAGCACGCGACCGCCGGAACTGAGCACAACTTCCACCAGCCGGGCTACGCAGTCGTCCACATACTCAAGCGCCTTCACCGCCGCCTCAATGATGCCGGTATGCCCCACCATGTCGGGGTTCGCCAGATTGCAGACCGCCAGCGTATACGGCACGCCGTCCTTTTTCGGCCCTGCGGCCCACGCTTCGAGGAAACGATCCGTCACCTCAAGCACGCTCATCTGCGGTTTGAGATCATAGGTCGCCACATCCTTCGGCGAATTGACGAGGATGCGGTTCTCAAGGGGGAAAGGCTCCTCACGCCCGCCGCTGAAAAAGTAGGTCACATGGGCGTACTTCTCGGTTTCGGCGATACGGAGCTGATGCGCGCCCGCGTCAGCCACGACTTCACCCAGCGTCTGCACCAGATTTTCCTTGGGAAACGCCACCGGCACGTGCAGCGAACTGTCGTAGGAAGTCATGGTCACAAGGCCTGCCAGCGCCGGGACACCGCCGCGATCGAACCCGTCAAAAGCAGGGAAATGGAAGGCGCTCACCAGCTCGCGCCCACGGTCGGCGCGAAAATTGATGAAGAAGATACCGTCGCCGTTCCTGACGCACACGTCGGCGGGGTCGCCAAACACCTGCGGCTTGAGGAATTCGTCGGTCTCCCCGGCGGCATACAGGGCTTCAACGGCCGCCACAGGGTCGGAGGCGCGCCGGCCTTCGCCGTGGACCATCATGTCCCACGCCACCTTTACCCGCTCCCAGCGCTTGTCGCGGTCCATCGCGTAAAAACGCCCCACGAGGGAAGCTTGTTCCACCGACACGCCGGAATGCGCCGCCCGTGTCCGCGCCATCATGTCCCCAAGCTGCGCGAGAAAACCCGCGCCGCTGGTGGGGCTGGTGTCGCGCCCGTCCATGAACGCATGGACGCGTACGTCCACGCCGTGGGCAGCGGCGATATCCATGAGTGCGCCGAGGTGGTTGATGTGGCTGTGGACGCCGCCGTCGGACAGCAATCCCGCGAAGTGCAGCCGCCCGCCCGTCCGCTTCACGTTCGCCAGCAGCTCAAGCAGCGCGGCGTTGGAGGCAAGTTCGCCCGTCTCCATCGCCACGTCGATGCGGGTCATATCCTGATACACGATGCGTCCGGCCCCGATATTGAGGTGCCCCACTTCCGAATTGCCCATATATCCGGCGGGCAGCCCCACCGCGCGCCCGGAGGCGTCGATGCGCGTCGCGCCCGGCAGGGAGATGAGCCGATCGATGTTGGGCGTCCGCGCAAGGCTGGCGGCATTGCCCGGACCGGCGGGAGCCAGTCCGTAGCCATCAAGAATGAGGAGCAGCGTCGGGGTAAGGGACATGATGCACTTCCTTGGAGCTGGGGGCTTAGTCTTCGTCCCCGGCGGGTTCTGCGTGACGGGGGGACACCGCGGGCATTTCGCCATACAATGCGGGAGATTCCTTCCAAAGGGATTCGATGCGGAAAAGCTCGCGCACGTCCTGCTGGAAAATATGCACGACGATGTCGTTGAGGTCAGCCAGAATCCACTGCCCGGTCTGATAGCCTTCCATGCGCAGGAATTCGTAGTTGTTCTTGGTGCACTGCTCCATCAGACCGTCGGCGAGGCTCTTGGCATGGCGGAGCGAAGACGCCGTGACCACAATGACCACATCCATGCATGGGCTCTTGCCCGCCACATCGAGGGCCACGACATCGCGGGCCTTGCTTTCTTCAAGCCACTTCACAAGAGAGGCCGTCTTTTCAGAAGCCGACGCCGTGGAAAATTTGCGGGCCGCCTGTGCCTTGGGGGCAGGGGTGTTAGCGGGGGTTGCCTGAGACGCCGTAGAAGTAGAGTTATGTTGTTCCATCGCCGAGACATACTCCATTTTCGGGTTGATCGCAACGAAAGCCCTGCCCCCTTCGGGGCCCGGAAACCACTGATGGACAGGGTAAAATCCCCTTTTTCGGCTCTTGACCGCTCCGGGCAAATGGGGCAATCCTCGTGTGTCTCGACTTTACGCATTCCGTTTGGAGGACTGTATGATTTTCAACATAGATAAGGAAACGATGCCACGGGAAAAGATTCGGGAAATCCAGCTGAATCGCCTTCAGGACCTGTGCCGTCGCGTTTACGCCAATGTTCCCTTCTATCGCCGCAGTTTCGACGAAAAGGGCATCAAGCCTGCCGACGTGCAGTCGCTGGACGATCTGAAATTCCTTCCCTTCACCCTGAAGCAGGACATGCGGAACAACTACCCTTACGGGCTGTTCGCCGTCCCGATGGAAATGATCCAGCGCATCCACGCCTCCAGCGGAACCACCGGCAAGGCCACCGTGGTCGGGTACACCAAGCGCGATATTGAAATGTGGGCCGAATGCGCCGCCCGCTCTCTGGCCGCGGCCGGAGCCACCGCCAATGACATTGTGCAGGTTTCCTATGGCTACGGCCTGTTCACCGGCGGCCTCGGCGCCCACTACGGCGCGGAACGCCTCGGCGCGACCGTCATCCCCATGTCCGGCGGCTCGACCAAGCGTCAGGTCCAGCTCATGCGCGACTTCGGTGCGACCGTGCTCTGCTGTACGCCGTCCTACGCCCTGCATCTCCATGATGCGGGCCTCGAAATCGGGATCAACATCAAGGATCTGCCCCTCCGCCTCGGCGTTTTCGGCGCCGAACCGTGGACCGAGGAAATGCGCCGGGAAATCGAGGACAAGCTCGGCATCACCGCGACGAACATTTACGGCCTGTCCGAAATCATGGGCCCCGGCGTTTCCCAGTCCTGCGCCAAAGAGCAACATGGTATGCACATATGGGAAGACCATTTCCTTCCCGAGATCATCGACCCCGTCTCCGGCGAAATCCTGCCCGAAGGCAGCACCGGCGAGCTGGTCATCACCACGCTGACCAAGCAGGGCATCCCGCTGGTCCGTTACCGCACCCGCGACATCACCTCGCTGAACTATACGCCCTGCTCCTGCGGTCGCACCCACGTGCGCATGAACCGCATCACGGGCCGCAGCGACGACATGCTGATCATCCGCGGCGTGAACGTCTTCCCCTCGCAGATCGAAAGCCTGCTCCTCGAAGTGCAGGGCGTTTCCCCGCACTATCAGCTCATCCTCACCCGCGAGAACAACCTCGACTACGTCGAAGTGCAGGTCGAGCTCGACGGCGCGATGTTCTCCGACGCAATCAAGGATCTCCAGCAGCGCGAACAGCGCATCCAGAAAGGCATCAAGGAATTCCTCGGCGTCACCACCAAGGTTCGCCTTGTGGAGCCGCACTCCATCCCGCGCTCCGAAGGCAAGGCCGTCCGCGTCATCGACAGGCGCTGACCGTGCTGCTGATCGTAGGAGTGGTGCTGCTGGTACGGGAGAGAAGGAGAACGCTGTAAAAGCAGAAAGTCTGCGGGCGATCTAGGCTTTTGCGGGGGCTGCCCAGGCCTGGAACTGGATTTTTAGCGGATGAAAAAGCAGGGGCAAAACCATGGGATAGTACAAAGCATGAGTGGGACGCAAAAAGGAGGAGAACCATGACCTATACGGAATTTAAGAGAATGCATATTGACCTGGGGGCGCTGGGCGCCGAGGGCGGCCGCAATGCGGTGCGCTATACCTGCACGCCGAAGGGGGCTAAGATCTTCGGCTGGGCCGGGGTGGATGGCATCCATTTCTGCACCATAAAGGGCTTTGGGGAGACCATCTTTTCGGTAAGTCCCATGAACCCGGGTCAGGACTGTGTGCAGCCGTTGGCACGGGATATGGGGGACTTCCTGCGGCTGCTGCTGGCCTGCGGAGATACCGCCGCGCTGGAGCAGGCGTGGATGTGGACTGAAGCGCAGTTTGAGGAGTACCTGCGGGAATATCCGCCGACCGAGGATCAGCGGGCGGTGATGCGGGAGATTGAAGAGAAGTGCGGCCTGACCCCAATGGAGGAACCGTGGCGATATCTCAAGAAAGTGCGGGCGGAAACAGACTGCTCCGGTCTGCGGTTTGAGAAGGAATATGAAGAACTGCTGCATCCGGTATGCCGTGAGCCACAGGAATGGGAAGTCTATTTTGAGTATGGGTTTGGCGGAAAGAAGCCACGGCACCGCCCCGGCAGAGAAATCACGCTGGGGAAGACATTTACCTGGGGCAAAGAGGAATGGCTGGTACCGGCCATGTACTGCTGCAGCGAGGGGGTGGTGCTGGATCTGCTGAAAAAGGTACCACTGGAGGCGCTGGAACGCTTTGCGGAAAAGTGGGGGCTGGAGGAAAACGGCGAGCCCCGGCGGGAGCTGCCCCCGGCGGAGCAGGACGCGATGGAGGCGGAAAACCCGATGGAGGAGCGCTTCCGGGCGGAAGTGACGGTGAACGGACGGCGGCTGCAGCAAAGCACCGGCTACGGGGTATGTTGGGTGCCCGGCCTGCCCGAGAGCGCCCGCTGGGATGGGGAGGCCGAACAGGTGGTGGCCCATTACGGGCTGGAACGGGACTGCGGCTGGGTCATTTGGCGGCTGTGCTGCCCGTGGGACGGCAGGAAAATGACCCCCAAAACGGCGGAATTGACCATGACGGCCGAGAAAGAAGCAGTGGACGGGGGCACATTTACGGCGGAGCCGGGCAAAACAGTGCCGCTGACCGACCCCCGCACAGGGCTGACCCATACGCTGCGGGTGCTCTCTTTGACGCCGGAAACGATGGACCGCAGCTTGCTGCCCCCGGTGGGGATGGAATTCCCGACGGAATATGTAGAGATGCAGTACACACTGGAGCCGCCGCTGCCGGTGGGGGACTTTGTGCTGGTAGATGCGGTGCCCGGCGATGAGGCCCGTGCCTGCAGGGTGGAGAACGGCCTTACGGCGCAGGAGAGCGCCTGCTGCATCGGGATCATCGGTGGGGCGGATGGGCCGACGGCAGTTTTTGTTTCGGGCAAAGGGGATGAAGCCGGGGAGGATGTGCGCGCGGCGTACTCCTCGCTGCACTACAAGCCGGTGGAAACCGTGACCTGGCGGGCACGCTTTATGGCGCGGCCCAAGGAAGCGGTGACGGTGACGCTGATGTAAACGGAAGGCCCGGTGGGAATCAGGGGGATTCCTGCCGGGCTTTTGTTGCTTGCGCCGCTGTGGGGGAAAAGAGCGGCGGAGGGGGACGGCCCGCAGGGCCGCCCGCTGGATCTTGCAGGAAATAGAGAGGGGATATTGCGCAGAATGAAGTGACGGAAAACCGCAACATGCAAAAATGTTCGTCATATTAGCTAAAAAAGCGTAAAATATGGAGCATATCGCCTGTACGGCGCATAAAAATGAATTTAGACGAAATAAAAACTTGCAAAAAGTATTTACAAATGAAAAATAAGTGCTATACTGTGAACCATATTAATTCTTTGTGATACGAGGTGTAAACATCATGTCAACCGGTAAAAAGAAGCTGTCGCTGGCATTCTGGATCTTTTTAGCGCTCATCTTCGGCGCAGGCATCGGCTGGGGGTTGGTATATGTACCCGGCGGCGCAGCCTTTGCCACCAAGTTCATCAAGCCCATCGGGACGATTTTTGTAAATCTGCTGAAATTCATCGTGGTTCCCATCGTACTGTTCTCGATGGTCTGCGGCATGATCAGCATGAAGGATATCAAAAAGGTCGGCTCCATCGGCTGGAAAACGCTGGTCTATTATATCGGCACCACCATTGTGGCGCTGGTGATCGGCCTGGTGCTTGCCAATATCTTTAAGGGAGGATTCCCGCAGCTTTCAACAGAAGGCCTGGGGACCTGGGATAAACCTGTCAGCGCTGACTTTATGACCACGCTGGTGGATATCTTCCCCAGTAATATCGTGGCACCCTTCGCCAACGCCTCGATGCTGCAGATCATTGTCATTGCGCTGCTCATCGGTGCCGGGATCATCCTTACCGGAGAAAAGGGCCGGGCAACGGCCGAGCTGTTCGAGAGCCTGAACGAAGTGTTCATGAAGGTGATGATGTTCATCATCAAGATCTCTCCCATCGGCGTATTCTGCATGATGACCTGGGTCGTTTCCAACCAGGGCCCGGAAATTCTGGGCGATCTGGCAAAGGTACTGGGTGTTGCGTATCTGGGATACATCCTGCACGCCGTTATCACCTATTCCATCACCGTTAAGACGATGGGCGGCATGAGTCCCTTCAAGTTCTTCAAGGGCATGATCCCCGCAATGGTCTTTGCATTCTCCTCCACCTCCAGTGTGGCTACCCTGCCCATCAATAAGGAATGTGCCGTGAACCTGGGCGCCAGTGAGGAGGTTTCCTCCTTTGTGCTGCCGCTGGGCGCAACCATCAATATGGATGGTACCGCGGTTTACATGGCTGTTAATACCATCTTCCTGGCCTGCTGCTACGGTATGAATCTGACTGTTGGCCAATTGGTCATGGTAGTAGTGACCGCGACCCTGGCTTCCATTGGTACGGCGGGCGTCAGCGGCGCCGGTGTGGTAATGTTGGCGATGGTGTTGACCAGCGTAGGAATCCCCGTGGAGGGCATCCTGCTCATCTATGGTATCGACCGTCTGTTTGATATGGGTCGTACCACCATCAATATCGTGGGCGATGCGGCCTGTGCCGTCATTGTAAGCCGGCTGGAGGCCAAGAAAGAGGCCAAAAAGGCTGCGATGGCCAAGTAATTAAGATATCTTCCTACATCTTTTTCATAATCTCTTTCTGAACAAAGCCGCGCGGGTCGTAATGATCCGCGCGGCTTGCTGTTTGGAAAGTATAATTGATATGTATACCTTCGTTTAACAAGAGCACATACGGTTTTTGCGGGCATAAATACCGCCCGACATTGCGCGTCGCGTTGACAGGCGCCAGCCTG
>ENA-ORCN01000375-ORCN01000375.1-human-gut-metagenome-genome-assembly--contig:-NODE-375-length-38398-cov-7.552752_pt1 | contig 38398 bp, 28 predicted proteins | sample MGYA00242984_ERZ507984 | MGnify/ENA primary metagenome ERZ507984 (study PRJEB26167, sample SAMN06115395) | human gut metagenome | host: Homo sapiens | place: China:Hubei | collected 2016-05-19 | study... | reverse complement strand
AGAATGGATGGAGTAAAGATTTAAATTTGTATGTGGTTTTGAAGGTACATGAAAAAAGTAAGGGAGCTGTAGACCGTTAGGGTTTGCAGTTTTTTTATTGCATAGCAAAATCCGTAGGAACTTCCTGTTAAATAAAAGGCACTACGAGCCTAGGCACATTCTTTATTATTACATATTAAATAATAAAAAAAGAATGCACAGTCTGAACTGCAGCATTCTTTTTCTATTATTGTTTAAGTCTGTTCTGATTACGCCAGTCTCTTGGCGATATTCCATAAATATTTTTAAATGCTCTGGAAAAATGTAATTGGTTGGGATAACCGACTGCATTACCTACATCTTTAATGGAAAGCTTTGTCAGTTTTAATAATTCAGCAGCTTTAATCATTCTATAATTCAACAAAAATTCCTGAGGAGATTTTCCAATTCCGTCTTTGAAAATTTTTCCGAAATAACTGCGGTTTAATCCGCATACAGCAGCGATGTTTTCAACTGAAATATCGTTTTGAAAATTCTGCTCTATATAAGATAGGGCTTCATGGATATAAAAATCCTGAAGACGGCTGATTTTCGATGTCTGCATGATGGAAGTAGAACGAATAAGAGCATCAAGTGCAAGATAGAGATGCCCGATCAGGTGAAATGGTGTAGCGTCTCCGTGACTTGCAATATAGAGAAGTTCTTCTTTCAGTATTTCACGCAGATCCTTAGAAGTAGCTTTATAAATCGGATTATCCAAACTAAGTCCGGAAAGTTCAATGGTTTCCTTTGCACGCAGTCCGTCAAATTCAATCCATGTATATTCCCATGGGAGTTTTTCATCAGAGATATAAGTATTGATCTGACCGGGGAAAATCATAAAGCCCTGTCCACTTTTTACGTGATAGGTCTGTGTTACACCGTGAGAATCATTTGCCATTAAAATTCCGGTGCCGGAGATAATGTAGTGAAAAAGAAAATGATTACGGACGGCAGGACCAAAACTATGCGCCGGTTTACATTGTTCGTAACCAAACTGATACAATCCAAGATCGACAAAATTCTCGCTTGGAAATACTGAAAACATAAGTTCTTTCATAATAATTCCTTTCTCATAGGTGCTCTGCCGTGAAAAAATGATGTTTAGCAGATGTTAAGTAAGTTGATATATATTTATTTTACAGATTTAATAAATAGATTGCAACTAAAATATACCAAAATGCTATGCATTTAGCAAAAAAGAAGAAAATAATAGCATTTTGGAATAAAAATTCAAATACAATGATATTTATAGTCGCATAATGGTATGTTATAATGCAACTATAAAGAAAGTGCTTGATATATCGAGCGGTAACTAAAAACGAATATACCTGTGAGGAAGGAGAAAAAATGAGAAGGAAAAGAGCAGCAATTGTTTTGGGAATGTCCTGTATTCTGATGGCATCAGCTGTATTACAGGGATGTCAGCAAAATCCAAAAAGCGGAAAAGTGGAAATTGAACTTGTTCAGTATAAACCAGAGGCGGTAGATATATTTGAACAGCTCGAAAAAGAATTTAATGAGACACATGATGATATCCATTTAAAAATATCTTCCCCAAATGATGCGACAACAATTTTGAAAACACGTTTTATCAGAGAAGATTATCCGGATATTATCGGAATCGGAGGAGATATCAATTATTCGTATTTTGTTGATTCAGGAATACTGGCTGACATTTCAGATTATGAAGGACTTGGTGAAGTAAAACCTGCTTATCTGGATATTATTGAAGGATTGGAGTTTGTTCCGACAGAAGGAACATATGGGCTTCCGTATGTGGCAAATGCGGCAGGAGTGCTCTATAACAAAGATATGTTTGCGGAACATGGATGGGAGATTCCGCAGACCTGGGATGAATTTATTTCTCTTTGCGAGGAGATTCAGAATGAAGGAATCCAGCCACTTTATTTTGGATATAAAGATACCTGGACCTGCCTTGCACCTTGGAATGCACTTGCAGTCGGACTTGCACCATCCGATGTTTGTCAGCAGGTGAATAAGGGAGAAACAACCTTCTCCAAAGAATATCCGCAAGTGGCAGAAAAAATGCTTGAATTGTTAAATTATGGTGAAGATGGACCGTTTGGATACGGATACAACGATGCATGTACTGCATTTGCAAATGGTGAATCAGCGATGTATACAATCGGAAGCTATGCAATTCCGCAGATCAAATCTGTAAATCCGGATATGAATATCGGATCCTTTGTTATGCCGGCTAATGATTCTGAAGAGGACAATGTATTAAATTCAGGAGTAGACCTTCAGTTCTGCGTGATGGATGCATGTGAAAATAAAGAAGCGGCATATGAAGTACTTGATTTCCTGATGGATCATGATAGTATCCAGTTATACTTAGATGCACAGAATGCGGTGCCTTGTAAAGACGAGGATTTTGCATTAGCTCCGGAACTGGAAGATATGAAACCATATATTCAGGATAACCGTATGGCGGATTACCAGGATCACTATTATCCGTCAGAAATGGCAGTCGATGCACAAATCCAGACATTTCTCATAAACCAGGATGTTGACGCATTCCTGAAAAAATTTGACAAAGACTGGATCAGATATAACAGGGATATCATTCGTATGATGGAAGATTATGAAGCAGGCAAGTAGGAGGGATACAGATCATGAATAAATTGAAAAGGATGAATGGCAGAGAGCGGACATTTTTACTGATTACGATACCGATACTTGCGTTGTTTTTCTGCTTTAATACGCTGCCACTTATTAAAGGTGTTATTTATAGTTTTACAAATTTTCGAGGATATGGCGAGTTTGATTGGGTAGGTCTTCGGAATTATGCAGATTTATTTACTGATGCAAGAGTCGGGAAATCCTACCTGTTTACATTCAAGCTTGCAATTGTTGCAACAATAGTTGTAAATGTGTTAAGTCTTGTTTTAGCTCTTGGATTAAACAGTAAAATTAAATTTAAAAGTGCACTCAGAGGAATGTATTTCGTTCCAAATATTTTAGGAGCACTTGTAGTGGGCTATATTTTCAATTACTTTTTCACTTATATTCTTCCGGCAGTTGTAAAAATGATGGGCGGAAAAGGTGACAGTATCCTGGCGAGCTCAAAATGGGCATGGGTTGCGATCGTAATTGTATGTGCATGGCAGTCTGTTGCAATGAATACGATTATTTATATTTCCGGACTTCAGACGGTACCGGAGGATGTATACGAAGCAGGTTCTCTTGATGGAGCGACCGGATGGAAAAAATTCAAGAATCTGACATTTCCACTGATCCTTCCATTCTTTACCATCAATATGGTACTTTGCATGAAGAATTTTCTGATGGTATTTGATCAGATCATGGCTCTTACCAAAGGAGGCCCGGCGCAGAGTACAGAATCAATTTCATTTTTGATTTATAACAATGGTATGGCCGGAGGACAGTTTGGGTTCCAGAGTGCCAATGCAGTTGTGTTCTTTGTAGTGATCGTTGTGATCTCTGTATTACAGATGAACTTTTTGGGAAATAAGGAGGAACAGTTATAATGAAAGTAAAGGTGAAAGAAAGAGTAAACTGGCCAATCACAATTTTATTGATTCTGGGTCTTGTAACCGTTATTTTTCCTCTTTATCTTACAGTTGTGATTGCATTTAAGAAACCGTCGGAAATGACAAACAGTATTTCCGGAATCTTATCACTGCCAAAAAGCTGGAGCTTTTCTAACTTTGCAGAAGCAATGCGTGTAACAGATTTCTGGCATTCACTGGGCAACAGTGTGCTGATAACGATTGTAACGGTAGTTCTTTCCATTCTGATTCATTCTATGATCGGTTATGTGATTGGAAGAAGTAAAAGTACCAGTAAATTTTACAAAGTAGCCTATCTTTATATTGTAAGCGGTATGTTTGTTCCATTTGCAATTTTGATGATGCCACTTGTGAAGCAGACAGCACAGATGGGAATTGACAATATTTTCGGTGTTATTTTGTGTTATCTTGTATTTTATATGCCGATGAATGTGCTCTTATATTCCGGTTATCTGAAAAATATTCCGATGGCACTGGAAGAGGCTGCACATGTAGACGGGGCAACAACCTGGAAAACTTATTGGAGTGTTATTTTTCCGATCATGAAACCGATGCATGCAACAGTAGCGGTACTCACAGCACTTGGTACATGGAATGATGTTATGACACCACTTGTAATTCTGGCAGGTAGCGATGTGAACACACTGCCACTTGCACAGATGACATTCCAGACACAGTTTGGAACCAATTATAATCTTGCATTTGCGTCCTATTTACTGGCACTGCTTCCGATTTCTATATATTCGATCGGATCTTTTTTTAATGCGAAATATATAGTGGAAATGATAAGCGGAAGGATGAGGATTGCCGCAATACGTTGTATCCAGGCGGATAGAGAAATTTTCCGGTGGGAATGTATCTTGCTTTTTACTTTTTTCAGGGCTGTACCTGAATCTGTTTGCCGGATACAAGTCAATGTCTCAGTTGCCAGGCATATAGATTGTATGTCCCGGGCTATTTTTTTGTTTTCTTCTGATGCAGAGATCCAATCTTCTACTTCTTGTTGCAGAGGTATGGAGAGGGTTCCGGTGAAATAACCCAAAAGTATCGATTCGTTTATTTGTTTATGTTTGTCCATAATTGTCCTTTTATAAATATGACTGACGAAAAATGAAATCTCCTAAATGAAAAGTGATTTTTTTTCATGTATTTGTAATTGTTCGTTGGATTAGAAAATATTATATTTGCAAATAAGTATAAATATTTCCGATTAAAACTTATAGAACAGTGATTTGTATGTCTTGTAATATTTCTGATATAGTGGCAGACGAAACTCTTTTTCAGGAAATCCAAAGGGGAGATGAAAAAGCGTTCGATGTCCTTTTTTTGAAGTATTACCCTTCCTTGTGTGCTTATGCCCAACGGTTTGTCGAGTATGACGACGGGCAGGAAATTGTACAGGATGTGATGGTTTGGCTGTGGGAGAATCGGGAGATGCATACGTTTGAGATCTCTCCGAAGAGCTATCTGTTTAAAGCTGTGAAGAACCGTTGTTTGACGTTGATCAGCCGAAATGAAATAAAACAGAAGATTATTAATACATTGTACGACAATCAACAATTAGAATATGAAGATCCTGATTTTTATATCGTGGAGGAACTGAGTCGTAAGATAGAAGAGGCGTTGCAACGGCTTCCCGACAGTTACCGGGAAGCATTCGAGTTAAATCGTTTCCAGCATATGACGTATGGTGAAATAGCGACGTGTCTGGAAGTTTCTTCCAAGACAGTCGATTATCGTATTCAGCAGGCATTGAAGTTGCTTCGTGTAGAGTTAAAGGATTATTTACCGATATTACTTGCCATTCTTTAAAACAATTGTTGTATAGAACAAACTTTTTTGTGATTCCAGTTCATTAGAGAATTGGACAATAACCTCTGCCTTCCCGTATTTTCTATTTCGATTAAGATATCAGATCGTTTTAGTTTGTATATATTGATACTGTTTTTTTCTGTTTTGCTGATAAACGGAAATATGATATAGGCAGAAAATGAAAGTATGTTGTTTGGGGAGAGATAGAAAGGGGAGAAACGCTTACATTTGAGAAAAGCTTAACCCCTTGAGAATTGCTTGTGGCAAAAAAGATTGGTGGAGGTTCTGGATATTTGAAAAGAAATTCAGAGCTTTATGGGCATGAGGACGGTCGTCATAGGAACAGAGACCGTCCTCGTTGCTGTGAGGAGCCGAGATCTTTATATATGAAGACGGTCGTCGGGCCAATGAAAACCGTCTTTGTTGGAAAAACTGTGCACCTTGCGGCAGGAAGTTCTTTTAGAAAGATAAAAAGCCGGATTGCGAAGCGATTTACGAAAGGAGCATATCTTTGTTAAATAAACGATATTATACAATAAGTGTTTTCATCCATTTTTCGGCCACCTGCAATGTTTCTGGTTTGCCGACATCTATCAGATGAAGGTCTTCGTCAGCGTAGGCGTGGATGTTGGCCTTGGCGCAGATGGAGAGGTAGAAGTTGATGATCGAAAACTTGCCGGTCCATTCTTCCATCCAGTCGAATATTTTAGGAGACAGTACATGTATCCCGCTGAAGGCATATTCGTTATATTGGTTCGGATCGAAATCGGGGTAGAACGACTTTACTTCGCCCGTCTCGCGGTTGCGCCAACCACATAGCTTATTTTCCTTATTGAAAAGCAGATAGCGGGAGGTGTTGCGTTTGCTGACCAATAATGTCGCCAACGGATTTGTCTCTATATGATGATTGTAAAGCGCACGGAGGTCGATGTCGGACAGGATGTCGACATTGTGTATCAGAAACGGCTCATTGCCTTGTAAAAAGGCGGTGGCGTGTTTGATTCCCCCACCGGTATCGAGCAGATAATCCCGCTCGTCGGAGATATGGATCTGGATACCGAAATTATTGTTGGCTGCCAGGAAGTTGATGATCTGGTCTCCCAAATGATGAACGTTGATGGCTATCTGGTGAAAGCCGGCATCTTTCAATTTGAGGATTACATGTTCGAGCATAGGTTTCCCATTGATAGGAAGTAATGCTTTTGGAGTACTGTCGGTCAGCGGTTTGAGGCGTGTTCCCAAACCGGCAGCGAAAATCATAGCTTTCATAATATTGAGTTAAAGAGTTGTTCAATGTTTTGTTCCCTGTGTACGAGGTCTACCCGGACACCGAACTTAGAATGAATATGTTCCGCCATATGCTGGGCGGAGTAGACCGAACGGTGCTGGCCCCCCGTACAACCGAAACAGATCATCAGATTGGTAAATCCTCGGTCCATGTAACGTTTGACAGAAGCATCCACAATTTCATAAGCATGATCTAGGAAACGAGTGATCTCTCCGTCTTCTTCGAGGAAACGGATCACCGGTTCGTCCAATCCGGTAAAATGATTGTAACGTTCGTATTTACCAGGGTTATTGATGGCGCGGCAGTCAAAGACAAATCCACCGCCATTGCCACTCGGATCGTTGGGAATTCCTTTTTTATAGGCAAAACTGACGATCTTGACTTTGAGCGTATGCTTCTGGATGTCGTCATAGAATTGAGACAGATTTGTCAGATCCCGTAGTATGTTGCATAAATAGGGATACTCCGGATAATCTTCTTTCAAAAGTTGCCGGAGGTTGTCGATAGCGAAGGGGACACTTTGGATAAAATGCGGTTTCTTTTCGAAATATCCCCGGAAACCGTAGGCTCCCAAGACCTGTAAAGTCCTAAAAAGAACAAAATGGCGTAATTGCCGGAAGAAATGCTTTTCGTCTATGTCCATATGCCCGCGTAGTGCTTGCAGATAGTCGGCTATCAATTCCTGTCTCAACTCAGCGGGATATTTGGCTTTCGCCTGCCAGAGGAAAGAGGCGACATCATAGTAGATCGGGCCTTTGCGCCCTCCTTGGAAATCAATGAACCAGGGTTCGCCATTTTTTACCATCACGTTGCGCGACTGGAAATCCCGGTACATGAATGTCGGTGTATGGTCTTGCAGAAGGACATCGCTCATTTTCTGGAAATCATCTTCCAAAAGGTTTTCCTGGAATTCCATTCCGGTAGCTTTCAAGAAACAGTATTTGAAATAGTTCAGGTCCCAAAGGATCGAACGCCTATTGAATTCGGGTAGAGGATAGCATTGGCTGAAGTCGAACCCCTCCGCACCTTTAAACTGCAGAGTCGGCAGAAGTGTGATCGTCTTGTGCAGCAAAGACTTTTCCGTCTCGTCGAAGAAACAACTTTTCCGTCCTTTCTCAATTGCTTGAAAGAGCAAGGTGTCGCCTAGGTCTTCCTGGAGATAGAACGATTTATCAACCGACCAGCAATAAACCTGGGGAACGGGCAATCCCTTTTCCCGGAAATGCGCGGCCATATAAATAAAGGCATTGTTTTCCTCTATGGAAGTTCCGCTAACTCCGATCAGGGAAACGGGACCTGACAATCTGAAATACCGGCGGTTAGAGCCGGAAGAGGATAGTTCGGTTATATCAGTTGCCGGTGAACCGGTATGTGTCTGGTAAAGTTGTTTTAATTCTTCAGTAATCATGTTTTTCTATTTTCGGCACTAAAGTAGCAAACAATTGACAATTGGCAATTGAGAATTGACAATTTTGTTGGGAAATAAGAGAGGCGGACGTACCGTTTTACCGGAACGCCCGCCTTCTTTATGACCATTAATCTCTAATTGTCTCTCTTTTTAATTGTCAATTGATTAAAGAATGCCTTGTGCCATCATCGCTTTGGCTACCTTCATGAAGCCCGCAACATTTGCACCTTTCACGTAGTTTGTGTAGCCGTCGGCTTGTTTGCCGTATTTTACGCATTGTTCGTGGATATTCTGCATGATGCTTTTCAGTTTGGCATCAACCTCTTCACTGCTCCAGCTCAGTTTCTGAGCGTTCTGCGTCATTTCCAGACCGGAAACAGATACACCGCCGGCATTGGCTGCCTTACCCGGAGCGTACAGGATCTTAGCTTCCAGGAATGCGTCGATAGCTTCAGGAGTAGAAGGCATGTTGGCTCCTTCCGATACGGCGATACAACCGTTGGCGAGCAATGTCTTGGCATCTTCTCCGTTCAGTTCGTTCTGAGTCGCACTCGGCATTGCAATGTCGCATTTTTCTCCCCAAGGACGAGCACCTGCCACATACTTGCAACCATATTGTTCTGCATATTCACGGATACGGCCGCGATAGAGGTTCTTCAGTTCCATGATGTAATCCAGCTTAGCACGGTCGATACCGTCCGGATCGTAGATGTAACCGTCCGAGTCGGACATCGTCACGACTTTAGCGCCGAGGCTGATCAGCTTTTCAACGGTATATTGGGCTACGTTACCTGAACCTGAAACGCAAACGGTCTTTCCCTTGATGTCGATTCCCCTTGTATTCAGCATTTCCAGCAGGAAGTAAACATTTCCGTAACCGGTAGCTTCGGGACGGATCAGTGAACCGCCGAATTCGCGTCCTTTACCGGTGAATGTTCCCGTGTTTTCCTGAGCCAGTTTTTTATACATTCCGTACATATAGCCGACTTCGCGTCCGCCAACACCTATATCACCTGCGGGAACATCCGTGTCCGGGCCGATATGACGCCATAATTCCAATACGAAAGCCTGGCAGAAACGCATGATTTCAGCGTTTGACTTACCGCGCGGGCTGAAGTCGGAACCTCCTTTGCCACCACCCATCGGCAGGGTTGTCAGCGAGTTCTTGAAAGTCTGTTCGAAAGCCAGGAACTTAAGGATCGACTGGTTTACAGAAGCGTGAAAACGGATACCACCTTTGTACGGGCCGATCGCATTGTTATGCTGGATACGGTATCCCATGTTGGTTTGGATCTGTCCCTTATCATCCATCCAGGTTACGCGGAAGGAGAAAATACGATCGGGAATACAAAGACGTTCGATCAGGTTGCTCTTTTCGAATTCGGGATGTTCGTTGTAAACCTCTTCGATTGTTCCTAATACTTCTGAAACTGCCTGATGATATTCCGGTTCATTCGGAAATCTTCTCTTTAAGTTGTCTAAAACTTCACTTGCCTTCATAAGACTGATTTTATTTAGAATGTTATATTTGTAATATCAATTTGTTAACCGGTAGCCGTTTTTTTAATGACCTCGCAAAGGTAAGCTAAAATTTTACACAAACAAATATTTGAAAGAAAAAATGCATTAAAAATATCATTTCGGTATTTTAATCGGGTAAAAGTAACTAAATGTCACTCGTCTCTTCGCCTTCTGCTCTTATAGATAGGGACGAACACAATGATAGCTGACGCAACCAAGGCAAAAACGATGTCGAAGGTTATCTTTTCGCTGTATGCAAGCATCATGTAGCAAAGGATACCCCACAAAAGAGTGATACATACGGCTTGACTATTTGTAATCTTTCTGCGTGCCATAGTTTACAATTGTTTAGTTGGATGAAACAAGCGAGCCGAAGTAAATGACCAAGGCCAGGAATACGGCTACAAGGATAAAAAGAACGATGATCTGTTTTTCGAGGGGCAGATGTCGGAGGAACGGAACGTGGCGTACCCAACCGGAAACGGCTTGGAGCTGCTCGTCCTCTTCGTCTTCTTTCGGAAATTCGTATCCGTTTGCTTCCAGAATCTCCTTTGCACGGGGAACTTCGCTTTCAAGCAGTTCGATGCGGATGCCGCCCACATTGGCCGGGTATTGGATCCGGCTCGTATATTCGTTTCTCAGGTAACAGTTGACCCCTTCCGATTTCAGGAGGGATTCGATCATCTGTGCTGCTTCCGGTTCATAGAAACGGGCTATTTCGACTATTTTATCTTCCATATTAATGTGTGTTGTATAATGTAAATGATGATTTACCCGTTTATTAATTTATCCGCAATTTCTGTAGCCTGGCGGATACGGTCGGCCATGCCGATGCCGCCTTTGATGTTTCCGGCCAGCGTGAGGCCGGGGTAACGCGCTTGCAGTTCGTCGATCGTTTCGAAGCGGGAGCCGCTGCTCTGTTCATATTGCGGAATGGCATGTTCGTGACGGAAGATACGGATCATATCGGGTTCTGTCTCTTCCGGGAATTTCAGCATGGTGTGGAGCTCGTGCCTGATGAGCGCTTTCAGCTCCTCTTCCGGCCAGGTCGTCAGGTCGGCATGCTTTACGCCTCCGATAAAGAACGAGAAGAGAGCACCCTCTTCCGGAGCCCGTCCGGTAAAACAAGCGGAGGGGAAAAGAATTCCGAGTACGTCTTTTTTCTCACAGGAAGGAACCAGGCCTCCAAACGCATCGAAGCGTAATGCACCGGTGTCGCGGAACCCGACGCTGGCCTGTACGACTGGTGCATAATGCAGGTTGCTGATCCGCTCCATCTTTTCTTTCGGGACGAAAGGCAACAGGGCGGGCAATGTATAAGCACCGGTGGTTGTGATTATCCGTTCCGCAATAATGGTCTGTTCGCCGTCGGCTGTCGAATAGGTAACCATCCATTTGTCTGCACAAGGACGGACCGTGACGTCGGCGGCCGAAAGTGTGATGCGGGCCGGACCGATCGCTTCGGCCATCGCACCGGTCAGTTTGTCCAATCCTCCGGCGGCTGAAAATACTTTCTTGCTGGCGAGACGGTCGCGATCTGTTTTCGGCTGCTTGGCTTTCGCGATGGTTCCGCGGATGAAGCTCCCGTATTGCTGTTCCAAGTTGTAGAGCTTCGGGAGCGCATAACGAGTGACGAGTTTCATCGGATCGCCGGCGTAGACACCGGACAGAAACGGGTCTACCGCATAGTGCAGGAACGATTTACCCAGGCGGCGGGCAGCTAACTCGCCGACAGATTCATCCGGGTTATTGCCTTTTGCCCGAAACGGCTCTCCGAGGATACGGAACTTGTCGCCAAGCGTGAACAGAGGAGTCGTGACCGCGCTGAACAGTCCGGACGGGAGAGCCCGGAACCGGTTCCCTTTCCAGATCAGCCGGCGCTTGGATTCTTCGCGGGCAGTCTCCAGTGCACAGGCTGGGGAGAGGGCTTCGAATAGTTCGGCGACTTCGGGATAGGAGACTACACCTGTATTGGGGCCGCTTTCGTAGACAAAATCCTTTTCGCGGAACGTATGGATTTGTCCTCCGACGCGATCAGCCTTTTCGAGGATATGAATGTCTTTTCCGGCGCGGGTCAACCAGAAGCCGGTTGTCAATCCGGTCAGTCCGGCGCCGATAATCAAAATATCAGTCTGTTGGGGTTCCATTGCGTTATACCGGTTTAGAAAATGATTTATTTGTTCCGAGCATCAGCTTGTCCAGCGAAGCCGCTACGTTTCGGACGAAAAGCCTGCCTTCAGGTGTCATCCTGATTTGATTTTCGTCAAACTCGACCAATCCGTCCTCTGCAAATTCGCGTAGACAGGCTTCGTCATAGGCGGTTGCCTGCTTGATGGAGCGGGCGGGGACGGAAAGCTGTTCCGACAGTTCGTTCCAGTCGATCCGGTAGTTGCACATCAACATTTCGATTGCCTCCCGTGTGATCTGTTCCTCCCGGCTCAGGAGATATCCTTTGGCGACAGGCAAGATACCGGCTTCGACTTTCTCGATATACTCCATGATGTCTTTTGTGTTCTGGGCGTAAGCCGTTCCGAGCTGGCTGATCCCTGTCACGCCGAAAGCATAGACCTGACCGGTTGTGCGGCGCGTGCAATATCCCTGGAAATTACGATGCAGCTGTCCGTTCAGCAAAGCTGTGTATAACTCGTCGTCTTTGCGGACGAAATGATCCAGCCCGATCGGCTGGTAGTCCGCTTCGCATAAGATTTTGCGGGCCGCTTCGAACATCCGGCTCTTCTCGTCGCCCGAAGGCAGTCCGGTTTTTTCCAATACCTTCTGCCGGGGGAAAGCCCAGGGCACATGCGCATACGAAAAGGTGACGAGCCGGTCCGGTTTCAGGGAAACGGCTTTTTCGATCGTTTCGGCAAAACTCGCTTCCGTCTGGTGGGGCAAGCCGTAGAGGAAATCCATGTTGATGCGTACTCCGCATGAGCGCAGGATCGTTACGATTTCTTCCGGTTGCAGCAGCGGGACTTGCCTGTGTACGGTTTGCAGGACTTGTTTGTTGAAGTCTTGGATGCCGATGCTAAACCGGTTGAATCCCGCGGTTGCCAGTTTCTCCCAATCCTGCCCTGTCATCCAGCCAGGATGACATTCGATTGCTTTTTCCGGATTTTCAATCAATTCGAACGTATCTGAAACGTGTGCGTTCAACTCTTTCAGCTCAAAAGCCGGAAGAAATGTCGGGGTTCCTCCGCCGTAATGGATCTGCGAGACTTTACGTTTCTTGTCGAGTAAAGGCAGTATCAGGTCGATCTCTTTATGTAATGCGGCTACATATCGATCTATGATTTCAGGCTTGGGAGCGGCGTAAGAATTGCATCCGCAATAATGGCAGAGACGTTGGCAGAAAGGAATATGAAAATAGAAGGAAACCGATTCCGGCTGCTGGCGGTTGGATTCACGGATGGCATCCGCATAATCCCGGCTTGTGAACCCGTCATGAAAATAGTTTGCCGGCGGATAGCTGGTGTACCGGGGAACCGGCACATTGTATTTATCTAAAAGTTCTTGTTTCATATCGTATTTTTATCTTTTCTGAAAACCGTTACTATATAAATGAGGGATATCAGGGCGATGCTTGCCTCGAAGAAGAAGAGTCCGTGATAACCCGTATGATCTGCAATCCTTCCACTCAGGATGGCCATCAACATGCCGCTGAGATGCGTGATGACCGTCTGGATCGTAAAATCCGTCCCTTCGCGCCCGGGGCGTACACAGTCCATTGCCGTCGTATAGACCACGATCGTCGCCATCCCGTAGCTGCCCCACAGAAGGAAAATCCCGCCGTAGAGCATGGGCGTCGTCGGATGCACGTAGGAGAGTCCGAGGAAGTAAAATGTCGCCATCAAGACAAACACCGCGAACAGGATGCGCGCGCGGAAACGGCCGATCCGCCGTACGATCATCCCTCCGGCAAACGAGGAGAGGAACCCGACGAATGTCCCCGCCACTCCGCTCATCACCCCGATCTCCTTCATGTCGTAGCCCAGGTCGACCAGCCAGGGTTTCAGCATGGCGAGCGTACCGATCAGGCCGGAATAGTAAAGAAAGAGGAAACCGATCTGTTTCCAGATGCTCCGGCGGGCGAAGAAATAGATCACATCTGCCTTTTTGGCCCGTTCGTGCGCTTCCTTCGGCTGGATGCGGATGCCTTTGTTGAAAAAGAGTGGCAGAAGGGCGGCGATGACGAACAGCGCGACGCAAGGCAGCAGACCGTTCCAGCCGATTTGCTTGAAGAGCAGGAGCAAGACACCGCCCCCGATCATCGAACCTCCGAAACTTCCCATCGACTGCATGCTGTTTGCAAGGCTTTTATCTTTCCGGCTGAAAGCGAGTACCGCCAACGCGTCGGTCGCGATATCCTGCGTGGCGGAAGCGACGAAGGATATGATGATCAAGGCGACGATCGTATAGAAGTCCGTATGGAAATCAAGGAAAGCGACGGCGAAGATCAGGCCGGCGTAGATCAGTTCGGAAGAAAAAATCCACCGTTTATAGTCGCCCGTCGTCACGGCATGGCGGTCTACCATCGGCGACCAGAGAAATTTCAGGATCCAGGGCAGCTTGATCAGCTGGAGAAGCCCGATGGCCGAGAGTGAAAAGTCCTCCTGCCGCATCATGACGGGGATGACGGTGGAAAAGAAACTCATCGGGATCGTCTGCGCAATGTAGAGGCAGAAGAAGGTCGCGAGGTTGTATGTTTTATCTTTCTGTATCATAATATCGTTATATAATCATCCGGCTTCCGGACGAGGCTTTAAGAGTTTTCAAAGTGTCGTCCGAAATTCGGCTGGGACTTTTGGAGTTTTCAAAGTGTCGTCCGAAATTCGGCCGGGACTTTTGGAGTTTTCAAAGTGTCATCCGAACTTCGGCCGGGACTTTAAGAGTTTTCAAAGTGTCGTCCGAAGTTCGGTCGGGGACTTTAAGAACTTTTAAAGTGTCGCCCGAACTTCTGCCGAGACTTTTAAAAACTCAATTGTATATTCCCGCCGATCGTGAACGGCCTTCCTTTTTGTGCCAGGCCCTTTCCGCCTGTCTCGAAATAGAAAGCCGAATAGTCTGCACCGGTCATATTTTTCGCCCAGATCGCAAAGGTAATAAAATCTTTTGTGGCAGATACTTTTGCATTCAACAGTCCGTAATAAGGTTGCGAAACCTTGTTGTCTTCTTTCCACAGGATGCGTCCCGTCCCGGTGTAGTTCGCGCTGACCGTGAAGCGGTCGATGTGACGGCAAGGGTTCGGGATCGTATAATCGGCTCCGACAGCGAAAGTGTGGCGCGGGACCATCGGCAGGAAATTCCCGCTGTAGTCAATGCCTCGCCGTTCGTCCTTGTAATCTTTGAAGGTGGCATGCGTGAAGCCGTAGTTCACCTGCACCATCAGCCCGTTGACCGGATTCCCTTGCAGGCTGACCTCGACGCCTTTGCTCTCGCTGCGCCCGGCGTTGCGCAGGTATTGCCCGTTCTGGGTGGCGAGCATCTGGTAAATCTGTTGGTTTTTCCAGTCGATCCAGAAAAAGCAGAACTCGGCGTTCAGGCGGTTGTCGAGGAACGGGTGTTTGGCTCCCAACTCGTAGTTCCAACTGGTTTCGGGGCGGAACGTGCGGTCTTCCTCGCGGTCGAAAGAGGTGTTGAAGCCGCCTGTCTTATATCCCTTCGTCACGGTGGCATAGAGCATGCCGGTGGAGGGAAACATATATTGCAGGGCGATCTTCGGCGTGACCTGGCTGAACTTGAGCCGGCTGTCGAAGGCGTCCATCTGCTCGCTGCCGCCGTCCGTTTCTTTATAGAAAAGGAAATCGTTGGAGGTATGCTCATAATCGTAGCGGATGCCGAAAGTCAGTGACAGGCCGCGCGTCAGCAGGTCGTCGATTGTGGATTGGTGGTAGAAGGCGACACCATAGGCCGGCGTGTCGTACAGCTTGCGTGTCGCATAGTCTTTGGTGAAATAATCGAGTGTCACGGTGTTGTCGATCCCCTGCCAGAAACCGAAGGCGCCGAACAGCCATTTGTAACGTCCGGGAGTCGTCGATTTGATGTTCAGCTCTTCGGAAAACATTTTCTGCTTCATATCCTGACGCGCGAAATAGATGCTTCGGGGAGAGAAATCCTGGTCGATGCCCTGATGGTCCGAGAGATATTGGAAGGCGGTCCGGCTGTTGATGCTGTAGCCCGTCCCCTGGTAATCTGCCGAGAAGCCGGTCGTCGAAAGCGTCCGTTTGTAGAAACTGTAATCGTTGTAGTCGACTTCGCCCGGTTTATGCGTGACCGAATCGCAGACGGCGTAGGGATAGCCGCCTTGGACTGAACGGTCGAACGAACTCATTAGCCCGAAAGAAAGGTTCTTCTGAGGCTTCCATTCCAGGCGGATGCGGGCAGAACCGGACTTCATGTCGTCCGCTTTCTTATCTGTAAACAGGTTGGTGAAGTAGCCGTCGCTGTTCCGGTAATCACCGGAGATGGCATATCCGAACTTTTCTCCGATCTTTTTATAATGAGAGAGGGCATAGTCGCGGTAGCCGTAGCTGCCGTTGGAAAGCCAGACATTTGTCCCCTCGTATTTCAAGGGCGATTTCGTATAGACGTTGATGATGCCGCCCATCGTGTTACGGCCGTAGAGCGTCCCTTGCGGACCGCGCAGCACTTCGATCCTGTCCACCTCGTTGAAATCGAAATCGAAAGCCGATTTTTCGAAATAGGGGATACCGTCCACATAAAGCCCGACCGAGGGAGCGTTGATTTTCGATCCGATCCCGCGGATATAGACCGGCGAGGTCAGTTTCGATCCGTAGTCCGGCATAAAGAGGTTCGGGATAAAGGAACTGAACTCTTTGATCCCCGTGATGTTCCGGTTTTGGATCGCCGTCCCCGTCACGGCCGATGCCGACAGGGGTTCCAGCCGGAGGTCGCGCTGTTGCTTGAACGACTGCACGACTACTTCGTTCAGTTCGACATTGCGGATCTTCGCCGTATCTTTTTCTATCTCTTCCCCTCTTGCCGTATAGGCGAGGCAAAGCAGCATCGGGAGGTAGTATAATAGTTTCATGTCTTAAAATGTAACGGTGATTTCGCCGCCGATCTGGAACGGTTTGCCTTTCTGGATGAACGACTGGTTGAACGATTCGAAATAGAACGCCTGGTAGTCCGTGTTCGTGATGTTACGGCTCCACAGGTTGAGGTTGACGATTCCCTTGCGGATGCCCACTTTGGCATTGACGAGGCCGTAGAACGGCTGGCTGATGTCGTTCTTCTCCGTCCAGAAGATCTTGCCGGCTCCGGTGAACTGGGCGGATGCGATGAACTGGTCGATCATCTTCCGGTGGAGTAGTTTCGTGTATTGCAATCCCAGGCTGACGGTGTGGCGCGGCGTGTAAGGAATGAAATTATCCTTGCAGTCCGTTTTCACGATCTGGCTGTTCTCGTCCTTGTCCGTGAAGATGTAATCGCGGAAAGTGGCACGGGTAAAACCGTAGTTGAGGTCGGCGGTGAGTCCGTCCGTGATACGGCTGCGCAGGCTCAGTTCCACGCCATAGCTGTTCGCCTTTCCTCCGTTGGTGATCATGCGCCCGCTGCCGTTCTCGGCAAAGCTGGTGAGTTGGAGGTCGCGGATGTCCATGTAGAAGAAGGTCAGTTCCGCACTCAGCCTGCCCCGGACCAGTTCGCTGCGGATGCCTGCTTCGTAGTTCCAGCTGTGTTCCGGTTTATAGGAAGCGATGTCTTTCACTTCGCCCGGCTGTTCGGCTTTGTCGGGTGCGAACTTCGACATCAGGTCGTATTTGGCTTGTGCCTGGACCAGGTCGCCGAACATCTGCACGTTATATCCTCCTGTCTTGTATCCTTTGGCGACCGAGAGATACGTGAATGTTTCGGGTGTGCACTGGTAACGGAGCGAAACCTTCGGCAATACTTGCAGGAAATCCTGTGAGATGTTGCCGTCCATAGTCGTCGTGACCGGTAGCGTCATTTTCATCGGGCCCATTTCCACACCGATCTTCATGCTGTCTACTGCCGAATGATAGTCCAGACTCGCCTTTTCGTAGTCCAGGCGGATACCGGCGGTGATGGAAAGCCCTTCGACAAAGAGGTTATTGTAGGTCGATTGGTGGAAAGCCGCGAAGCCGTAGGTCGGTGTGTCGAAGTTTCCGGGGAAATAAATCTGGTTCAGTTCGTCCCCCTGGACAGTAAGCTTCGGTGCTTTTGGGTTATTCGCCAGTATGTCGTCGAATGCTTTTTGCAGAATGCCCGTCAGCCCGTCTTTCTTGAAGATCACAGGGCCGTCCGTGTTCAGGCTGTTATAAAAACCGTAGGCGCCGAAGCTCCATTGGTAATTGCTTTTTGTATTGGATTTGATTGCCAGTTCTTCGCTCAAGGCATATTGTTTCTGCTTTTGGTGAAGGGTGAAAACAGACTGTTCCGTATAGTCCTGGTCCATCTTCATGTCGTCTTTCAGATATTGGTAGGCCGTGGTGGAAGAGAGGATAAAACGGTCTGTTTTCCATTCCAGATACAGGCTGTTGTTCAGCGTGCGGCGCCAGTAGGAACTCGGATCGTTGATGCGGATCGGCTGCACAGTCCCGGTCTGCGGGTCGTACTGCCCGTAGGGGAAGGCTTTTTGCGTTACATAGTCATAGTTGAATGTATATTGCGCCTTCAGATGGTCCGTAATATACCCCTCTAATTTGAATCGGCCGCCTGCCGATTCCTCCTTATCGGCCTTTGTGCCGTTATATTCGTTGATGAAAAAGCCGTCGTTGCGGTCGTAATACCCGTTTAGCGAGATCCCGATGTTTTCTCCGATCTTGCTGTATTGGGCGACTTTGGCTTTTGCCGCCCCGTAATTGCCCATCGACATCGTGACTTTTGTCCCCTGGTAATCGAAGGGGGAGAGGGTGTAGATATTGACGATGCCTCCCATTGCGTTACGTCCGTAGAGGGTTCCCTGCGGTCCCCGTAAAACTTCGATGCGTTGGATATCGTTCAGCTCGAAATCGAAAGCGCTTTTATCCAGGTAGGGGACATTGTCGACATATAATCCGATGGATTGCCCGCTGCTACGCGCTCCGATTCCGCGTATATAAATGGCCGAAGTCATTTTCGAACCGTAGTCCGGCATATAAAGGTTGGGGACGAAAGCGCTGATATCCTTGAGAGCATCTATCTGCCTGGTTGCTATCGCTTGGGGCGAGAGGATGGAAACGGCTCCCGGAAGTGTGCGGAGATCGTTCGTCTCCTTTGTGGAAGAAGTGACGATCACCTCACCTATATTATAGGTCTTGATCGTGTCGTTCACATTTTCATTCACCCGTTCGGCTTTAATCGGTTGCAAACACGTAAGCGCGCCTGCGACAAGGACATACAGATAGCGTTGATTCATCGTATTAATTGTAAACTATTAGTATTTTACGGTTACAAAGGAACGGTAAAGATGAATGGGAATCAATCACTACATGTAGTGATTTTAAAGTTCGATGTCGTCGCCTGAAATAATGCCGTTCATGATGGCATAGAAGGTAAGTCCCGATACTGTTTTGATGCCGAGCTTGGTCGTGATGTTCTTGCGGTGGCTGAGGACTGTGTTCAGGCTGATGTTCAGCTTGTCTGCAATTTCTTTGTTGGTGCTGCCTTTGACGATTAATTGGAGGACGTCCGTTTCGCGGGTGGACAGTTCCTTGTTGTTGTCGCTGGAAATACTGTTGTTTTCTCCGGTAAAAAGTTGTTCCAACTGCTCGATGATGACTTCCTGCGAGGCCTTGATCGTGATATGGCTGGTTGCCGATAGTCCCCCTTCACCTTCGGTTCCGTCGATTAGGACCATCGTCTTGCTCCGGCGAGGAAGGAAAAAGTCTGCATAAAGGACAAATAAAGCGGCATTTGTAAAGTAGTAGTCGAACGTATCGTTGCCGGAAGTCGAAAATGCCTCGAACGTAGGGTAGTGGCTGATCTCTACCGGTGGAAAATAGTCGGTCAGCATGCTTTGCAGGCCGATGCTTTGTAGCGTGTCGGGTAATATGATTGCTATTTGCTTGTTGCGATGCATCCGGCTGTTTGTTAAATACACAACTTTTCCATAGCCGAAACCATCGGTGTCAATATCCGGTAGCGGATGCGGTTGTGTTGTTTGATATCTTTTTCCAAACTGCTGATGGCAAATATGACGGCGTAGCATAAGTTCTCGTTATAGTCGCCGGAAAGATGCTTGACCATGATGCTTTTCAGATCCGCCAACAAGGCCTCTATCGGATCTTCCAATCTCTGTTCCGTTCCGAGGTGCAATGCTTCGACCTGCCCGGAAGATGGATAATCTTTCAGTTTTTCGCTTAATGACAGGCAATAGGGGAACCATACCCGGTCGTCCTTTTCGATCCGTGAGGTCAGCTCTTCTTTGAAGGAGGAGAAAAACTTGCCGATCAGGTTGAGCGTGTTGTTTCCCGGCGTACTCATCGATATGAATGAACCGAGATGCCTTTCTATATTCGGGATTTGATAGCGTTGGTAATACTGGTTGGTTTTAGTCAGATAATCGATAATCTGTGAAGTATGGAAAGTTTGTAGCTTCTTTTCCGGGAAGTATTCCTCGTTGAGAAACGTGTTGATTACCGTCAAGAGGAAGTCGGTATCCAACCGGTATTCTTCACAAATCGCCTTTACCGATTTGTCGCCTAAGCCCAGGCGGATTCCAAAACGGTTAATGACAGGAATGAGTGAGGGGTGCTCTTCCACCACCTCACTCATTTGCATATTAGGATATACTAATGGCATATTTTATGCTTCTTCCCATTGTTTTCGTAATAGTTCCACTGCGGCAGGGACCAAAACGTTCCGGTCTCCCTGGCATCCGCATTCGAAACTTACATATTTGTCGTAATCCAACATCTTCAGACCTTTGAAGCCGTTAACGTAGTTATCTGCTTCTCCGTCTTCACCCGGCATACTGCGGCGTTTACGGCTGGCAACGTGCACGTGTTGCAGATATTCGCCTGCAGAAAGGAAAGCTCCCATGTCGGAAGTCTCTTCCCAAGTCATGTGCCAGAAGTCACCCATACAGCGTACACCCGGATTGTTGATGTCGCGGCAGATGGAAGCTGCATCCGCTACCTGACGAAGATAGAATGCTTCTTTTCTGTTGAGCGGTTCAAAGATAACTGTAGTCCCGTGCTCTTTTGCGAAGTTACCCATTTCATTGAATTGTTCGCACAAGAAATCCCGCGTTTCCTGCGTATGAGGCATAGCCGGTTTTTGACCGTTGAAAGCCGGGACGATGATCACACCCGTAGAACCCAGTTCGCCTGCAGGAGCAATGATCTCTTTCATCGTATCCATGCACTGCTTGCGGATAGCCGGATCTGTCGAGAGGATGAACCCCTGGAAACCAGCACAGATGGCGCTCACTTTGATGTTGCGTCCGTTTAGTGCTTCCTTGATCTCTTTTACACGATCTTTCAGGCCACGTCCGCCCGGTTCGAAACCAACGACACCTAACTTTTCCATCAAGTCAAATTTCTCGTTGAGATTAGCTCCCGGTGCAATCCCTTCCTGAAAGGATATCTTCAACTCGGCTTTGCTGTTTGGACATGATCCCTTTTCTGCCGGACAACCTTCTGTAGAAGCAGCCTTGCCGCCACAGGCAGCAAAAGCTGAACTACCGGCTGCAACAGCCGCGCCTGCCAGAGTTGCTCTTAAAAAGTTTCTTCTGTTCAGTGCCATATTTTATTTTTTCTTTTCATCACGAGGTTTTCCTGGAACCGGAACTGTAAATCCACTCATATCCATCTTGCCTAAGTTCAGGTCTTTCGGAGTATAATCCAGAGGAGAAGCAGTCATTGCATCCCATGTCGTTTCTGCACCGGTGTATGCTGATTCACGTCCCATGATAGCAGCCATGTTGGCAACAGCTGTTTCTGAAGCCTGTTCGATAGGTTTGCCGCCACGGATGCAGTTTACCCAGTTTACATGTTCCAATACATATGGATTTGTCTGTGTATGTGCGTTCTTTTCTGCTTCACCATCGTATTTCCAGATGACGTTACCTGCATTGTCCTTGATTTCCATTTCAGCACTGTTCCAAGAACCTTTTGTTCCTTGGATAAATTCGCTGACGTTAGTGGCACAACCATCAATCTGGCGGCACATACTATGCAAGTGGATGCCGTTTTCCATTGTGAAATCGATGCTGAAGTTATCATACTGGTCGCCCGTGATACGGCGTTGGCGAGAACCGAAACCGACAGCTTTAACCGGTTTCAAGCCGCTGAACCATGTGAATACATCGATGTTGTGCACATGCTGTTCCACGATATGGTCTCCGGATAACCATTTCCAGTTTACCCAGTCCTTGATCATGTATTCGCAATCGTTCCAGTCTTTCTGACGTTCGCGGAACCACAACATGCTCTGATTCCAGTAAACTACACCACCCGTAATTTCACCGATAGCACCTTCCATGATCTTCTTGTAAGATTCGACATAGTTGCGTTGGTGATGACGCTGTGTACCTGTTACGACACATAGATTCTTTGCCTGAGCCTGTTTGGCGGTTGCCATAATCGTACGATAGCCTACCGGGTCGACACAAATCGGTTTTTCCAGGAAACAATGTTTGCCTTTTTCAACCGCATATTGGAAATGTACCGGACGGAATACGGGAGGAGTTGCAATAATGACAACATCGACACCGCTATCGATCAATTGTTTGTATGCATCCAGACCAACGAAACGTTTGTCTTCAGGAATATTACATCCTTTTTCTTTCAGCTTGTCGGCCAAAGCGTCTACACGTTCTTTGAATGTATCGGCAACGGCAACGACTGTCACGCCGTTTGCAGCATCCAAGAAGTTTTCTGCTGCACCGGAACCGCGTCCACCACAACCGATAACACCGGCTTTCAGTTCTTTTCCGTCAGTAGCCTTATCTGGCAATTCCGGAATATAATAAGTTCCAGGTTCTTTCAGAGGTTTGTTTGCAGCTGCACTTTCGCCGCCGCCTGCACATGAGGTTAATACACTTGCACTACCTGTACCGATTGCACCCAGTGCTCCGGCCATAGCTGTACTTTTTAAAAACGATCTTCTGCTAATACTGTTTTCTTTCTTCATGATATAGTAATTTTTAGGTATCAATTAAACATCTGTTATTTCGCTCCAATTGCCGGGTCCGGTTCGCAAACCACACGGAAACCGATACCGCGGATATCCGAATACCACCAGATACTCTTCGGTTGTTGCGGATCAGTCTTCAACCAGGCATCATGCTTTGTATAATCGCGGGCTGCAGAACGAACGTCTGCCGCATCGGAAGTGTAGTTACCGCCGCGTACAACCCATTCTTCTCCTTCTGTGATTAACGGGTTGGTCACGTTATCGCCCCCTTTGCTGTAAGCCTTCGGATCATATTTGTCGGCACAATATTCCATTACATTACCCAACATATTCTTCAAACCGAACGGGTTCGCTTTCACTTCGCCCGGCTCTTGAGTTCTGTTTTTGCTGTTCTTCGCGTAAATCACGAATGAACTGATGCTGTCTGTTTTTGCATCGAAGAACTTACGCCAGAATCCCTGGTCTGAAAAATCTTTCGGGTTCCCGGTGAAGAAATAAGGAGTTTCCGTTCCTCCACGGGCTGCATATTCCCATTCTGCCTCGGTCGGCAGGCGGTATTTTTTCCCTGTTTGTTTGGACAGCCACTGGCAGAATGTTTCTGCAGCATAGTGTGTCATCGTGATAGCCGGACGGTCACCTGCGCCCCATCCCTGGTCGGGGAATCCGAACGGAGGAGTCGGGCCGGAAATGGCATCGACATCCGGATTGCTGTTATTTGCATATACGGTTTCGGGCGGAGTACGTCCTTCACTCATGGTTTGTCCGTAGAATGCCCAATACTGATCCCACGTCACTTCTACTTCAGCCATAAAGAACGGACTGATCGTAACGTTTCGAACCGGAGCTTCATCTGCCTTATGGAACGGTTCTTTATCGGTGCTACCCATTTTGAATGTACCGCCCGGAATGGCGACCATTTTGAATGCAACGGCCGTACCCGGAATTTGTTCCGTATAATCGGTAAAAGATGTGACAGGTGTCGCCGTCTTGAAATAAAGGCTGGTATCAACAGTAGCCGTGGCGGCTCCGGGAATACCTGTTAATTTGCCGTGTTTATAATCCGGATTATAGTGTCCGGCGTCGAGGTGGCAGCTGATACACTGTAAATCCAGTTTCTTTTCGTTTTCGTCATAATAAAGGTGAGCGGTAATGCCGTCCTTGTTAATCCCTTCCGGGAACAAGTTCTGATGGCATTCCTTGCAGGATTCGTTCGGAATATATTTGACGGCATGTTCCAGTTCCGACTTGGTGTTCCAGTCGAAATCCGCACTGTCTTTTGTCATGAAGGACCATACGTCTTTCAATCCCAATTTGGCTTTAGCCGTATAATGATTCCAGGTGTCGCTTTGAGGCGGAAGGTGACAAGCCACGCAATGTGTTTTAACGCCGCTTCCGTTATTTACGTGTTTGGAGAGCTTCCAGCTGTCTTCCGCATGAGGATGAACATGGCACATCATACAGGATTCATCGGAAGAAAAATAAACGGATGTTTTATATACGGCAACCATAATGCCTGCCCCGAGAAGTAATCCGACCAAAAGAATGAAGGTTTTTCCTTTGAAAAATCTCCCTTTTTCGGAAGGATAGCGATTAGAATTGTTGTTAGTAGCCATTTGTTTTTATGGTAAACGATTTTACAATTAGTCCTGAATTAGATTTAAAAATCGGCAATAAAAGTAGTCTTTTTCTACATAAAATAAAAGTTTGCACCCACTATTTAACGAAATATGCATAGTGATTATGCTTTTTTACCAATTTTTGTAAAAAGAGGAACTTGTCCCCGCTTCTTGAATGGAAATGCGGGGACAGCTCCCTTCATTTATTGCTGTTTATAAATTAGATTGAATCGGTTTCATGATGAAAGAGAATTCATAATCTCCGTAATGGATACGGTATTGTTCCAGTGGAAGCGCTCCCCAGCTGTTGACGCAACCCAATCCCATTTGTACCTTGTCAATACACATATTGGTGTAGTTTGCCTGAGGTACAAGTTCGGAGTGTCTCTGGTCTTTCTGTACTCCGTCGTCAAGTGATTCGATCGAATAATTCAAGGCTGAAGCCGAGAACGGAGCTTCCGAAATGAACATGAGTCCGTTGCCGCCTTTGTTGGTCTGTTTCCACCAACGGATATCCGTTTTGGTCCCTGTTTCCTGCGGGCGGATATAAGAGTAGAACTGTTCGTCTACAGTCTGTCTGTAATTACCCAGGTCGGTGACGTTGTTACGGTCGGAATAGTTCTCGATCGGACCTCTGCCGTAATAGTTGATCTGATCCAAGCATTTAGGCATCTGCATCTGCATGCCGAAGCGGAACATATCGGAAACTTCAGCCGATTTGTCGGCTACCATTTTCTGTGTGACTTTCACTGCGCCTTCGTTGTTGATCGTATAAGTCAGATACAATTTGGCTTTTACTGCATCCATCGTGTATTCGGCATTGACAGTAGCCATGTCGTTTTCGATTTTGTTTGTCAGAGAAACCAGTTTCAATCCCGGTTCTTTCCAGGCGGCATATTTGTTTTGCAGGTTGGCTCCCATATCGTTGTCGGTCGGAGCACGCCAGAAGTTCGGAGTCAGTTTTCCGTCTTCTTTCAGCATCGTCATGCCATTTACATCGTATCTGCACAAGAAACCGTCATGCTTATCGAAGTCCATGCGGAAATTCTCTCCTTCGACGATCAGATAATTGATGTCATTATCTTTAATGGTCGGAATGACAGTCTCAATGTTCACTTGGTGTACATTCTGCAAATCCAGTTTCGGAGCATTGTACGGGCGGATCGTCAACTGGTTTTTGGCTACCGTATAACCGGCAGGCAGCAATGTTTCCGCTTTTTTCAACTTAAAGGCCACATTCAGCAAGAGTTCTTTGCATTTACAAATGCCCTCTGTGCTATAATTCAGTTTTATGGACTTGGTCTGTTGCGGAGCTACTTCCAGGTCTTTGACCATGCCTGTCTGAACCACTTCGCCGTTAGCCAGCAATTCCCATTCTGCATAGTAACCGTCTAGGTTACGGAAGAAGTTTTCGTTGTATACGTTTACGACACCGTTAGCCAAGTCGGACGGAGTCACCCAGATGGACTGGTAGATATGCCCGACTTCGTGCATATGCGGATTCGGTTTGCGGTCCGGGCTTATCAAGCCGTTGTCCATAAAGTTGTTGTCGGAAGCGTCATATTTGTTCCAGTCGCCGCCATAAGCATAGAAAGGAACGCCGTCTTTTGTTTTCCAACGCAAAGACTGATCAACGAAATCCCAGATAAAGCCACCTTGGTATTTCGGATATTTGCGGATCAGATCCCAATATTCTTTGAATCCCCCTTGAGAGTTGCCCATCGCGTGCGCATATTCGCATTGGATAAGCGGTTTGTCGATGTCTCCCTTGCAATATTCTTCACTACCTTTATAGTCGCGGTACATCGGGCAATAGATATCGGTGAATTCGCTTGTCCGTGCCTGTTCGTATTGTACGGCACGTGATTTGTCTTCGTTCTTGATCCAGGTATAACAAGCTTCGAAGTTTGGGCCCATGCCGGCCTCGTTGCCTAATGACCAGAAAATGATGGACGGGTGATTATAACCACGCTGGACGTTGCGCTGGTTACGTTCCATATGTGCTTTGGCGAACAGCGGGTTTTTAGCCAACGTCTTGTCACCGTATCCCATACCGTGCGATTCTACATTTGCTTCAGCAACGACATAAATACCATATTTGTCGCAGAGGTCATACCATAAATTGTTGTCTGGATAATGACAAGTACGTACGGCATTGATATTGTATTCCTTCATGACCTTGATGTCCTGGATCATGCGCTCCGGCGATACGACGTAACCTCCGTCCGGATCCATTTCGTGCCGGTCGGCTCCCTTGAACAAGACTGGTTGTCCGTTTACCAATATCTGGGCGTTTTTCAATTCGATCTTGCGGAAACCGACTTTCACCGGAATAACCTCAGTCGTGTTGCTGCCGTTTTTCAAAGTTGCGATCAGTGTGTAGAGAACCGGAGTTTCGGCAGTCCATTTCTCAGGATTGCTTATTGCCATGTCGGTGGAAACTTTGCCCGAACCTTTGACCGACGAAGTAGCGACTTCTTTGCCGGCCTTATCTAACAGTTTCAGGTCGACTGTCCCGCTGCCTTTCAGGTTCAGGGAAACATTTAAAGTACCGTCTTTATATTGTGCATCCAAATCCGGAGTCACGCGGATGTCCTGAATGTATTTCGGAGTGCGGGCATAGAGGTAGCAGTCGCGGCCTACTCCGGAGAGGCGGAGGAAATCCTGGTCTTCCAGATAAGTCCCGTCGCACCAGCGGAACACCTGGAATGCGATCAGGTTTTTCCCTGGTTTCAGGTATTTGGTCAGATTGAATTCGGCTTCAAGTTTGCTGTCTTCACTGTAGCCGACGAATTGTCCGTTCACCCAAAGATACATGTTTGATGTGACAGAACCGAAATGAGCGAATATCTCTTTTCCTTTCCAGTCTGCCGGAACCATGATCTCTTTACGGTAAGAACCTACGTGGTTGTTTTCCGTAGGAACTTCAGGCGGGTTGTTCTTGAACTGGCTTCTCCAAGGATACCCGACATTCACATAGATCGGGTCGCCATAACCGTTCAGTTCCCACAAGCCGGGTACTTTCAGATTATCCCATCCCTTGTCGTTGAAGTTCACCTGGTAAAAATCTGTCGGGCGCATATCTGCATTTTTTACCCAGAAGAATTTCCAGTTACCGTTCAAGGTCATAAAATTCCCGGATGATTCCTTACATCCTTTCAATGCACTGTTTTCGTCTTCGTATGCGAAATAGTTGGTGTGCATGGGAGCTCTGTTGATCTCGTTTACGTTAGGATCTTTCCACTCGTTTTTTTGAGCGAAAGCTGCCGTCCCGAGCAGGGACAGGCAGCAAGCAAGTACGTTTAGTTTCATAAGATGTTATTTATTTACGGTTTTTCAGGATTTCAATCAATCCATTTTTGCCATTTTACATTATCGTTATATCCGGCTTCCACCATTGTTTCAATGAATTGCATACCTCTTACGCCATCGTATACGGTCGGGAAATCCAAGCAGTCTCCACTGGGTGTTTCTCCGTTTTTGATAGCTCTGACGGTAAGTGAGAAATTGCGGTAGATATTGGCAAAAGCTTCGATAAAACCTTCCGGGTGTCCTGCCGGAGTTCGGGTATTCCACAGGGCTTCGGGGGTCAGGTAGCCGTTGTTGCCGATATCCAATATTTCAGTCGGACGATCTCTCCATCTCAATGTCAGCGTGTTCGGCTCCATCTGGCGCCATTCCAGTCCGCCTTTTTCACCATAAATACGGATGCGGATATTATTGGCTTCGCCAGTTCCGATCTGTGTTGCGGTCAAGACGCCTGTCACACCGTTTTCGTAGCGAAGGAATGCCGCCCCGTCGTCATCGATCGGACGTCCGGGAACGAATGCCTTCAGGTCGGCACATAGTTCTTTGACTTTCAGTCCGGTAATATATTCGCTCAAATGCCAGGCATGTGTTCCGATATCCCCTATACAACCGGCTTTGCCGGAACGTTTCGGGTCTGTGCGCCATCCGGCATTGTTGCCACCTAGCAATTCGATACGTTCGGAAAGCCATCCTTGCGTATATTCTACATAGACGCGGCGCAATTTTCCGAGTTTGCCTTTCGCGATACGGGCTTTCGCCTCTTTTACAGCCGGATAGGCCGAGTATACATGTGTCAGAGCCAGCACGAGTCCGGTCTCTTCCACTTTTTTCTGTAGTTGTTTGGCCTCTTCGAGCGAGAATGTCATCGGTTTATCCACAACCACATGGAAACCTCTTTCAAGAGCCATCATAGCCGGTTCGAAATGCCAACGGTTGGGAGTCACGATCGTGACAAAATCCATCCTTTCTCCTTCCGGTAAGGTCATTTCGTGTTCGAACATTTCTTGGTAAGTGCTGTAAATCCGGTCTTCCGGCAAAAAGTACGATAAACCGGAGCTTTTGGATATCTCAGGGTCTACGCTGAAACATCCGCAAACTAATTCGATCTGATTGTCCATAAAGGCTGCGCGACGGTGGATCGCCCCGATGAAGGCGTCACTACCTCCTCCAACCATTCCCATTCTTAATTTTCTGTTCTTCATGATATTATTAAATTAGCAATTCGGTGAATTGAGATATTGCCCAAAGTTACAAAATGTTGTAATAAGTGCAATGTGTTTTGCAATAAATAATTTGTTATGCGAAGTGTATATGTCATATACAAAAAAAACTTGATTCCGAAAATCAATATCACTGTATCACTTTTTATTTTTAACTGACTGTATATTAGTATGATGATATGCAATTGGTGCTTGAAATATCTATCACGCTTATATCACTCATATGTCACCGCTTTTTTATAAGTTAAAAGTCTTTTTAGGACTTGCTTAGCTCAACTACCTGATATATAGTGCCTCTGTTGCTTCTTTTCGAAGGAATGCCGTTTCGCTTCAAAAGACGTCCGAAGTTGGAAATGACGGTTTTTGTGTAGCTGAAATCACGTTGTTTCTGCTTGATCCGCCCTAAAATCTCTATCGACAGAAGAAATTCGCCTACCTCATTCTTTTTCGGGAGTCGGAAATATTGCAGGAACAGTTGTTCTTCGGGCGGTATTTGCTGGAACTGCCGGTTGTTGGCGACTATTTCGGTTTCTTCCTCGTGTGTGAACCAGTAGCGTTCGCCGTTAGCCAATGCTTCCATCGCCTGTGCATACAGCTGCTCGTAGTCGATCGGTTGTATATAATCGATGGTGTCTGTGACTTCGATGCAAATGAAACGTCGGCTACCGGTCGGGTCGGTCAGGATATTGAAGTTGTTGCTTGTCGCGATGAATGTGGCGTAACGTCTTAAATTCCTGTTGGCCGTCTGATAGGGCAGCCGTGTACTGACATTCGCTTTTTGCAGGATATGCTTCAGGTAGCTTTGGTGTGTATCCTTGACGGAATCGAACTCGTCTATGTTTACCAGGGCATAGCGGTGCAAAGCCAACTCCGTATCCCGGCGTTTGCTGAAATCGATGCTGTCTGTGTAGAACTGCCGCAGTTCGGGAGGCAGGATGTTCAGGCAATAAGTCGATTTGCCGCATCCCTGGTTGCCGACCAGTAGGGGAGTAGTGCTGTTGCCATGTTCCCGGTCCAACCCTAACCAGTGCGCTACCATACTGAGGAACCATCTGTGGAAGTGGTCTGCCCATCGGATATTGTTGCAAGGTACGCGTTTGGCAAGCTTCCGGATATGATCTTTGCCATCCCATTTGGGCAGATGTCCGAGATATTCTTCTATCGGGAAAAAAGTGGGTATGTTGTCCGAGTAAACATATCGTTCGATGTCTTTATCCCAGACGTTCAACCCTTCTTTGTGCGCTTCCGTACAGATGGAGTTGCGGACTTCGCGGGTGAAAGGGCTGAATGTGAAACGTAGGAGCGATTTGTCCCGGTATTCCACTTCGCCACTCATCTTGTTGTTTCTGATTTCGTAACGGCGCAGCATGAATTCTTCTAATTGCAAAGTCAGCGACATGATTTCAGGCATGAATGTTTTTCCGGCGAGCGCTTCTTTCAGTGTGTAGACGGATCGGAAAGTCATGCGGATTTCCATCTCTTTGGATCTCAGATCGTTGTAAAGCAGTGTGCATTGTACGGCATCCTCTTCCGGGATACCGGCTTTCAGGCAATTATCGGCTAATAGGGTAAAGACCGGCTTGAGATCCCCGTCTTTTATCTGTCCTGATTTTCGGATGGCGTCTACCATCGCTATGCTGAACAGTGTAGCGATCCGATAGTTGCGTGACATACCGGGCATTAGCCTTTGAAGTGGTTCGGATGGTTCTTCCGGGACGATACGGATCTCTTCCGAATCCGCCATCCGCATCGGTTGCTCGATCCGGATGGCGACGGCATCGGGGTTGTATACCGGCTGCGGGTCGTAGCTCATGCGGCATCCGTGCTGTAGGACCGGTTCTTTCAGTGTGATGTTACGTCCTAATTGTGGCTGGTAGTATTTAACTGCCGTCAAGTAGGCTTGCGAGTGGAATCGTTTGACCTGTTCGGGTGAGCGTGGAAGCGTCCCGTCCGGCAGTGTGAACGGGATCACTATTTTCACGCTTTTCCCGCTAAAGCCGACGAATGCCAGTAGCGTTTGCGGCATCATGGCGGCTTGTTGCCGGATTTGTACCGCTTCTTGCAAGTCGGAAAGATGGTTTACTTCGAGCAGCACCAATCCCGAATAGTCGCGCATGGGAGGGGCGGGTTCGCCTGTCTTGCGGAAAGTCCCTCCGAAAACGACCACCGGAAGTTTCTGTATGTAGCTGTTTTGCGTGCCGGGCAGTGCAAACATGGCTTTGTCGCGTGTGGTGCTGACCGGTTTGTTGAGATTCTCTGTTCGTAGGGCAGCCTGCAGTTTTTCCATTTCAACGGAACGCATGACGAGCGTCTCCTTTTCATATCGATATAACGTTACCTTCATCTTTGATTGTTTTTTATCATGAATTTCTACTTGCAAATCATTTCCACCTTTCAAACTTGAGTCTTTTCATGAACTTCTTCATTTCCGGATCAGCCTTGATGCATAGCCGTTTAGCTTTCACGCGATGAGGCGTGCAGTCTTTCGGGTTTTCATATCCTTCACTTCCGGCCGAGAGGAACAATGTTCCTATGCCGTGAAGGTTTATGGTGTACCCCATATCCAGTTGGAACTGGATTTCGCGTCCGATTTCGATTATGGCCGCCAGTATTTCGCCTCTTGAAAGCGTGCACCGGGTAGAGATACATGTAGCCAGTTGTTCGGTCGATACTTGTCCGGATGTTACCGGGACACCATAATAGCGGATTTTTTCTGTTTCTCCGCTTTTGTCCACTTTGGGACGTACTACATAAGCGTGTGACATAAGCTGTATTTTTGATAAAACCAATGAATAAAACTGAGAGAAGTGCCTAATTAACTTTCTTTACACCCGGATTTACATTTCTGAACACCCGGGTGACGGCGGTCTGTACATGGGGGTGTAGGGGTTGGAAACATCCGGATGTATGTGACCTTAAGTCCTTACAAAGATAATAAAAATATGGAGAAAATGCAAGAAAATCAACGGTTTTTTTAAAATAAATGAGGCTAGCTTTAATACGCAGTCAACCTATTTCAGGACGAGACACAGTGAAAAGGCTTCATGACAATCAGCCGGAAATAAGTATCCCTGATTGTTGTTCGTTGTTTGGGTATAGCAAGCAAGCCTATTATAAGAGAGAAAAACAGTTACAATCGGAATTGTTGTGTGAGGAAATAATCCTTAAAATGGTAAACAGCCTGCGTCAGGACCAACCGGTTTTAGGTGGTCGTAAGTTGTATCATATCCTAAAAACCAAGATACATCCTGATTTGGATATAGGGCGCGATAAGTTTTTTGACTTGCTACGCGACAATGGTTTGTTGATCAGACATTCCAGGGTTTATCGGCCGGTAACAACTCTGTCATGGAACCGTTTTCATAAGTATCCAAATCTGATAAAAGATTATGATCCACTATCAGCCAATCAGTTATATGTAGCTGATATCACTTATGTCCGCAATGTCGAAGGAAGATTCTATTATTTGAGTTTGCTCACAGATGCATACTCCCGTAAGATTGTCGGTTGGGCCCTGGAGGATTCCCTGGAGATGTCCGGTCCGATAAAAGCGTTGAATATGGCCTTGGAAACACTTCCCCCGGGAAGCGATCTGATCCATCATTCGGATAGAGGAGTACAATATTGTAGCAAAGATTATATCTCAATTTTACAAGGCATTAAATGTCGTATAAGTATGACAGAAAACGGAGATCCCAGAGAGAATGCAATAGCTGAACGTGTCAATGGAATATTAAAAGAAGAATGGTTGAATAAAGAAATGATAACAACGCTCGGCCAGGCTCGGGATATAGTGAGGAAAGTGATCGATATTTATAACACCCGGCGCCCTCACAGTAGTGTGGAAATGTTGACACCTGAAGAGGCGCATGCGAAGAAGGGGCCTTTAAAAAGAAAATGGAAAACTATTTATAAACGTAAACAAGCTATTCTTTTATGAACAGGATTAAACTGATATATTTGCAACAAAATAGAACAGAGACCGGAAACGCTCGTCGGGACAGGTGGCCCTGCCCCTTGCCGCTTGGGCGCTCCCCGGCCGATGAGTTTGGCTGTGAAAAGCCCCCTGTCCTGTAGTGAAACAGGATAAGGTAACTTATTTTAGGATTAAGAAAGGATTGTCTGTTTTTTTACATTTATAGACAACCTATAACAGGATTTTTTTAATACACAGTCAACCAAAATCAGGACGAGACAAAGTGATGGATGGTGATAGGGGAGTGATACATAAAAAAGGGCATGTGTCACTTCTTTATCGGTTGATAATTAATATGATATCATGAAAAAGTGATAGAGTGATATTACAAAATATACACAAGAAAAAATAGGGAGGAAGTAAAAAACTTCCTCCCTAGTCTGATTGTTTAGGAGTAGATATTATTCGTAATACGGGTTCTGTATGATCGCCGGATTACGTAATGTTTCTTCTAACTTGATAGGGGCGAAATACATCTTGTTGTCCCATTTGCGTTTCTCAATATAGTTCAGATTGAGAACTGTCCAGGTGTAATTATAGACTTCTTCGTCATGAACATACGGTAAAGATGCTGTCTTGCCCGGTTTTAAACGGCCGACAATTGATACACCGGTTAATTTCTTGTTTCCGATTTCCGGTGCAATCATCCAGCGACGTATGTCATAATAACGTGAATGTTCATAAGTTAATTCGACACGACGTTCATGGCGCAGGAATTCACGCAGATCACTTTGGTTGAATGTTTGTCCGCGAACAGCCAATGTGGCTTTGGTATCCGGACGACCGATACGTCCACGGATAGCGTCTATATAAATGACTGCTTCATCCAATTTGTTTAATTCGATACAGGCTTCGGCTGCAATCAGATACATTTCGGCTAAGCGGATGTAAGGCATCGGACAAGTTTGGAAGTTGTGTTCGTTGGCTGCTACAGAACCGTCGATCAATTTCTTTTCCAAATAGCCGGTGTAAGTACCATTCCAGTTTTCGATCTGTCCCATACGGGTATCAACGCCGACCATACCATTGAATTTTTCCTGCTTGATGGGATTGTTATCGTCATCAACTGAATATATGGCATTGACGTTATTGCCGCCTTCACTTAATTCATAATAACCGAATTGCAGGTTACCCAGTGGAGTCGCATCGAACACGGCTCCATCGGAAGCTCTGGGGCGTCCCCACTCTGCACCATCATAACCGATAGTTGCATAGAAACGTGGTTCACGGTTCATATACGGATTTTCGGTGGTTGATTCACCCGGTTTCAATAGCGTATTCGGGATTTTACCTTCTTCTGTTTCGAAAGCCATCACCAAGTCATGTGTCGGAGCTGTTCCGGCCCAGTTGTGATAACCGTTCGGCCCATGCAATAGGGCTACACGGTTACGAACCCAGTTGTCGGCATTCAAATCTTTGTTTACATACTGTTTCGACCAGATAGTCTCTTCGTTGTTCGTGATAATGATGTTATGGAATTTTTCTGCAATTTCCTTGATGGTACCGGCATTACAGTCAATCAAAGAGTAATTGCTGTCATTGATAACATCTTTAGCGGCATCTAATGCTTGTTGATATAATGCTTGACGGTCACCTGTATATTGGTTACACTCTAATTTATTGACGGTACGATCAGCAAACAATGGGCTGGCTACATGCAGTAACAGACGTGCTTTTAATGCTTTAGCTGCTCCTTTGGTAGCACGACCTAAATTGACACCGGTTTGTTGTTCAGGTAATAGGTTGGTAGCTTGTTCGATGTCTTTCAGAATAAAATCCATTACATCCGCAACATTGGCACGTGGTAAATTTAAGGCCGAAGCTTCTTCAATGCTATACACTTTGTCTACGATGGGTACGCCACCGAAACCACGGAGCAACTCAGTGTAGATATATGCCCGAAGGAAATAAGTTTCTCCTTTCAATATATTCAAGTCTACACCGGTCTTTTCAGGAACGTTGTCGATATTTGCCAAAACCAGATTGGCACGATAGATTCCTTTGTATTGCTTGCTCCATTTGAACGGGCAGTCGTCACGGTCGTAAGCGCCCAAGTTGCTCGGTGAGACGGTCGCTTCGTTGATATCACGGCATCCGTATACGTGCGTAAAGAAAGCATCATCTGTCCAGGCGTCTGGATTTACTTCTTGTGCTATGTCGCATACGTACGAATAGACATCGTTAACAACCGTTTTTGCTAAATCTGCATCCGACCAGACTGTTGCTTCGTCATACTGGTCTTCAGGTGTGAGGTCCATGAAGTCGGAACAAGAACTAAGTGAAAGTGTCAGTCCCGCTGCTGCCGAAAGGCAGATATATTTCAATTTTGTTTTCATAATAATTATCTTTTAAAATGTTGCTTGAACTCCGAAGTTGATGATTTTTCTCAAAGGATAGCCTCCTAAACTGGCGTCACGCTGTTCTGGGTCTGCATCTTTAACACCGTCGATGGTAATCAAGTTGGTCCCGTTGGTGTAAAGACGCAAATTGGAAATGCCCGCTTTTTTCAATCCTTCGAAATTGAATGTATAACCCAATTCAATATTTTTCAGACGTAGGTAGTTGGCATTTCTCATGAAATAGGTATTGTCGTTGTTGATCCAATACTGGTTTTCACGGTCCCATGTACGCGGTCCTTCCGAATACGGATTTTCCGGTGTCCAACGTTTGTCGTAGTCGCTCTTCAAGAAGTTACCAACTAAGCCTGACCATGTTTCGATATACACTTCAGCCCCGGTTGCTCCCTGCCATAACATCATCAAATCGAAGCCTTTCCACTTGGCTGTCAGGGTCAGACCGGCAACAAAACGAGGTTCCTGGTTCTTTTCCGGACGGATACGATCCAAACCATCTATTTTACCGTCACCATTCATATCTTTAAAACGAATGTCACCCGGAACGGTGTTGTCTGAATATAATAACCCTTTTGCGCGTGCTTCATCAATTTCTGCTTGTGTGTGGAAAATACCGTCTGCGACATAGAGTAACATATTGCGGCTACCTACCGGTCTACCGGTAGAGAATTGGTATTCGGGCACATTTTGTACTTCATCCCAAAAAGTGATTTCGTTGCGTGCATACGTCATGTTCAGAGATGCTCCGTATTCGACTTCTCCGATCTTATCCTGCCAGCTGACCAATGATTCGAAGCCTCTATTCTTCATTTCTCCCAGGTTTTCACGAGGTAATGTGATACCGGTGATTTCAGGCAGAGAAGCATTACGGGAGATCAGCATGTTGGTTCGTTTGTGATAGAAAACGTCTGTTTCCCAACTCAGGCGATTCTGCAAGAATTTGAAGTCCAAGCCGACATTGTAAGTTGTACCTACTTCCCAAGTGATATTCGGGTTGGGAGTACGGCTTGGATAGAGACGTTTGTTTTCCTGGCCACCGAATACAGTACCGGCATTGTTGAATGCGTAAGTAGTCAGATATTGGATGGAGTGGTCATAGTTGCCATCTCCATCTACCAATGCATCGTTACCTGTCTGAGAAACCGAACCACGCAGTTTGAAGTAATCGATAAAGCGGATATTATCTTTCCACCAATTTTCTTCAGAAGCACGCCAAGCTAAAGAAACGCCGGGGAAGAATCCATAGCGGCTCTCTTTCGGGAAACGGTAAGAACCATCTACACGCCAAACAAATTCGAATAAGTAGCGTTCCAAGTAGTTATAAGAAGCACGTCCGACATAGTTCAATCGGGTTTCTTTCCAAGAATAACCTCTTGCAGACTGCCCTTCTTCACCCCCTAAACTCAATTCCGGTTTGGAATCGGAGATGAAACCTTGACGGAATGCCCATGTTTCTTCGTATTGCTTTTTCTGTCCTTCCATACCGAAAGTAACACCTATAGTGTGTTGTCCGAATGTACGATTGTAGTCGATTAATCCGTTTAGCATCCAACCGATTTGCTCACTGTGTTTACGTTCCAATTGTGGAGTGTCCAACCATTGTTTGGATGCACTCAATCCTTCGCTCCCTTCAGTTGTTCCATCCCATGTGTACAAGTACACCGGTTTTTTCATCAAACGGCGGTTTTGGAAGTGGATGTCGTAAGAACCGTTTCCGCGTAAAGTTAGACCTTCGATCCAAGGTACTTTTATATTGACTTACAAATTGTTTTGGATGTACTGGTTCTTATAGTGGTCAAAACCTGCCAAGTCAGTGCTGGTTACAGCCGGGTTGTCACCGCGTTCAACTGCAGGTCCCGGTTCGCCTGAAGGCCACCATGCTACCTGGTCGGGACGAGAACGACGGGCTGCACCAAAAATATCACCTGCTCCTTTAGCCGGATATTTAGTGTCCTCCAAGCGGGCTGTTACACCTAATTGGAAATCAAAATACTTACTGGTCTTGACATCCAAGTTCGTACGCAGACTGTACTGATCGTATCGATTGGCGGAATTTCTGTACAAACCGTCTTCACCATTAGCTCCGAAGTTTGCGTAATATTTTACTTTTTCTGTACCACCAGATACGCCGATGTCTGCACGATATAGCGGAGAGGCGCCTTTTACGATTTCATCAAACCAGTCGGTGTCTGGATATTTCCACGGATTGGCGTGTGTGCGGAAACCTTCGAGTTGTTCGTCAGAGAAAGAGCCCGGAAGAACTTCGTTCAACATGGTTGCATATTCGTATGAATTAGTCATTTTGGGTAAACGGGTTGGTTGTGAGAAACCTGCACTTGCGTTAAATGAAACAACTGGTTTACCTTCTTTTCCGCGTTTTGTTGTAATTAAAATTACACCGTTCGCTGCACGTGCACCATAGATGGCGGCAGATGCGTCTTTCAATACGGAGATTGATTCAATTTCAGTTGGGTTCAATCGGTTCATACCACCATCACGGTCGGGCACACCATCGATTACAACCAATGGGTCATTACTGCCTAAAGAATTTGTACCACGTATACGAATTGTGGTACCGCCACCACCCGGTTCATCAGCTGTCTGAAAACCGATAACACCTGGCATACGGCCTACCATGCCGTTGGTAAGGTTGGTTGTCGGTGAGGCTTTCAGTTCTTCGCCGGATACACTGGCAACAGAACCGGTTACAGTCACTTTCTTTTGTGTGCCGTAACCGACTACTACGACTTCTTCCAGTTTTTGAGTGTCTTCTTTTAAAGTTACATTGATCGTTGATTGGTTACTTACTGCAACCTCTTGAGTTTGATAGCCGATGTAAGAAAAGACGATAGTTGATTTGGAGGGAACTTCCAATGTGTAATTGCCGTCAATATCGGTGATTATACCGATTGTTGTCCCTTTTACTGATACGTTGACACCGATTAAGGGCTCACCGGTCGCATCCACAACAGTTCCTTTTATAGTCTTTTGTTGTGCGAATGCCGTTGCTGTAAACATGATGCAAAGCATAAAACAGCCGAGCATCCTGAATAAATGGTTTAAAGAATATCTTTCCATGTGTTTGGATATTAAATGAATATAAGGTTAAAAAACACAATGGATATGACTACATATCCGAATAGAAAACATTGGAATTAAAAATTCATAATCATAGGCAAGCAATATTAAAATGAATACTAGTGAATTATATAAACTTAAAT
>ENA-ORCN01000373-ORCN01000373.1-human-gut-metagenome-genome-assembly--contig:-NODE-373-length-38458-cov-19.884917_pt1 | contig 38458 bp, 57 predicted proteins | sample MGYA00242984_ERZ507984 | MGnify/ENA primary metagenome ERZ507984 (study PRJEB26167, sample SAMN06115395) | human gut metagenome | host: Homo sapiens | place: China:Hubei | collected 2016-05-19... | reverse complement strand
ACAGCGCGACCTCGTCGCCCTCGACGTAGGACGTGCCCGAGCTGGACCCAAGCTGGACTGCGGTATCGCCGGTGGCGGACTCCTTGGAGCCGTCGGTCTTGGAGTTGTTGAGCTCGCCGGTCACCTTGAGCATCTTGAGCGTGGTGCCGGCGGCGATGGTCTCGGCGCCGAAGATGCCGAGGACCTCGAGCAGGCGGTCGAGGTCGCCCTCGAAGTTGCGGATGAACTCCTGGTCCATCGAGGCGTTGATGGCCTTGGAGTCGGAGATGTTTGCGGGTACTGGCATGCTTGCCCCTTTCTTACTTGTAGAGGTCCATGTGCGCGGCGCGGGCCATGATGCGCTTGGCGGGGTCCTTGATGGACTCGATGGACTCCCTGTTCACTTTCTTGCCTCCGCCTGATCCGCCCTTGTCGAGCGGGTAGCCCGGCTGGCGCGACTCGGCGAAGTCGGCTACGGCCTTGGCCGATGCCGTCATCGACTCCTCGTCGTCGCCGTGGATGAGCGCGGCCGGCACGCCGGTGGCCTGCGACACGCGGGCGAGCGTGCGCTCGCGCTCGCGCTCGGCCTCGGACGCGGCGAGGCGTCCCTTCAGGTCGTTGAGCTCGTCGTTGAGGGACTCGACGGTGGGCGCCTGCGCGCCCTGGGCGTCCCACAGGTCGGCCTTGCCCTTGTTCTCCTTGGCCCGGGCCTCCCACTTGCGGGACTCCTTCTTGAATCGCTCGGCCTCGGCCTTCCAGTCGATCGCGGGCGGCTCCTGCGGCGCGCCGGGCTCTTGGCCGGCGCCGGGTTCCGCCGGCGCGGCGGGCTGCGGGGGCTCGACGGGATCGGTCACGTTGTTGGCTTGCTGCTGGGTCGGCATCTTGCACTCCTTCCGCCCCGTGCGGGGCCCGCCTCGCGCCCCGTGCGGTGGCGCTGGCGGTGTTTGGGCATGGAAAAGGCCGCCTCCCGTGCGGGCTGCGGCCTCATGTTTCTGCCGGCGCGTTGCGTGTCTTCGCCGGCGACGCTTGATGGCGCGTCGCGCCCGCCCTCCCACGGGGCGTCCTCACTTGGCCGAGAGCCTCTTGCTCACGCTCGCCGCGGTCTGCGCGAGCGACTTGGCGTAGGGGCTCCCGGGCTTGAAGCCCATGGCCAGCCCCGCCCTGTTCGCGGTGGCCATGCGGGCCTTGAGGTCGTCCGGGGACGATGCCCCCTCCATGTACCTCTGGATGTCGCCGATGCTCCCGAACCTCTTCCCGTCCACGAACGCGGCGACTACCTTGCCGCCCCTGCGGTGGCCGCGGGACCCCGAGCGCCTGGACCCCCATTCGGGGTGCTTCCCGCGGTACTCGTCGTAGAGCGCCGACGGGTCGTATCCGTCGAGCGCGGGGCTGCCGGAGAAGTCGGCGACCGGTATGCACCTGCAGCTCGGGTGGCGCTCGGCTCCGGCTGTCGCCGAGCTCTTGAAGACGAAGCCGCGAGAGCCGATCATCCGGCACCAGTCGCACGCGCCCGCGTGCGGCACCAGCGCCCAGCGCGGGTGCGCGGGGTCGGCCATGGCGTTGCCCTGGATCGTGGCGTCCGCATAGCCCATGGCGCGCTGCACGGCGGTCGCCGCGAGCGCCGTGGCGGCCGCGGAAGTCCGCAGCGCCTCGTCGACGTCGCTCGCGAGAAGCCCGCCGTGGCCGGGGTCGAACTGCCGCGGCTCGTATCCCTGCGCCGGGCCGGCGCCCGAGCGCATGGCGGCGTAGAACTCGACGGCCGCCGCGGCGGCAAAAGAGCCGAACTTGGCCACGAGCGCCGCGTAGGTGCGCGCCAGCGCCCGGTAGAGCTCATCGCCGTAGAGTCCGGCGAACTCGTCTATCGCCTGCGCGACCGCCGCCTGCAGCAGGTCGGCGTTGATGCCGAGCGCGCGGGCGTAGCGGTCGAAGTCCTCGCGCGGTATCACTCCGCCTCACCGCCGGCGGGCGGCAGGGCCGCGGCCTTCGCGGCCTGCGCGGCCATCGTCTCCGCCATGGCGTTTAGCGCCGCGATGGCCCCGCCCTGCTGCTTCTCGCGTTCCAGGCGGTCGATGGTCGGCTGGGACAGGCCCACGCCCTCGTAGTAGACGCGGGTGCCCAGCATGCTCTCGTCCGCGGCGGCGAGTTTCGTCCACGCGTCGGCGCGCGCCGCGATGGTCGGCATCGAGGGGTCCTTGAAGTACGCCTGGACGGCGCGCTGCTCGTCGGTGAGCCCGGATATCGGGACGCCGTCCTTGACCGCCATCATCATCTGCGCGACCGTCTCGAGCGCCTCGGCGTTGTGCTCGTTGATCTGCTCCACCTCGAGGATGAGCGGGTCGTTCGCCGCGCCCAGGGCGTCCGAGGACGTGTAGGTGTTCGACAGCACTCCCAGCTGCGCCAGCGGGACGTTGGTCGCGCCGGAGAACCGCTGCGCGTCGTTCTCGAAGACGCGCGTGAAGTTGTCGGCGGTCGGCGCGGCGAACTGCCCCACGGTCGGGACGTCGCCGTCCTCGTCCTTGGTGATGGCGAGGAACGACCCGACGTACGCGTTGAACTTGGCGATGGGCGACGGCGGGGTGGCGGGGCCGCCCTCGTCCCCATCATCGCCATCGCCCTCCCCGCCGTCCCCGTCCTTCACGGAGAAGAGGTCGTCCTTGGCGCCGAGGATGTATCGCTGGGGGAACGTGAAGAACTCCGCGCCGACCTCCATGCGCAGCACGTCGCGCATGGCCTTGTCGACGATGCCCAGGATCTCGGGCGTGAGCATGGAGTGGCCGAGCGGGCGGTCCGGGTCGGGGTCGTAGGTGAACACCTCCATGAGCGGGCGACCCATGGGGTTCGGCTCCGTCTCGCAGCCCCACTCATATGGGCCGCTGCCCGAGCCGATACGCACCAGCGTGAGCACCGCGTCCGGGAAGTGGCACACGTAGCGGGAGGCGTTGCCCGACCTGTCGACGTCGGCGAGGACGACGCCGCAGCGGATGCGGCGGGCGTCCTTGTCCCACAGGCAGCAGAACTGGTTCGCGCTGAACACGCGGACCATCGCCTCGGGCTGTCCGGGGCCGCCCCTCATGACGGTCATGGCCGACACGCCGTAGGTGAGGGCGCTAGCGCACGCCTGCCGGTAGAGCGACCTCAGGCGGTTCTCGCGCACGAGGCGCTTGAGGTCCTGGTCCTCAGCGCCGTCGAAGACGAAGCCGTCGAAGACGGAGCGCACGGAGTGCGCCTTGATGGCCTTGGCGCACCACCCGGTGACGCAGTTGACCATCTCGAGCATGGGCGGGATGGAGATGCCGAGGCTCTTCATCTCGTTCTTCATGTCGTAGTAGCGCTTGAGGACGGTGTTGCGCGCCGACATGTCGCCCCAGGTGTCGAACATGTCCTCCACGGCGGCTCGGTACGGCTCGGGGACGGCGTCGAGGTTCGGCGTCTCGACGGAGGCCCCCTGCCCAATTCTCTGGATCACAGTGTCCTCTGCTTCCTGCGCGGGTTGCGCTTGGTGTTCCTCGCGCCCCACAGCGCGAGCGAGCAAGATTCGAGTGGCTCGGGCGACACGGTCGCGTCCTCGGGGGAGCCGAAGCCCCACCCGCCGCGGGACCCGATCTTCCTGCGCACGCACTTCCTCGCCGAATCCTCGAGCGTCGGGTCGTAGGTGTGCGCGAGCGTGCCGTCGTTGAGCGCGTCCACGAAGCCGACGGCGGCGGCGACCACGTCGCGCGTCTGCGGCCTCACGACGTAGCCGCGCGGCGGCTTCATCTCGGCGAGGCGGTCGATGAGCGCGTCGGCGCCCGACATGCCGTCGATGACGACGACCGACGCGGTCGTGCGGCGGTCGTAGAGCCACTCGGCGAGCTCGCGGGCGCCGCCCGCCGTCGTTCCGACCCTGATGAGCTCGACGGCGGCCTTGCCCTTGAGCGCACGCTGGCCGAGCTTGCAGCCCGACAGCGCGTAGGTCGACCCGTCCCTCGAGAACTTCACCCCGAAGGCCTTCTTGCCGCGGTACCGGTCGCCGATGGCGTCGATGAGGGCGGCGCCCCACGATTCCCGCGGGATGGCCCTCGTGAGCATGGCGGCCGGGCTGAACCAGCCCAGGCGCTCGTGGGCGAAGCCGGTGATCGAGCCGCCGGCGAACTCCGTGCGGGTGAAGTCGAGCGACAGGATGATGCCCATGCTCGGGTTCGATTCGTAGATGAGGTCCACCACGTCGTCGAACGTGGCGTCCTGGCGCGGGCACTCGTCCGTGGCCCACGAGCACCACTCGGTGCTCGGGATGTCGCCGGCGAGGATGGCCGCGCGCGTGCGCGCGAACACGGTGCCGGGGCAGTCCTCGTTGGGCGGCGTGCCCGTGTAGATGATCTGGCGCTCCCCGGTCGCGGAGGCGGCGAGCGTGTACATGATGGCGTCGTACTGGGAGTCGGTGAGCTCCTGCGCCTCGTCGAACACGACGAGCTGGATGTCATCGAAGCCTCGGGCGCTTCCGTTGGTGCGCGCCGAGAACTCGATGGAGCCGCCGTTGGTGAGGTAGATGGCCTCCTCGCCGTTCGTGCGGCGGATCCTCTCGACGAGGCACGAGAGCTCTGGGTGCTCCTTGTCCGTGAAGTAGCGGACGAGTCGGTTGAACGCCTTCTTGGCGGTCTTCACGCGGTGCGCGGTGTGGAGGATGTGCCAGCCGCAGACCGCCAGGCGGAACACCTCGTATATCTCGATGACGGCGTTCTTGCCGTTCTGCCGGGGCACGTCCAGGCCGCACGTGATGTAGGCGGGGCGGCCCTCGGCGTCGCACGCGCACCAATCGGACAGAACCAGGGACTGCCACTCGATGGGCTCCATGCCCAGGTCCCCGCCCAGCTCGGCGGCGTCCTCGCCCTCGGAGTAGGCGACCTCGCCCACGGCGACCCTATACCGCGGCTCTTGCCTTCCGCGCCTCGTGGCGCTCGGCGATCGAGAAGAGCTTGGTCTGGACGTTCCGGACATCTGGCGCCCCCTCGTGGCCGTCGGTTATGCCGAGCTGCTTGTTGAGCTGCCTGATCTCCGCCGACGCGGTCTTCAGGGTCGCTATCTGCGGGAAGGACTTCAGGTCCCCCATGTCGTTCTGGTAGGCGGTCTGCTCGCCGAAGCTGTCGAGCTCGTCCTGGGCGAGCTGGACGATCTTGTACCACTGGCACAGCAGCGCGAGCGTAGGCGCGTCGGATTGGGTGAACGAGCGGCCGGCTGTGAGCTCGTCCCATTTGGCGCTCTTCACGGGGTCGCCGGCGACCGCGGCGGGCTTCTCGAGGGGCATCCGCCACCTCCAATCGGCATAAAAAAGCCGCCCCTTGGGACGGCTGGCGAAATCTGGTATAAAGCCCATTAGAGCGCCTTGGTGGCCTCCACTGCGATATGGATGGCCACATCGAGCGCTGTGCCCAGGAACTCTTTCACCTTGCGCATCTTCGGGCTCTCGTTGAGGTAATCGACGCCCGCTGACGTGATGCGCAGGTCGTAGTAGAGCGTCTCGCCCGTCGTTTTCAGGACTGTGGCTACGACCAGCTTGCGGTCAATAAGATCAGAGACGACGGCCCGCCAATAGACGGGATTTATCTTCGCGAGCTCCTGTGCCTTCGCCGGATTCGGCTCAACGCCGTCCTTGATGCACTGATACAGGTAGCTCAGTACCTTGAAGACAACGACGTCGAAATCGTCTGCGGCCATAGGCTGCTACTCTCCTTCGAGAAGCTCGTCTGTCCTCGGGACAACGCCGACCATCTCGTCCAGAGCATCGAAGAAAGCGCCGTCGTCCGTCACGACGACACCTTGGTTCCGGAACTCCTCAAAACTCAAGTCGGAAAGATTGAAGGGATTCTGGCCGGACTTTGTCTCATTCATGGCTGTAGCCTCCTACCTGCCGCTATCTGTTGTAATTGTACCCTTTATTGCGGGTGATGTAATCGAATCCGTACTTAGGAAGGGTCTCTGAGTAATAGCGGTCGAGGACGCCGGTGTAAATCTGCCGCCTGCTCGCGGCAGACAGATTCCCCCCGGCCTTTCTTGCCTCGCTTTTAATCTCGGCCTGGATGCTCGCCGAATCCTTTCCGATCTTCTCGTATAGGGCCTTGCTCTTCGCTTCGGTATTCGAGGGGTTGCGGCGAATGATGTAATTCAGCTCATTCTTGCCGCTCGCCGCAGCCCTGTGCTCGGCCCAGTTTGACGCGGCCATATTCTGCACGTCCTGGAGCGAGAACGTTGCGCCGTAACCTTCCGCCCCCTTCGGGTGGCCGTGGGTCACGGTCGCGCCGCGGCGCATCAGGTCGGAACTGTAAAACGCGACGCTGTTGCTGTTGCCCCTATATGCGGAAAGGACGGAGCCGTCCTTGCCGATGACGAAAAGCTCCTCATGGCCAAGCACTCGAATCCTGTCTTCGATTTCCTGAAGCGTCATCCCTTGGAACTGCTTCACATCCATCGGGCGCGGCGTTCTCTGTCCTGAGCGGCCTGGGGAAGTCTTAGTTGTCCCCGTCCCTTTCCGCGTAGCCGACCAGCTTCCTCTACCGCCCATGAAATCCACCAGCCTTGTACTCGACGACCTCGCAGCCGCCGAAATCGAATCCGATATTCTTGCCGTAGAGGAGCACGCGGGACGGCTCCAGGCGCCTCATCGCCTCGCGCATCCCCTCATGCCAGAACTCTTGCGCGCCCTCGTCCCCCTTCACGCCGACGGTCGACACGGCGACGGTCGAGCGGCGCGGGACGCCGTCGAACGCGAAGCGGAAGCTCCGGCGCTGCGCCCACGAGAGGGTGGGGACTACACGGAGGCCCTGCTCCTGCCACCAGTGGCCGAGCGCCTGGGAGCGGTAGCGGTTCCACCGCTGCATGGCGTCTGGCATGTCGAGGTAGAGCGAGAAGTCGGGCGTGAGCACGCAGTCGAAGCCGCGCAGGCACTCGAGGTAGGCCGCGGGGCGGGCCCACACGCGCTCGAACTGGTAGTCGTCGATGAAGAAGTGGCAGCAGCGGCCGGCCTTGTCGGCCTCGGGCGTGCTCTTGGCGTAGTTGAACCCGATCATGTCCGCCGGCCTGGCCATGCACCGCTTCATGCGGGGCATGCCGTCGCGGCCGCAGTCGGACCGGCTGACGAGGCGCAGGTTGTACGCGTCGTCCGTCCTCAGGCGCTCGTGGCCGTAGTCGAGCCGCTTGCTCTTGAAGTCGAGCCCGAACCTCGACATGTCGAAGTCCTTGAGGCTGCGGACCTCCTCGCGCAGCATCGACTTGTTCCAGGTCGCCACCTCGCCGGTCTTGTTGTCGGCGATGCGGAAGGCCTTGATCTGCTCGTCGGTCAGGTCGTCGCAGTACTCGATCTTGGAGTCGGGAATCTCGTCCCACCCCAGGCTCCTGCACGCCTCGACGCGCGTGTGCCCCCATACAATAACCGGGCGCTCGCGGCTCTCCAGGCCGATGGTCCCGCGCAGCCCGAACTCCCTGATGGAGTCGGCGACCACGGGGACGGCGGAGGCGTTGTGCCGGGCATTTCGCTCATATGGGACGATGTCGTGTATCTTCACGTACACACCCGCCTAGTTTTTCTCGGTTTAGCTGCGGCTTTGGCTTGACTTCCGTAAAAAAGCGTATTCGGGGGTATTGCGGCCCTGGCGCGGGATGGTGGCCCGTCGCCATCCGGCAAAAGACCCCCGTGGGGTCGAGTGCCGAGGCGCGTCCCCTACCACGAGGTCGTTGCCCGAGGCTGTCTGTCGGGCACGGACGGGGGACCAATAACCGATGCGCGATCGTCCTTGAGCGCCTTGCACAGCGCGACGAACGTCTCGGGCGAGTTCCAGGCGGCGCGGCGCGAGGCGAGCGCGGACCGGACGGCCGAGACCTCGGCGACGCTGCGGGCGCGGCGCCAATTGTTGCAGCAACGATGTGCGGCGGCGACGTTGTCACGGTCGAAGGGCGATCCGCCGCGGCTGACCGGGACGAGCTCGTCGCACTCGAAAGCCCGGGGGTCGCCCGCAGGCATCCCGTAGTCTATGGGTAGCCCACATATCCAGCAGGGCCTACCCTGCGAGCGCAGCCACCGCACGACATGGCGGCGTCGGGCGCCGTTGGCCTTGCGCGGGTTGCCCATCCCCTACCACTCCACCGGGGAGCGCCCTCGGTTGAACATACACGCCTCGATGCCCCCGTAGCGCAGCGCCTCCAGGCGCACGCCCCCGGCACTCCCTGGTCGGCGGCGGGGCGCCGCCGTGACCCCCAGGGCGCGACGGAACGCCCACGCCATGACCGTGTCGTGGCGGCGGGCGGATCGCGTGATGTACTCTCGGCTGACCACGGGCATCATCCCCTATTGAATTAAACGGAATAGAAAGGCCGGAGTCCCTGAACTGCTGAAGGGAACCCCGGCCACTCATCTGTGCTTCCAAGCACATCCGACCCGCATGCCGCGCGGGCGGCGCTGCGAATCGACACCCTAGTTATATCCCAGAAGAAACCTGCAACGGTCTGCAATTGTGTGCAATCGTCTGCAACTATCTGCAATTGTCTGCAGAAGTGTGCAATTGTCTGCAATTGTCTGCAGTCCCGTAAAGACAAAAGGCCCCGACCGCACAGGGTGATCGGGGCCGACATGCTGACGCAAACCAGCCATCCAACTATATTGCCGCACGGCCCACGCCAGTCCTTGCGGTGGCGATGCCCACCATATCGACCCAGTCCAGGGCCGATGACATATCTGAATGGACCGATCTCACCGACACCCCCAGCGTCCCCGCGATCTCCTGCAGCGTGCGGTCCTCGCAGTATCGCAGCTCCAGCACGTCGCCCCAGCGCTTGCCCGGGTTGGCGGAGCGCACGCCCGCGCAGAGCTCGCGGCCGCTCTCCACTTCGTGCCGAAGCTCAGACAGCTCCGCGCCGCTGCGGCGCTCGTAGTCGATCCGGTCGTCGGTGGACCTCATGAAGTCCGTGCCGTGCGCGCCCTTGCCCACGGCGTCGTAGCGCTGGGCGCGCACCTGCTCACGCGCCTGCATCGACTCGATGACCGCCAGGCGGCGGTCGATGCCGCGCTGGGCGGCCCGTACAGTCTCCAAATATTCACGTGCATCCATGTGACCTCCCGCGTGGTACCATGCTCTACGCCACATAGAGGATGCCGGGAGGCGTCTTTGCCAAAGGCCGCCGGCACTCAAACGCCAGCGGCCTTAATTATATATCTACCTATGTCTACCTGCGGAAACTCAATATCTCATCGCGACCTCGCGCCGCATGGCCATGATCTCGTCGTGCGCCGGCCCCGACCCGGCCAGATAGCGGTCCACCCTGTCGCGCTTCGGCTTGGCGCCCTTGCGCCGGGCCTCCTTCACGCGGCGCAGGTCGTGCTCGCGCCGGCACGCTTCCGAGCAGTACTTGGCGTGGGGCGCCTTCGGGATGAAGACCCTCCCGCAGACCGCGCACGCCCTCTCCTGCACGTCCCACATCACTGCCATCTCATCGACCTCCTGCACCTGCGCGCACGGCGCGCCTCGATGCTCTTGCGCACACGGCGGTTCTCGGCGAGCATCCGCCATAGCTTCTCGAACAACCTCATCGCTTCGCCTTTCTCGACCTCTTGAGCGCCCGGGCGCGGTCGCGCTGCAGCGTCCTCGCCCTCCGCTCCGTCTCCCCGATCTGCTTCGACGTCACGCGCGGCGCGTCTGCCCGTCCGTGCGCGAGCGCCCGGCGCGCGGGACCCGACACCAGATCGGGCACCATGCGCCAAGCGGTCGCGCGGAACAGCTCGGCCGCCGAGCGGATCACCGGCTGTTCCAACTGTCCGCGAGCTTGGCCACGGCGTGCCCAAGCGATGCCGGTCCCACGTTCAACCAAAAGGCGTAGTACTTCACTTGGCAGACGGGGCACTCCACGCCCACCAAGTGGGGCTGTCGCGGATGGCCGCGCATGACATCCACCACAGGCTCGACCCCGCACCGGGGACACGCCTTGAACTCGACGTCCTCAAAGGTCACAGCTCCCTCCCATCTCCCTGAACTCTGCCTCGTAGCACCTCGGGCACACGGCGTAGCCGAATCCCAGGTCGTTGTGGATCAGCCGCGATGTATAGCTCTCGCCGAACGCGAGCTCGCACCCGCACTCCGCGCAGTCGACCACAGTCGAGATGTCATCCGCGCACACGCTCGCGCCGTCCGGCACGCGCCAGTCTCTATACTCGGACCGCTCTGGCACCCACCTAATCGCTCGCTTCATGAGCCTGTCCCTCGCTCTCCAGAAAACTGGGCACTAGCTCCGCGACCATGACGGCGGTCTCGAGGGCGGTCATAGCTTCCGCGATTTCATGGCAGCAGCCAAGCACCTCAATATCATCGACCGCAACGGGGTCCTTGCCCTCAATCGCGCTCAGCACGTCGCGTGCCTGGGTTGCGATCTCGTTAATCAGATACGACTTCACTTTCATGAATCCTCGGCCCATCAGAACTCCTCCCCGTTCCAGCCGTCGGGCATGTCCTCGATGCGTCGGCGCGTCCTATACGTGCACACGGTGGTAATCTCGAGCTCGAACGTGCGCCCGCAGCTGGGGCATTCGATCTCGCTCTCGCTCGCTTCGTACTCCCACGGGTCGCTAATGTCGCTCTCGCAGTAGGGGCAGATCATGCGCTCTTCGGCCTCCTGCTCGTTCGCCCATTCACGCGTGATGCGGAGCTTCGTTTGACACTCATCGCACCTCGAGTACCCCCGCTCACCAATAAAGGCCGCAAACGAGGGCGAGTACTCGCGATAGTTCGGCGTCGGTTTCCCGCACATGTCGCAGGTGTACATCTTCGACTCTTCCCTCACCTCGTGCTCCAATCCTTCTCGATTTCCTTCTCCTCCGCGACCATGATCAGCGCCCTGTTGAGGCATCGCCTCGCCTGGCGCATCTCGTCGCAAGCGGTCGGGCCCATGCCCGCCCCGATCGACCTCTTGGCGTCCTCGAGCCTGCCGATGGCGAGGTCTATCCAGTCGGCGGGGCCGCACGCGTAGCTCACCTCGACTCACCCCTCACGCCGAAGATGCCGGCCAGGATGTCGCCCGGCGTGGCCATGAACGGCTCGGTGCTCACGGGGTCGTACTGCACCTCGAGGTAGTTCGGGTACCCGATGCTCACACCCGTGGGCTCGCGGCCCGGCAGGCACTGATAGCCCCAGAGCACGCTCACCATCTCGTCGTCCAGGATGGTCACGGTACGCTCCACGCGCAGCCTGTAGCCGCCCACGCGCTCGGTGTCCTGCGTGTCGTCGGCCCAGGGAATCCGGTGCCTGTCGAGGGCGTCGCGGTAGGCCCTCATCACCGCTGAGATCTCGGTCAAAACCTCTCTCCTCTCAATCTCAAAAGAATTAGGTGTTCTTTGCGCCGGGGGCTTCCCCGCCGGCGTCGTTTCCACTGTCTAGCGGCGGGAACCCCAACGCCTGCATGCCCAGCTGCCCCGCCGCCGTTGGCACACCTTTGGCACACCCGCGATTCGGCTTCCCGTCCTTCGGGTCCTCACCCTTCGCGAGCTTGGCGATCTCCTCGTACAGGTCCTTCTCGCGCTGCCGGCGCGCAATCGCCGCGTCGCGCTTCTGGATCTTGGCCAGCAGCACGGCCTCCCTCCGCGACATGACGTTGGTCATGTAGACCTTCGTCAGGCTGAGCGGGCGGCCGTGTGAGGGGTCGGCCTTCTCGTTCCTGAGCATCTCCATGAGGGTGATCATGACGCCTCCGCTATCTGGCGATCGAGCTCGGCTATGAGCTCGTCATCGGTCTTCACGGGCCGCCACACGGCGGCGCGCTCGACCTCCTGGGAGGTCTGCCCGCCGCGGGCCTTGCGGTCCGCGTCGAAGCCGACCTGCTTGCGGCTCCAGTTGCGGGCGAGCGCCCACACGTCGGTCACGGGCAGGCCGCTCGGCAGCGTCCACCCCTGCGCGGCGTAGTGGTCGAAGAACTGGCGGGCGTCGCCCCGGAGGCAGTTGGCGGCGAAGTACGCCTCCACGTCCTCGGCCGACGGGGGCTCGAAGTCATCGGGTGCTTGGCGGGCCGCGCTATAGCCCGCTAGGGCTATCTCCTTCTCCTTCTCTTTCTGTTGGCTACCCCCTCGCCCGCTGGGTCGGCTACCCCCTTGGACACCCCCTTGGCTACCCCCTTGGGCGGTTGCGATGCCGCCTGCCTTGGCGGCCCTCGCCTGCCCCCCGAGGCTGCCGTTGACCATGGCGTCGATGCGGCCCCTCGCGAAGGTGAACGCCGCCATGGTGGTGGGCTTAAGCTTTGGCTCGATGCCCTCGTAGCCGTAGCGCAGCATCGCCCACGCGAGCGCCATGCCCTCCCTGTCGCCCAGGGCGCGGCAGCCCTCGTAGAAGTCCCTGTTGAAGTTGAAGTTATTCATCCGTATCACCTCCGCAGATCGAATCGGTAAAGGCCGCGGCGGCGGCCTGGTCGCGGCCCGGCATGACCGAGCCGTAGATGTCGAGCGTCGTCTTGACGCTCGCGTGCCCCAGGCGCTCCTGGATGGTCCTCATGTCGAACCCGTTCATGAGCAGCCATGAGGCGTGCGTGTGCCTCAGGGAGTGGAACACCGTCTCCTCCGGCAGCCCCAGGTCCCTCACGAGCGACTTGAAGCGGCTCGTCACGGTGGACGGGCGCGCGATGCCGCCTGCCGGCCCGAAGGTCACCACCAGCGCCGCCGGGCCCTTGCGCGAGAGCCACGTGTCCTGCCACTCCAGGTGGCGCTGCAGCTGCGCCTCCACCGTCGGGGCGAGCGCCACGTTGCGCACGCGCCGGCCCTTGGTGTAGGCCTGCCGGTGCAGCTCGGGGTGCTCGACCGCCTGTCCCACGACGTGCAGGTCGTGCAGGGCGCGGCGCCAGTCTCGGCGCTGCAGCCCGCAGACCTCCCCGCAGCGCAGTCCCGTGTTGAGGGCGAGGTAGGCCGCCATGGCCTCGGTGCGCCGAGAGATGTTGGCGCCCGAGGCCGAGCGCGAGGACATGGCGGAGACCAGCGCGCGGGACAGCTCGTCGGTATCGCACTCGGACAGCGCGAAGGGTTCGACGGGGTCGGGCGAGGGCGCGGGGACGTCGAGCATGATGTCCCGCCCCAGCGCCGGCTGCCACGAGCGGTAGGCGCCCTTCAGCAGCGCGTGCATCTTGAGCAACGTCTTGGGCGACAGCCCCTTGCCCGTCCTTGGGACGAGCAGCATACGGTAGGCGGCCGACACGTCCCAGGGCTCAAGCTGGTCGTAGGGAAGCCGCCCGATGGTCGGCTCCACCATCGTCCTGACGACGCTGCGGTACGTGGCCACGGAGTTGTCGGACAGCCCGTTCACCGGGTCCGAGATGTACGTCTCGAGCATCGAGGACAGGCGCTTGGAGCTGTCCCGGGCCGACGACGGGTCGAACGTGGCCGCCCACCTGTCGCACTCGGCCTGGGCCTGCTCGCGCGTCAGCTCCGCGTCCCACGACCTGTACGGCCTGATCCGCCTTCCGGTCACGCGGTCGGTGCCCATGTAGGGGCGGGCGAACCATCTGCCGTCCGCCCCGCGCTGCACGACCGCCCGGCGGTCGCTAGATGTCGGCATCGACGCCCAGCTCCGCCGCCATGTCGCGGATCTCCCTGCGCGCGTCCAGGTCGGTGGTCTGGATGCTGTCGGCGTGCCCATGGGGATTGGCGCCGAGCGCGGCGATGAGCACGAGCTTGCGCGCGTTCCTGTCCGGGATACCCGCCTGGCTGAAGGCCGCGCAGAGCGTGTCGGTGCACTCGCAGGCGAGCGCGAACAGGTCGCTGATGTCGGTCGGGCCCACGAAGCATGAGTCGCCGGAGCCGTCCCCTTTGGCGGTCGCGACCGTCGCGCAGCGGCACTCGAAAGCGCGGACCTCGCCGCACGCCTCGACCGTCACCCTGACCTTCTTCTCGCTACTCATCCTTCTCATCCTCCTTGGCGCTCGCCTGAACCCTCTCCATGAGCCACACGTCCTCCTCGCCGGGCTCGAAGCCCGCGGAGAGGAAGATGTCATAATGGTCGAGCCACGCCTCCGCGTCGTCGCCGCCCCAGCGGTTGTTGAGCTGGGCCATGTCCTTGGCCGCCGCCATGAGCCAGCAGCCGGCCTCGTACTCGCTGGGCCTGCAGGCCTTGAGGTTGCGGGCGAACTCGTCTCGCACGAGTCCGAAACGCCCCTCGTTCTCGGGGTGGCTGTCGCCGCCCATCGCCATGAGCAGCGCGGGCGGGTCCTCGCGGCCCACGCGCACCTCCATCATGAGGTCCTTGGACATGGCAAAGGCGCCGGACGACACGAAGCCGATCAGGCTCCTGTACAGTTCCTCGAGCGCCGCCTTCTCGCGCTCGGCCTCCTGCTCGGCCCGCATCTCCTCCTCGGTCTTCTCGGGCGCGGCGCCCGAGCCGTCATCCGGCTCGTAGAGATCCCAGTAGTTGCCCTTCCACACGGCAACGGTGCCGGCGGCGAACTCCTTCCCTTCGAGTTTCTGGGCGGCGAGGCCGACGTTGGCCCAGTCCGTGTAGTTGAAACCCTCGGGCTGCTCCTTCACGACCGGGATGCCCGCATCGCCGAAGGCGTCGTAGTCCTCGGCCTTGGCCTCCTCGCGCTCGACGCGGCGTCGGATGCTGTCGGCCTTGCCCGCCCAGCCGTCACCTGCGGCGAGGACAGCCTCGATGTCCTTCTCGTCGTCGAAGGCGGACGCCGCCTCGAGCTGCTCCAGCGTCACCTGCCGGCCCTCGATACTCCCGCGCAGCCTGCGCGCCGCGCGGATCTGCCTGGCGGTGGCGCGGCTCGCGCGCTCGATGCGCTGCTCGTCGACGCCAAGCACGAGCATCTGCTGCACGCCGCGGGCGCGCTCCGCCTCGGTCAGCTGGCGCTTGTCGTCGGTGGCGAGCATGGCCACGAGCTCGTTGGCCTCGTCCATGCTTTCCGCCACCAGCGCGGAGACCTCGCGGTCCTCCCTGTAAATCGAGGACAGCGCGCGGTAGCGGCGCTCCCCGTCCACGATGCGGTAGACGTTGCCGTCCGCCACGACCACGGGCGGGTTCAGCGGCTCGCCGCCGGTCGCCTCGATGCTGCGGGCCAGGGCGCCGATATCGCCGAAGTCCTCGCGCGGGTTCTGCCCGCTCGGGCGGATATCGCCCAGGCGCACAGACTTCTTCTCGAATTGCATGTCATTCCTCCTAGTAGTACATCCCGCTCGGGGCGGTCCCCTCGATGGCGCCGGCGACGGCGATCAGGCCGATGAGCGCCACGGCGCACGCGACGCTGCGCACGCGCTCGGGCAGCGAGTTCCACCACTCGCCGAGCCTGCAGCCGGCATCCCAGATAAGGTCGCCCATCACGCCACCCGCCTCGGACGGCGCGCCGGCACGCAGTCGGGCGACGGCAGCGCCGGCACCGCCCCGCGCGCCCTGATGGCGGCGTCGATGTCCTCGCTGCTCACCACCTCGCGCGAGCTGTTGGGGTTGAGCGACGGGTAGCGCGGTATCACGCCCTGCATGACCATCGCGCGGAACGTGACGTTGTCGCAGCAGGCGTAACGCGCGCCCTTGGCTATCGACATCCACATGGCCTTCTCCTTTCACACGTAACAGAGCCAATCCCTTGCCGGAGGGCCGCACCGATAGATGCAGCCGGAGGGCGCTCCCCCGCCAAAGGGAGCGGTGCCGCCGCCCCGCCAAGTCGGCGGCGGACACCTTGCGGGCCGGAAGTAGGAAGTCCGGCCCCGTCGCGCCACGGGCCCCGCGGAATGGGGGCGGTGCGGAACCCGTGGCGCGGCGGGGGCTGACTCCGCCGTCAGCGGCGCATGAGGCCGAGCCCGACCCCGAACAGGAACGCGAAGGAAAGTGCGAGAATGAAGCCCATGGGAACCTCCTTGGAAGGGAATCGAAGATGAACAAGACGCTCAAAGCCGCGAAGGAGAACATCGACCTGCTGGTCACCATCGCCGGCGCGGTCGGGTTCGGCTCGGTCGCCGCGATGGCCGAGGACGCCCGCCGGATGATCGCCGAGCACCCGGCCTCGTGCCTCCTCCTGACCGGCGCCGCCGCGATGCTCGGGTACGCGACCGCGCGCATCGTCTCCGCGAGGAGCGCCTGGGCAAAGCGCCGGAGGATGGACGAACGGCTCTCCGCCGTATTCCTCGGCATGTCGAGGAGGCGGATGGAACTGGTGTCCCGCGCGCTCGACGAGGGCTCCGTCAGCCTCTCCCCGCTCGATACCGACGCCCTTGCGCTGTGCGAGCTCGGCATCTTCGGCACGCCGCCGGTCGGCTCGATGCTCACCGCGACCGACTTCTCCATCAGGCCCGCGGTGATCAGGGCGATCGCCGGGCACCGCTCCGAATGGCTCGCCTAGCGCGCCCATAGCGACCCGACCACCCACGCCGCGACGAACGGCAGCGCGGCCGAGAAGCACACCCGCGCGAGGCCGTAGGCCCCCTGCGCGGCGCACATCCACCCGGCGGCGTCCATCACGACGGCCGAGGCCAGCAGCGCCCGGGTCATTCGCGACTGCAGCCTGGGCTTCACTCTCCGCCCCGAATCGATGCTCTGCCCCCACTGCGGGACGGGCTACCGCACGCGATGACCTCGTAGGCGAGCTCGACCTCGCCGAGCTCATTGAGGATCTCGGCGGCCGCCTGCAGGTGCTCCGAAGCCTCCCTCGCCTTCTCCGCGAGCTCTAGGGCCTGGGAGCACCTGCCCCTGAGTTTCAGCTCCCCCACCCTCTTGCCTTCCATCTCTTCCCCCATCACTACGCGGCCTCGTCCGTGTTTCGCCCGCCCAAGCGGTCAAGGGAAACGTCAAAAAAATCTGCAAGGCGCCAAGCGATTTCAAAAGTCGGTGCCGTGCGACCGTTCTCGTAGTTGTAGATGCTCGTGGCATCCACCCCAACAGCGTCGGCGACCTCCTGTTGGGTAACGCGCTTGCGAGCACGAAGTTCACGAAGGCATGCGGACATCTCTTCCTTGCTAAATGCCATTGACAACTCCTTTCATCTGCGGGAATGAGAGGGGCTGAGGTTGAGCGCTGTCAACCTCAGCCGTAACATCTTCTATATAGAAGATGTTTTTTGGCTCTCTGCCTAATTGCTGCCTTCAATATTACGGCTCTCTGCCTAGTTGTCAACAAAGATTTCAGTATTTGATTGAAATATTTGGCGCTTTGCCTTAATTTCTTAGGTAGCAACGGGAGGAGGCCCAATGACAGAAGACACTCTTAGGAAGCAGGTCGGTAAGAACATACAGTTGCTCAGAAAGTCTGCTGGCTTCAAAAGCGCCGCGGCGTTTGCGAAACATGCCGGATTTGAGGCAAGCCGTTACACGGAATACGAGCAAGGACGCCGCAGCATGGCATTTGATGCGGCCTGGAGAATTGCTGACGCTCTCAACTGCTCGCTAGACACCTTAGGGGGCAGGGAATGGTCCCCGATGGAGTCCCAGCAAAATCAGACGCAAGAAGAGGGCGAGCTGATCACCTGCTACCGACGGAGCACCGAGAAGAGGCGCTCGAAGATCCTGGAGACGGCACGCGACCAGGCCGAGCTCTCCCAAGCTCAGGCTGCAGCGCCTGAAGGCGAAGGGCTGGAAGCGGATCAAATAAAGTCCGCGTAGCAAGGGTCAGGAGGTACCCATGGGCCTTTTCAGCTCATTAGTTAAATCGATTTTTACGAGCAATGGAGCATCGACGAGTGCGCGCACTCCTTCCACGGAAGGCGTGTCCGACTCTGCCGCCATGTCCGTACGAAATGGCAGGCACCCCGCCGCGCGCGTCATAGACATCGACGGCGATACTGAGAAAGTCATTTACACGTATCTCGGCGCCGTGTTTAAAGGGGTCAAAAAAGGAGCGGTGTTTTACGTGGCCCCGCTCGGATTTGACACAGTTATTCACAGCAAGTCGACCGGGACGACCACTGATAGCGGCGCATTTGGGGACACGCCTCTTGCCTATAAAGGTCGCACATTTGGGCTCACGCCTTCATGCCTGGGCTTTCTCAAGGAAATGGTCACAGCCGGATTTAAGGTTCAGGTCAAAGTTAAGAAGATCGGAATGTACTCCGCGGGGATTCCCGAACTTGTCACCATGACCGCGGACCCGCGACTCCTGAAGCAGTGGTGGGAAAGACAAAAACTAACAACCGAGCCCGTTCCCTTCTCAGAAGAGAACGAACTACATATAAATGAGGAACGATACAGGGCGAGGATTTCAGAAATCAGGCAAAACCGAACCGGAATCGAGCTCCATGAGACCTCAAGCGAGGTGTGGATAAACGTTACGGAACACAACTGGATTGCCGGAACACCACCAATAGGAGATCTCCGCTTTACACCGAACTTCGAGATAATCCCGACACCAAAGGGTTCATCCGCAAAGCCCCATATTAGGATCTTGGCGGGAAAGGAGCCGCTCGTAGAAATAAACGCGAGCAACCTTAAGGTATACAAGCAGCTTACCGAATACAAAGAAAGGCAGTGCCGCGCCTGCTATATGTATGACTACTTTCAAGACAACAGCAACGCAACGAAGCTATATCTCGTGTTTGACTAGACGAGAAAGACGAGAGACCGGTAGCAGGCATCCTCTCCGTCGGGGGGGGGGAGATCGCGGGCTTCCTCTAGACGCCCATGTACCCGATGAGGACCCATTGACCGGTCTGCGGGCACCTCACGGCGCGCACATCGTATTCGGATGCCAGGGAGTATGCGCACGGCCTGAGCGTCGCAAACGGGACAGGGCCCGCAGCGTCGTCCTTCACTCCAAGGGCGACGACCCTCACGGTGTCTCCGCGCTCCTGCGAAACGAGCTCGTACCCAAGGCTCAGCGGAATGCCCGTGAGCCCGTCGTAGATCATCGTGTCGCAGGAATCGTCCTCGTACGTATATGCGCCGACGCTGCAGCGAGCCATGGGTACCTCCGGGAGCGTAAGTGGTGTTCATAACGATTATGACCCGCGGCGCGGCAGTGTTTTTCGGGTTTTTCCGGAAAAACCTCCAACGGCGTAGGCTCAGAAAACCAGCCGCTGATTTAATTTAATCCTTAATTGAGCTAATCTTTTATATACTTTATTACTTAGCTGTGCTAATATTTAATTGTCGAAAGGAGTTAGGCGGTGACTAAGAAGAGGGACCTCGAGCGGGAGCTGACCGAAGCGGGCTACGTAAAGCTCAGCGGCACCGGCGCCAAGCACGACAAGTTCCGCCGCGGGGACGTGACGGTGACAGTGCCCAGGCACCGGGAGATAAAGGAGACGACCGCGAGGGGAATCAGGAAGGAAGCGGGGCTGCTCTAGCCCCGCCCTCCCCTTCACCGCAGGAAAGGAGACCACCATGATCGTCATGCAGGAGTTCGAGGTCTACCCCGACCCCGAGGGCGGCTACGCCGTGGAGCCGTGCGGGCTCGCCGGGGCCACCGAGGGCGATACCTACGAGGAGGCCGTGGAGATGGCCGTCGACTGGCTGCGCGTCCATGCCCTGGCGGCGCTGGAGCGCGGGGCGGAGTTCGAGGGCGGCGGGCTTGGCCATGCGCCGTCCCACGGCGGCACGATCGTCACCGTCGCGACCAGCGTCGAGCTGTCCGACATCCCGGCCGTAACCGCAGCCGAGGCCGCCGAGATGCTCGGCGTGAGCACCGCGCGCGTGGCGCAGCTCTGCCGCGACGGGAGTCTGAGCAGCTGGAGGGTCGGCAACACCCGCATGGTGTCGCGCGACTCCATCGAGTACCGCATCGCGGCCAAGCCCGGGGCGGGCCGTCCGTGCAAGGCCGCGGCGGAGGCGTAGCCCCAGCAGGGCGGGCTCGGCATCTAAACAAAAAAGCCCCGTGCGGCAATCTTGGCGGATCCGCACGGGGCATGCCCTCCGGCAAATAAGGGAAAGGCAGGACCATTATATGGCAACCAACGACAATTCCAGGTCAAAACTCGGCTCGAAGCGCGAGGTGGCTCCGGGCAAGTGGGTGATCCGCGTGCAGGCGGGCTTCCGCGCGGACGGACACGTGCGGCGCGTGTCGCGCACCGTCCACGGCACCGAGACCGAGGCCGACGTCGCCATCGCCCAGCTCGCCCGCGAGCTCGGCGTGTCCCAGGCGGCGCACGCGGGCGTGACGCTCGACATGTACTACTGGGGCGTGTTCCGCGACTCGCCCAGCAACCGCGGCAAGCCGCGCTCAAAGGCGAGCCTACGCGAGTACGACGGCCAGATGGACAACTACATCTCCCCCGTCCTGGGGTCGGTCGACATCTCCGAGATCACCCACGATATGATGCGAAGCTGCATCGAGCGCTCGGGCGCGCCGGCCAAGACCAAGACGACACTCCGCGCCGTCATGCGCCGCGCCTTCGATGACGGATGGGTGACGGTGGAGCCCTTCCGCCGCCGCGTCATAGCGCCCAAGGCCAAGCAGGCGCCCGTGGAGCCGTGGAGCATCCCCGAGGCCGCCGAGGCGCTGCGCAGGCTCGCCGCCAGCGACGACCGCGCGGACCTGGTCATGAACGCCTACCTCATCCTGGGCCTGAGCGGACTGCGCAAGGAGGAGGCGCTGGCCGTGCGCCCGTGCGACCTCAAGGTCACCACGACCTACGACTTCGCCACTGGGCAGCCGACCGTGTCGGAGTACATCGAGGTCTGCCGCGCGTACACGGACGAGGACGGCGTGAAGGAGACCAAGAACGCCCATTCCGTGCGCACCGTGCCGGTTTTATTGGCGGGCCGCGAGCGCCTGCACCAGATCATGGACGAGCTGCGCCCGAGCATAACCGTCGAGGGCGGCACTTCGGTTACGGAGCAGGTGCGGGAGTGGAGCGGACAGCGCATCGTCAATATGCGCGGCGATAATCTCGTGCGGGCGTGGCGGCGCATGTGCGTGCGCCATGACCTGCGGTATATCCCTCCTAAGGCCCTGCGCCACACGTCCGAGACCATCATGGCGGCGACCGAGGTCGACCCGCTGAGCATCATGGATCTGCACGGTCATACGGACCTGGGGACAGATTACCGCCATTACATCAAACCGGGCCTCGCGGAGCGCGAGAAGGCCGCCAGGCAGGTCGGGCGCGCTCTGCAGATCGTCGAGGGCGGCGGCGCGGGCGGCGGTTTTAATGGCACCGGTCTGGACGCCGAGACGCTCTGATTTGCGTTTTCTAGGTCCGCCACCAGCGAAATGCATAAAACGCCCCCTGCCGCGCATAAACGGCAGGGGGCGTAAAACGTGAACGGTAACGGACGGTTATGATTCGACTTCTCGGTAAACAAAAAAGGCCAACGCCGAAGCGCTGACCTGTGCGTTCTTTGGTGGGCCGTCAGGGGGTCGAACCCTGGACCTTGGGATTAAGAGTCTTGAACGTGGCGTTTTGGCACGCGCTGTACCAGCAAAGTTGCAGGTAACAGTGCTCTCACTCGCTCCTAACTAGCTGAAGCTGCATTGGAGAACGGTTATTGACGGATATACGGCTATGCATAAACCCCTCCCCGGCAGTACCGGGGAGGGGTTCAGCGTCTATGGGCGGTTAACACTCACGATGCAAAATGCGACGGTCGTCACGATGCCGCCGAAGAGCGCGCCGAGGACGAAGTCCAACGCGATCATGCTAGTACGGGTTGCCGTCGGTGACGCAGACCTGGAGTCGGTCTAGCGGCTCGCCGTAGAAACCGGCGTAGTCGTCGCCGCCGTACGTGGAGCCGTCGTCGCACACGGTATCGAGCCATCCGGCGCGTGCGGTGGTCTGCGAGCGGTACCATGCCTGCTTGTACTCCTCGCCGCCCGGGGTCACGTAGTACATGCGCACGCCGTCGATGGTATGGCCGGCGATACCGGCGCAGCCGTTCACGGTGTCGTTTCGGTCGCCCTTGGCGACCCAGTCTAGCCAGCCGTCCTCGATGGTATGCACCTGGTACTTCAGCGTGCCGCGGTCGACGCGTGCGCACAGCAGGTCGTGCTGTCGGCACGGATACCCTGCAAAGCCGTTGTCCCCGGCGCCGAAGTCGGTCACCTCGTCCAGCCAGCCGCCGCCCTTGAGGTGGAGGGAGTAGTGGACGGGGATACGCTTGCCGGATGCCTTTGAGAAGCCGCCGGATACCGCCTGGGCGGGCTTTGCCGCGGCAGGCTTAGCGGCGGTGGAGGGGGCGGGCGCCTTGCCGCCCTTCATCGCGTCGTACCACGCTTGGGCGCGCTGCATGTAATGGTCGCGCTGGGAGCCCGCAAGCTCGCCGGGGCAAGCCGTGGCGCTCCAATAGCGGTGCGGAAACACGTTTTTGCACCACTCGGGGCGACCGAGGCCGTAGTACAGGCACAGCGCCGCCACGAGATGCGCGCCGCTCTCGATTGCGGCCTCGTGCACGGTCCACGGGCCGCGGGCGTTGTTGGCGTGCTCGATGCTGATGGTCGTGTCGTTGCCGCGTCCGGTGCCGATTCCGTCGCCGCAGGCGTAGGCGCGGTCGGTGTCGTTGACGTGCTGCACGATGTAGCCGTTGCGATCGACGGAATAGTGCGCCGAGCAGCCGTTACCCTTCCAGATGCCGTTGCACTGCTCGCCGGTGAGGTCGCCCGCCATGTGGTGGATGGTCACGCCCCTGATGCCGAACGGACGGCCAACCGAGAAGTTGCAGCCGAGCAGCATATACTTGTCCGGCTGAACGTTTGCGAAATCTGCCATTAGTCCTCCTTGATATCGCCGAGCGCCAGAAGCGCATCGAGCCATTTGTCCGTGATGCCGACTGATTTGAAAGCCGCATAGGCCACCTGCACGCCGCCGACGGCGGCGAAGATGGACGTAACCCATGCCGAGGGTTCGCTCGGGACGCCGCCCGACATGGCCGTGAGGGCGCCGCATCCTGCCGAGACGGCTATGGCCGTCCAGCGGGCGACATTGCCCGTCATCGCCTTCGTCTTGATGGCCTGCACGATGTACGGCACGACCAGCACCGTGGCGACCGTGAGGCCCGCTTGGATCTCATTCATTCGATTGCTCCTATCTGCCGGATTCCTTGCTGTAGATCAGGTCGACGCGGTCGCAGATGTGGTCGACCTTCTCGGCCATTCCCTGGCTGCGCGCTTGGCTGTTGGCCAAGTCGTTGTGCAGGACCTCGTTGGACGCCACGACCGACTCCATGAGGGTCTTCATGCCCTCCATGAGCGCGTTGCTCCGTTCCATCTGGGCGGCGATGCGCCCCTCCATCTGGGACCGTTCGCGGTCGCGATGCGCCCTCTCGTCCACCTCGGCCTGCTTTCGCTCCTCGCGCTTCAGGTCGAGCTCGCCCTTCCGCTGGTTTTGCCGTTTGTACTCCTCGAGGAACTGGCGCCCAAAATAAAAGGCGATGAGCGCCAGGAGCACGCCGCCGAGCCAGCCAGGTCCGTAAGGCGCAAAGAGCTTGAGCACTTCCATCCCGAGCGCCCTCCTTCCGCCTATTCGGCCGTGTACTCCTCGCCGGTGATCTCCTTGTACTCGTCGGCGGTGATCCACTTGCACTCGACGGCCTTGTGTACTCGCGCCTTGCTCCAAAGCCCTCGGTCGTAGTACTTCTTGACGAGCGCGAAGTGCTCTGAGTGCTCGTGGGATTTCTTCGCCGCCATTACTGCTCACCTCCGACCGTCATCATCAGGTAGTCGATGTTCGCCGTGTTCTGCTCGGTCTGCGTCGGCTTCGACGCCTGCTCGCGCATCTGGCCGAGCAGCGCCGGCACGTCGGGCGTCTCGCCTCTGTCGTAGGCGGCGAGCGCCGCCGTATAGGCCATCTTCTTGGCCTTCTGCTCGATGTACGAGTCGTCGTCGATGACGCCCGCCTCATGGGCCGCGTCGGGGTCGCCGAGCTGCGAGAGCAGGTTTCGCAGCGCGTTCACCTCGGCCTGCGTGCCGTCGTCCACGATGTCGGGACGCTCCTCATTAGTGTCCATTCGGACTCCTTTCTGTTAGTGGGTGTAGTTGATGTACGGGCATCGTATCGGTGGCGTGAGACTGGCCGGCACCGACGACTAGCTCGACGAACAGCCGGTCGAAGTCGCGCACGACCCGGTGCACGTTCATGCGGAACCTCGGCCTGCCGTCGCCCCGCTTCCGCTCGAGAGACCCGCGGAACGACATGTAGGAGACGTACGCCTGCTCGAGCGTCATGCTTCCCTCGGCGACCATGCGTGCATGTGTGCGCATCTTCCGGCGCTCACGCGCGAGGGACTTGGGTATCGGCGTCACGACGATCCTGCCCGACTCGGTGAAGCGGAACCGCTTCTTGAGGAACGTGAACCCGCGCGTGAGCTTCACCACCCTTGTCTTCCTCTCGTTGATAGTGATGCCGAGCGACGTGCACAGGGCGCGGGCGGCGTCGAGGAACCGCCAGAGGGTCTCCTTGTCGAGCGCCATGAAGTAGGAGTCGTCCATGTACCGGCCCGACGCCTCGATTCCGCGCCAGCGCTCGCCGAGGTGGTCGAGCGGGGACGGTATGGCGACGGCCAGCGCCTGGTTCGGCTCGCTGCCGAGGCCGAGCCCGATCCTGCCGTTCGCCTCTATCTGCAGGCGCATGAACTCGACGGCCGCGGGGTCTGCGAGCGTCCGTCTCACGAGGTCCAGCGCCGTTCCATGGTCGATTGTCCCGAAGTAGTCGGAGAAGTCCATGAGCAGGACGTAGCCCTCCGCGCCGTGCCTGCGGTAATGCTCGGCGAGCTGCCCCTTCAGGCGCATGAGGGCGTAGTCCGTGCCCCTGCCGCGCATGTTGGCCGCGCATCCCGGCGTGAGCGTCGGCCACACCGCCGGGGCCATGACGGCCCTCGTGACCGCCTTCTGTATCACGCGTTCGGAGAACCGCGGGGCGGCTATCGCCCTGTCCTTCCCGCGCTCGATGACGTGGAACCGGACGAAGCCCTTGCGGATGTCGTTGCCCGCCAGGAGGTCCCGGCGTGCGTAGAGCGAGTTGCGCAGGGAGTGGATCATGTAGCGCTGGACGCTCGCCTTCCAGCGGACGCCCTTGGCGGCGTCGCGTGCCGCCTCGTGGATGTTTTCGATGCGGGCGGCATTGGAGATGGTGAGGGCCGCGCAGCGCTTCGCCCTGTTCGCGGCCCTCTTCGCATCGCGCCTGGCTCTCCTGGCCTTTCGGCGCTCATCGCTATTCATGGTGGCATCCCGCACGGCCTGCGCCTATGGGCGCCGGCGTTCCCAGGCCGCTTAGGGAGGAGCAATGAAACCGCGTCGAGCGCCGAAGCTCGCGGCCATGCAAGGAGCGGACTGCCCTCCCAGCGGGATGCGTCTTTACGGGCGCGTGCCCGAACGTCGGCCCTTCCTTCCTCATGTGCTCGGAGCCCCACGCATGGGCGGGGCTGTCTGGCGAGTATGAGCAATCCCACGCGCGGGCGAATCCAGTCGTTCGTGGCATCGTTGTAGTTGGCGTTGCCGTTGTTGTTGACGTAGCAGACGTTCGCAGACGAGCCACCCCTGACGGAACGGAGCCACCAGTTGTAGCGGTTAACAAGGGACGACGTCCTGCCATTCTACCGCGTCCCGATCAGCTTGACGCCCTTGCGCGCACCCTTGAGCAGCTTTATCTCGGAGTCGACGAGCCCCGCCATGCGCTCGAATGCCCCGGCGTGCTGCGTGTCCCCCTTCCGGCGGTACACCTCGAGGTATGCCTGCGCGTCCTGGTACAGCTGCTCGCAGTCGGCGACGGCCAACGTGAGGTAGCGCTTGCGTGCCGCGACGTTCTCGGGGGTGTTCGGGTAGAACGCCTCTGACTTGACGATGTTGTAGACGACGCTGCGGGCCGTCTCCGCCATCGGGACGGCGAACGTGAAGCGCTGCGATTTCGGGATGGCGCTCGACGTGATGATGCCCAGAACCTCCACGCGCAGCTCGATGGCCGTGTTGTAGAACTCGCGCTCGCTCAGGTTTCTAAGCCTCTCGGGTACTCCGCTCAAGGCGATGCTCCTCTCTCGTGACATGAAAAGGCGCACGCGCGAGGCGTGCGCCCGATGGGTGTCCTGTACGGTCCGCTTCGCTACCCTAGGAGGAAGCCCACGCGCGGGCGAACCCAGGCGCTCGCGGCATCGCCGAAGCTGGCGGAGCCGTTGGTGTTGACGTAGCAGACGGTCGCAGACGAGCCACCCCTGACGGAACGGAGCCACCAGGTGAAGCGGCTACCGTTGAGTCGGTGTGCGGTGTCCTTGAAGAGGTCGAACTGGCAGTCGAAGCCGACGGAGTAGCCGGGCGTGCCCCAAACCGGGCAGCCGTAGACCTCCATCTCGGAGAGCGACCAGACCTTGCCGATGTCCTGCCAGCTCCAGTTGTTGGAGTCGGTGAGCGCACCGGAGGCGCTGTAGCGCTCCTCGAGCAGCACGCGCTGCGTGAGGATGTACTTGGTCAGGCCCTCGGGCAGGCACGCCTCGAAGGCCGTCTCCCAGCCCTTGAGCTGCGAGCACAGGTACGGGTTCTTGATGTCCGCCGTGCCCTGGTTGGTGTTCGTCTCGTTCCACGGGATGCACGAGGAGTTGGCGACCCCGTCGTAGGACGAGCTGACCGCGATGGGCGCGGAGGCCACGAACGCGATGTGGTGCCCCTTGCTGCGGTCGTCGCACCACAGGTACGGGTCGATGTGCGCGATGATGAATCGTACGGACTGCTGGCCCGCCACGCCGGACGCGGAGACGAGCGGAACGTCGAGGTAGTCGCCCACGCGCAGGCCCGCGAAGTTGTTCGCCACGATGCGCTTGTGCAGCGCGTCGTAGACCGTGCCGCCGCCGATCTCTCCGGCGAGCAGCGTCGCGATGCTCTGACCGCCGTACTTGCCGATGAGCGCCATTCGGTTGTACTCGGCGTTGTTGAGCGCCGTCTGCGCGTTGCTGCGCGCGGTATCGTCGATGACGTTGAGTGACTGGCCGCCGACGACCAGTGTCTTTGCATTTGCCATTTATCCTCCTTATGCGAGGGTTACCGTGCTGCCCGAGACAGAGCACGTGTTCCCGAACGTCACCGTGTCACCGGACACCGACGCCTTGGATGTCGGGCAGTAGACGGTCCCGTCCATGTAGATGAATTTTCCCGTCGCGTCCGCGAGCATCGTGGCTAGCTGGCCGTTCTGCCGGCGCAGCTCGGCGACATCGGACTCTCCGCCGGCGCCCTGCGCCACCGAGTTCGCGATCTGCAGCGCCTGGTTCGCGGCGGCCTCGGCATGAGACGCCGCGCCGTCGGCCGCGGCGGCCGCATTGCTCGCCAGCGTCGTCGATGCGCTGGCCGTCTGATTCGCGGAGTTCGCCTTCTGGACTGCTGCCTCGGCACTTTTGGTGGCAGTCGAGCACTTTTCCGCGGCCGTCCTCGCCGCCCCGGCGGCGGCGTTGGCGTCATTTGCCTGGGTCTTTGCGGTGCCCGCGGCGCTGATCGCCAGAGACGCTGCGCTCTCGGCCCTCTTTCGCGCCGCCTCGACTTCGTCGTAGTTTGCCGGGCGGAACAGGTAGGTGGTGATGCTACCGTCGCTCTCCGTCACGTCGAGGCCGTCGATATAGTCGTCCTCCCCGACCTTCACCTCGTAGACGGCGGACCCGTCGCTGTTGTTGGCCATGCGGCTTCCCTTCCGCGGGCCTGCGCCCGCACGATAATCAAGCGATGATCCCGATCGCCGTCCAGAGCGGCGGCGACCCGATGAGGATGGCGCGCTGACCGGGCGCCGCGCCCCGACAGGACGTCGTCATGCAGATGCCGGCGACAACCGAGCCCCCGATGCGCACGTCGACGGTCCTGGAGTCCGCCGCGACGACGGTGCCGTAGGCGATCGAGACGCCGGGCGCCGAAGGGCCGGCGACGATATCGGCAAGGTCCGCGGCCAGGGACGGCATGGCGCTCACGAGGCATCACCCCCTCATGTACATGCGGAGCTCGATCCTCATGGGGCATCCCATCGAGAGCTCGAGGTCCATCTTCCGGATGCAGGCGCGGGCGAGCTCGATCCCGACAGACGGCAGCCTGATGGCGCACGCCGAGTAGACGTCCGCCGACGGGTTGTAGATCGCCGTGATGATCGGACGGCGGATGACCGAGCACTCGGTGGCGAGCAGGCTCGCCGCCTTCTCGTTCGCAGCCTCGACCGCGAACTGCGTTGCCACAACGCCCTCCTCGACCTTGACCTGCGCTACGTCGATGTACGATCCGGTCGGCGCGCTAGCGGCAAGGTAGATGTAGCCCGCGCTGTATTCCTCGGACTTGGCCGGGGTGGCCGTGAGCGACAGCCTCGTCCAGCCTGGCCCGATGGCGACCGTCGCGGTCTCTCCCCCGTCGTCCTCGCGCCAGATTGGCTGGACCCTCACCTGCACCCTCTGCGACGCGTAGAGGTAAACGGACTCGGTGTACGGCTGGCCCTTCTTGAGGAATATCTTGTCCTGGGCGATGCCGATCTCGCCGGAGCCCGACCCCTTCGTGATGCGGATCGCCTGGCTGATGCCGCCGATCGGACACCCGGAAACGCCGACGGTCTCGATGGTCCCCCCGCCGCCGCTGCACCTGAAGGTCGCGCTGTCGTGGGTGCCGTCTCCGGCGAGCGGATAGGAGCCGCCGGCGATGACGCTCTCCCCTGACGGGAGGTCGCTGTACTGGTACCGCTTCACGATGCGGCGGCCCGTGGAGACGGTCGACCACTCGCTCTGCGGGCTGTCGTCCGAGGCCGTTCCCCTGACGCTCTCGCCCTGGGTAGCGAAGTCGACGTGCACCACGTTCACCGCGTCGAAGTCGTCCTGCTCGTCGGTGAGGTCGGGAAGCACCCGGCAGTCCTCGCCCTCTGAGAAGGTGTGGTCGATCGGCCTCGCCGCCGGTTCCAGGTAACGCCTGAACAGCACGCGCCCGTAGGCGTCGGTCGACGCGCTCCTGAATCCTGCAGCGGAGAGCAGCCTATTGACCGCGCCCAGCTTGTTGTCCGGCGTGTCCGCCGTGGCGGCGATCCCGAAGACCCATGCCGTCGACAGCGTGTAGTCGCTCGGCTCCGCGACCACCTCGAGCCCGCACCCCTCCGCGATCGCCTTGGCCGCGGAGACCGCGTTTGCGCCGGCCGGCACGGTGTACGGCTCGTCGAAGTCGTCCTTCGCGAGGTCGTGGAGTCTGCCGTAGAGCGTCGCGATGCCGGTCGCCACCTCGCCGCTCACCGTGCGGGACGGCGTCGAGCACTCGAAGGTCCCCAGGCACACGGTGCGCGACGCGCCCGAGATCGGGTCCTCCGCGTCGAGGTAGATGCGCACGAAGTCGTTGCCCATGTCGAGCCTGCCGACGTAGTCCAGCGATGCGGACTCATAGGTGTCCGTGTCCTGGTTGCGGCTGATGCTCCCGCCGGTGAAGCACTCGATGGCGCCGGTCTCCAGGCCGGTCGACCGCGAAACGCGGGCGTACCGGTAGGAGGTCCTGAACGACGCGAGCCAGATATCATCCGACACCGTTGGGCTCCCTCCATCGCTCCCTCTTCGTCGATACGGACACCCTGTAGTCCTCAGGCGCGCACCTGGTGAGCGTCCCCGTGACGGCGGCGAAGCCGCGGTCGCCCAGATGGGGTCGCACCCAGGCGCTTCCGTAGCGGCCGAACAGGCCGCGGACGCGCAGGTAGTCGTCCTCCTCGATCGTGAACTCCATCGACTCCTTCATCGAGAGGTTGCCGCTCTCGAACCCCATGGGCAGGCCGCCGCCGACGAAGTGGAACTGGTCGCGCTCGCGCTCGGGGCTCGCCGAGTACTGCGGCGGGCCGCCCATGTTCCTGTCGCCCACGACGACCTCGGAGGCGTCCGGCCCGAAGTTGAGGGCGAACCCGTCGCACGGGCACACGGTCCCCACCTCGGTCGTCGAGGTGGTTCCGGAGGCCGCGTAGCCGCGCGCGACGTAGGAGAACCCGACGTTGAGCGGCGGCAGGCGGTCGATGACGCTCTGCCCGGACTTGAGGCCGCTCGCGAGCAGGAGCCTCGAGCCGTCCGCGAGCACGCGCTCGATATCGAACGAGGCGCACGGCGGGAGGCTGTGGACGGTTGCGCGCGTCCCCTTTATGGACATGCCGCCCCTGATGCGGATGTTGCCCTCGGGCGTCATGGCCATGGGGCCGCGCAGCTTGTGGTCCCTGACGGAGAACTCCGAGATGCCGTCGCGCACCGTGACGACGGCTGCGAGCGCGTCGCTGTAGGAGACGTTGACGATGGGCGTGGCGGGCACGAGCCAGTCGGTCGAGAACGAGCGGGTGACGGTCGTGGACAGGCTCGAGCCGCCGCGGACGGTGAGCTCGAGGACGTACGCGGACCTGTTCTCCAGGCCGGAGGCGATCTCGTGCGACCGCGCGCCCGCGGCGACCGATGTGTCGATGACCGCGGAGCCGCCGCGCAGCAGCCTCAGGCGCTGGTAGGTGATGCCGGTCTCGTCGACAGCGGTCCAGGCGGCGCGCAGCGGGAGCTCGACGACGGCCTCGCCGTCCTCCGCGGGGGTCGTGAAGAACGCCTGCGGCGGGTCGGCGACCCTGAACACCGCGTACTCCGACCACGCTCCCCATGAGGGGTCGGCGCCCTTGGTGCGGACGCGTAGCCGGTAGGTGCCCTTCGCGGACAGGCTCAGGGATGTCGTCGACGCGGGCCCGGTGATGTGGTGCGGGACGGTCTTGCCATCGGGCCCGACCAGCTCAATCTGCGCCGCCGTCTGGGCTGTCCCGTCGGGGTGGTTCCGCGTCCAGCCGATGGTCGCCGTCGACCCAGTCGGGTAGGCGGGGTCGACCCCGGAGACGGCGGGCGCGTACGGCGGGCAGATCGTCGCCACTGCGTTGGATGCCGTCCACGCGGAGAAGACGGTGTCCCCCGCGCCCGCCACGGGCTCCTCGCGGTAGGTGCGGACCTCGTAGACGACCTTCTCTCCCGCCACGGCAGACGGGTCGGTCATGGTCCAGACGCCCGGCTCCTGTCTGTCGGCGGTAAGGGCGCGGGGCTTGTAGGTCCTGCCGCCGTCGGAGGTCGCGCGGACATCGAAGCCGCTAATCCAGAACGGGATATCGGGACCCCTGACGACCAGCGAGACCTCGCCGTCGCCGGAGCGCGATAGCGAGACCGATGCCGGTGGGGAGGGCGTCTTGTAGACGCGCACGGGGCTCGTTCTCTCCGACGTGCCGCCTCGCCAGCGCGCCCTTACGTCGTAGTCGTAGTAATTGTTTGCCGATGTCGACGTGTCGCGCCAGTTGGAGATCGTGACGCTGTTGTAGGGGTTCTCGGTGTCGCCGCCGTTGGTATGGCGGTAGACGTTGATGCCGTCGTAGTACTTCCTAGCATCGTCGTCCGGGTGGTTGACCCACTCGAGCTCGGTTGTCCCGTCGGTCGAGTGCGTGACCCTGAGGTCGGTCGGGGCCGCGGGCTCGTATGCCGGGACCTTGCCGATCCTGGCGCCCTCGCCGCAGGAGGTCGTCGCGCCGACCCCGCCGTAGCCGTTGACTGCCACGGACTCGGTGTACGCCTCGACCCAGACGTCGTAGTCGTTGTCCTTGCGCTCCGCGTCGGTGTACCCACTGACGGTGACGGCGCGCTTCCAGGAGGAGGTCGTGTAACCGTCGCCGCTCGCCCGCCAGACGCCGCCGACCTTGACGTGCAGGCGCACGCCGTAGTAGTACCAGTCTCCGAAGTCGACGGTGGCGGTCCAGTAGATGCGGGCCGTGGTGTCGTTCACGTTCGACACGGACGTGGAGAGGTTGACGGTGTAGTACGTCACGCCTCCCCTGGTCGTCTGCGCTGATGCCATCTGCTACCCCCTTCCGGTCCTGACGGTCCTCTTGAGTTCGGAGACCAGCGCCCTGAGCGCCTCCGCGACGCGCTCGTCGACCTCGAGGGCCGACCCGTCGAGGTAGATGTTGTAGACGTCGCCGCGCTGGCCGCCGATCCGCGCCATCTGCTCGGCGATGGTCGCCGCGAACGGCTCCGAGTACTTTCGGTTGGTGAGCGGGACGATGGCCTCGGCACCGTCCTCGCCCACCCAGTCGAGCGGGTAGCCGGTGACCGGCGCGTCGACGATGGCGCCGTGCGCGTGCATGCGGATGCCGCCGTCGGCATGGCGTATGCCGCCGGCGGCCTTCTCGTTGCGCGTCCTGTTGACGGTCAGGTAGGTCGTGGTGATCGTCGCCGACCTGGAGTGGAACGGCTCGTTCATCACGGCGTGCATGGCGGACTGGCACCTTGGGAGCGTCGAGTAGCTCGCCTTGGCGGTCATCTCCTTGCTCTTGAGCTTGGTGCCGTTGAGCTTGTCCACGGCCGTCTGGGCCTTGTCGACTTCCTTCTTGTCGACCTTTGCCTTGCCGTTCTTGGACTGGAGAGCCGTGCCGTTCCAGGTCACGAGGTTGCCCTGGGCGTCGCGCAGGTCGCCGACGCTCACGTCGACGGTGCCGTTCTTGTCCATCAGCTGCGCGCCGTTCCAGGTGTAAACGTTGCCCTGGGCGTCCATGAGCTGGGCCTGGTTGACGGTGACGTTGCCGTTCTTGTCGACGATCGGCTGCGCGTTGTAGTTCTGGACGGCCCACACCATCTGGTCGATGTTGCCGTTGAAGTTGTGCGCGAGCGCGGCGAGGTTGGCCGAACCGATGCTGTTGAGTGTCTCGGTAGAGACCCCGGCGGCGGCGCACGCGTCCGAGAACGCGCCGAAGTCGATGTTCTCCTTCGAGAACGCCTTCTTGAGCTTGCCGCCCATGTCCTCGAGCGCGGCCTGGATCTCGCTAGCCGCCCGGACGGTCGAGGCGGCGCCCTCGTCCATCGAGACGCCCCAGGCGTCGAGGTCGGAGACGATGGACCGCGCCGCGCCGTCGTAGTCCTGCGCCAGCCTGGCGAGCTGCTCGTCGCTGAGGCCCGCCAGCTGCTCGGTGTTGACGCCGAGCTGCGACAGCGACCCCGAGACTGAGGTGAGCGTCTGTCCGTTCGCCGAGAGCTGGGCCTGGAAGAGCGTGAGCTGCGCCTGGGCGAAGTGCTCGAACGTGCTGCCGGCCTCCTGCGTGGTCTGGGCGGCGTCGCCGAGCTTGCCGTTGAGCACGTCGATGCTGTCCGAGGCGGAGTCGAACTGCTTCTTCGCCTCGTTGTACTCCCTGCCGATCTTCTCGGTGCAGGCTATCGCGTCCAGCTCGCCCTTGGAGAGCTCCGGGTAGGTCTTCGCGAGCTCCTTCAGGCGGTCCTGGTAGGGCTTCGTCTTGGAGGCGAGCGTGTCGGCGGCCTCGGACTGGGCCTGGTACGCCTCGGTGAGGTTCGCCGTGAGGGCGCTCACCTCGGCCTCCTTCTTCTTGGAGGCGACGAGCTCGTCGATGGACTGCTTGAGGTTCTTGACGTTGCCGTCCGCGTCGACGTACTGCCCGTTCGCCACGTCCTGCGCCGAGATGTTGAGCCCGAGCTGGTCGTTGAGCAGCTGCAGCGCCCACGTGAGCCTGCCCTGGGCGTCGGTGGACAGGTCGGTCTTGCCGGCATAGTTGTCGATGATCTGCTGCGCGGTGTTGAGCTGCGCGATCTGCGACTCGGCGGCCCTCGTGTTCTCGTTCATGGCGTCGACGTGCTTGCCGATCGACTCGGCGAGCTCGTCGACGGACATGGCGGAGAAGCTGGACTTCTTGCCTACATTCTCGACCCTGCCGGCGTAGGACTCGAGCGCCACGGTGTTTGAGGCCGCGTCGACCAGGCCGGTCGTGGCCTTGTTGAGCGCGTCCGTGCGGGCCTGCCACTCGACCTGCTTCTCGATGAGTATGCCGATGCCGGCGGCCGCGACGGTGCAGCCGATCGCGACCGGGTTGAAGCCGATGCCCACCGCCTCGAGCGACTCGGCGAACGTTCCGGCGCCCCCGCGGGCGAGTTTGAACGCCTCGGTGGCCTTGCCCACGCCGCTCGCGACGCCGGAGAGGACGGGCACCGCCTTCTGCCACGCCGCGATGCCCGCCGCCCCCGAGATTATCTCGGGGGCCAGGCCCTTGAACCCGCCGTAGAGCTGCTTGACCAGGGGCATCGATGCGGAGACTCCGCCGTTGACGACCTTGAAGAAGCCGCTCACGGCGCCCTTCGCGTCGTCGAGCACCCCGGCGATGTTGTTTCTGCCGATCGCCTCGAACGTCCCGGTGACGCCCTTGGTCACGGAGTTCGACATGTTCTGGATGCTCGTCTGGACGCCGCCGGCCGCGGTCTCGGCCTGGTCCTTGAAGGACGCGAAGCTCGCGCCGCCCTGCGTATCGAGCTCGACCATCTTGTCCATGAGCTGGTCGAGCGTGATGGTCGGGTCCTTGCCCCCGCCACCGAGCGCTGCGTACAGGTCGTTGGCGTTTGCCGTGGGGCCGAGCATGGATTTCGCCAGCTGGTCCATCTGGCCAGGCGCGGCCGTCGTAAGCGAGCGCCAGTCCTCCATCTCGGGCTTGCCCTTGGAGAGGATCTGGCGGAACTGCTCCATCGCCGCCGCGCACAGCTGGGTCGAGCTGCCCGAGGCGATGAGCATGTCGTTGAGCGCGAGTCCGACGTCGGTGGCCTTGTCGAGGTCGCCGACCGTGGCGGTGATGCCCTGGACGACCGAGACCATGTCGTCGAGCCTGGTGGGCAGGGTCGACAGGCGGTCGGACATCTTGCCGATAGACGCGTTGGCGGAATCGGCGGAGTACCCGAGGGACCGCATGACCTTCGGGTAGTTGTTGAGTGTGTCGAAGCGGCTGATCGCCGACCCGACATGGGACGAGATGGAGTCCATGGCCTTCGACGTGAGCGTCGAGAAGGCGCCTATCATCGCGCCGGAGCCGGCCAGCCCCTTCCCGAACCCGGAGCCCGTGCTCTTGCCGAGGCTGGAGCCGGACTTGCTCGCCTGCCCCTCGCACTTGCCGAGCGCGGACTCGACCGACTTGGTAAGGTTGTCGAACCTGGGGACGATCAGCAGGTCCGCGCGTCCGATCTCAGCCATCCGTCACCTCCACCCACTCGGTGTTCTCGATGCGGGCACGAACCGACGCCGCGCGCTCTACCGCGGCGCCGGCGGCGGCCACGTCCCGCGGGCGGGGCACCCTCGGGGCTTCCGATGCCTTGCCGCCGCACAGCGCGGTCGCCGCCGCGTAGACGCTGTCCACGACGTCCGCCGCCAGGTGCTGCTCCTGGGTCCAGCTGCGCTCCGGGTGGAGGGCCGCCACGGTGAGCGACCCGTCCGGCAGCGTCCTCACGAGGTCGTACGCCTCGGCGGCGCCGACCTCGTCGTAGCAGCAGCCGTAGAAGACCCTGAAGTCGTGCCTGAGCAGGGGCAGGTGGCGTTCCTCAAGGTCGGCGAGCTCTAGAAGTTTTTTAGTTCGGCCGAGTAGAGCAGCTTGTTGTAGGCGTAGCCCAGCGCATCGTCGTCCTGCGTGCCGTCGTCCTCGGTCACGGCCTCCATGAGGCTCTCGTACTGCTCGTCGCCGAGGAGGAAGAGGAACGCCCCGTCGAGCTCCTCGGTCGTGCGGTCCTCCTTGTTTATGGCGTCGATGAAGCGGCGGTCGTGCGCTCGCTTGACGGGGATGCTCATGGCGATGCCGAGAACGGTCAGCTCGGCGCAGCGTCCTCGCTTCTGCTCGATGAGCTTCGCCTTGTCGGCCGCCGTCTGCGCGGCGGCGGTCGTGAAGCCGAGGACCTTGGCGTATGCCTCGAGCTCGCCCTCGTCCATCATTGCCAGGTAGTCCTTGTTCATCTTTCCTCCCAGATAAAGGGCCGCCCCGGCAGAACCGGGGCGGCGTTTTCGTTATGGCCCTGTCTACGCGGCGGGCTTAGCGCGGTAGATGTCGAACAGCGGCTTGTCCGCGGTCTTGAGGACCGTGAAGGTGAAGCCGTACTGGACCAGTCCGCCGGGCTTGTGCTCGACGTCGTCGTAGGAGTCGATGGAGACGCGCGGGATGACGGTGCGGCGGAGGTTGCCAGTGTCCTCGAGCTCGTCGATGACGAGCGGGACGCGCACGTCGGAGTTGGCGACGGCCTTGATGTGGCTGAACGTTCCGTCCTCGTTCGTCTCGACGTTGTCGGCGCCGTAGCGCAGCTTGGCGACGGAGGAGCGGACGGACTCGATGAAGACCATCTTGTACTGGTGCTTCTCCTCGGAGACCTTGGTGAGCACGATGGACTGGTGCCAGCCCTTGAACTCGTTGACCGTCACGCCCTTGGAGGCCGTGAAGCCGTCGGGCGACAGGTCGCCCAGCGACACGAGGTCGGTGAGCGTGGAGATCTTGGTCGTGGCGTCGGCCGGGAGCGTCGGATTGGCCTTGAAGCTCGTGTACACGCAGCCGCCCTCGACGGGTGAGCCGGTGGTTACGAGCGAGGGGTCGATATCGGCCGCGGGGGTCGCTTCCTCTGACGCGAGGGCAATCTTGGCCTCTTCGTTGTTGGATGCCATTTATCCTTCTTTCGGTTGGTATGTCTTCAGTCGGTACAGCGCGTACCAGCGCGGGGACCGGGCGAGGTAGTCGTAGTCGGTCCGCATCTCGAGCTCCTCGCAGGCGCAGAAGCCCCGCGCGAACGGCAGGTGCGACATCGCGTCGCCCACGAGCTCGGCGAGCTCCTCGGCCCTGGCCTCTGTCGGGGCCCACATGATGACCTCGACCTGCGGCGAGTCCACGAGCGCGTCCTGCCGCGCGCCCCCGCACCGGCGGACCACCACGACGGTCCCCGGCCGTTCCCCGGGCAGGCCGACCTGAACGGGCACGCCGCCCAGGGCGGACTCGAGGATCGCCCTGAGCTCGCCCATCACGTTGAGTCTCGGCACGTTTCCTCCTTAGAGCAGGTGGTCGAGCGTGTGGTTGCGGTTCTGGTCGAAGGCGCCTGCCGGGGTCGCGGCGCGTACGACGCCTAAGGTGTCGCAGGAGCCCGACTTGACGACGCCCACGTAGGGGGCGCTGTCGAATGTCCCCGGGTATTTCTTCTCGAGGGACCTGCGGTAGCCTGACGGCACGTGGTGTGATGCTGCCTCGGCGTTGGCCCTCGCCGCGAGACGGGCGGTCTCGGCCGCCGCCCAGGCGCGGACGCCCGCGCCCTTCGTGACGGCGATGACGCCCGCGTCGCTGTGGACGAAGCGCCCGAACTTGATCTTGTCAGCCATGGACCCTCCCCGCCGTCGCCGTCATGTTCCACGCCGTGGGACAGGGGTTCGCGATGTCGGGGGAACCGACGACCAGCAGCGCGGTGTCGGGGTCGGCTGGCATGCCGCGCCCCGTCAGGGCGATGCGGCAGCGCGCCAGCGGCGGCCCCGCGTACGTCTTGGGGAACGCGATGGAGTAGCTCGCCTCGATGCCGTCAGGCCGGACGGCATCCCCCACATCAGAGCCCGCCAGGGGCCGCACGAGGCACCCAGTGACGACGGTGGCCTCCCACTCGACGACAGGCTCGCCCATGGCGTCCCTGCCCGTCTCCGTGCTCGACAGCACCGTCACCTCCTCGCCCATCACGGCCTGCCCCCGTAGCTCGGGCACACGGTGCCGATGCGCTGGCCGCGCCCGAGCAGCCTCTTGAGCGCGGCGAGCGTCGAGCGGTCGAAGTAGGCCGTGCCGCTCGGGTTCTGGAACGTGAAGCTCCCCTGGAACCCGTTGGCCGTGAAGCTCGACTGCGAGACGCCGGTGAGGTCCTCCACGCCCATGGGCGCGCAGGCCGGCTGGACCAGCTTCTTGCGGGCCGCGTCGGTCACCAGGTCGCGGGCAAGCTCGCGGGCGTCGCCCGTCAGGGAGCGGTAGCGCGGTATGCCGAGGGTCGCGCGGAGCTTCGCGCTCTGCCGCGACAGCTCGGCCGCGACGCGCTCCTCGTCGGTCACCGCGTCCCCCGTGTCGATGCGGTACTCGTCGACCGTAGCGAACGCGTAGTCGTCCACGTCGGCCTCCTTACTTGGTCGTGATGGTTCCCTTCACGATGTAGTCCTGCACCTCGGGGAAGAACGTCGCGCCGGCGAGCACGTTAGTCTCGACGGACACGTGGTCGTACGCCGGGGTGTGCGCGACGCCGATCAGGCCGGAGTCGGAGACCGTGTACGTGAGGCCCGAGGTCGCGAGCTCGCCGAAGTCGACGCCGAAGATGCGGATGTTGTCGGCGGGGGTGGCGATCATGGTTCCCTTGGCGACCTGGTTGGTCAGGAAGACGCCCGAGAGGCCCAGGAAGTTCTCGAGGTAGGTGAGGCCGAACAGGTTCTGGTCGGTGATGGTGGCGGCGCCGAGGTAGTCGGCGGCGTCGTCTCGGTTGATGAAGTGGACGATGCGCTCGGCGGCGTCGCCGTTGGTCTCGAGGGTGTTGCCGAGCTTGGCGTCGACGGCCGCGGCGCATGCCTGCAGGCCCTTGCCGGTCGCCGCGCCCGTTCCATTGAGCAGGAAGGAGAAGAACTGCGAGACGATGCTGCGGCGCACGAGCGAGGCCATGTGCTTGTCGGTCTTGAGCACGGCGTTGACGTAGCCGGACTGCTGGATCGCCTTGTGCGTGGTCATGCGGCGGTACGGGAAGGCCTCGGCCTCGCCCACGGGCTCGTAGGTGGCGGTGAACTTGGACAGCGCGACCTCGTCGCCCTCGACGTAGGACGTGCCCGAGCTGGACCCAAGCTGGACTGCGGTATCGCCGGTGGCG
>ENA-ORCN01000368-ORCN01000368.1-human-gut-metagenome-genome-assembly--contig:-NODE-368-length-38733-cov-18.535881_pt1 | contig 38733 bp, 24 predicted proteins | sample MGYA00242984_ERZ507984 | MGnify/ENA primary metagenome ERZ507984 (study PRJEB26167, sample SAMN06115395) | human gut metagenome | host: Homo sapiens | place: China:Hubei | collected 2016-05-19... | reverse complement strand
ATAAATCTGCAAGTTTTCTTATCTTTAGGTTAAGAAACTTGCAGATTTCGGATGGTTATCCTATTTTTTCTTTTCATAGATGCATTTCACTCTCATCAAGTCTATAGTTATATCCGTCAAGTCCCTCTTTACAATCGCCAAGTAGATGTTTACGCCAAGCATCTTCGCATATCCTCTCTTACCCAAACGATTATTGGAAAACACTGTTTTGTGCGAAAGAAAACACTGCTTTGCAATGGACAAAACAGTGCTTTAACGAAAGTGATATTTTTCGCATCCAAAAGAAAAACTGGTTTCTCCTAAAATGGATTCACGGATTCATTTTTCTAGCTATCTCGCTTTAAATGTGAGAATTAAGGTGAAAGGAAACGTTTCACGGGGGTGAACTGTTTTGAAAGGGGAAGTGCTGAGTGGTTCATTATCAAGTTGGTTTCACTATAAATAGCAGGTTCTCAGAAGATTACAATGAATTCACTCTCGAAAGAACTCCAATTTCTAACTTGTGAAAGCAAAGAATGTTGATTTTCGTTGATTATGGTTGATTATCGTCCGTTATTTCCTCCAGAAAACTTGACTTCGCCTTCCTGATGTCGTATCTTTACGAGAAAAAGAATACGTCTATGAATCTGATTTGCCAACTGAGAGATTTCTTTTTCCGTGAAGAACCATCCGTTTCGTCGTACGACCGGCTGCTTGCCGATCTGAACCGTGCTTGTTCCAGTCTGCCCGAAGGACAGGCCTTTCTCGTGATGGGCGACGGCGAGTTCACTGTACGCCTGACCTGGAAACCCCGGCAGGAAGATGCGGAGAAACGCATGTTCAGCCTGAACGGACAGAATGAAGTGACGGAATGGGTAGAAACAGCTCCCTCTGCCGTGGAAGCGAAGAAACCAGTAGCACAGCAGGCAGCAAAGGAACCGAAACAGCAACGGATGATGCAGCGCCTCTCACGCTACCTGAAACTGCACTATGCCTTCCGCTACAACCTGCTGACGGAGCGGACGGAATGTGCCCGTTTGGATACAGAAAAAGCCGATGAGGCTCACCACCTTACTTATACACCCGTAGACAGCCGTACCCTGAACGGTATTGCCCTCAGTGCCATCGAAAACGGCGTGGAGTGCTGGGATCGTGATATCAAGCGGTATGTGGAATCCGACCACGTACAAGCCTACCATCCCTTCGAACTCTATTTCAGGAACTTGCCCGAATGGGACGGCAAAGACCGGATAACGGAATTGGCAAGACGTGTATCCGATAAGGATGTCTGGGTACGCGCCTTCCACCGCTGGATGCTGGCCGTCACAGCCCAGTGGACAGGCTCGGGCGATCGTGGCCGCAGGGCCAACAGTGTGGCTCCGCTTTTGGTCAGCCCCACACAGGGCTTGGGTAAGTCTACTTTCTGCCGTATGTTGCTCCCCCAAGAATTGCGTGACTACTTTACGGAGAGCTTCGACCTGACCAACGCCTCGTCGGCGGAGAACAAACTGGCCTCCTACGGCCTGATCAACCTGGACGAGTTTGATCGTCTTCCCGCCAGCCGGATGCCCCAGCTGAAGAACCTGATGCAGATGGAAGACCTGCGTGTGCGTCGTGCCTACCGCCGTTCGGCCGAAGCTTTGCCAAGAATTGCCTCATTCATCGGTACAAGCAACCGCCGCGATCTGCTGACCGATCTTTCGGGCAGCCGCCGTTTTATCTGTGTGGAAGTGGAGCATGCCATCGACTGTACGACGCCCATCGACCACGCCCAGCTTTATGCCCAATTGCTGTATGAACTGAACAGTGGCGAGCGTTGTTGGTTCAGCAAGGCCGAAGAGGCCGAAATCCAGACGGCGAACCATCCGTTCTACCGCATTACACCCGCCGAAGAACTTATCGGCTGTTGCTTTGCGTTTGCCGAGGCAGGCGAGCAAGGTGCCCGCCTGATGTCTGCAGCAGATATTTATACCGTGCTGAAGAAAAAGAATCCCGCTGCTTTGAAAGATTGCTCTTGTACTTCGTTCAGCCGCCTGTTGGCCCAGTTGGGGCGAAGGGTACACACAAGGTATGGCAATGGGTATTGGGTGAAGAAACGATAACCCCTGCTAAGGTTGTATTACTTCTCTGCTACCGCCGGGTCAGCCGTAGCCTTCGGGCTGAGCAGGCTGTGATATTTTTCCGTATCGCCCAATACTTTTAATGCCTCTTTCAGATCGGGGTCATCCTTCAGCTGCTGGATGATGCTGCCTTTCTGGTAATAGTAACGCTTCAGGATTTCGATGGAAATCATATTGCGTATGTCCTTTGCGAAATAATCCAGGTCGTGGTCCAGGTTATGCTGGAGTTTCTTCTCCAATGCTTCGAATTCGCCGGAGGCATCTTTCAGGTAGCCTTCGAACTCGGCCATTTCCTTCAGGCTTTTCAATATCTTTTCTGTCTGTTGGTCGTACTTGAAGTCGGCCTTTCGTACCATCTCCTTGAAGTCGGCATAGTCGGCATCGGTCAGTTCGAAGTGCTGGGCGTCGGCAATGGTTTCGTGCTTCAGGCAATACTGTGTGGCGTAGTTGAATATCAGGTTGTCGTTCACCAGATAGAACAGAATGTTGGGCAGTTTCTCCTGCTCTACCTGTATGTCGGGAGTCACGCCGCCACCATCGCGCACTTCGCGCCCGGCTGCTGTATGGAATACCGTTGTCAGACTGTCCGGAATACGACCTACGCTGCCGTCGGCATTACGATGTTTGTAGTCGATGGCCTGCACGCAGCGTCCGCTGGGGATGTAGTATTTGGAGGTCGTGATCTTCATCTGTCCGCCATAGGGCAGGGAGCGTGTGGTCTGTACCAGTCCCTTGCCGTACGTGCGTGTACCGACAATCACCGCACGGTCCAGGTCCTGTAATGAACCGGCCAGGATTTCCGAAGCCGATGCCGTGGAACTATTGACTAACACAGCCAACGGGATATCCAAATCGATGGGTTCGCGCAATGTTTTGTAGGACATATTGATTTGTTCGATTTTGCCTCGGGTGGTTACTAAGGTTTTTCCACGTGGTAAGAAGTAATTGGCAATATCCACCGCCTCGTCCAGCAATCCGCCGCCGTTATTGCGCAGGTCGATGACCAGCGAGGTGATGCCCTGCTTTTTCAGGTCGAGGAACGCCTGCTTGAATTCTCGTGCAGGTTTACCTGAGAATGTACTGAGGTTGATATAGCCCACATTGTTTTCCAGTTTCGTATAATAAGGTATGATAGGCAGCTCGATGGCCCGGCGCACCAGTTCGAATTCCAGTGGTTTCTCCACGCCCGGACGTTGCACTGTCAGCTTGAAGCTGGTACCCGCCTGGCCGCGGAGCATTTCGCTGATTTCCTGGTTGTTCTTTCCTTCCAGATCCTGTCCGTCGATGGCCATCAGGATATCGCCTGCTTTCAGTCCGGCTTTGGCTGCCGGCATGCCTTCGTAGGGTTCGCCTATCATGGAACGTTTCAGTTTCGTATTCCAAGTGATGATGGAGCCGATACCGCCATAGGTGTTCTTCAGCATCTGTTCCAGTTCGCTCTGGTCGTCCTCGGGATAATAGGCCGTATAGGGGTCGAGCGAATAGAGCATGGCGTCGATGCCCTCACGGATCGTTTTGTTGGCATCAATCGTATCTACATACAGCAAGTCCAGTTCTTTCACGATTGAACTGAAAATGTCGATATTCTTGGCTAACTGAAAACTGCGGTTGTCACTGTTCTTGAAACTCAGAAATGCTGTGCCAGCCACTATCAGCAACAACAGAGCGATCCAACGTACTTTACAAAATCTTTTCATATTCATATCCGTCATACAATGTTCTTGTTCATAAGTTTTCGATCTCTTTTTTGATATCCTTCCAGCAGGCAGCGGTAAGTTCGGCTCCTACGACCTGAATGACTTTCGCAGCAAGTATGGAAGCGATGCGGGCACATTTTTCGAGTGAGCAGCCGGTGACCAGTCCGTACAGAAAGCCGGCGGCAAAGTAGTCGCCTGCTCCTGTCGTATCGGCTACTTTAGACACTTGTACTGGTGCTACCTCCAGTACCTGAGTCCCTTTGCACACCAACGATCCGCGTGCTCCCAATTTCACTATAGCTATGCTGCATGTTTGCGCCAGGGTTTCCAAGGCTTCTTCGGGTGTTCCGCCGGCAAAAGCTTTCGCTTCTTCTTCGTTGGCAAAAACAATGTCCACGTATTTGTTTAACAGCAACGAGAAGAATTCTCTGTCTGCATCTACTATATTATAGCTGGCCATATCCAGACAGACTTGCAATCCGGCTTCTTTGGCCAGTTCTACGGCCCGCAGAATCATGTCGTGGTCTTGTACCAGATAACCTTCGACAAACAGATAGGTGTATCCCTTGAACATGTCCAGCGACAAATCTTCGGCTTTCAGTGCGGCTGCGGCTCCCAAATAGGTACCAAACGTACGTTCTCCATCGTTTTGGGATATGAAGGTGGAAGCAATTCCTGTAGGCAGGGTAGAAGAGACAAGCAGATGATCTTCGATACCTTTGCTCTCCAGTGTGCTTTTCAGGAAGTCGCCATAAGAATCTGAACCGATTTTTCCGATGAATCCGCTGGGAGCTCCCAGGCTTGCCAAAGCTCCGATGGCATTGCCGGCTGAGCCGCCTGCTGCCTTATAGATCTTCAGATCCTTAAAATATGCCGTGATAAGGTGGAACCGTTCTTCGTCGATCAATGTCATGCTACCTCGCGGAAGTCCCATCTGTTTCAGGACCTCATCACTCTCAAAAGTGGCCAAAACATCGACTAAAGCGTTGCCTAATCCAATTATTTTCTCCATTTCGATAAATTTTTCTGCAAAGATATTGCATATTTCAAAATATCCTATTAATTTTGCACCGCATTTGAGAAAAAACAACACTCTTCGTTAGCTCAGTCGGTTAGAGCATCTGACTGTTAATCAGAGGGTCCTTGGTTCAAGTCCAAGACGAAGAGCTCCTTCAAATGCAACATTCTTCGTTAGCTCAGTCGGTTAGAGCATCTGACTGTTAATCAGAGGGTCCTTGGTTCAAGTCCAAGACGAAGAGCAGAAGTCCGCAACAAGCGGACTTTTTTGTTTTCAGGCCTTTCCCTTGGCGGGGAGAGTGGCGGACGAAAAAAGAGGAGAAAAGCATATTGGACTATCGCTTTTCTCCTCTTTTTCTTTTGGTGCGGGTGATAGGACTCGAACCTACACGCCTTGCGGCACCAGATCCTAAGTCTGGCGCGGCTGCCAATTACGCCACACCCGCAACGGTGTTTGCTTGTTCAGCGGGGCAAAGGTAGAAAATATTTTTTGTTCTTCCAACTATTCACGGCTTTAGTTTTTCAAGGTTTCACTTGCAGCAGGCTTCGGGCTTCTTCGATGAGGGTGTCTATCTGGCGTTCGTAAGCAGCTACGGTATCCATGTCCATCTTGATGTCGGGGTCGATACCGAATTCGATATGCTGCTTGTCGGCGTCGAGGTGGGGACTGGCGGAGAAGCGTACAATCCAGCCGTTGGGAAGCTCGGAGGTGAAGGGGAGGCCCGAACCGCCTCCGCTCTTGTCGCCCAACAGGGTGACGTTGGGCATGTAGCGCATGGCGTTGATGAAGTCGTTCGTGGCGCTGTAGGAGTGGCGGTTGGTCAGCACGACGGCTTTCTTCTGCCAGCGCACGCCGTCTGACGGATCGACATAGATAGGTTCCGGCTCGGAGAAGTCGCTGTGCCCCTTGCCCGTCTTGTGCTGGATGTAGCCCGTCAGTACGCGTTCGTTGGTGAAACGGGCGGCGAAGCGGGTAGAGTAGGTGAGGTTGCCGCCGCCGTTGTTGCGCACGTCGATGATGAGGCCGTTGCAGGCGGCCAGGTAAGAGAGGGTTTCGTCCAGATTTCCTTCGCCGATACCGTCGGAGAAGGAGGTGTAGGAGATGTAGCCGATGTTGTCGTCCAGAATGGTGTATTTCAATCCCGCGGAGATGCGGTAGTCGCGTCCCAGGTATCGTTCGACAAGGCTTTCGTCATAGTTGCGCGGGTAGTCCAGGTACCAGTCCCAGTAACGGGCGGTGTTCGAGGCGGAGTAGAGGTTCACATGCCCGTCTTTCAGCTCGGCCAACATGTTGCCCAATACCTCGAACAGGCCGTCATTGCTCATGTCAGGGGTAATCAGTGGCTGGTATTTGTCGCGGATGGCGTCCCAGTCTATCTGTTTGTAGTCCAGGAAGCAGTATTGTTCGTCGATGATTTTCCAGAGAGCTTCGAAGTTGCCCTGAGGGGTATTGTCGAATTCTTCTTCACGGATGCAGCTGTGGAAGAGCAGTATCGGAAGAATGAGAAGTAAAATGTATTTCAGGAAGAAGACCGATTGTTTCATAAGGTTTGCTTTTTCTTGTTAGGAAGCAGGTAGAATTCCTTGACGAAGCCTACCATGAATACATGCGAATAGGCGTGTGTCCGCAGGTTGTTGATACTGGACTGCTGGGCGTCCCATACGTAGGCCAGGCGCATCTTCATCCGTCCTACGGGCAGGTCGGCGGTGAGCATCTGGCGCAGGGAGGGCTGGTTGTGGAGCGAGGTGAAACGCACCACACCGTCGGCATGGCCCAGCGAGAAGATTTCGTAGTACGACTGCCCGTAGTGGGGCGAGAACATCACGCCCATGACAGGCAGATTGGCCTGATAGCGCAGGGTGATGGGGTAACGCTTGATGTGCAGGTCCCAGATGGCCATGACGGAAGCGTCGAGGTTGACGTAGGCACGGGCCGAGGCAGGGTTGTTGCCGTTGTGCAGGTTGTAGACGAAGCCACCGTTCAGGTCGGCCAGTCCGCCGGCCAGCAGACGGAAGTGGTCGGTCAGGCGGAAGTGGTAATGCAGACCGTAGTTCCAGTTGAGCAGGGCGGAGAGGGTATTGTTGTTGTCCACGTGGTTGTGGGTGTAGTTCACGTAGCCCTGAAAGAAACTTTGGCGCGAGAGGTTTCCATCGGCCCAGCGGGTCATGCGCATGCTTTCTCGGGAGAGACGGAATTCAATGCCCCGATACTCCTGTGGCGACAGGTAGGTGTCGTACATGTTGGCTGCACCCACGCCGTAGAGGGTGGCGCGGGTGACGTAGCGGGTCGGATCGTTCAGCATGATGGAATCTGCGGGTGTCTGTGCCGTCAGGCTGCCGGCGGTCAGGAGCAGGCCTGCCATGATTCCTGTCAGTTTATGGTTCATCATCTCGGTTCATTCAAATAGCTTTTCATACGTCAGAACAGTTTCATTTGTCCCGTCAGTTCGTCCAGGATGTCTCCTTCGCTCTTGTCCTGATCGGGGTCCAGGTTTTCGGGCTCTTCTTCGGGCTCGTCGGTGGCGGGTTGCGGTTCGGGCTGGCGGGTTGGCTCCAGTTCGTTGATGGTATCGATGGCGTAGGTCGTCAGTCGCTTGCCCTTGGCCTTGAAGCCCTTGACGGCGATGAACTCGTCGGCCTCGACAATCATCGGATCGCGGAAGCTGTCGTGTCCGCCGAATACGACTTCCAGGCGGGGGTAGCATTCGTCGGTCAGCAGGATGAGCTTGCTGTTCCGGTTGTCGCCCAGGTAGTTCTGTTTGCGGCTGCTCGACTCGAAGCAGAAGCGTTTGATGTAGGGGTAGTTCTGCTGGTCGGCATCGTAGAGCACGGCGGTCCAAACTTTATTCGGGTCGAATTTCTCCATGATGCGGATGCCGTCTTCGTAGTGGTTGTTCACGTCGAAGTTGGTGGTGTAGAATTCGCCGTTGTTCAGGACGACGAGGATGAGTTCGTCGCTTTGGTATTCGCCCAGGTATTCGCCGCGTCCGTCGTAGTTGAGGCGCAGCACGTCGCGGTCGAACCACACCTTGCGTCCGCCCAGCGTGGAGCCGCCGCGCTGCTTCAGCGTGATTTTGTGGACCGGGTTGCGCGTCAGGATGTTGCCGATGGCCTGACGTCCCTTGATGCCTATCTGGCTGAAGTCTTCTTCGAAGATGATTTTGCGGATGCGCGGGTTGGGTTTCAGCGTCACCTTGATGATTTCGGCCTCACCGTTGGGGTTGGCACTGAAGTAGGTGATCTTGGACTCGGGTGTGCCCTGCGTCACGTCGTACTCGCGGTCGCGGATGATGGACGTCACGGCAAAGCGCTTGATGTAGGTCGTCCCGTTCTTGCCGTCGCGGTAGCACACGTTGTAGATGGTGCGCTTGTCGTTCTTCTTGAAGACGTTGGCGTAGAGGATGTTCTTGCCCACGAACTTCTTGTCGGCCACGGGCGTGATGAGGTAGCGGCCGTCGCGGAAGAAGAGGATGACGTCGTCCAGGTTCGAGCAGTTGGCCAGGAATTCGTCCTTCTTCAGGCTGGTGCCGATGAAGCCTTCCTCGCGGTTGATGTAGAGCTTCTCGTTGGCCTCGATGACCTTGGTGGAGTCGATGGTGTCGAAGTTGCGCAGCTCCGTGCGGCGGGGGAAGTTCTTGCCGTACTTCTCCTTGAGCATACGGAACCAGTCGACGGTATATTCCACGAGGTTGGCCAGGTGGCGTTCGGTCTCTTCGATGTCGGCCTTCATGCGGGCTATCTGCTCTTCGGCCTTGTCGGAGTTGAACTTCAGGATGCGGGCCATCTTGATTTCCATCAGGCGGAGGATGTCGTCCTTCGTCACTTCGCGGATGAACTGCGGGTAGTAGGGCGTCAGGCGCAGGTCGATGTGCTCGCAGGCGGCGTCCATGTCGCGGGCCTGTTCGAATTCCTTATCCTTATAGATGCGTTCTTCGATGAATATCTTTTCGAGCGAGGCGAAGTGCAGGCTTTCGCGCACCTCGTCGCGGTGGATTTCCAGTTCGCGGCGCAGCAGGTCGCGGGTGTTGTCGACGGACTTGCGCAGGACGTCGCTCACGGTGAGGAAGTGGGGCTTGCGCTCGTCGATGACGCAGCAGTTGGGCGAGATGCTCACCTCGCAGTCGGTGAAGGCGTAGAGGGCGTCGATGGTCTTGTCCGACGACGTGCCCGGCGTCAGGTGCACCAGTATCTCGACGCTGCCCGATGTCAGGTCTTCTACCTTGCGTATCTTGATTTTGCCCTTCTCGCTGGCCTTCACGATGGAGTCGCACACGCTGGCCACGGTCTTGCCGTAGGGGATTTCGCGGACGGCCAGCGTCTTGTTGTCTATCTTCTCGATTTTCGAGCGGACGCGCACCGTGCCGCCGCGTTCGCCGTCGTTGTACTTCGACACGTCGATGCTGCCGCCCGTCTGGAAGTCGGGGTAGAGGCGGAAGTCTTCGCCGTGGAGGTAGCTGACGGCGGCGTCGCACAGCTCGTTGAAGTTGTGGGGCAGGATTTTGGACGACAGGCCGACGGCAATGCCTTCCACGCCCTGGGCCAGCAGCAGGGGGAACTTGACGGGCAGGGTGACCGGTTCGCGGTTGCGGCCGTCGTAGGACAGCTTCCACTCCGTCGTCTTGGGGTTGAACACCACGTCGAGGGCAAACCGTGAGAGGCGGGCTTCGATGTAACGGGGAGCGGCGGCGCTGTCGCCCGTCAGGATGTTTCCCCAGTTACCCTGGCAGTCGATGAGCAGGTCTTTCTGCCCCAGCTGCACCAGCGCGTCGCCGATGGAGGCGTCGCCGTGGGGGTGGAACTGCATGGTGTGGCCCACGATGTTGGCCACCTTGTTGTAGCGTCCGTCTTCCATGCGGCGCATGGAGTGCAGGATGCGTCGCTGCACGGGTTTCAGTCCGTCCATGATGTGGGGCACGGCGCGTTCCAGAATGACGTACGAGGCATAGTCCAGAAACCAGTTCTGGTACATGCCGCTCAGTTGGTGTTTCACGTTCTCGTCTTTGGTGTCGGCGGGTTTGTAGTCCGAGTGTTCCTCCCGGCCTTCGGGCAGGTTGTCCTGTTCTTCCTGGGTCTTGTCAAAGTCTTCGCTCATATTGAATTTGGTCCGTATGCGGTCGTCGATAATTTCGTTGCAGGCAAAAATAGCAAAACGCGGGCGCATTGGCAAATGAAAGCCCCCGTTTTTTGATTTGCCTGTGCCGAGCCGCCCTCTATTTTATCGAAATTTACGAAAAATCCCGGGAAAAACCGGTGTTTGCATCGGTTTTGCAGGTCCGCCGGCGTTGCCGACGATCGTTGGCGAGGTTCCGCAGGGCTTCAGGATGCAGCCAACGATCGTTGGGAGGTTTCCGCAGGGCTTCGGCGGTCTGCCAACGATCGTTGGGAAGGTTCCGCAGGGCTTCGGCGGTCTGCCAACGATCGTTGGGAAGGTTCCGTAGGGCTTCGGCGGTCTGCCAACGATCGTCGGGAAGGTTCCGTAGGGCTTCGGCAGTCTGCCAACGATCGTTGGGAAGGTTCCGTAGGGCTTCGGCAGTCCGCCAACGATCGTTGGGAAGGTTTCGTAGGGCTTCGGAAGTTTGCGGAAAGCTTTCCGCAGAGTTCGCGGGGCGGCCTTGTGCATTTTTAATATTCCCCGAGACCCGATGTATCGGATAAATCCCTATCTTTGGACAAGATAGGATGCGGTTCGGCATAAAAAATCAAGCAAGCTTGTTTTTTATACTCTTACCTTTCACTATCTTTGTGGCGTTTTTATTGAGAATTAGGAATAAAATTAATCAATATTTTACGAAAATGGCACAAGAAGACGTTTTTAAGAAACTTGTATCACATTGCAAGGAGTATGGTTTTGTGTTCCCCAGCAGCGAAATCTACGACGGACTGGGAGCCGTATACGACTACGGACAGAACGGTGTGGAACTGAAGAACAATATCAAGCAATACTGGTGGCAGAGCATGGTGCTGCTCCACGAGAACATCGTGGGCATCGACTCGGCCATCTTCATGCACCCTACGATCTGGAAAGCCAGCGGACACGTGGACGCATTCAACGATCCCCTCATCGATAACCGCGATTCGAAGAAGCGCTACCGCGCCGACGTGCTCATCGAGGATCAGATAGCCAAGTACGACGAAAAGATAAACAAGGAAGTGGCCAAGGCTGCCAAGAAGTTCGGCGACGCCTTCGACGAGGCCCAGTTCCGCTCGACCAACGCCCGTGTGCTGGAGCACCAGCAGAAGCGTGATGCCCTGCATGAACGTTATGCCAAGGCCATGAACGCCGGACCGGACCTGAACGAGCTGCGCCAGATCATCCTCGACGAAGAAATCGTCTGCCCCATCAGCGGCACGAAGAACTGGACCGAAGTACGCCAGTTCAACCTGATGTTCTCTACCGAAATGGGTTCTACGGCCGACGGCTCCATGAAGGTGTATCTCCGTCCCGAGACGGCGCAGGGCATCTTCGTCAACTATCTGAACGTGCAGAAGACGGGCCGCATGAAAATCCCCTTCGGTATCGCACAGATCGGTAAGGCCTTCCGCAACGAAATCGTGGCCCGCCAGTTCATCTTCCGCATGCGCGAGTTCGAACAGATGGAGATGCAGTTCTTCGTAAAACCCGGCACAGAACTCGAATGGTTCAAGAAGTGGAAAGAAATCCGCCTGAAGTGGCACAAGGCCCTGGGCTTCGGCGACGACCACTACCGCTACCACGACCACGAAAAACTGGCCCACTACGCCAACGCCGCCACGGACATCGAATTCCTGATGCCCTTCGGCTTCAAGGAAGTGGAAGGTATCCACAGCCGTACCAACTTCGACCTCTCCCAGCACGAGAAGTTCTCGGGCAAGAACATCAAGTACTTCGATCCCGAAACGAACGAGAACTACACGCCGTACGTCATCGAGACCTCCATCGGCGTCGACCGCATGTTCCTCAGCATCATGTCTGCTTCTTATAAGGAAGAGCAGCTGGAGAACGGCGAAAGCCGCGTAGTGCTGAAGTTGCCTGCTGCCCTGGCTCCGGTGAAACTGGCTGTGATGCCGCTCGTCAAGAAAGACGGTCTGCCCGAGAAGGCACGCGAGATTATCGACTCACTGAAGTTCCACTTCAATTGCCAGTACGACGAGAAAGACTCCATCGGCAAGCGCTACCGTCGTCAGGACGCCATCGGTACGCCCTACTGCGTTACCGTTGACCACCAGACGCTGGAAGACGGCTGCGTCACGCTGCGCGACCGCGACACCATGAAGCAGGAGCGCGTGGCCATTGCCGACCTCGACCGTCTGATTGCCGACCGTGTCAGCATCACGTCGCTGCTCAAGACACTTTGAGAATGGAGAATTGATAATTGATAATGAAGAATTCTATGAGAAGAATACGCAAGATCCTTTGCTTCCTGTTGCCCCTGGCTGCCCTGCTCTTCGCTTCGTGCGAGGAGGTGCAGGAGGCCAGCAAGTACGACAACTGGCAGTCGCGCAACGAGGCTTTCATCGACTCCATCGCTCGCGAGACGGGTGGTCTGATTATCGACTCGGAGGAGAAAGCCGCTGCTGTGGAGGTAGGCCGGCTGTTTGCCATTGCTACCACTGCAGGTACCATGTCGGGCGACCAGTATGTCTATTGCAAGAAGATTACAGCCAATCCCGACGGACGCCGTCCGCTCTACACCGAATCGGTATCTGCCTACTATTACGGCACACTGATTACGGGCGACCGGTTTGACGGAAACTTTACGGGTTACTCGGCCCTCGACCAGGGCACGCTGAACGCTACGGACAAGGCGCCGACCGAGTTCGATGCACCCAGCGAGTTTTCTGTCAGCGGCGTCATTGCCGGATGGACGGCTGCTCTTCAGCTGATGAAAACGGGCGAACGCTGGATGCTGTACATTCCCTATCAGTCGGGTTATGGTACGAGCGGTAGCGGAAGCATCTTGGGCTATTCGGCCCTCACTTTCGACCTCGATCTGGTAGAAGTGGTAGAAGACGAAGATTGAGACAACTTTTAGAGGTTGCACGGATAGAAAAAAGGCTTGCGGTAGCATCGATGCTGCCGGCAAGCCTTTCTCGTTTTCGGTGGGGAAGGGTTACCACCGTTTTTTCAGTTCCTTTGCCCAGATTTTGTAGCCTTTCTCGTTGAGGTGCAGGCCGTCGGTGCTCAGTTCTTTACGCAGGACGTGTGTCCCTTTCTCGGTGAAGAGCGGGAAGAGGTCGACGAAGTCAATCTGCTGTTCGTGGGCGAGCTTCTTCAGGTGGGCGTTTATTTCCGGCACGAGTTCGGTCTTGTTCGTCAGCAGGCGGTAGCGGCCGAAGCTTTCGTTGATGGGCAGCAGACTTTGCAGGTGGAGCCGGGTCTGCGGCGACTCGCGGCGGATGCGTTCCACGGTGAGACGGATGAGGTCGGCGATGCTGTCGGCCGTCAGTCCGTGGGACACGTCGTTGATACCGATCATCAGGAACAGTTCGCGCGGCTGTCCGGGCAGGATCTGGTGGAGGCGTCGGTAGACACCCATCACCTCGTCGCCGATGATGCCGCGGTTCACCACGTGTTTCCGTCCCAGCCGTTTGCCCCAGTCGCCTCCGTTTTCGGTCAGGCTGTTGCCCAGCATTACGATATCGTCCGTCGTAATGGGCGGCTCGTCCATGAATTGCAGGAAACGTTCGTAGTAGTGGGCGTGGTAGGGCGCCATGCCTTCTTGGTCGAGGATGGAGGCCGCCACGGCGTTCGATACCAGCGAGCGCAGGCGTACCACGCTGTGTCCGTCTTCGGGATGCACGGCGTTGATGAGCAGGATGACGCTCGTATCCGTTTCAGGATCGATGACGATGCTGGTACCTGTATAGCCTGTGTGGCTGTAAGTGTTCGGGCTGAAGAGGTCGCCGTTGTTCGAAGCGTAGGCGGTGAAACTGTCCCAGCCCAGTGTACGGCCGATGGAGGACACGGCGCGGGGAACAGTGCGCATGGCTTTCACACCCTGCGGACTCAGGATGCGCCGGCCATTCCACTCGCCACCGTTCTGGAGGGCAGCGCAGAGCACGGCGATGTCTTCAGCGCAGGAGAAGACACCTGCATTGCCGCTGATGCCTCCGTTCATGATGCGGGCCAGCGGGTCGTGTACTTGTCCGCGCAATACCTGTCCGTTGGCTTGCCGTTCGGTAGGAGCGATGAGGGAAGCCCATTCCGGCAATACCTCGGTATTCACCCAGTTGCCTTTTTTATCTTGTGTGCAAGGCAGGTAATCGGTGTGCTTCATACCCAGCACGTCGAAAATGTGTTCGTGGGCGAAATCCCGGAGCGATTGCCCGCTGACGGTTTCCACGATGTGCTGCAGGGTGATGAAGTTCAGGCAGCTGTACTGGAAGTCGGTCTGCGGACGGAAATCGCGCGGGCAGGTGGCAATGTATTCCATCAGAGCTTTGGGGTTGAGGATGCCGTGTTCCTTGCTCAATTTCTGTACGTCAGCATAGGGTGGCAGGCCGGAAGTGTGCGTCATCAGGTCCTGGATGCGGATGACCTGCGTTTCCTTGCTGTCCTCGCTCTGCCAGTTCTGGAAGTCGGGGAGATAGAGATTTACGGGGTCGAGCATACGCAATTTACCTTGTTCAGCCAGAATCATGACACAAATCGCAGTAGACATGGATTTGCTGCACGAAGCCATGTCGAATACGGTGGCGGTGGTCATCGGTTCTACCTTAGGTACCAGGCTTTTATTACCATAGGCCTTCAGATAGGCCATCTTGCCGTGACGTACGACAGCCAGTACAGCTCCCGGTATTTCTTTTTGGGCGATGGCCTGGTTGATGGCTTCGTCGGCCCACAAAAGCCGTTGCGAGTCCATGCCGACCTGTTCGGGAACTACACGCTGGAGTGGTTGTGCACTAACGGCAGCAAATCCCAACAGGCAGGAGAGAATCAGACAAAGAGTTTTCATGAGGTCATGCATATTGGGTTATTGTTTTCCTTCGCGATAGGCATCTACGGCTTTCTTTACAGAACCGTGCATCAACAACAAGGCTTTGGCTTTTCCGTAGTCCAGACCGAGTTCTTCGACCAGCATACGGGTGCCGCGGTCCACCAGCTTCTTGTTGCTCAGCTGCATGTTGACCATCTTGTTGCCTTTGACGCGCCCCAGTTGGATCATAACTGAAGTAGTAAGCATGTTCAGAATCATTTTTTGTCCCGTACCCGACTTCATGCGCGAGCTGCCGGTGACGTATTCCGGTCCTACAATCATTTCGATGGGGACATCAGCCTCGGCAGCCATGGGCGAGTCGGGATTGCTGGTGATACAGGCGGTCAGGATACCATGTTCGCGGGCTTCGTGCAGGGCTCCAATGACGTAGGGGGTGGTACCCGATGCGGCAATGCCGATGACGGTGTCCTTGGTCGTGATGTTGCGTTCCACCAGTTCCTCCCAGCCGCGGTGAATATCGTCTTCGGCATTCTCTACAGGATTGCGTAGAGCCGTGTCGCCTCCGGCAATGAGGCCGATAACCAGCGTGTTCGGCATGCCGAATGTGGGCGGTATTTCTGAAGCGTCGAGTACACCCAGACGTCCGCTGGTGCCGGCTCCCATGTAGAAGATGCGGCCACCCTGCTTCATGCGGGGTACAATCTGGGTTACTAGTTTTTCTATCTGCGGGATGGCCTTTTGTACGGCCAGGGCTACTTTCTGGTCTTCAGTATTGATATCTTCCAGTATTTCGCGGATAGACTTCTTTTCCAAGTCGTTGTAGAGCGAAGGTTGCTCTGAAATCTTGATGAATGCCATATTCTTGTATAATCGGTTAGTGGTTAATAGTTAACGGTGGTAGGCGATGAGGCCTTCCATAGGACTCTTGAGGATGGTGCCCAAACGGATGCCCATTTCGTCGGCAGCTTGTGCCAGCACGTCTTTGTAATAGTAGGCTACGGAACCGATGAAGTGGACTTCATGGCTTGTGTAATCATATTGCATGACGTTACGTTTCAGGAACGATTTGAAGCTGTTCAGGACGAGGTTATGTACGCAAGGTTCGTTAAGGTTTTGTGCCAGGAAGGGTGACAGGCTGGCCAGGAAACGGTTGGGGAACGGCTTGCGGTAGACGCGGTCGATGATATCGGCTGGGGTCAGGTTGAACTGGCTGAGGAATTTCTCCTTCAGTTCCGGCGTCATCTGATTTTTTAGGATGTCGCCTACCAATAGTTTGCCCAGGCAGGCACCGCTACCTTCGTCACCTAGGATAAAACCAAGAGGAGATACGTTTTGCACAATCTTCTCGCCATCGTAGTAGCACGAGTTGGAGCCCGTGCCCATGATGCAGGCAATGCCTGCGTGGTGTCCGCACAGACTGCGGGCAGCGGCCAGCATATCGGTACTAACCTCTACTTGTTCCTTAACGTGTAGGTGTCGGAGAATGGCTCGGCGAACAGTTTCTATCTTATCTGGAAAAGCGCATCCTGCACCGTAGAAGTAGACTGCATCCAGTTCACTGGCCCGTAGCTGGGGCAGAAGAGCAGTCGCTATCTCGTTACTGATCTCTTCTTCACTTTGGAAAAAGGGATTGGTACCTTTCGTAAAAATCTGTTGGAGAACTTCTCCATGCTCGACCAAACACCAGTCGGTCTTGGTAGAGCCGCTGTCTGCTATCAGTATCATAGTAATAAAGTTTATATCTTAATATATATTTTTCTTTTGTACAGTTGGTATCCGATGCACCAGTTGATAGCGACGAATACCAGCGCATAAATCAGTGAGCCGCCAGTATCACCAAAAATCGGTTGCATTATCTTGTCGTAAAGCAGGCCGTGGATGGAAATGCTGCCATCACCCCAAGGCAGGTGGATGCTTCCGAACAGAATGCCCAACACACCGCCCAGCACGTACATGAACAACGGGTTCACTCCAAACGATTCGAAGAACAGGCTCCAGCGTTTATATCCCTTTACGTCAATAATCCAGATGAGTAAGGCCAGCAAGCTGGATGCCAGTCCACAGGTAGTAAGTACAAAAGTGGGCGACCATATCTTCTTATTGAGCGGGCATCCGTAGCTTAACAGTAAGCCGCTGAAGGTGAGAATGGTACCTACCAGGAACAGTTTGACGAGATGCGATTGGAGTACTTCTTCGCGGCTGCGGCTGGCTGTCTTCTTGTCGCCCAGCATCATACGGCCCACACAGAAGCCCAGCAGTACGTGAGCGATGGAGGGAATAGTGCTCAGCAGGCCCTCAGGATCGATTCCGTTGTCTTTATACATATGGGCAGGGGTAAGGACGGCACGGTCTACGACGGACAGAATATTAGTTTCGTTGTAGGCAAAACCGTTGCCACACATCAGCAGAACAAAGTAGCCCACGAGGAGCGTGGCGATGAGGTAGGGGATGCGGCTATGCTTCATCGTAAGAGCCACGATGGAAGCGGCGCAGTAGCATAGAGCCAGGCGCTGCATGACACCCAGAATGCGCATGCGGTCGAATGTCCATACCGATGCCCACAGGTTTTGCCCAAAGCTCAGGTCGTCGGGGGCAGAGGACCAGTAGTAGCAGAAACGCGAGAACCAGCCGATAGCCATACCGATGATAAAGATGACGACGGTACGTCGCAGAATCTTCCGGAGTGTGGCGTGGCTGTAAGTAAAATTGTATTTCTTTAATGAAATGTAGGTCGATATGCCCATGATGAACATGAAAAAAGGGAACACCAAGTCGGTTGGTGTCAGCCCGTTCCACTCGGCATGACGCAGAGGAGCGTAGATGTGTCCCCATGAGCCGGGATTATTTACCAGGATCATGCCGGCGATAGTAATTCCTCGCAGAATATCAAGGGCGAGAATACGTTTGCTGTTGGTTTGCTGTTGGGTCATAATGATTGTTCCTCCTTTTTGTCTTTAGCGGTTGTACATTCATCTACCAGATAGGCTATCGATACATATGGGATGCCAGAATTAGTGGTCAGGCCGATCTCACACGTGCGGCTATTGCTGTAACCTATCTGGATATTGCGTTCTTCTATTTGCGGACGGAGTTTACGCAGAGCATAGGCATTCAGTTCAGGATGCGTAAAACCACGGTCGCCTGCGAAACCGCAGCAACCCACTTCCTCGGGTACGAATACCTGCGTAGAACATAGACGAGCCAGGGCGATGAGCGTATCGGCCAGCCCCATCTTACGCATGGAGCACGTGATGTGCAGGGCTACGGGGCGGTTGACGGGTTTGAACACAAGACGGGAACGAAGGAAGGTGTAAATGAACTCAGCCGGCTCGTAAAGCTTCATGCGGTGAATGGTTTCGCGCATACGGTGGAGACAGGGACTTTGGTCGCAGAGTACGGGGTATCGTCCTTGTTCGCTGGCTTCCCATAAAGCCTCTTCCAGTTCGTGCGTTTTGCGGTCGGCGATGTCCATCATACCTTTGCTTTCCCAGATGGTACCGCAGCACAGCTTCTCCATGTCCTTGGGGAAGATGACACGGTAGCCTGCCTTGTGGAGTAGGGCCACCATCTTGTTGACCAGTGCTTGTTCGACTGGTGATTTGCGGGCAAGTCCCATGGTCTGGTTGATGCAGCTGGGGAAGTAAACGACAGCTTCACAGTCTCCTCTTTCGTTAGAAGGTTGAGGCTGTTCAGGCTTGAATGCTTTCGGCATTGCCGGTGACCATTGTGGGATACCCAGGAGAGTGTGCATGCCATGTGTCAGTTTGCTCATGGCAGCGGTGCCCAGTATGACGTGGGCGGTATCGGCCAGGGTGAGTACGGGACGTAGTGCACCTTTGATGCCGGCAAAGTGGCGGGAAGCATAGTTCCCTGCCTTGTAGCCAAGACTGTCAGGAGGCAGGAGGCGTTGACGTACAAGATGAGTCAAATCGCCTGTATTGATGCTCATAGGACACGACATTGAGCAGAGTCCATCGCCTGCACAGGTTTGGTTACCCAGGTAATGATATTGTTTCTCCAGCAGGGTAAGACGTGCCGGGTCATTGCCTTCCTGACGCAGACGAGCCAACTCACGTTGGATGACGATGCGCTGGCGCGATGAGAGGGTGAAGCCGCACGACAGGCAGTTTACTTCACAGAAGCCACATTCAATGCAGCGATTGATTTTTGATAATGAGGCATGACCTTTGTCATCTGTTATCATTGGCAATGGCTTGAAGTGCTTCAGGTGACATTTGGGATCATCATTGAAGATGACACCGGGATTGAGCAGGCCTTTGGGGTCGAAGAGCTGCTTCACGGATTTCATCACCTCGTAGGCCTCGTCGCCCCACTCGTAACGAACGTAGGGGGCCATGTTGCGACCTGTGCCGTGTTCGGCCTTCAGGGAGCCGTCGTACTTGTCTACCACCAGCGTCTTGACGTCCTCCATCAGTGCCTCGTAACGGTCCACTTCCGCTTGGGTAGAGAAGCTTTGATTGAGGATGAAGTGATAGTTTCCCTCTAGTGCGTGTCCGTAGATGCAGGCGTCGTCGTAGCCGTGGCGGGCGATGAGGGCCTGCAGGTCAGCGGTGGCTTCGGGCAGGTCTTCGATATGGAAGGCCACATCTTCGATGAGGCAAGTGGTGCCGGGACGGCGCGTGCCTCCCACGCTGGGGAAAATGCCAGAACGGATGGCCCAGTATTTACCGTACTCTGCCGGGTTGTCGGTAAAGTGCACGGGGATGTAGGTACGGAAGGCTGAGAGCGTTTGCTCAATGGTGGCAATGCGGGCCTTCAGCTCTTCGGGCGTGCGGGCCTTGGTTTCGGTCAATACGGCGGTGAGGCCCGACGGGTCGGTGACTTCTCCTTTATACTTTATGTATATAGGGTCGTCTACGGACGACAGGCTTTTGTAGTCCAGCAGCTCTGCACCCTTCACAATCCACTCTTCCTTCGAATCGGTCTGTTTCTTCATAGCTACTACTGCACGGCATGCCTCGCGGATGTCCGTAAAGTAAACCATTGCGCTGGCCTTATAGGGGTAGTCGTACTCGGTGCGCATGGTTACTTGCGAGAGGAAGGCCAAGGTACCTTCGCTGCCTACCATCAGGTGGGCGATGATGTCGAATGGGTCATCGAAGCAGACGAAGGGCAGGAGGTTGAGGCCTGTGACATTCTTGATGGCATATTTGTAACGGATGCGCTCCAATAGCTTGGGATTGGCATGGATGCGATCGCGCAGGTGGCAGATGCCTCGGATAAAGTCGCGATGCGTTACTTCGAAGCCGGCGCGGCTTATAGGATCGCCTGTGTCGAGTACCGTACCGTCGGCCAGAATGATGCGGGCCGAGAGCATTACGCGGTCGCTGTTGGCATGCGTACCACAGTTCATACCCGAAGCGTTGTTCATTACGATGCCACCTACCATAGCACTCTTTACCGACGCTGGGTCGGGGGCAAACTTGCGTCCGTAGGGAGCCAGTAATTCGTTGACGCGTTGTCCTACGATACCGGGTTGGAGAGTAATCTGGTTACCATCAGGGCTGATGGAATATTGTTCCCAGTGTTTCCCAGCGACGATGAGGATAGAATCGCTAATGGACTGACCGGAAAGGCTTGTACCCGCGGCACGGAAAGTGACGGGCAGTTTCAGGCGGTCGGCTAGACGGAGCAGCTCAGACACTTCGTATTCGCTGTCCGAACGGACGACTATCTGCGGGACGAGGCGGTAGAAGCCAGCATCCGTGCTCCAGGCCAGGCATCGCAGTTCGTCAGTATAGATCCGCTCCTGCGGGATGAAGCGCAAGGCTTCGTGCAGGAACGATAAATAAGGTTCTTTCATATCATTGTCTTTTTAGACTTATCGGTATAAGTAATACTTTTTAGACAGTCGGCGGAAACTCTCCACGTCCTTTTCCCAGTAGGGCCGTATGTCCTCCCAGCGATTGGTCTTCGTGAAGCGTTCGCGTATCTGGCGCGAACCGCATACCTTGTCGAACATTGCGAAGCGGCCCTTGTCGGCATGGTCGAAGACGGCGCGGTCGGGCCACAGACGGGCTACTTCCTGCATTACGAGGAACTGCAGGGGGCTGAGCGGCGCGCGGGCGTAGTCGGTGATGTGCACCTGTACGCCTTGCAGCTGCTGTCCCTGTCCTATGCTGTAGAAGGGCTTCAGGTAGATGGGTCGGAAGATGACGCCGGGCACGTGCAGGGCGTTCAGTGCGTCGGCTAGTTTGTTAGCCTCGGCCCAAGGGGCGGCGAACATCTGGAAGGGGATGGTGTAGCCCACGCCGATGGACATGTAGCCCAGTTCTCCCAGGATGCCGCTCACGGGGTAGAAGAAGGCCGAGTGAGGGTGTGGAATGTGGGGTGACGAGGGAATCCATTGCAGTCCCGTGGCCGTGTAGTCCATGCGTCGCTTCCAGCCCTTCATCTTGATGACCGTCAGCTTGCACTGCACACCGCCTGTCAGCATCCGTTCACCGTTGAGCATCAGGGCCAGCTCGCCACAGGTTAGGCCATAGACGTAGGGTATCTTGAACTGGCTGACGAAGGAGATGCAGTCATCCTCCGTCAGGTTGCCTTCTACTTTCAGTCCGCCCAGCGGGTTGGGGCGGTCCAGCACGATGAGCTCCTTGCCGTTTTCGGCAGCGGCTTCCATAGCCAGTCCCAGCGTGCTGATGTAGGTGAATGAGCGGCAGCCGATGTCCTGTATATCATATACCAGCACATCGACGTCCTTCAGCATCTCGGGCGTGGCCTTGCGCGTCTTGCCGTAGAGTGAATAGACGGGCAAGCCGGTGGCGGGGTCGCGCTGGTCGGATACGTGGTCGCCTGCATGTACGTCGCCGCGCACACCGTGTTCCGGTCCGTAAAGGGCCACGAGGTTGACGTTCGGCGCTTCGTGCAGGATGTCGATAGTGGAGTGCAGTTCGTTGTCCACGCCCGTAGGGTTGGTGATGAGTCCCACACGTTTACCCTCCAGGCAACGGAAATTCTGTGATTTCAGTACTTCAATCCCTGTTTTGATGTGTATCTTCTGAGCCTGTGCGCCGAGGGAGAGGCACAGGAAGAGGAGCAGGAGAGTCTTCTCAAGCCTTACTCCGGATGTAAGTATATTCTTTCTATTTTTGTTCATGGTCGTCCTATTCTATAATAATGATAATCTGTTTTCATTTCTTTCCATATTCCGGATCAATCTTCCTGTCCACGAAGAAGGTGACGATGACCGTGGCAATGCAGCACACCATTACCAGCCAGAAGAAGTCCGTGTATCCGATGGCTTCCTGTATATATCCGGCGAACATGCCAGGTATCATCATGCTCAGCGCCATAAAGGCTGTGCAGATGGCATAGTGCGAGGTCTTGAACTCGCCTTCGGAGAAGTACATCATGTAGAGCATATAGGCCGTGAAACCGAAGCCGTAACCGAACTGTTCGATGGCAATGGCGGTGGAAATGATGACCACGTTGTTTGGCTGGGCGATAGCCAGGTAGACAAACGTCAGGCACGGCAGAGTCATGCAGCCAGCCATCCACCAAATGGACTTCTTCAGGCCGAGGCGCGAGGCGAACAGTCCGCCCAGGATACCACCCAGGGTGAGGAAGATGACGCCGATGGTGCCGTACACGATACCCACTTCGGCGGTGGACAGCTCCAGTCCACCTGATGTCTTGGAGGCTACGAGGAAAGGCATGCACATCTTGATGAGGAACGCCTCCGGCAGGCGGTAGAGCAGCATGAACACGATGGCCAGTAGGACACCCGGCTTGGTGAAGTAGGTGGCGAAGGTACGTCCGAACTCCCGGAAGATGGCTTTAGCACTAGTAGTACCGGCTGCCAGCGTGGGTTTATCTGAGGTAGGCTTGGGTATCACGAAGATATGATAGAACGTTACCAGGCTGAACAGGACAGCGGTGACAAGCATCGTGATGGTCCACGACAGCGGAATGTCTTTCGTCTTCAGCTCGATGGCACCGGCAATGGCCACGAGTACGCCCTGACCGAAAATGGAGGCCAGACGGTAGAACGTGCTTCGAATGCCTACAAAAGCGGCTTGGTCACTTTGCTTCAGCGCCAGCATGTAGAAGCCGTCGGCGGCAATGTCGTGGGTGGCCGAGGCGAAGGCAGTGATGATGAACAGGACCAATGTGAAGGTGAAAAGGCTGATATGGGTTGTGCCGGAAGCGATGTCTGCTTCGTCTGGCCGCGGGATGGCCAGCGTCAGCAGGATGAAGGCAACGGACATCAGTACCTGCATGGCTATTGTCCACCAGCGTTTGGTTTTGATGATGTCTACAAACGGGCTCCAGAAGGGCTTGATGGTCCACGGCAGGTAGAGCAGGCTGGTAAACAGGGCCATCTCTCCATTGGGTACGCCCATCTTGGTGAACATCATCACGGAGATGTTGTTCACGATGAAGTAGGGAATACCTTGGGCAAAGTACAGGGTGGGAACCCACGCCCAAGGACTAATATTTCTTGTCTGTAAGTTCATGATTCGTATGTATGTTTATTTATGAATAGATTTTTTCTATGTTGGCTCCGATATAGTAGTGCAGCAATATCTCGTCGTACTTGTAGCCCTGTTCGCCCATGACGGCAGCGCCTATCTGGCAGAGACCTACGCCGTGTCCCCAGCCGGCTCCGATGAGGGTGAAGCGTCCAGGGATGCCTTCAGGCGAAAGATCGTGCTTGTCCACCACGAAGGCCGAGCTGTAGAGGTGCGAGGGCGACAGCGTGCGACGTATCTCCAGCTCCTTGCCAATGGTCAGGGTGCGTTTGGTGCCCACAATCTTCAGTTTCCATAGTCGTCCGCTAGTGCCGCGGGCCACGGGTACGAGGTCGACGATTTGTCCGTAATCCACGCCCGAACGCTTCAGGATGAGGGCCGACAGTTCTTCCTGCGTATATTCCACCCGCCAACGGTAGAAGTCGGTTGTCTCCTGGTCGTAGTTGTTAAGTACCTGCGAGAGAATATGCTTGTCCGTGGTGTTGCAGAAGGCCTCGGGCGAGGTGCGTATCCAGCGGTCGGCTTCTGCTTCGATGGTGAGGTCGGGCAGGGCAGGGTCGGGTACAGAAGTCTGTCCCTGGCGGATGCGGCGGTCGAGTTGCTTGCGCAGGTAAGGGTAGGGCGTGTCTTCCCAGCAGTACTGGAACTCTTCGAAGGCGCCGCCGCAGCATTTGGAGAAGCGGGCGTCGCAGATTCGGCCGTCGGATGTCAGCACTTGTCCGCGGGTGGCTCGGATGGCCTGGCGCACGATGTCGGTCGAGGCGCGGGTGATGCCCTGGTAGCGCTGGCAGTGGTCGTCGGCGCAGACGTCGAAGCGGGTGTGGTCTTCGCGGTCGAACCATCGGATGAGTTCGTCGTCGGTTTGCGTGCAGGCCGAGTAGTCTGTATGTTTGGATGCGATTTCCTTGTTCTTGTTGATTTGGGCCAGCAGCCAGCTCCTCGAAATCACCGCATGGGCCTTCAGCAATTCCAGCGAGGCGGTGGCACTCATTTCGCTGGAGATGACGCTCGTCAGGTAGTCTTCCACACGGATGACGTTGACGGCGGTCAGGTGGTTGTTTTCTACGATGATGCGCAGGGCGCCCTGGAAACGCTGGTCTTCTTTGCGCTCCCAGTGGAAGTTGATGCCGATGGTAACGCCGTGCAGCTCGAAGGAGGCCGTCTGTTCGTCTTCGGGTTCGAAGAGTAGTTCGTCGTAGAGGCGGCCTTGCCACAGGATGCGGCCGTGGTCGAAGGTGACGGTCTGATGACCGTCGACCTTCCGGCCGTCTTGCTGGTAGGGAGTCAGCAATGTAAATTCTATTTGGGGGTCGAATACGATTCCGACGTGTACGTAGGGTTCGTTCATGGTATCTCGATTTCTCATTAATGGATTGCGTTACGGATGTGCTCCTTCACCCGGGCGAAGGCTTCGGGCGAAAGACAGACCTCACTCAGGATTTGCGCCACGTCGTCGGCGGTGATTTTCTGGAAGTCCTGCTCGATGGGGGTGATGAACACGCCGCCGAGGTCGACCGACGCGGGGCTGCTGAGCAGGCGGGCGTCGCCCTCGGCCGTGTAGCAGGCGGGGCGGTGTTTGGCGCGGGGGAAGACGAAGACCGTCCAGCGGGCGGACTCGTAGAGGGCCAGAACGTTCATCATGGGCTCTTCGTCGCCCTCGGGTACGGGCAGGGCGCGGCAGATGGCCTGGAAGAGGCGGCAGGCTTCACGGGCGTCGTCGGTGTCGATGACAAGCGTCGTGCGCGGGGCGTCGGCCAGGCTGTAGAGCGTGGCGTGGTCGGTCTGCACCACCGTCTCGTCTGTCCGCATGCGCCAGTCGGCCTCGATGGGCATGAAGCCGCGGCTGCCCGCCTGGAAGTGGGCATGGTCGGGGGCGGAGGCGCCGCAGCGCGGGCCGTTGTAGAAGATGGTGAAGTCCGTCAGCTCACGGGCCAGCTCCAGCATGTCGGCAAAGCGGCAGGCGATGAGCTGGGGCACGTGGTCGGTCTCGGGCACGGTGAGGTGGCGCGGGAAGATGGGGAAGGGGTTCACCAGCAGTTCGTAGTGTCCCAGGAAGGGGATGCCTTCCTGTTCGGCGGGTCGGTTGGCGGCGCAGAGGAAGCAGCGGCGCTCCTTGATGGACCGGGCGTCGACCTTGGCGCCGGAGGAGACGATGCGGGCGGGGTTGAACTGCACCTTGTAGGGCACGCCGTGTACGTCCAGTTCCTTGACGCGCACGCCCGCAAGGGCGTCGTAGCTGCGGCGCGCCGTTTCCCAGGCGGCGAGCTGGCGGTCCAGCAGATGATGTACGTTTTCGTTCAAAGTTGTCATAGTTCCTGTTCTTTTATTATTAGTTAGGGGCTGCCTATCCCGATAGTCTACCCTTCCGAGACGTCGGACGGGTAGAAAATCCCGATAGTCGGGCCTTCCGAGGCGTCGGACGGGTAGAAAATCCCGATAGTTGGGCCTTCCGAGGCGTCGGACGGGTAGAAAATCCCGATAGTCGGGCCTTCCGAGGCGTCGGACGGGTAGAAAATCCCGATAGTCGGCCATCCGAGGCGTCGGATGGGTAGAAAATCCCGATAGTCGGGCCATCCGAGACGTCGGACGGGTAGAAAATCCCGATAGTCGACCCATCCGAGACGTCGGATGCCTTGCCTGTCCCGATAGGCTACCTGTTCAGCGCGATGCGTGCTTGCAATTCCCAGGTGCGGATGCGGTCCTTGTAGAGGTTGTGGGCGTTCATCTTCACCACGTCGAGTGAGGCGTCGGAGTTGTCGTCCCAGCGGCGGCAGAGGTAGACGACGTCGTAGACGCGGCCTATCTGGAAGCGGCGCGAGAAGGCGAGGCCCAGCGCGTAGTCTTCGCCGTAGCTGGTGTTGGGCACCTTCACCTCGCGCAGCACGGGGGTGTAGAAGGCTCGGGGCGCTCCCAGGCCGTTGATGCGCAGGGCGTTGTTGCGGCCGTTTTCGGGCGTCCATTCGCGGTGGTCGATGATGCCGGGCGGAATCATCTGCATGTCGAAGTTGGTCATCATGTACGTGCCTACGACCATTGCGCAGTTCTGCTCGTAGAAGGCGCGCACCATCGTGGCCAGCGTGTGCTCGTCCTTGTAGACGTCGTCGCTGTCCAGCTGTACGGCGAACTTGCCGCAGCACGGGTGGTGTACGCCCAGGTTCCAGCAGCCGCCGATGCCCAAGTCGTTGCGCTCGGGGATGAGGTGGATGAGGCGCGGGTCGCTGCAGAACTCGTCGATGGCTTCAGTGGTGCCGTCGGTGGAGTGGTTGTCGATGACGATGAGGTTGAACTTGAAGTCGGCCTGCTGCGAGAGCACCGAGCGGATGGCATCGCGGATGGTGCGGATGCGGTTACGCACGGGGATGATGACGGACGCTTCGTACTCGAAGTCGCCGCGGTCGAACTCGATGTGTTCGAACTCCGGCTTCAGGTAGCCGCCCACTTCCTTCAGGTGTTCGGTGCTGGCTGCTTCCATCTCCAGCTGGCGGTTGCGGTTCTTCGGATCCACGTAGTCGAAGATTTTCTCGCCGCTGCGTCGGGTGTCGTTCTCCACTTCGGTGTAGAGGTATTCGTTGATGTGTACCAGCTCGCCGCGTTGCGACAGCTTCAGGCGCAGGTCGTAGAGCCCGGCGAAGCGGTAGTCGGCCTTCATACGGGCGGCAGCTTCCTTCAGGGCGGCGGTGCGGAGCAGGAGCACGGAGCCGAAGTCGAAGTCGTCGCGCAGCGAGCCTTGCTGGTAGTCGATGACGGGGGCGATGGTCTGCAGGCCGTCCTTCAGCTGGTAATGGTCGGCGTAGGCCATGGCGGCGCCGCTGTCTTCCAGGATGCGCATCATGCGCTCCAGGGCGAACATGCCCAGGCTGAGGATGGTGTCCTTGGTGTAGAGCAGGGTGTAGGGGGCTTCAGCCTGTGCGGCGATGGCTTTCAGGCTCTGGCTGCCGAAGGGATCGGCGGCGGAGAGGAAGCCGCAGCCTGCGGGCAGGGCAGCGGGCGCTTCGGCGCCGAAGAGGGTGATTTGTCCGGTCTGGCCGGTGGCTTGCAGGCCTTCAACGGTTTGTACGATGTCACTGTTTCCGGTGTAGAGGAGATAGCTGTCAATCAGTTTCATGATCGTTATTTTTTAGCGGTTATACATTTCTTATTTCTTGGCTTGCAGCAGCGTGACGGTACCGTCCGTGCTGCTGACCAGCACGCGCTGACCTTCCAGTGGAACGACGGTGTTGATGAGTGAGTTGCCTATCTTGTGCTGCCATATAATGCTGCCTGTCTTTCCGTCCAAAGCGCACACCAGTCCGTCGTTGGTACTGGCGTAGACGATGCCGTCCTTTTCGGGCAGCATGGAGGGGGCGTGCTCGTAGCCGAAGCCGGCGTTCGTGGCCCAGAGTTGACGGGCTTCACCACCCTGCGTTGCGTAGCAGACGATGCTGTCGTTCATGGTCTTGGCGTAGACGCGCTGTCCGTCTTCAGACAGGCCGACGCTCTCACGCACCTGTGACTGGAAGGTGCGCCAGACGGTTTTCCCCGTCCGAAGGTCGATGGCGGTCAGTGCACGTTTGGGGTCGGCGATGAACACTTTGTCGTCAGCCTCCACGGGCCATACGGCGGCAGGCGAGTAGTGCATGCCCGACAGGCCGTGTGTCCACTTCCAGCACTCGCGTCCCGTCTGTCGGTCGAGGGCGTAGAGCGTGTTGTCCCACGCGCCGAAGATGACTTTGCCGTCCGCCAGCAGCGGGCGTGTTTCAATATAACCCTGCACGTCGGTGCAGGCCCAGAGCAGCTTGCCGCTCTTCAGGTCGATGGCGCGGAAGGTGTGGTCACTGGCACCGATGTAGGCCGCACCGTCGGCGATGGCTGCGGCTCCCAGCACGGGTGCCGAGGCTTCGAGCGTCCAGAGCAGTTTGCCATCCGTGGCGTTCACGCCGTAGACGCGCTTGTCGGCCGAGCCGAACACTACTACGCCTTCTGCTACGGCCGGAGTGCCCACGATGCGTCTTTCAGCGGTGAAGCTCCACAGACGTTTGCCTTTTTTCAGGCTGTAGGCGGTCAGGCGGCCCAGATCGTCGGCAACGAACACTCGTTCGCCGTCCGTGGCAGGCGAGCAGTAGATGCCTACACCGGTCTGCATCGTCCAGGCGGCTTTCACCTGCGGATACGCTTGGTTGACGGAATAGTCAGGGTATTTTTCGGCTCTTCCCTGATGGTCATAGTAGGAATGCGTGAGCGAAAGAGCGGCCCATTGCTGCTTTGGTTCGCCGATGCGTTGGGTGAAAACGCGGATGGAATCCGGCCCCACCTCGTAGATGCCATAACCCGGCTTGCCGTCTGCGTCGCGCAGGTTACTGCGCATCAGGATGCCTGGTAGGCCGTCGTAGCTCAGGTGGCGGTTACGGTGGTAGTGTCCTCCGATGAAGAGACGGACATTGTAGGGGCGCACGGCGTCGGTCACGTCATACCAGTTGTCCACGTCGCCCTCCAGCATGGGGTAGTGTGTGACGAGGATGACGGGTGTGTCCTTGCCTGCCTTCTCCATTTCATCGGTCATCCAGCGAATATCTTGCGGCACTACATGTCCGTAGGCCATGCGCATCAGCGGTCCCGAGTTGAAGCCAAGGAAGAGGAAGCCCTTGTGCATGAACTTGAAGCGTTCGCCACCGTAAATGTCGGCGAAGGCCGTACAGCCCGATTCGCTCCACTTCGTCTCGTGGTTGCCCAAGACGACGTGGTAGGGCGCTTTCAGCAGATCGAGGCACGACTTGACGCGCTCCATGCAGAGGCGATCTCCATTGTCGGTCAAGTCACCCGTTACCAGCACAAAGTCGATGCTGTCCGTGGCGTTGATTTGGGCGACGGTGCGCAGCAGGTCTTCGGTCGGGTTGGGGTTCCCGGGTGCGAAGTGGATGTCCGTAATCTGTGCGAAGCGGAAGAATCTGTTTTGGGCCTGCATCGTCAGCGGGGCGAGGCAGGCAAGCAGTAGTAGGAGGATGAGCCAATTTCGTTTCATAATCTGTTCAGGTTTTGTTTGGGATCATTTATTGTTCTCCGTCGTCGAAGAAAGTCAGGATGGCTTCCATCAGGCGGTTCCGTTCTTCAGCTGTGCGGAGGGTTTCGAAGGGAAAACCTAAGACGCAGGTCTTGTAGGTACCTTTGTAGGCGACACCGGCGCTGAGGTTGTTTTCCGAGTAACGCATGAAGGTGCAGGCATCAGGTGAGGCCGGTTCGATGGCGTCAGGGGCTTCCACCACGTAACAATCTGCGTTCAGTTCGTTGTGGAAACGATAGTCACCGTTCGGCTTGCCAAAAGGAGAGGCAACGCTCTTGACACGTCCTTCGGCGGCAGCTAGGTTGACACGCCATTGGTATTTCAGCACCTCGGTGGCAAACTTCTGGTCGGCCTTGTTGGGCTGTGTCAGGCGGTTGTTCCACAGATCGGTCCCGACGTAAGAACCGGAGACGAAGAGGTTTCCGCCCTGCTGGCAGTAGGCGGTGATGGCCTGCTGCATGGGCTGGCTGAAGGTTTTGAACTTCAACGGTTTCACGCCGCCACGTCCCATCTTGGTTTGGCATTCCTTACCCAGGATGAGATCGGCGTAGGCGTAGTCGTTCATACTTACGGAGCCTTCCTCCACCGTTTCGTCGCTGCATGATACGAAAGAATAACCAGCCTGGAGAATAGCTGTACCATGTATGGCGGGGTAGTCGAATGTATTTCCTGCAATAACTTGCGTTTCATAGTTGCCGTAGCTGTCGCCGAAGCCTGAAGCATCGTCGTCCATCCAAGGAATTGTGCGGCGGAATTCTTTCATCTTGCCGATGTAGCTGATGTCTTTTACGTAGGGGACGCCGTGGTCAACATCGTCGAGGAAGCCTGCCAGCAGCGTGTCTGCGGGGGCAGGCGCCACGAAGTCTGCGGGTGCGCTGATACGATCGAAGCCGTTAATTACCAGTATCGTACCCTTAGGTTGGAAGGCGCGACCGGCAGAAAGAATCTCGGAGGGGAAGCTCTCGCCGCCCTTGTTCACAGCTGTTACCTTAAAGCTGCAAACGACTCCTGCGGGGAGGGTGGTGCGATAGCTGTTCTTGTCGACTAGTACACCGTTGTCGAAATCGCCGTCGCCGATGCGAGTGTAGACGATGTATTTCTCGGCATTGGCTGTCGGTTCCAGCGGGTCGACTACGGGCTGCCAGGTGAGCTCGATTTCGTTCTCGCTTACGTTGCGGATGGCAAAGTGGTCGACAGGTAGCGGTTGTACGACGTAATCCATGTGATATTGTGAGCAGATAAACTGCAACATGCCCTTATAGACGGCACGGCTCACAGTAAAGCGGAAACGCGGATCGAGGCCGTAGCGCATGTCGGCGAAGTTCTGATGGGAGAGAAGTTCGAGCAGCATGGTGGGGACGCGTGGCACGCGTGCTTCGAAGTAGGATTGGTTCCACATGCCGCGGCGACTCCATTTCGGCTCGTAGAGCGTGCGGACGTCGCGGACGATATTCGATTGGATGAGATCGGTCAGGTCGTGTGACAAGTAGCGGGAAGCCCCGTTGGCAAACACGCTGTTGTAAGCATCTGTCTGATAGATGCCCAAAGTGCCGATGATAGAGTCGTTGAGTGTGGTGCCCGCATCAGAGTGGAAGGCGAAGGCCAGGTCGATGGGGATGTTCAAGCCTTTTTCGTTTGGATTGACAGAAGATCCTCCAGCCAGATAGTTCACCCAAATGCCACGACATTTGTAGTCGTCGGTATAGTCGTTCTGTCCGTTGCTTTCAGAATAGATACTGTCGGGTATACCTGCCCATTGCAACCAATAGCGGGCAGCCTCGCAGAAGCGAGGATAGCCACTAGGTATAGCAGGGATATCGGCTGAATGCAGTCTCACTTCTTGTTGCTTCTGTCCGTTGTCCGTATTGGCGGCCTTGTCCGAACTCTTCAGGTTCTCGGTACTCCCTTTATCTGAAAGGCTACGGGCGATGTTGCCCATACCTCCGCCAATCTTTACGGCATCGGCCGTGATGATTTTGCCTGCTTTGGAACTGCGGTTGCTCAGCACCACTTTATAGCAGGCGTGCTTGCCTGCGTCGAAGCTGAACGTGCCCAGATAGATCCAGGTACCTCCACCCATCTGCTGATTCACTTTGAATTGGGTACTACCGCCCTTGTGGTAGACGGTATAGAGAGCCTCGTCTGTACTGTTGGGCAACGTCTGATAGGATACATAGACGGCATATTGACCGCTTTGAGGTATGTCGGGTATCCATTCAGCGGTACTTTCCTTTCCTTTCTTGATGGTTTCGGTCATGCGATAGGTACCTTCCTTGAAAGGGTTGGTGAAGTCGGTGTATAGTGTGTGCAGGTGTGCGAAGCCTTCTCCTTGGCCTTGGGTCCATACTTTATCGCCATTCGTTTCTGTATAGAGGGAGGCTCTGGCCAGATAACCGTCGTTGTCTACGATGACTTCTTCGTGCTGGCAATCACGTTCGCGGGGGAGTAGTACGTTGGCACCCGCATTCTCGAGCATGGGGACGAGGAAGGGGAGTACGTAACTCTGCGTGTAGAGGTCTTCTACCGTCTGGAAGATGCGTGCACGTTGCCACTCCCAGCGTGTCAGCTTCTGCTCGTAGTAGAAACCATGACTTTGCCAGAGTGCGATGTGGCGGTTGTGGAGTCCATTGGTGGGCGTATAGGCTTCGGATACTCTGCTCACTAATGGCTTGTCGCCTGCGGGTGCAAAGGTCTTGGCTTTCTTGTCGGGTTTGTTGCGCAAGGCTTGAGGAATAAGCTCCTCGATGCGTCGTTTGTTGGTATATATCTCCAGCTTGTGCGAAGCAAATTCGGCGGGAAGCAGGTGTTGCACACCGTCGTATATTTCGGCCACGTTGTTTTCTCGAAAAGGAATGTAGGCGCAATTCATGTTGGCAAAGAGTTGCAAGGTCTTTCCGCTGACGGCTGTGGAGTCGATTTGGATGCGCCCTATCGAAACTTCCTTTCGAGCAATGTCGTCCAGGTATTTTCCGATGTGTTGTCGGATATCCATAGAAAGCTCTTGTGCACTTCCTGCCTGTGGAAGGAGGGAAGCGGCGAAGAGAGCAGGCCAGATATATTGTTTTGCTTGCATAGTGGATTGGGTTTAAGTTAATTATAACGTTTTTTATTGGTTTGAATAAGCAGGCAAAGTCCAAGGGCTGTAATCAGTGCATTGATGATGAGCAGCTCGAAGCTGATCTGATAGCCGCCGAACCAGGCCTCGCTATGGCTTTGCAGGATGTAGCAGAGGATGGGCGAAGCGACGGCCACCAGCGGTACCCATCGGTCGCGTACAGGCTTCTTGCAGGCCATGCCGAAGATGAACATGCCGAGGATGGGGCCGTACGTGTAGGCGGCGAGGCTATAGACGGCGTTGATGGCACTGTCGTCGTTCAGCTCATAGAAGATGACGATGACAATCACCATGAGCAGCGACATGATGAAATGTACCAGCTTGCGTGTCAGGGTCAGGTCTTTGTCGTTTTGTTTCTCGTTTGCCTTCAGGATGTCGATGGTGAACGAGGTAGTGAGCGCCGTCAGGGCGGAGCCGGCGGCAGAATAGGCAGAAGCTATCAGCCCGATGATGAAGATGATGCCAATAAAGAGCGGAAAGTCTTCGCTCCATGCCACTTTGCCGAACAGGGCGTCGCCTGCTATCGGGCCTTCCTGGCTCAGGTTGGTGTCGGCATACATGTAGAGCAGCGTACCCAATACGAGAAACAGGCCGATGACAAAGATTTGGATGAATGAACTCAGAATCATGTTCTTCTGCGACTCGCGGAAGTTCTTGCAGCTCAGGGTGCGTTGCATCAGGTCCTGGTCGAGGCCTGTGCAGGCGATAATCATGAATACGCCAGCGATGAACTGCTTCCAGAAGTAGCGGCCGTCGTTGGGGTCGTCGAAGAAGAACAGTTTGCTGGTAGGGTGACTGGCCACGGCCGCAGGAAGCTCGCCGAAACCAATCTGCAGGTTATTGGCGATGACCACGATGCAACTGATGACAGACACGACGAGGCAGAGGGTTTTCAGAGAGTCTGTCCAAATCAAGGACTTCACGCCGCCTTGGAAAGAATAGAGCCAGATGAGCGCCACCGTCAGCACCACGTTGAGGGAGAACGGCACGTGCAGGGGAGCGAACACCAGCGTTTGCAACACGACGCACACCACAAAGAAGCGGACCGAAGCTCCCAGCATCTTGGATACGAAGAAGAACCACGCTCCTGTACGGTAGGAGGCCAATCCGAAGCGACTTTCCAAGTAACCATAGATGCTGACAAGGTTCATCTTGTAAAACAAAGGTATCAGTACGAGTGCCACGAGGATAGAGCCTACAAAGAAGCCCAGCACCATCTGCATGTAGGAATATCCGCCCGCCAGGACGGCGCCAGGTACGGAAATGAAGGTCACGCCCGAGATGGTAGCTCCAATCATGGCCAGTGTCACCATGTACCAGGACGACTTGCGGTTGCCTGTAAAGAAGCCGGCATTGTCAGCCTTGTGCCCTGTTATCCAAGAAATGATGAATAGCAGTGCGAAGTAGCATGCGATGGTAGCGAGTATGATCCAAACGGTAGTCATATTTAGTATTCTTTTGTTCTTGTTTGGGAAAGCATCGTTTTCCTGGTCGGAAAACAGTGCTTTCGGGTTGAAAAAACAATGCTTTCTCTTTGGTTATTCTTCGTAGAGCAAATAGGGCTTGCGCTGCTCCTTGAATCTCTTCACGTCGTCTTGCCACATGGCTTTGATTTCTTCGGCACTTTTTCCGTCTTCAATCATCTTGCGCACGTAGTCTACACCTATCAGTTTCTCGAAGAAGGAGCGGAAGAAATAGTCGTCCATGTTCAGGTTGCGGTAGGCGTCGATGACATAACTCAGGTCCACGCCTCGTTTCCAAATCTCTTCATCGCTCATGCCGCTCAGGTCCACGCCGTAGCACAATTTGTTGAGTTGGGGCGGGTTCTTGGCGCCTGGCACGCTACGTGGCGTAAAGCTGAAATCGTAGCCCTTCATGTTGGGATGGCCATATACTTGGAAAGGCTTGTCTGTTCCTCGTCCCAGGCTGACGGGCGTTGCCTCGAAGTAGCAGGTCGAGGGGTACAGATAGACGGATTTCATGTTCGGAAGGTTGGGCGATGGGGGGATGGGCAGCCTGTACATCGTCTGGTGCGTGTAGTTCTTGCAAGGGATGACGGTCACGTCACATACACGAGAGGCAGGCAGCCAACGCTCGCCGTTGACCATCAGGGCCAGTTCGCCTAGCGTCATGCCATGTACGATGGGGATGGGCAGCCAGCCAACGCCTGACTTGTGCTTCATGTCCAGTATCGGGCCGTCCACGTAGTGCCCGTTGGGGTTGGGACGGTCGAGTATCAGCATCTTGCGGTTGTACTCGGCACAGGCGTCCATCAGGCGACACATGGAGGCGTAGTAAGTGTAGTAGCGAAGTCCCACGTCTTGGATGTCGACGATGAGGATGTCGAATTTGCGCATGGATTGTTCGCTTGGTTTACCCAGCTTGCCGTCGTAAAGCGACAGGATGGGTACTCCCGTCTTTGAATCTACAGAACTTGATACATGCTCTCCAGCATCGGCATTGCCTCGAAATCCATGTTCGGGCGAGAAGATGGCCACTACGTTGAACTTGTTCTCCAGCAAGACATCCACTAAGTGTTTGTTGCCAATCATACCCGTGTGATTAGAAAAAACGGCAATCCGTTTTCCTTTCAGAATGGGGAAGTATTCAGAGGTTTGCTCATCGCCGAGGATGATCCTGCCTTCTTGGCTTCGGCATTCGTAGCACCAACATAGGATGGACAATAAGAATATGAGAATTTTTTTCATGGTTGTCTGTGGATTGTTTTTTGTTTCACATTCTACAAAGATAGGAATTATTCTTATGTCAGGAATACATATTCAATCATTTTACAGGTTGGTAATGGTTCGTTTAAGGTAACGTTAGATTGGAAATAGTAAGAAAAGAACCCCGCTGTAGCTGGTACAGTAGGGTTCTTTTGACTATCTGTTCACTTATTTCCAGCCGATATTTTGTTCTAAGTTTGGATTGAGGGTAATTTGTCCACTAGGTATCGGGTAGAGGTAATGTTTTTTGTCGTAAATACGTTCATTGTTTCCATACCCGTCTACGTAGTTTCCATCCAATGACAATCCGCATTCTGGATCGTTTAGATAGTTGGCTCCCAGTCGAATATCAGGATTCTTGCTGGTATCCAACTTGTCAAGTTGATGCCAGCGGATGAGGTCCCAATAACGGAAATCATTGTCGAGCATCAGTTCGCAACGGCGTTCACGACGGATTTCCCAAATCAGAGGGCTTACACCCATATCGTTATCGCCTGCGTCGGCAACGTCGACCGTGATAGAGGGAAGGCCAGCACGACTCTTCAGTTTGTTGATAGTCTTGTTCAGATCATCGTTTGTAATAGTACCTAACTCAGCCTTTGCCTCGGCATAATCTAGGTAAATTACAGACAACCAATAGAGTGGAGCTGATGTGTAGTTCTTGCTACCTGTTTCACGATAAGTTGGATCAATGTTTACATTATCGAATTTGCAGATTCCATAACCGCTGGAAGCTGTCATGGCTATACCGCCTGCAATGCGTTGCCATGCATGGCCTTGGTAACAAAGTACAGAGTCTATTATCTGACCTAAACGCTTGTCGCGTACTTCCAACAGGTTTTGGATATTCAGATGTTGAGCGCCATCGCTGGCTGACAATTTCATGATACCTGCATCTGTATTGTCATATGATGTGTTGGCCGCAGTCTTTCCATCCAAGAACAAGAAGGAGTCGAAAGCATCTTTTGAGATACCGTCCATCTGAGTACTGCTACAAGTGTAATTAATTGTGGAGTGTCCGAAATAATCTTTCTTGTATTCTTTGTAGAAAATGATTTCGGAGTTTCCTGACAATGTCTCAGAGTTGTAAATAGCACGATAACTGGCTATATCTGAACCCAGTGTATAGTCTGGCATGATTTGTTCGCAGGCTTCTACACAAGCTTGTAAGAACCGATTGGCTCCTTCCAAATCAGCAGGTTTTCCATTCTCTTCTTGTGTGCGATATTTGCGGAAAGTACCTTCCCACAAGCAGATTTGGGATTTTAAGGCATTAGCCATGTTGCGTGACCATGTCGTTTGTGAATTGACATCTTCGATGTTGTTGCAGGCAAAATTCAAGTCCTCTAAAACCTTGTCCATGATTTCATCACGATCCTCGCGCGCGGCATACAGTAACGGATCGTTTGTGTCAGGTACATGATCGAGCCATGTACAGTCTCCGAACTTACGAACCAAATCCCAATATTGCCAGCCACGCATCAGGCGTGCTACACCTATCCAATGGTTTTTTGTAGCCTCATCCATGTCTGTTGCTTGAGTAGTCAAGGAGCTGATCATGGCATTGGCACGACGTATTTCATCCCAAGTAGATGACCAGTTACTGTCCGAAGCAGGAACATTGATGTATTTCCAATTTTTGAATCCAGCACCTATTTGATCGTCACTGAGAGAAGTAAAATAGAAATCTCCACTTCCACCACTATTACCATAACCTGTGAACAGATTATAGAAAGTAGCCGCATAACCTTCTACACTGGATGGGTTATTCCAGAATAAAGGACTATCTGTAAATTTGTCGAGTGGTTCTTTATCGAGCATGTCAGTACAGCTTGACAATGAAAGCGAACCAAGCAATAGTGCACTATATAAAAATGTTTTCTTTTTCATGATTCTTGTCTTTAAAGTTTAGAATGTTACTTGGAGTCCGAATGAGATGGTACGTGTGATCGGTGCTACACGTCCCCATACACCATTACTGTTGCTGCCCGTATCGCTGGCATCGATTTCTGGGTCTACTGGTGCGTAACTGTTGTTGATCAACTCACAAAGATTTTCAGCAGTGAAATAGATACGTGCTTTCTGCATGAAACATTTTTTAGTCCATTCTTGTGGCAGGGTGTAACCTACTGTTAAGTTCTTGAAACGCAGATATGAACGGTCGATCAAATATTTGCTTTGAGGATAGAAGTTGTTCTTTCCATCTGCGATGCCAGAAACTGTTCCGCCACTTCCGTTGCCTGGATATAAACGTGGGTAGAAAGCATCAGTGTTTTCTTCTGTCCAGTAATCCATTTGGTTGGCATAGATACCATCAGCACCACGTGAGAATGGCATTACGAATGCACCTGTTGACCACTGATCCCATTTACCTACGCCTTGGAAATACATGTCGAGGTCAATACCTTTCCATGAACCTCCTAAACGGAATCCATATTGGAAGCGAGGGGTAGAGTTACCAATAACTTTCAGGTCACCCATGTCATCTTTAGTACCGTTTCCGCCATCGATGACTCCATCTCCGTTTAAGTCTTTGAATTTAATATCGCCGGGGCCATATTCAAATGTACCTCCACTGACAAGACCATCTTGATTAGCTACGCCTTGTGCATAACCTGTACGATTGCCATTGGCATCGTAAGTGAAGTCGTCTTTTGTGAAATAACGATCAGTCTCAAAACCATATATATCGCCATATACTTTACCGCTAAAGTAATCGCTCAGGATACCACTTGGGTTATTCCAGTTAGTTACGACTGTTTTATAGTCAGAAAGGTTCCCGTTTGCGTATACAGTAAAGTCACCAAATCTCTTGTTCCAGCTGACGTTCAATTCCCAACCGCGTGTGCGAAGTGAGCCTGCGTTGGTATAGGGCTCGGTTGTTCCCAACATGTCGGGCAGAGTTACACCTGGAGCCAACATATCCAATGTCTTGCGTTGATACCAGTCAAATGATACATTCAGTTCGTTGTTCATGAAACCTAAATCCAAACCGATATCAAAGGTACGGATACGTTCCCATGTCAATGTGCTGGATACCAACGATGGAGTATCATACATGTTTACAAAAGTTCCGTCACTTCCCAGCCAATATCTATCGCTTAATGAATTGATGGTTGAGATAAACATGTCTTCGCCGACAGCTTCATTACCGATTTCTCCGAAAGAAGCACGGAGCTTACCATTGCTGATGATATTACGCAGATTGTCGAAGTAACCTTCTTGGCTGAAACGGTAACCTAATGAACCTGACGGGAAGAAAGCCCAGCGGTCACTGGAGGGGAAAGATGAAGAACCGTCGAGGCGGCCGTTCAATTCCAATAACCAGATTTCATTCCAGTTGTAATTGATTCGGCCGAAGTAACCTGCTGTAGCAGAGTGGATATGACGTCCGCTAACCGTTTGTGTTCCATTGGACAGATTGAATTCGGGCTGATCTGGATTCAGTAAGCCTTCTCTCTTAGAACGATGCCAATAGTATTCTTCTCCTTCTGCATTACCACCTATCATAATGTTAAAGTTATGTTTATTGGCCAAGGTAAATTCATAATTGGCATAAAGGTTAAAAGCATAAGAAGTAGTCTTTTCGCTTTGTTGCTGCAGATAAGAGTCGGTTTGAATATCTGTTGG
>ENA-ORCN01000365-ORCN01000365.1-human-gut-metagenome-genome-assembly--contig:-NODE-365-length-38921-cov-16.211770_pt1 | contig 38921 bp, 42 predicted proteins | sample MGYA00242984_ERZ507984 | MGnify/ENA primary metagenome ERZ507984 (study PRJEB26167, sample SAMN06115395) | human gut metagenome | host: Homo sapiens | place: China:Hubei | collected 2016-05-19... | reverse complement strand
CCGCCGGTTCCGTCTGGATTGTGCTTTTCCTTTCTTCACTTTTATTACATTTAATTAGCCATAAGCTGCTTCATGCCCTGGGACTTTGCTGATGTGTGATAAGGAAGCAATAGAAGTGTAAAAAATTTTGCCGTTCCCATCCGGCGCTTGCGCACTGCGCCGGACAGGTCGGGCTTATTCGTCGGGCAAGTCCACCTTGCCGACAAAGGAGTAGTAGATTTCAATTTCCTGCCTGCGGTGCTTGTTCTCGTCGTAGCTGCACTCATGCACTACGATCTTCTCGATAAACTCCCGCAGCAGGGTAGGGGTCAGCTCCTCAAAGCTGATGTGCCTGCGGACGATGTTCATAAAACGCTCCGCATTGACCGTGGCTTCCTGCGCCTTGGAAAGCTCCGCTTGCAGCTCGGCGGCGTGTTCCCTGACCTGCCGCTGCTCGGCTTCATAGTCGGCGGAAAGCTCTGAAAAGCGTTCGTCGGAGATGCGTCCGGCTACGCTGTCCTCATACAGCCGCTTGAAGATGGCGGACAGCTCCCCAATGCGCTTCTCGGCGGCTTCCAGCTCTCTTTTCTTTGCGGCGTTCCTGCGCTTGCCGCCGTCCTCGTTCTGCTGAACCAGCAGCTTCATGAACTGCTTTTCGTGTTTGGCGGCGTAGGCGGTGATTTTTTTGAGGTTGGCGGTCACGCCTGCGGTCAGAAGGTCGGTGCGGATAAAGTGCGCCGTACAGTCTGCCGTGCGCTTCTTGTAGCTGCCGCATATGTAGCAGTCCTGTTTCCGCTTGTCCGTCTGATACCTCTGCTGGTACATGACGCTGCCGCAGTCGGCACAAAAGAGTATGCCGGAGAACAAGCCCACTTCGTCATAGCGGTTGGGGCGTTTGCGCTGCTTGCGTAGCTCCTGCACACGCTCCCATGTGTCACGGTCTATGATGATTTCGTGGTGGTTCTCGAAAACCGCCTGTTTGTCCTCGCTGTTGTAGATAATCTTGCTGCATTTGTAGGATTGGGTGGTGGTCTTGAAATTCACAAGGCAGCCTGTGTATTCCCTGTTTTCAAGGATATGCACCACGGTATTCGCCGCCCACTTGCACTCATAGCCGGGGTGGTAGCGGCGTGTGCTTCCAGTACGGCGGTATTCCAGCGTTCCCGGCGTGGGGATTTGCTGCTCCGTGAGCATACGGGCTATCTTGGTCGGTCCGTTCCCGGCAAGGCAAAGGCTGTATATCTGCTTCACCACGGGGGCGGCTTCTTCGTCAATGATGAAATTTTCGTCCTCGTCCATGAGGTAGCCATAAACAGGCTTGCTTGTGACGGGTTTCCCGCTCATGCCTTTTGACCGCTTCACGGCTCTGATTTTCTTGCTCGTATCTCTCACCAGCCATTCGTTAAAAATGTTACGCAAGGGGGCAAAGTCATTCTCGCCCTGTGCGCTGTCAACGCCGTCATTGATGGCAATGAAACGGACGTTTTTCTGTGGGAAAATCATTTCTGTATACATTCCCACTTGTAAGTAGTTTCGCCCTAACCTTGACATATCCTTTACGATAACCGTTCCCACAAGCCCCGCTTCAATGTCGGCAAGCATGGACTGGAAGCCGGGTCTTTGGAAATTTGCCCCAGAGAATCCGTCGTCCGTGTACCATTTGAGGTTGGTAAAGCCGTTCTGTTTGGCGTAGGCTTCAAGAATCCGCTTCTGGTTGCTTATGGAATTGGATTCCCCGGAAAGCTCGTCCTCATGGGACAATCTCGGATAAAGGGCGGTAATGAGTTGTTGGGTGGTCTGTCTTAACATAATGTCCTCCGTTTCCGACAGCCAGCCCCGCTATTCCGTAGGCTTATTATACCATAGGGCGGGGCTGGCTGTACAGTCATTTTGCTTCTTTATGTCGAAAAATATTACGTTTTTTTATTAAGGTTTGTCGCAAATCAGGTGTTTATGGAAATTTTCTCTGATATGTGCTACAATAATCCGGTAGCTCTTTATTTTATATTTTGCGAGGTAGAACACTATGGAAGCAAAACAAATATTGGATTACTGCCTTTCCTCCTTAAACGGTACGGTGCTCGTTGAAAGTTGGGGCGAAAAAGGGATTTTCTATAATCCCGGTCTTGTATTAAAACGTGGCGTATATGTTCTGACTGTTAAGGAAAAAGACGGTGATAACGATAAAGCGTCCAATCTTGACAGAACAGGTATTTACCGTGTCAATCTTGGGCTGCGAAAAAGCACATTTCAAAAGATGTATGGTAAAATTCCGGCACGTCCGGCGGCGGGCGGTGTCGTGGATATGGATTGTGATTTCACTGCTTTAGACATTATCATTCCACACCCTGTTTATGCTTGGATGGGGTGGGTAAGCGTCCTAAATCCGTCCAAACAGACATTTGAACGGTTAAAGCCCCTTATTCAAGAAGCATACGAATTTTCAGTCGAAAAATTCCAAAAAAGAAAATAGGCAAAAACTGGCGGTCATACTCCACGGCATGACCGCTTTTTCATGCCCGGTTTATGCGGTAAAAGGTGGCTTGTGTCCGGCTGCGTTTTCCGCTTCCAGCACTTTCATCATCTTGTCGGTGGCGGTGGCGGTAGTGTCCTGTTTGAAATAGCCGGAAACCACAAGGACGGTGTTCCCTCTGCGCACCTCGGTCACACAATCCGGGCGGCGGGCGGTAGTGGCGGTGGTGCTTCTGTTGGGGGTGTCGGTCATAGGCTCTCCTTTCTGTTCAGCAGCATTTTAAGGCGTTCCATTTTTGCCTGTGCTTTGGCTTTTCTGAAATTCTCCCCGGTAATGCAGACGGGGCAGCACATTTCCGTAAGGCGGTCATATATCCGGGCGTGGGCGGTGTCCTCCGGGTTCTGCAGTTCTTCCAGCGTGAGGTTCGTTGTCACGATTAAGGGCTTGCCGCTGCGGTATCGACTGTCAACCACGTTATAGACTTGCTCTAAGCCGTATTCTGTGCCACGCTCCATGCCAAAATCGTCAAGGATAAGCAGAGGAAAGCTGCAAAGACGGGTTATGTATTCATTTTTGTCCTTGTAGCTGGCGGCAAGGTCGTTCAGTATCAATGCAAAGTTTGTCATGCACACGGAAATTTCTTTCTCCATGAGGGCATTGGCGATACACCCGGCAAAATAGCTTTTCCCTGTGCCGACACTCCCCCATAAAATTAGCCCGTGGTTCTCCGCTTTCATCAACTCCCAGCACTCCACATATTCACGGGCATAGCACATTTGCGGGCATTTGCCGTTGTCGTTCCCGAAAGTCCATTCCCTCATAGCCGGGTCTGTGAAGCCCTTTCTTTTCAGCTGTTCCACTTTCTCCTGGTGCTTGTGTTCCCGGTCTGCGGCTTCCAGTGTTTCCCGGCATTTCCGCTGGCAGTCACATTCTTTTGGGTGTCGGTCACGTCCGAAAAGTATCTTGCCCTCCGGGAAATAGGCTTCTTTGGGCTGGCGGCAGCTCCCGCAATATAAAAGCCCGTCCTCCCCGGTGTAGTCCTCCGGCTCTGCTCCCTTTGCCGTGGCAAGCCGGAAAATAGCGTTATCATAATCACTCATAAAATCGTTCCTCCTTGTTCATGGTCTTTTCCACGCCCCATTGGGGCGTTGCCCTGCTTTACGGGGCGTTGTATCTATGCTGTCAAAGGCTCTCGCCCTCCTTGTAGGTATAATCGGGGATTCCCTTTTTCGGCTTCCCCTTTGCCTTGTCATCAGCCGCCCAACGCCGGATAGTGGCGGCATGGTTCTTGTATTTCTTCCCGGTGGACGCGATATAGCCGGAAAGACGGTCGATGTAATACGCCCATTTGTCAGGGATTTCCTCTTTCAGCTCCGCAAGCTCGGAATCCGTCAGGAAAACATTCTGATACTTTCCGAACACGGCGGGCGCGGGCCGTCCTTCCTCTCGCTCTCTCTCTTTCTCTAACTCTATCTCTATCTCTATCTCTTTCTCTATCTCTGGTGGACGAATGTCGGACAAATGTCCGACGTTTGTCCGCTGCGGCAGCAAAGCCCGGTTTTCCCGCCTTGCCGCCCGCTTCCGCTCCCCCTCGGTGGAGGACTGGCCGATCATCAGCTCAATATCGGTCATGTAGAGCAATCCGCCGTCAAGCTGCTCCACAAGCCCCAGTTGCAGAAAGACCTTGATCGCCCGTTCCACCGTGCCGATCTGGTGGCGGGTGAGGGTGGCGATCATCTGCGCCGTGTAGGGGATATGCTCGTCAAGCTGCAATTTCCCGCCGTTTTTCAGGGATTTCAGGTACAGCTTCATCAGGATATTCGAGAACAATATCCCGTCCGGCATACTTTCCAGCAGCACGATGGAATCCCCGTCGAAAAAGCTCTCTTTCAGCTTGAGGTAGTAATATTTGCGGCTATCTGCCATTGGCTCACGCTCCTTTGTGCGGGTTTCTCGGTATGCGTCGGGGCTGTCGTGAAACACGATACCCCTTTCCTCTGCACGGGGGGTACGCTGAAACACGGTAGCCCTTTGCCGTGGATGGGGGTCTGTTTTGAACCCCCATCCGGCGGCTTCCTCCGTTTGGACCAGTAGCGGGGGCAAAGGACAACGATTGCCCGGAAGCTCTGCTTGCAGTCGTGGGTGCAGCTCCGGCAAAGCGCGTTGTAGGCGATGCGGTTTCTATGGTTGAGGAAGAACGACCATTCCAGGCGTTTTTCTCTGCTCATTCTCGGCATATCTTTCACGCTCCTATCTTTCGTCTATCGGGTGTCATGGCATGGTAGGCAAAAATGTAAATCTCGGTATCAATTTCGGCGATTTTTTGCCCTGTACGCTCTTTTTACAAGATGGGTGGTATGCGGGTATGGGTAAGCTCCTTTCGTGCGTTCTGCGGCGTTTCGGGATGGGATATTTACCCCGGCAAACGCGCTAAGTTCAGCTTAGGGCGTTACCGCCCCTGCTCGTGGCTGCGTTTCTTGTGCTTCTGCGCCTGTCCGGCCTCCATCAGCCTTTGGGCGTTGTACTTCACATTGGCGAGCTCGTCATACTCGTCCTTTGCGCGGCGGTATTCGTTGTAAATGCTGTTTTTCTCGGAAATGAGGGCCTCGATCTCGCCTTTCAGTCTGGCGGCTGCGGGTATCTTCCCGCCGTTCAGCATCTCTTTCAGCCTACGCACGGCGGCCTCACAGATGATATAGTCCGCTTCGTAGGCTTGACGGTGCATCTCCGCTTTTTTGCCTTTCAGTTTCCTGCCCGCTTCCACTGCGGGTTTCGTGCGGCGGTAGTCGTTGATGGTCTTTTGCAGCTCCTTCTTTGCGGTGATCTCATCCTCCACGGCGTGGAGCTGCCGGCGCAGGGCGTACATTCTGCTGTGGCTCTCATGCACGGTTTCATTCAGACGGTCAATGTCGATCAGGCCGTTGTCCGTCAGGAAATTGTGGGTAGCCGCCATCTGTTTGAGGTTATGGATTTTCGCCCATTTCTCATAGCCGATGCCTTTCCCCTCGGCTTTCTTGGCTTCAATATCCACCATGCGCCCAATGGCGGGGGCTTGCGGTGCGCCCTGCTTCGGTGCGTACCTGCCGGAAGAACCCTCGATGGAAGATAGGGCGCGGTCTGCCGGAATAGCGTCGCGTTTCGCTGCGGTATTCACCGGGCGCAGGGCGTTCTGCTCCAATGCGGCAAGCACAGCGGCACGGTCAAAATCGTCGCCCAGCTTCCGGGCGGTGATGGGCTTCGTCCGGTCAGGGGTCAGGTAGGAATACCGTCCCCGGCTCTCCTTGACGGTCACGCCCTCTTGCAGCAGCAGAGAAGAAAACTCGTCAAAGCCGCTTGCCCGGTCAAGGGCTTTTCGGATGGTCTTGCGCAGCTTCTCCTTGTCGGTTTCAAACTTGCTGTGGATCAGCGGCTCGTGGTTTTCCAGCCGTTTTTCGTTTTCCCGGTCAATAGCAAACTGCCCCTTTTTCTTCGCCCAATACTCGCGCTCGGTGATGCGGTTTGCGCTGCCGTGGAGCAAGTCGATTTGATAGAGGTTTTCCCGGTGGCACAGCTCCATGACCTCGGCTCTGAAATGTTCCATAGCCGCGTCGGTGCAGCGGTGCTTGCACCCGGCTTTCGTGTCTGCGGGTCTGTCCATGTAGGGCAGCAGCGGCACTTCTTCAATCCGCAAGCTGTTGATGACGATGTGAACATGGATATTTCCGCTGTGGTTGTGTCCGTCAGGGTGGGTGCAGACAAGGGCTTGGTGTCCGGGGAACTGCTCTTTACAAAACCTCTCGCCCAGCTCCTGCGCACGGTCAACGGTCAGCCCATTGTCCGGGCCGTCCCGTGGGTCAAAGCTGATGATGTAGTGGTGGCTCTTTACGTCCTCTTTCTTCTGATTCTTTCCGTAGCGGAGATTGGAGCGCATACAGGCAACAGCGAAATCTTCCTCGCCGCAATTCAGCGTGGATATGCGGTAGTCCTCCCTCGGCACAAGCTGCCCCTGCTCGTCCAGCGTGGGCTTCATGGTGAACTCATCGTGTTCAAAGGTCAGGTATTTTTCAGCGTCGCCGTAGTTGGCGTTCTTAGAGCTGATATGTTTGAACGTTGCCAACCGCTTCACCTACCTTTTCAAGAACTTCAAACTTCAAGGCGGCAAGGTCGGAAGCCGCCGAGCGTACCTCCCCGGCAAGCTGCGGATAGGGGCTGTGCCACTCGTTCAGCGTCCGGGCGATCTGATTGAGGTTGCTTCCGATGCGCCCGTATTCGGCGGTCAGCTTCCCAATGGCAGACAGCAGCTCGTCATTGACCGGGGATACATAGACCACGGGGCGGATGGCGGCTTTGCGGATGGCCCGCCGGATAAACTCGGATTGGCTGATACCGTAGGGTGCAAGGCGGGCGGCAAAGTCGGCGTATTCCTCCTCGGTCAGCCGGGTTTTGACTACCCGCTTTCGGCGCGGCGTGTCGTACTGTTTGCGGGACATGGGCTTCACTTCCTTTCTGTTATTGGCGCCCATGTAGCGGGCGCGTGTAAATACCTCCTATTACAATAATTTTTGGTTGGAAGCCCAGCATCCGGCTGGGCTTCTTTCCGTCTCTTGCCTAAGCTACAATAAGGGGAGCAACTGGCTGACCAATACCTCCTTGGGCTTCCATGTCCGATACTGAGACTGTCAGCCATCCCCTTATTGCAGCGTTCGATTTGAGCAGGTTGAGCCTTGGAGTTCGTGTCACCCAATAGATTGAATCGGCAATGAGAAAAAGATGGATTCCGGTTGCGATTCACAGATTGGAGGAATGCACATGAACTCTGTTGGCATTGACATTTCCAAAGGAAGAAGCACGGTTGCCGTCATGCGCCCCTTTGGCGAGGTCGTCATCTCGCCCTTTGAAGTCCGTCACACCGACAGTGAACTGAGCGAACTGGCAAGGCAGCTCAAAAGCCTGAACGGTGAGACTCGTGTGGTCATGGAGGCCACGGGAAACTACCATGCGCCGGTGGCAAAGCTGCTCCACGACGCAGGGCTATATGTTTCCGTCGTCAATGCAAAGCTGGTGCATGTCTACGGGAACAACGATTTGAGGCGCGTCAAGACCGACCGAAAGGATGCCGTAAAGCTGGCAAACTACGGCCTTGACCGCTGGCTCACTTTGCCGAGGTACGTTCCAGAGGACGATACCCGGCTGCTGCTGAAGAACTGCTACCGCCAGTACCGGCAGTATTCCAAGGTGCAAACGGTTTTGAAGAACAACCTGATTTCATTGCTGGATACGGTGTTTCCAAACGTCAACCGCCTGTTTTCAAGCCCGATCCGTGGGGACGGGAGTGAAAAGTGGGTGGATTTTGTTGCTGAATTCTGGCATTGCCGCTGCGTCAGCGAGAAATCCCAAAAGGCGTTCACAAGCAAATATCAGCGTTGGTGCAGAAAGCACGGCTACAATTTCAGCGAGGAAAAAGCGCATACCATTCACGCCGAGGCAAGCGGGTACATTGGCGTCATGCCGAAGTCCGAAACGACAAAACTGCTCGTGGAACAGGCTGTTGCACAACTCAGAGCGACTTCTGCCGCCCTCACCGCACTCAAACATGAAATGCTCGCCTTAGCCGCACAGCTGCCGGAATATCCCGTCGTCATGGGTATGTTTGGCGTAGGGCCGACGCTCGGCCCGCAGCTCATAGCCGAAATTGGCGACGTGCGCCGGTTTTATTCCAAGAAAGCACTCGTTGCCTACGCCGGCCTTGATGCTCCGCCGAATGACTCTGGAGACGTGACTGGCAAGCACAAATCCATGAGCAAAATTGGCGCATCCTCCTTGCGGCGGACGCTGTTCCTTGTCATGAGCGTCTATTTGCAGAATGCGCCGCTGGATGAACCGATCTTCCGGTTCATGGACAAGAAACGCGCCGAGGGAAAGCCCTACCGTGTCTACATGATGGCTTCTGCCAACAAGTTTCTGCGGATCTATTACGCCACTGTAAAAGCCTATCTGGAGTCGCTGGAACACACCGCCTGATCTCGCCATAAAGCATTGGCTGGCCGCCGTTTCAAATTTGAGACGCAAAGCGGCTTGGTTTGGTGCAGCTTTTTTGCACAGCAAACTACCTTGAAATTTCTACTTGACTTTTCTTAGCAGGTCTCATATACCTCAAGAAAAATCGGCAAAAACCGTACCCCTCGTTTTGAAAAGTTCACAGATTGTTTGCAAATGCGATTCAGCCGTTTTTCTTTTCCCCGCAGGGTAAAGCAGGGTTTGGGGAAGGCACTCCCCAACAAGATTCCGATGGGGCAGAATGAGCGAACGGCGAATTATTGCACCTCGGTAGAATCTCTGTGACTTCCGCGCTTCTTCCTCCTTCGGCTTCTTTTGCTATCAGTACAATCAGCAGGATAGAAAAAAGCCGGTTTTGCAAAACTTTTCCCTTCTGCTAATACAACACCGGCGAGGTCGTCGCGTGCTCACTTTTTGCAAAACATTTTCATTTTCCCTTTTACCACTACTACGGTGGGCGGGGTACGTTTTGCCAAATGCGCCCGTGATTTTCTTCATATTTTCTTATCCAACCGATTTCTTGAAATGCCAAAAATGGGCGCAAAAAAAGCAGCAAATCTTTTTCAAGACTTACTGCTTTGCGCAATGCTGTGGTGGCATCACCTATATTTGGTTTTCTTCATGATTTATCTTTTTTATACGAATCTTGATAATCTCAATCTCCCCGCAAATAGCATAGCTTCTTTACGGGGAGAAGGAGAAAAAGTAATTGAATTTAGCTATCCATCGTTATCATATAGGCTACTTCCTCTGCTGTGTCGTATATGCAAAAAGAAACATTCGTGTATTTTTGTGTTCCCGGATTTCGGTCAACAAGCATCCAATAACCGTCGGCAATTTCTGGGAGCTCAACATAATCAGATATGCTCGTTAAAAACAACTCAGCACTTTCAGAAAGAGGAAGAATAGACCATTTCAAGAAATCTTGCTTTGCATCATTGTCTAAAGTTATTTTATACAAGGCAATTCCCTCATAAGGAACTCCCTCATAATTATTAAACAACTCTTCAATTTTGATGTTATCCTTGTCAATGTCAAGATTGAAATCTCTCATGAATTGCATCTTGACATCTCCTCTCGTGCTGTTGAAAGTACACGCACCCAATAGCGAAACGGATAGCAACAGCAATGCTACGAACACAAGTGAATTTAGCTTTTTCATTTTTATTCCTTATGCCGAAAAAGAGATATTCACATGGATTTTATGCAACACTCCTGTGAGAACTCCTTTCTATTGAACAAGTATGCTGTTTTCAGAATTTGATGATTTGCTGTTTTTTGAGTAGGACGCATAGCTGGACAGCCTATAACCAAACCTATGCGTCATTATCAAGTGCTTTGGTTTTTCCTCTCCGCGAACGGAAGTCACACCAAAGTTGCGTTTGAACATTAGTATATTGATGATTCAAAGCAAAGTTCATGATGCACCTCCTGTACTATGGCATGGACAATCTTGGTGGTTAACTTTCGCAAACTATTGAGACTATAGCATACATAGACTGCCATTGCAAATGGATCAAGAATGGAGTAAAAGAGAATCCCTACTACTTCAATAACTTGATCCACGCTTCTTGTAGAAATAAATGGCAGAGATAACAGAGGGAATAGCAACCCACAGCAAAAATGTTCCTATCGCAAACCCTTCGCGGATGTTGGGGGCTTGGAAAGAAAACATAGCAATTATATTGCTAATTCCAAATGGAATTGCGGTATAACCAAGTATTCTATGCGCCAATATCCATGTAGATTCATCTGCAAGAGTCCATGGTAATCTGAGACCAGTATGTCTTGAATATGGGAGTTTGGGACACAGGTTACCAAGCACTAAAATCACAAGCGATGTAATGGCAGAAGCAATCATCGTTTTGCTACTGTCTGTCAATTGGATTGTCCCTGTAATGCTCAGGATAATAATGGCCACAACACCCAAGAAACAAACGGCGTTAAATACCGTGACAAACTTTATCGTTTTGACTTTCGGGTTATCCTCCACTATATTGGCAAGATGACTTATATTGCCTCCAAGAAGTGCCAACGCTATAAGAAGACAAGCGACAATTAGGGCAAATGATACCCATGTATCGCGCACAACAAGGCATATCGCCAGAGCTGCAAAAGATAGGATGCTAATTATTGTATGCACCTTTGTTACTCTCATATTTTCTCACCTCTTTTAAGTCTTTCATATCATCCAAGAACTCGACCATTTTACCCACAAATTCCTGCATAACGGACAAGTTCAAAGAGTATATAATTTGATTGGCCCTTCTTTCGGCAACAACAAGGTTTGCCTTTTTTAACACGTCAAGGTGCCGTGAGACAGATGGTTGTGATATTTCCAAAGCTTTTGTTATTTCATTTACACTATAGTTTCCCCATTTTAACATACGCACAATTTGGCGTCTGTATGGGTTTGAAAGTGCATCAAAAAAATCACCATCCATGGAAAAAACATCTCCTTCGTTTTGATTTGGTGTAGTAGCACCCAATTTATGGATGCTACTACACCGGCGACTGAAGTAAAGGATATTACTCGATTTCTGGTCCGTTCGGGGTTGAGAGTGGGTAAGTTGTATCAATTTGGAAGATAGCAAGAAACAGGATTCCAACTACCACTCCAAGTAGATACTGATCGACTGCAACCCAATCGTTCTGGTAAAGACCACTGGTCGGCGCAGCGTCACCACCACCATTCAACTTTCCCAGTTCAGGTGTTTCGTACATCTGTTTGTTCCTCCTTTCTCATTTTTTCAGTAATATCACTACATCCATTCTTCAAGAATAACTCCCTTTATCAAATTCAGATCATTAAGATCATTCTCCATCAGATCCAAATTCAGGCAGCCATCCATATTGATATCCGAAATCAGTGTAGTAATATTTTCCATATCACTCACGCTTTGCATTCTTGCAGTTAAATACTGGACAACATTTGTTGCCCATATCGTTTTTAAGCCTGCATTCCAATATTCACTCAATGAGCGCTTTCTTACATTCCCAACTACTAACGGGAGGTACGCAGAAACAACAATATCTCCATTAGCGTGTACAGACACTTGATCCATAAAATAATTTGTATCTCTAAACCTCACAAGATGGTCTATAGGATCACCCCATTTAACATCAATGCAAGGGTGACATTTTCCCGTAAGGTTTACTTCGTTTATGTTCTGGACGAGCCATCTATACTGCGCATCAGTTGGCACAATATTGGGGTTATCTTTTGCTCTCCCTAATAACATGAGAGGTTGCAATCGGAAATCGATATAGTCACTTCCGGTAGTGCGGTTGCTTTTTTCATAAAGATCAACCAACAAATCATACACCCCGAGAAAATCCTTGACATTGAAACTTGTAGGTGTAAAGGCAATGGATAATCTAAGTCCTGTTTCGTTGAGCACATATTTCATGGCATCGATTACTTTCGGGAAAATTCCGACCTTGTTTCGTAGGCGCTCATGTGAATCTCTTAGTCCGTCTAAACTAAACTGTATTCCATCCAAACCGGCTGAAGCTAATTGTTGGATGGTTGCAGGATTCGCCAAGAGTCCATTTGTCACGGCAGTGCAATGTGATCCGGAAGGTTTAAGGATTTTGATGCATTCACACATCAATTCTTTTCTCAATAGTGTCTCACCACCACAAAAACAGACGTTATATAAATTCATCGATGCTAAGTCTTCTATGAAATGCAACACTTCACCATCGCTCAGTTCATTTGAAATAACATCATTTTCGCCGCTACTATTAAAACAATGCAGACATCTCAGATTGCAGTTGTTTGTTATGTCAAAAGCCACTTGATGTGGAGCTCTTAAAATGTCATAATATTTGTTAGCCATACAAACCTCCTTTACGCATTAGCGATTCAGCTGTCGATCTTTAGATTTACAGCATAAGAATACAAATCTCTGTCGAGATATGCGTTCTTTTGTAGTGCTTCTAAAGAAAAGCCTGACAACTCAAGAGAAGAGACAAACTCTTGATTCGTTTCATAAAAATCCTTCGGCAGCTGGATTCTCAGGAGATTTATTTTTTTAAATGGAAAACTTGCGTAGAAGCTTATTATGCTCCTAATGACAGGTTTAACATATGAATTGGGGAGTGCCATTAGCTGAATTGTTGCTTCGTTCAAAAAAGCCTCTATAGCAGGGCGTACAATAACAGTTCCGATAATCTGACCTTTAGACTTTAATGTGAAAAAGTCTTTATAATAGCTGTAGAGGCATTGTCTAACTACCGTTGCATTTTCATACTCTCGATAATTCGTTCCCCAGATATAACAAAAGGCGCATTGTTCATTATGATTCTTTGCGATTGCGTCTCTAATAAACTTGACAGTTTCCCTTATTTCGTGTTCCATAACAAGGGAAAGTGTGCAACCATCAGAAATCACTTCTGATGCAGTGAATGAAAATGGATTTGAATCCCTCATATCTTTATCCATCCAACTGATAGCATCTATTTGTGTTAACATGTGTAATACTCTGACAATATCGTCAAATAACGTCTTTTTAGGCACATCAGGATACTTATCTTGTAGTTTACTCAAAATAGCGTGAACGCTATTTTCACCCGTACATAACTCAAGAATTACATTACCTGTTCCATTCAGCATCGAGTAATTGTAATCCCCGTTGTTGGTGAGCATAGAACTGTAACCGTTATTCTCTTTTCTGTAATAGGGAAGCTCGTTTCTTTTGGGGATCAGCCCTTCAAAAGAGGCAAGGCTTCCTGTGTTGGGAACATCCATTTTCATAATACAAATAATCCTCCTTTTTCTGCTTTGATTACATGTTGTGTTGTGTCAATTAGTCCTTTGTCGTGTGTCATTGCAATAATCAGTTGAGCACTCCTATTTTGCTTAATGAAATCTATCAACTCAGCTTGACTTTGAGTATCTAAATCGGTTGTCGGTTCATCCAGAAGCAAAACGTCCGCCTTTTTTTGCGATGCTACCCATACGTATAACTTGCGCAGCTCGCCGCCAGACAAAGTATCGCATCGATGCCCCAAGATATTTTTAAGAAACTGGGCATATCCATTAAGTTCTTCACTATTTTCAAGCATCAGATTTAGCTCATCCACAGTAACGTTCATGGTTTTTACCAAAAAATCTTTCACGTTTATTTGTGGAGCATACAGTTTTTGAGGTACGCATGAGAACAGCCTCTTTCTCGCGCTTTTCAAATCGATCTCTGCTGAAAGAAGACCATCAAACAAGACATATTTGCCATATCCATAGAGTGAGGTAAGTATTTTGAATAGGGTGCTTTTTCCCTCGCCATTTTCTCCAATAATCGAGTAACTCTCTCCCTTTTTAAAAACACAGTTAGCATTTGAAAAGACCATGTGTTTCTGATCGGAGAAGCCGTAATTCAGATTTTGCACTTCAATTGTATTTATTGCATCTATCTCTATCTCGCCATTCAGGATTTTGGGATATGCGAGAATTGCGCGCATTCGTTTATATGATGCAAGGGAATCTTGATATTGCTTGTAAATTGCCGTGTAGTATTTAACAGCCCTGAGTAGTAAGGCGAAATATGAATTGATCATCACAAATTCGCCAACGGTCATGTTGCCAACAGCAATTTGTATACCTGCAAATATAAACAAAACAGATTGAAATACAGTCTGAATAATACTATCTATAGAGGAAAACAGATACGACAATCTGCCTGCTTTCAAAATAAACGGAAAGCAATTAGTAAATGATGCTTGCGCTTCTTTTTTTGCCCCTGAAAATCTTGAGTTAAGCTGGATACTAAAAACCTGTTCAACAATTGAGTGTATGCTTCCAAACAGCCGGGAGTCTGCCTCCTTTTTTTTCTCCGATGAATCAAACAGCGGCTTTTTCAGAGCGAGAAAAAGCACAATGTAAGGGATAAGGACAACAACAACGATTAGACATAACAAAGGGTCTATTACAAAAAAGCAGTAGAGTACACCCACAATTAAAATTCCATTAAGAAAAATAGAAAGAAAATTAGACAACACAAATGAAGTTATGACATTTGCATCTTGAAACAATCTTTGTGTAATATATGAAAAGTCCAATTTCTCAGCAATAACTAGGTCTGTTTCAAGCAGATTATCCATGCCTTCATAAATCGATGCCATTGTTGTTTTTGTCAATACTTTTACAGTCGTTAGGTTAGAGCAATAAGAAAGCAATGCGCCGACAACACCTACTCCAACAATGATAAGCGCAAACTGCACAATTAAATGAATATCCTTTGAAACAGTGAGGAGATCAATGAATTTACCATTCAAATATGGAGCAGCCGAAGAAACGGCGAAACTCAGAATGATCATAACAATAAAGAATGTCGCTTCTTTCTGCTTTATCATTTTATTTAGAACATACTTCCACATAGAGTTCCCTCCGTGTTATGGTTTATTCGATTTTTATTATATAGCAAAAACCAAATAAATGCAAGACCTAATTGAATTTTGTGGAATAGCGAGGCTTTCTGTCTATCATTTTGCTGCCTGCTTCTTTACCGTACACAAGCATTGCCGCCGTGCTACAAATCACCAATGAAATGCCGCTGGTGATGGTCATTACGATTATCAATGCAGTATCGCTTCTGCATACAGGGCAGAATACGAAAATCAAGGGCGACGACGCCATCGCCATGATCTCGGTGGGGGCACTTGCCGTCGGCTATCTTCTGATGAACATTTTCTCCACCTCGTCCAATCTTTCGGGCGATGTGTGCAGCACGCTGTTCGGCTCCACCTCCATTCTGACGCTGTCCCCCGTAGAGGTATGGCTGTGCGTGGGAATGTCGGTGCTGGTCGTGGCGGTGTTCATCCTGTTCTACAATAAGATCTTCGCCGTGACCTTTGACGAGAGCTTTGCAAGGGCGGCCGGCACGAGGGCGGGGCTCTACAACCTACTGATCGCCGTCATCGTTGCGGTCATCATCGTGCTGGCGATGAACCTTGTGGGTTCCCTGCTGATCTCCGCCCTGGTGATCTTCCCGGCACTGTCCGCCATGCGGATGTTCAAGAGCTTTCGCAGCGTGACCATCTGCGCGGCAGTCCTTTCGGTTTTCTGTGCGCTGCTCGGCATTCTGGCGTCCATTCTCGCCAGTACGCCGGTAGGCTCCACCATCGTCGCCGTTCAGATCGGCGCTTTCGGTCTGTCGTGGCTGGCAGGCACGGTATTCGGAGGTGTTCATAGATGAAAAGAATATTGTGTGTTTTGCTGATTGCCCTAACTCTTGTCCCTCTCGCCGCCTGCGGCCGTGAAATAGATAAAGTGACTGCTGCAGCTGATTCAGCCGATAACCAAGCGCCAGAATCTTCTGTTTCACAAAAACAGCCCACAGAAAAGAAATCGGAGTCTAAGCCAGCAGCCTCTGAACCAACGCAAAGCACAGACGGTCTTGATGTTGACCTCACAAGGTTTAGCAGTACAATGGTATATTCCGAAGTCTTTAATATGATGTACGCCCCCGATGATTATATTGGGACAACCATTAAAATGACGGGACAATTTGTATATTACGAAAATCCTGATACGAAAACCCAATACTTCACCTGTATCATTGGTGATGCAATGGCTTGTTGCTCACAGGGATTGGAGTTTGTACTGACCGGTAAGCATACCTATCCGGATGATTATCCGGAGCTGGGCAGCGAGATTACGGTTAGTGGTACATTTGAGTTATATGAGGAAGGAGATATCCGATATTGTCGGCTGGTTGATGCGGAAATGATTGGGCAATAACGCAGCCTCCTGCAAAAAACAGACAGCTTTCCGCCTAAGTCGCATTTCTGCATGAGCGTCGGCGAAAGCTCCCTGTTTTGCTATGGAACTGACTATCGGCGCGATAGCGAGGCATTTTGACCATAGCTTTGTCATCTGCTTCTTCACCGTATATGAGCATTGACTTTGCAGCATTCAGCCTATAGCAGGAACTTTCAAGCCTATAGCAGGAACTTTCAAGGTTCCACTTGCGAAATGGTAGAATCCCTGCTATAATGTTTATGTAAGTTTCAGAATTGCCACCAAGCAATTACAGTGAATGAGTAACACAGTGCCTGAGGATGAAAGTCTTCAGGCACTTTTTTGTTTCTTCTGCCTCTCACAAACAGAGGCACAGACGGGGACGGCGGGGAGTATGCCCCCTCCCTGCTGACAATTTCATATCTGGGATCCTTGGGTCCAAAAGCGCTTAGAGAGCTTCGGTTCTTTAAGCGCTTTTTTATATAGATCGGAGCCTAACCGCTCCCTTACCCTTTGCTCCGGGGAGCCTTTCGGCACACCCGTACAGATAAATATTACATGCAGGAATGCAGAAAGGAAATGCCAGTGGAAGACGATTACATGATGGTGATCATCCCGTGTATTGCGGAGATTGCCGCCTCAGATACGCCTGAACGAGTCAAAAAGCTCCGCCTTGGAGCCGTTAGCGAGCTTCAGCGGTATCTGCATTATTACCGGCAGCTTGGCTATATGCCGAAGCTGCTCTATGCCATTGCAGACAAGAAATGCCGGATGATAGTTTCTGCCACAACCAAGGCGGAGATGCAAAAGCTAATCCGACCCAATTGTCCGCACTATGACGGAGCCGGATTTATCCCAGCTGCTTACAGTGTCCCGGAGGAAGAACTCATCTGTTGGAGCGAAACATCCCTGAAAGGGCCGCTGACCGCAGAGGGCTTTCAGCGGTATATGGAGCTTTTTAAGCAGGTGCTTCCGGAGGAAAGCCGCAGACTCGCGTTGTGAGGTGATGCAGATGGATAATATCGGGAATACCGAGCATGCGTTGACCTTTGCGGATCTGCGTGTTCACTACTATACCGGACGGAGCTACCTCATCTCCGGCGAAGGCCGAGATAAGGTGTTCGGCTATCGGCACGGCGTGATGACCGATATCGGAGATCTGCCGGAAGCCGAATGGACCCGGCTGGCAAAACAACTGATCCGGCAATCCGGTGAGCAGGAGCTATATCAGCAGCTTTTCGCATGGGAAAGAGAACAAAGCCATTGGGAACAAAGTCCTTCTCAGTTTGAACTGGATGTGCTGAGTTTGCATATGGCGCGGCTGCCGGACAATCCGGCGTGGTGCGATTTTATTCCATTCAACCGGAAATATCGCCCTGAAGTGCTTTGCAAAGCAGAGATTCTATGGCTCAAGTGTTCCGGGTGCGGAAAACGCCAGGAAATGACAGGAACGCAGCTCAAAAATATCCGTGACAGAAGCAATGGTAAGCTGTACTGCCGGAAATGCGGTGATTGGATGCCGGTCCACCCATGCGCTCATCCTAATGAAGGGGGTGATGGGAACGGATAAGGTCGTCATCGTTGTCAAGGACGGAATGGTTCGGGAAGTGTTCGGAGCCTGCCCTTACAAATTCGATGTTGAGATCCTGGACATGGATTTTAACGGAGCCGACCCTGACGCAGAGAATGCTGCACAGGATCGGCTTCAGACTGTCCGGCAGTATCTCAGCAAAATCTATTAACAAAAAGGAGAAGCATTATGCGAGAAAAGAACAATACCAATCTGGAACGGATGCGCGAACTGATCGAGCGGCTCACGGAGGCGGACATCGCCTACTACAAAAACGATGCTCCTATTATGACGGATCTGGAATATGACCGACTGACAGAGGAGCTCGCCGCTTTGGAGCATGATACCGGGCTGGTGCTTTCCGGCTCGCCGACGCAGAAGGTTTCCGGAGAGATTTTGGAAAGCCTGGCGGAGGTGCGGCATACAAAGCCCATGCTGTCCGCAGGCAAGACGAAGTCCATTGAGGATCTGATCCGGTTTGCAGCAGGACGTGCTGTTCTGATGAGCTGGAAGATGGACGGACTTACGCTGGTTTTGCGGTATGAGTACGGAAAACTGAAGCAGGCCATCACCCGCGGCCGCGAGGGTATCATCGGCGAGGATGTGACCCATACGGTGCGCACCTTCCGAAACGTGCCCTTGACGATCCCCACGAAGGAATCGTTTGAGGTGCGCGGAGAGGGCGTCATCTCATGGGAGAGCTTCCGCAGAATCAATGCCAGTCTGGAGGAGCCCTATACCCATCCGCGGAATCTGGCCTCCGGCAGCACGCGAAAGCTTGACGCCGGTGAGGCAAGCAAGCGCCGGTTGGAGTTTTGGGCTTTCGAACTGGTCAGCGACCATCTGGAGCCTGAGAGCAAGTTTGCGCAGCAGCAATTTCTGCAGCGCAGCGGTTTCTCGGTTGTGCCGTATATCTTTTTGGATGCCGGGCACAGCGGGCAGGACATCCGAGATACAGTTGCCGGCATGGAACCCAAAGACTTCGCATATCCGGTGGATGGTCTCGTCATGGAATATGAAGACCTCCGCTACGGCAAAAGCCTTGGAGCAACCGGACATCACGAGAATCGCCTGATTGCGCTCAAGTGGGCCGATGAACTCTATAGCACGCGTTTTCGCGGCGTGGAGTTGGCCACGACCAGAACCGGTATGGTAAGCATCACCGGTCTGTTCGATCCGATCAGTATTGATGGAACACTCGTCAGCCGCGCTTACCTGCACAACCTTGATATCTTCGATGAGTTTCAGTTTGGCATCGGTGACGAGATCAGCGTGTATAAGGCGAACATGATCATTCCGCAGATTGCGGACAATAAAACGCAGAGCAACACCTATATGCTGCCCATGACCTGCCCCTGCTGTGGAAAGCCGCTAACGGTAAAGTACACATCGGGCGGCACGCGGCAACTATATTGCGGTAATCCGCACTGTGCAGCCAAGCTGGTGCAGAAGTTTGCGCATTTCTGTGAAAAGACCCGCATGAATATCGAAGGACTTTCAGCAACAACGCTGGAGAAGCTCATCGGTCACGGCTGGGTGCGGAATTTCGGAGACTTATACGAGCTGGAGCAGCACCGTGAGGATATTGTACGCACCGAGGGTTTCGGCGAGCGATCCTTTGACCGACTGCAGGCGGCAATTGAAAAGAGCCGCCGCTGCACGTTGGCAAAGTTTATCGCCGGTCTCGGTATCCCGATGGTCGGGCGCCATGCAGGCCGGGATCTGGATCGCTATTTCCATGGCTCATGGGCTGAGTTTGAGGCGGCAATTCTCAACGGCTTCGATTTCACACAGCTGCCGGATTTTGGCGAGACCATGCACAACAACATTTATACCTGGTATGCGGATGCTCAGGAGGCAAAGCTCTGGCGTCCGCTGCTGAGAAAAATTCAATTTGAAACAAAGGAGAATTTGACTATGGAAACCACCATGAATAACCCCTTCGCAGGCAAGACCGTCGTTGCTACCGGGAAGCTGGAGCATTACACCCGTGACGGCATCCAGGAGAAGCTGATTTCTCTGGGCGCCCATCCGTCCGGTGCCGTGAGTAAGAAAACCGATTATCTGATCGTTGGCGAAAAAGCCGGCAGCAAGCTGACCAAAGCACAGCAGCTGGGCGTAAAAACGCTGACTGAACAGGAATTTGAGGACATGCTGGCCTGAATGGCAGGCGGCGCAACGGTTGCGGAGCAGGGATTCCCTGCTCCGTTTCCGGTCTCAGGAGGAAATCAAGATGACAAACCACAAATACCGTTGTCCTGTCTGCGGAGCCAAGAGCTTCGAGGTCACAGCACATGTTACGCAGGATTGGAAAATCGACTGCAACGGCACTTTTCTGGAAGCGTTGAATGAGTGCGTTGAGGTCACGCACTATCCTGACGAAATGGATATTTGGAGCTGTTCCAACTGTGATTTTTCCGCAGAAGGCAAATCGTTTCTCGTAAATACTCACAGTTAGGAGGACACATAATGAGAAAAACGAAGATCGGGGTCATGGACTTCCACGGCAGCGTGGATATCACCGACCCCTGTTACGACAAAGACGTCTGGTGCCGGATGAACAATGTGAAAATCAGTGAAGGCGAATATGCCTGCTATGTCTGGCGTCATACCGACAAAGGTAAGTATGAGGACGGTACGCCGTATTCGTATTTACTGGTTGGTGCGATTGGGATATACCGAAACGGTGATATACCACGCCAGAAGGACATGGAGGAAATCGGCAGCATAGGCGTTGACGCCGGGCTGGCTGGTTTTTTCCACAACAAACCGGATTACAGCGACGAGGAATGGGGCAGGTTCTGCGACCGCGTCCGTAATGGCGATGCATGGCTGATAGAGGACGGCTTTTATAGCTCGTCCGGGTACGGCGACGGATGCTATGGCGTATATGCTTATAAACAGGATGGCGCAATCACCGCATTGGAACTCCGTTTTCTGTGATGAGGCGGGGCGCGTGCGTAGTTCTCATGGATTGCGTAGAAAACAATAGGAGGTCACAAAATGAAAGAAACCAAGAATGCACGTTTCCGTCGCGTGGCGGAGGCGCGCGTCAACAAAATTATCCGGATGCTGCGCCTTCTGGGCAACTGCTCCGGAACAAACACCTATGCCTATGACGCCGATGCCGTCGAGCAGATCTTCACGGCACTGCAGATCGAACTGGATCAGGCGAGAAAGCGATTCTCTGAAAACGGGAGAACGGGACGAAAGCGGTTCTCTCTTTCGCAGGCGCCGACGCCGGACACCGTTTCGTATCCGCACATCACGCTGCCCCTGCCGGACGGCACACATCTTCGAGCTGTCGCTTATGCAGATACGACCTATCCGGCCATCAATCTGTATCTACTGCGGGATGGCGAGCCGGAGGAGCTCGTATGCTTTGCGGAATACAACTCGGAGCACAGCCCCTGCCACGAGCTTTGCATCGGCGTCTACACCTCCGATGCGGAGGACACACAGTACTATGGGCCATATCGGCCAGAAAGGGAAACAGAGTATGGAAAAGGTGATTGATAAAAGCCAGGCATATGAAGCCTACCGACTTGCGTGGGATGATATCGCAAAGTTGCTGTCAGATCAGATCAAGGCTGTTCTGGGCCGAAGGTTTCTTCTGCGTGTGTGGCCGGAGGATCAAGGATACTGGGGCGCCCGTGCACTGCATGGGCTGTTTTCGGTTGCTAATCTGAATCGGCTGCTGGATGCTGTACAAGCAGACGCGGAGACCCGAATGGAAACTCTGCCGGAGGATTCAGAGGCCGTACACGGTTTCGGCATGACACTTGGCTCGCTTCTTTTGAAAGCCGCTTTACAGGCGGACTGGAAGTGTGAGATGGTCGAGGACGATGCACTTTGGCTGATCGGTTTTGTCAGCTCGGAAACGCGGCCTTACACAGTGAGCGGTCTTTTAAGAACGCTCAATCCGGATACGCTGATGTCGGCCAAAGAGATTCTGACATACCTGAAAGACAACGACAGCACTGACCGCACGCTCAGTGATATTAGGCTGCGCTATTATGCCGCGCACGGAAATGAGCTGTGCTGGCGCTATCCCATCTGCGACGGAATCCATGCCGGTGCGTTTATCCTGGCCACAAAAGACGGCTATCTGAGTCTACCCTACAACAGTATGGACGAGGAAGACTATGAAATCCTGGTATTGGATGACGCTGTATTTCACGATCCGGCATCACTTACTACCTTTCTGTCAAACTGGGAGGATTTCTCTGCCGACCTGACGGATGCCATGCGCGAGATGCGCCGCATTCTGGAAGGAGGCGAAGAGGATGCCTGATGCGGTTAAACCCGAGATCTGTCTGACAGGAAAGCTTCTGTACCCGGTACATATCGGCTTACCGGCATATATTCAGGAGACTGACGGATACCGAAGGACTTCCACAGTCTGTGCTATTCTGGCAGACACACAAGAAGCTACCGTGATTGAAACGCGCAATAGCGTGTATTCCATTCAGAAAGTATGAGGTGCAGTATGAACAACAATATCGACTGGATCATCCATCTTGTAGCAAACGGCGCCTGTGACGAGTGCGGGAAGGAGGAAAAAGGGTTCCTGCCCTATACCTGCAATGCGCATACTCATGGCATGGAGAAATATGACCACCCGGATTTTCAAGTGGTTCTGAGCCTTCCTCCACGTGAAATCGGAAGGATTCTCAACACATTGGGGCTTAGGGTTCAGGAAGGAGAACGCTTTCAGGCCGGCAGGTATGTATCCGGCATCTATGCCGACTGCGATATCCGTCTGGATGAATTTCGGGAAACGGGACGCGATGTGCTGCGTGCAGTCATACCGGATCGGCAGAATCGCTTTCCGGAAGACCCACAGTGCGAAGAACCATATCGACTGCAGAGCATGGATACAGAGGAGCTGTATGAGAGAGAAGGTGCATTGTCGTGAAAATTGCCATCTACCAGATTGCGATGGAGCGCGATGAGAACCGTCTTGCGTTTCAGAGCCTGAATCACATCATATCGGTCAGCAATGGTCGAGTCCCTGCAGAACTTTACGACTGCGTTTTTGCCGGAGAAGTTTCTGCGCAAACACTGGAGGATATATTTTATGTTTTCAACATGGAGCACCCTTCCGGTTACAAAGGGCGGTCACTCTCGGTCTCCGATGTAGTGGAAATATTTCTTGCATCAGGAGGAAGTGAGTTCTATTACTGTGAGCCAATCGGGTTCAAGCGGATTCACTTTGGAAAGGGGTAAACCAAACGCTGAACACAAAAACAAATCAGGCTTTACAGCACAAACAGGAGGCGTCGAATTTTCGGCGCCTCCTGTGGCCTTAAAGGAGAATATCACAATGAACATCGAAGAAGTCTTATCAACAACGCACAGAATCTCTCCTCGTGAGAGGGTTCCCTTTCACTGCACCTGCTGCGGCGAGTGCTGCCGCCATGTCCGGCAAAGCGTTCCCTTGGAAAGTCCGGATGTATTCCGGCTGACACGGCTGCTGCGGGAAAAGGATAAGGGAATCATTTGCATGGACGACTTTATTGCGCGGTATACCGAACTTGCCCTACTGGACGAATGTGGGTATTTCATGCTCATGCTGAAAGTTACAGGTGTTGACGACGCCTGCATTTTTCTGAAAGAGAATCGGTGTATGGTCCATGCGGCAAAACCAAGAACCTGCCGGATCTATCCATTCGTTGCCGGTATCGGAGATGACGGCCACCCGGAATATCTGGTGAGCCGCGAAAAGGAACACCATTTCAAAGGCCCGGCCGTTTATGTAAAGGCATGGATGAAACGGCGGTTTACCGAGGAAGACAAAGCGTTTCTTAGAATGGATCTTGGTTCTGCTCGGGATATTGCACGACTCATGCGTCGGATACCCGATTTCCATCGGCAACAGGCGATGCTCCTGTTCTGGCGATATAAGTATTCGGATTTTGACTTAGATCAGCCGTTCCTAAAGCAATATGCAAAAAATCTTCAACAGCTCAAGGCGGCATTGTCCCTGTTGGCGGAGCAGCCATAACCAACACAAACCGACTGTTATTCTATGTAAAGGAGAAGTAAAATGGAGCAAAGATTACAACACATTGTGGAGCACTACGACGAGATGTGCATCGGAACGGATGAGCATTTTCGTTTTCACTGCAAGCAGTGCGGGAAGTGCTGCATCAACCGGGAGGATATTCTCCTGAATCCCAAAGACCTCTACAACATATCCAAGGAGCTGGGACTTGCGCCACGGGACACCATTGCACAATATTGCGAGGTATATCTGGGGCAAAACTCCCGAATCCCCATTGTACGGCTCAAGCCGAGAGGATCTATTAAGCGTTGCCCGCTGCTCAGGGACCGGAAATGTTCTGTTCATAATGCAAAGCCTACGGTTTGCGCCCTGTTCCCACTGGGCCGCAGCATAAAGCTGGATGCGAAAGAAACGGATCCGAACGCCATTGAGCGTGCCAGGATCCAGTATATCATCAACTCCATTGAGTGCGGAGATCGTTCCGAAGAGCATACCGTACGCGAGTGGGTAGAAAGCTTCGGCATACCCATCCACGACAACGATTTTATTGCATGGCAGAAAGCGCTGTTCTCTGTAAGACAGCAAATCGTGGAGCTGGAGAAAATGCTTCCTGACAAATCCATGGAGCGGGTCTGGTCCATTACCTATCAGGCGATGTATCTCAATTATGACATTCAGGAGGATTTCCGGAAACAGTTCCAAAAAAACAGCGACCGTCTTATCGACGCACTTGAACATCTGCCGGCATTGTGGAAGGAGCTCAGCCATGAATGATGACCGCAACCGTAGCCAAATCATTCGCATCGATGCACGTAACTGCTTTGTGGAAAGTCTGAATGATGCCTTTGAGATCGGGAAAGCGCATTTTACATTTGCCTCCTACGACCTCAGCAAGCCCTCCGGCCAGCGTCAGACCAACAGCATTCAAATCTACATCGATATGGCGGAGGTGTTGGAGTTGTGCCGGAAGCTGGTGGGTGGTGAATTGCGCTATCTTATGCAGGCTAAGAAGAAAAATGGTGACAGCACGCCGCTCTATCAGTGCCTTGGCGGCACTTCGGCGGAAAAGCTCGCAAGGTACGGACGGGCACGAGCGGATGGGAAAAGTCTGTCGCGGACTGCGCAGCTCGTCTGCGGCAGTAAGACGGATTTTCTTTTCGTTGCTGACAGCGGTCCCGGAGAAACCAACGCCAAAGGTCTGATCGTACCGCGGTTCGGAAAGAATCCTGAAAACCATGTCTCGGTCAGCATGACTTTTGAACTGTTCAGCGAGCTTATGCTGATGACCAAAACCCACTACCAGTCATGGCTGACGGCATACTATCTGCAGAACCCGATAAAATCAGCGACAATGCCGGCACAGGAAACGTATGCAGCGCCTGATAACGCCCCGAATACACTCTTCTGAGGTACAGCCCATGAGGTTTCGTACATTCAGAGAAAGTATCCGAAACATGGATGGTGTGTGGACAGGTAACGATGCGTATTTTGCACAGACACAATCGCAGTATACTGCAGCCTTTTTGCCGGAGTATCCGGAGAAATCTAAGAGGGACAGTACAATCAGCTGTTGCTGGCTCAATGGAGGCTGAGGCTACAGCGGCGTGTATGCCGAAGAATTAAGGGTGAAGAATGGCTGCGTATATCGGGGTTACGCCCTTCTATCAAACGGAGTCGATGATGTCGAGGCGGTTCATGCCATCAAAACGATTGAGGATTGCCTGTGGAAGCAGTATCCTCAATACTGACCTTTCAGCGATACAGTATACCAGTGCGGAGGAGCTTGCTTTTGCAAGCTCCTCCGTTTTGCGTATAAGCATCTTTTGCGGCATCAGGTAATGCTCCACTCCCGCGCCTTTGTCTGCTCTGAAATCATACGGGCATACCATCCGTTTTGTGCCAAAAGCTCCTTGTGGTTTCCGCGCTCACTGATTATTCCTTTGTCCAGAACAAGAATCTGATCCGCTCCGATGATCGTGTTAAGACGATGCGCAATGACAATTACCGTCTTGTCTTTCATCAGAGCGTCCAGCGCCCTATGAATCTCTTTCTCATTGTCTGCATCCAAACTGGAAGTGGTTTCATCCAACAAGACGATAGGTGCATCCTTGATGAGAGCGCGTGCAATGGAGATTCGCTGCTTCTCGCCGCCGGAAAGGGTATTTCCACCTTCGCCCACCACGGTATCGTAGCCGTCCGGCAACGCCGAAATAAACTCGTGGCATTGCGCCGCCTTTGCTACCGCGATGATTTCCTCCATACTCGCACCCGGCTTTCCCACCCGGATGTTGTTCGCTATGGTGTCATGCAGCAGATAAACGTCCTGAAAGACGATGGCCATTTTCCCTGTCAGCGCATCCGGTGACTGTTCCCGAATATCTGAGCCTCCAATCGTAATGGAGCCCTTTGACACATCCCAAAACCGGGAAATCAGGCTGATGATCGTGGTTTTACCACTGCCGGATGGCCCTACCAGTGCCGTCGTCGTCCCCGGCTTCACAGAAAAGGAAACGTCATGCAACACGGGTACATTCTTTTCATAAGCGAAATTTACATGGGAAAAGCTGACATCAAATGCGTTAAGCTGCGCTGCATCCTCACGATACGGCAAGGGTGTCTCCTGCCGAACCTGTAAGATGTTCTCCGCCGCCTTACTGAGATACTTCAATTCCGGGTACAGACTGCCGAGCGTTGCCATCATGCTGGAAAGCGATACGCCTATCATCAGTAGGGCGATCATGCGCTGTGTATCGATTACTCCCGCCTGATATAAGGCCGGAGCCAAAATTAACGCTGCCGGAAGAATCAACGAGGTCACAAAACTGAAGGAGATAGAAAAAGGCATAATTGAGAGTTCCAGTTTTACGGAATCTTTTTTTAAGGAGGTAAAGCTATCGTCAAGGCGCTGAAACTTTTCGCCTGTCATGTTATAGAGCTTAAAGGTTCTGATTCCATTGATGTACTCCACAATGCGGGAGATCACACGACTAACGCTTGCTCGCTGCCTGCCGCCGTATTTCTGTGACATCTCTCCACTCAGACGCATTAAAGGGAACGCAATCAGGATCAGCACCGTAGCAATCAGTCCATACTGCCATGAAACCATAAAGGCAAACAGGAGGGCCAGAGCGCTGAAGAACAGCACCTTTATCAAGCTCGCCAGAGAATGTGTCAAAACCTGTTCAAAGTCTGTAATATCCGTAGTCAGCGTACTCATGAGGCGGCCAATGCTGTTCTTATTGAAATACCCAAGATTCAGGCTACGAATATGATCGCCGAGAGAAAGGCGTTGCTGCGCCGAAATATCTGCACCGCGATACTGTACTTGCGTATAGTTTATGGAAAAAAGGATCGCCCGCATGAGAAACAGCAGTACGAGAATGACGCCGTACAAGGTCAATCTTTGCATTGTAAAGACGCCGCCGATCAGCTCGATAATCGTCATAATCATTGTGCTGAACATACCCATGTGAAGCAGGGCATCCACACAGGACAGCACAATGGGTAGATACAGAGACTTTATATTTTTACCGGCTACCCGGCGAATCATTTTGAATGTGTAATTCATGCTGTCACCTCCTGCGTATAACTGCGCCACATATCGGCATACCGCCCGCCCTTTGACACCAGTTCATCATGTTTTCCTTTTTCCAAAAGGCGTCCTTCGTGGAATACACAAATCTGATCTGCGCCCGTAATCGTATGGAGCCGGTGAGCGATCATGATGGTGGTTTTGCCTTTCAGCAAGTGCGATAAGGCAAGCTGGATTTTATGTTCGTTTGCCAAGTCCGCAAAGCTGGTCGCTTCATCGAAGATAATAATGGGAGAATCTTTCAAAATTGCCCGCGCAATGCAAATTCGCTGCTTTTCTCCGCCCGACAGCTTTACGCCGTCCTCGCCCAATTTAGTTTTGTAGCCATTCGGAAGGCTCATAATAAAATCGTGGATCTGCGCAGCTTTGGCCGCGGCCTCTACTTGCTGGAGCGTAGCTTCTTTGTTTCCAATGGCGATATTTTCATAAATACTGTCATGCAGCGTAAAGGTTTCCTGAAATACAAAGGACACCAAGTCCATCAGATTATCATTTTTCAATTCTAAAATGTTCTTTCCGCCGATGCAGATGCTGCCCTCCGCGACCTCCCAAAACTTAGGGATAAGCTGTGCAGCGGTGGTTTTTCCAGCCCCGGAAGCCCCGACAAAGGCGGTCAGGCTGCCCGCAGGCAGAGACAGCGTGATGTTTTTCAGCACGTCGCTCTTGTCATATCGGAAAGTAACGTCCTCAAAGCTCACACCATAAGGCTGTGCGCGGTCTAAGGTCTGTATTCCCTCTGTTGTGCAGGGCAGATCCATAATGGTTTGGATTCGCCCCACGCCGCTCATGATCTGACTGAACATCATGGCAAAATTCATCAGATTGAGCAGACCGGAGAGAAACACCATACTCATGACCATAAAATACAAGTAATCCTGCATGGGCAATGCTCCCCGGAAGTAGAGCAGGCCGCCCAGCGGCAGGGCAAAAAGGATTCCGCTTTCAACCAATGCCACAAACAGGCCGTAGGTATATCCCTGACTTTTGGTGCAGCGTTTCCAGAACGCATTGTATTCCTCTACCGTGTCTGCATAGTCCCGATAGCTCTCAGCGGTCATATTGTAGGCTTTCATTACGGGCATCCCGTTGATGAACTGCATGATCGCCGTGTTCAGCTTTTCCAGCAGGCGATGATAGGTCGGCATCTGTTTCCCGGTAATCGCCATTGCCACACCTTGAATAATAAGCCCCAGCACCACAGGCACCAGCAAGCACAAAGCCATGGGGACATTGATCGTGAGCAGGTAAATGAATACGATCACAGGCGCGCATATTGCAGAGGTCACGTCCGGAATCTGATGAGCCAAAAATCTCTCAATCCGTTCCACATCTTCAATGATGACTTTTTTGATCTCACCCGAAGCATGGTCGGTGAAGAATCCCAAATTCACTTTTGCAATGTGCCTGCTGATCTGCGTGCGCACGTTGTATAGCGTGTTAAAGGCTCCAATGTGAGAAAATGTTCCTGAAACAATGGAGCAGAGAAATTTTCCTGCAATCGCTGCTGCGGCAATCAAGCCATAGCGCAAAGCATTTCCTTCACCATCCAGCAAAACCAAGATGCTTCGATACACCATGACATACGGGACAAACGAGCATAATGCGCTGGCAATCCCGAACAGGGCAGATACAAACAGATGCAATTTATACTTCCCGGCCAACTGCATTAAATAAGCAGTGCCGGATTTTCTTTTCTTTTCCATAGTGCCTCCTGTTATTCCCGCATGGCGGCCATGAGCCGCCATGCGTCATCAATTTGAAAGTCATCTGCCAAAGTGCCGTCCCGGATCACAAGCGCACGGCTACAAGTGGCAAGGGCACATTCCAAGTCGTGGGTAATCATCAGGATGATATGGCCCTTTTGGGCAAGTGTGTGAAGCTGCTTGCTGACAGAGCGCATATTACGGCCATCTAAGCCACTGGTAGGCTCATCCAGAACGATGACCGGTGCTTCGTTCAACAGGGCGACAGCCAAAGCAAGACGCTGTTTTTGTCCTCCTGACAGGGTTGCCGGATGCCGGTCTGCAAACTCTGCCAAATTCAAGAGCGTCAGCAACTCGTCCGCCCGCAGTTTCAATGTGGGCGTTTCCTTTTTGCCAGTCAAAAGTTCGTCGGTCAGGCTTTCTCCGAATAACTGGCTGTCCAAATCCTGCATGATATACCAAATCACACCGCGCCGTCTGCTCTTTTTCAATGGCTTTTCCGCAAAGCGGATCGTACCGCCGTCCTCCTTCAGGAGCCCTGACAGCAATTTCCCCAACGTGCTCTTTCCGGCCGCATTGGGGCCCACAATCGCAACGATTTCTCCCGGTGAGCAGGAAAACGAAACGTCCTTCAACACTTCATGCAAGCCGAACCGCTTGTGTAGTCTCTCAACGCTTAACAAAGGCTTCTGTTCAGTTTCCTTACCACTATTAGCAGGGAATGGCAAGTTCAAGAGTTCCATACTGCGAAGCCCCCACTCGAAAACCTGCTCATGGGGCAGAATATTCATTTCCTGCGGCGTCATCACGCTGACGATTTCACCCTTATTCAAATAGACGATCCGATCTGCTATATCACGCAGATAATAAAGCCGATGCTCCGCAATCAAAATCGTCTTTCCTTGCTTTTTCAAAAGACGGACAAATGCAGCAAAGTCCTCCGTAGCTCCCATATCCAGATTGGCAGAGGGTTCGTCCATCACATAGATATCCGGGTCAATCGCCTCCGCAGAGGCGATTGCTACCCGCTGCCGCATACCATAAGAGAGGTATCGAACCTTCTGTTCTAAAAGGTTCGTAATGCTCAATGCCTCCGCTGCGTCCTGAACTCTTTTCACGATCTCGTCATGAGGGACACCGTAGTTTTCGCAGCCAAAGGCAATTTCACCTGCTACCTCATTGGCAAAGAACTGGCTACGCGGGTCCTGAAATACATTCCCGACATACTTGCCTCGTTCCCATGAGGGAATCTCCGCCATGTTCTTCCCGAATAGCCATACTTCGCCGCTGAGCTCTCCCGTGAAGAAATAGGGGATCAGTCCATTTATCACGCGGGTCAAAGTACTCTTTCCGCTGCCGGAGGGGCCCGTCAATACGATGACCTCCCCCTTTTCTACGCTGAGATTGATATGCTTCAACTGATTCTCCGTGTCTCCGTAGGAGAAACTGAGATTTTTAATTTCAATCGCTGGATTCAATTTCTCACCTCACACCAAGATACACATGGCCGCTGTTGAAATAAACAGCGCAATCATGACGCCATCGCTTACAGCCATCTTGTTTAAGTAGTAGCCTTCCTTCTTGTAGGGACTCTCAATCCCGCGAACAACGCTGGATGCCGCCAATTCGTCTGCAATTTTCAAGGAGCGAAACACCATCGGTACGACCACATATTCAAAGGTGTTAAGCGGATGTAAAACCACTTGAAGCGGAGAGAGCAGAAGTCCGCGCGTCTTCATGGCATCCAGCACATCAGAAAACTCCGAAGCCACCGTTGGAACAAAACGCAGTATGACAATCACCGTCAGCCTTACGGAGGACGGAAGCGGCAGTTGCCGGAGGGCAGCAGTCAGCTTGCCCGACGGAGCCTGTGAAACAAGATAGACCGCCATAAAGACGGGGATCAGTTCGATCAGGAAAGTAAAAAGCATGGGGGATGGAATATTGATACCATGGCGCACATTGAATGTAAGCCATCCGTAGCTAATGAGGAAAGCTACTAAGAATTTCAGTCCCTTTCCCCAATACCCGAATATTGTCATCACAAGAAACAGTGCGGCGGTGCAGGCAATATGCAGCCACATGTTTTTGCAGAGAAAAGCCACGGCGCAGACACAAACAGCCAATATCAAAAGCGCAAAAATGTTGACGCGGCGGATCAGTTTTGTGTTGTTAATTACGGCTTCCATCACTTTACAATTCCTGCTTTCTGGAAATGGCGTCTCAAAATACGCTGTCCAAAGAGGCAGCCAAGCAGGGCAAGAGCTACCGTGATCGCACAGGCTCCAATCATGTGCCACGGGCTGGAGAGCATATTGAGTTGCATATCAAAGACTTCCTGAGAAAAGCCTTCCGTGGATGCCTTTGCCACATAACTTTCCCAAGCAGCCCAGATCGGAACAGTGTTTCCGATAATCATGCCGAGGCCATAACAAGACCACCCGATGGCGTTGCGCAAAGGCTTCCGATAGCTGTCCTTGCCCAGCATCACAAGCTCGCAGATTACACCTACCAGCAGAAAATAAGGAAGCAGGAATACATAACCGCCCAATGCACTGATGATGCCAAACACGGCACTCCATACCATCAAAATCCCGTGTTTGTTCAGCCGATTGGCAACAACGAGGTAAAATGTCGCGCAGAAAAATTCCTGAATGCCGGCAGCGCAGTAAAGGTACAGGAATGGAAACGGAAGTGTCAGAGCACCAACCGCTCCATATACTGCAAATGTCAGGACCATCATGGCTGCAATTACCATCACGTCCCGCGTGGTAAATCTTTTCTTTTCAGTCGTAGTATTCATAAAAAAACTCCTTTCAAAAAATAGGTCTGTAGGATTCACAAGAATGAGTTAGAGTAGGCTAACCAACGGGCAAAAAAACACCTCCTTACGCAAAATACAATTTCCATGCACTACCGAAAAAATCTGCAATGAGATGTATTCTGTCAAGTGCTTCGTCCTTTTCCAGCTTATGACGCACAATCTCGAAGAACGCATAATACTGTGCAGAAAATAGAATATGTATTTCGTCCAGCGTCAAGGGACGGCACGAATAGCCCTGGCGAATCATCTTCTGCTGAAAGGCATAAGTCTGTTTTTCTTCTTCCTCAATAAGCTGATCCACAAAGCTTTCGTAGGCACTTCCGGCAGACTGGCTGATAAGCAGGTAGAAAGCATCCTTGTTTGCGAAAATGTACTCCACCAGTACGGAAATAACCTCATCAGAAATATTCCACATATTTTCCGGATGGCCATTTGTCAGAGAATCGAAGCCCCGTTCTCCGCCTTTGCGATACAAATCCAACATATGATCCGCAACTGGGGACACAAGTGCGGCAAACAGGCTTTCTTTGTCAGGAAAATACCGAAAAATTGCGCCGGTGGTCAGCCCAGCTTGTTTTGCAATACTGCGAACGGAAGCGTCGTTATATCCCTTTTCCATGAACTCCTTTTTGGCTGTGTCTAAAATCAGTTGTTTTGTATCTTCACTCTTACTCATGCTAATCACCTCCCAGAAAAATAGCACTGCTATTTACATTATACACAGGTTGCGCCTAATGTCAAGATAGCAGTGCTATTTTAAGCCCAAATTTACAAACGCAGCAAACGTAGATCGGCAAGCAGGGCAAAGAGGTCCCTCTTTTGCATTTTCGGGGAATTTTCGCCGCCGCGAAAACTCCCCTCTGCTTGTCAGGGGCAACGCCCCCCTTTGAACGCGCAAGATGCGCGGCTAAGCGTTTCGCAGAAACGCTTAGAAGCATGACCGTTATTGCCGGTCATGCTCCTTTTTCTTCTCCTCCTCGCGCTTGTTTTTGCCCAGCATACGATCCACGTTCTGCTTGTGGAGCAGCAGCTCGCGCATCTCATCGCGCGAACGCTGGTATTCGGCATACGCCGCCTTTTTTCCGATAGCAGCTTGGCGTATTCCTCCTGCAAGCTCTTGACGGAGGGCAGTTTTTTGACGCCCAGCTCGTCAAAGGCTTTCTTCACCGCCTTGTGGCGCCCTCATGCTCAGCAAGGTACGGACGGGTATGAAGCTGCAGCACATTTACTTCTGCGGAAGTGTTGATGCTGTGGCCTACTTCAAAAAGCAAAGCGAACTAACGCAAACGGCACGGAAACTCCGTGCCGTTTTTTATTATGCTGCATATTTCAAAGCCTAATCTGCACATATTTTTAGAAAAGAATATGCAGATAATTCAGATGATTGCTTGCGTTTCTGCACATAGTGTGCTATAATTATGTGCAGAAAGGCTGGTGCTGTATGAGAAAATTCGATTACTCCTTTTTGAATAACGGTATGCTGCCGGCAAACCTTGTGAACCTCACTTCCAATATTGCAGCGCTCAAAACTATGGCAGGCGTGCGCAAGGATGAATACACGCAGATTTTCACAGAGCTTGAGGCTGTCGCAAAGGTACAGTCCATCAAAAGCTCCAACGCCATCGAGGGCATTGTGACCAGCGATGAGCGTATCGCCGCCATTGTCAATCAGAACAGCGCGCCGCTGAACCACAACGAGGCCGAAATTGCCGGGTATAGAGATGCGCTGAATGAGATTCACTTGGGCTATGAACACATTGACTTCCGGCAGAGCGATATTCTGCGGCTGCACGAAATTATGATGAGCTTTGCGGGCTATGAGTACGGAGGGCAGTACAAAACGGACGATAATGTGATTTTGGAGATCGGCGCTGACGGAAACCGCCGTGTCCGTTTCCGCCCCACACCTGCAAGCGAAACACCAAAAGCAATGGAACAGTTGGAGCTTGCCTATCTGGCTGCCCGAAGCGAGGCGAATATCAATCAGCTTCTTTTGATCCCCTGCGTGATTCTGGACTTCCTCTGCATCCATCCGTTCCGGGACGGCAACGGCAGAATGTCCCGTCTGCTCTCGCTGCTGCTGCTATATAAAAACGGCTTTGACGCCGGGAAATATGTGTCCTTCGAGGAACAGATCAACAACTACAAGGCGTATTATTACGAAGCCCTGCGGCAGTCCTCTGCCGGTTGGGAAACGAATGAGAACTCTTATTTCCCCTTTATTGAGAATTTCCTCTCCACCCATATGTCCGCTATTTCGGGCAAGAAGCTGTCGACAGGCTGGAGCAATCCCGCCAATATTTTACATTCGCGAATATCTTCTTTCCAAAGTGCCTGCGCCAAGGCATGATCTTTCCCGTAAGCAGAAGCAATACTTTTGATACGGGGCAGTTCCACGCCGAAGTTAAGTTTGTAGACCAAACCTTTCTCACGCATACTTTGAGACACAGCCCCATTCATGGAGAGGCGGAGCTGGGTTTTTATTTCTTTGAGTTGTTCTTTTAGTTCCATTAGTTTCAGAAATGAGAGTTCCGGTTATCACCTGAGGCAAAAAGCCTTTTATCTTAAAAGAGGTGTGTCAAAATGCACCTGATGATTTTTTTAGGCACGGATTACGCGGAATGCACGGATTTACTTTATCCTTTTTTCGTTTCCGTGAAATCCGTGTAATCCGTGCCTAAAAAAAAACAATAAAATCTCTAAATTACCATTCAATCGTTCACTGAAGGCAATGCCGAGTAGTCCTTGCTATAACGCAGCATCTGTTCGGCATACCCTTCATCATAAGTCACCTTCACATCGGTTATGTTGCCGTCCGCATCCGTCACAGCCTCATACTTCGGGTTGACAAAGCCCTTATACGGAGCCAGGTTCAGCTTCTTGTAACGTTCCAATACTTCCGCGTGCAGTTCCGGGTCTACTTTTACGGCATAGGACTCTACCAGCTCACGGGCTGCGTCATAGTCGCCCGTGGACTTGATACGCTGTATTTCGGCAAGCAGTTCGCCAAACAGTTCCCGTACCTTTTCATAATCATTGATTACGACATAAGTCTTTCCGTCCTTCTTCACCAGTTCCACCACTTTGTCGGCAGCGCCCTTTTCATATACCCAACGGGCTATGAGCTGGCGGTTACGCATATGTGCCTCTTCCACGTTGTTTCCCGGTTCGATACGCACAAGCTGTGTCATCAGACCGTTCATCAGATAGGTATAGAATTGGGCCTTGTAGGCATCCGCACTCGGAGTCAGCCCCAGTTCCACCAGTTTCGGATCGGCCACATAATACAGTCCGAACAGGTCGGCACGCGCCTCTTCGATAGTAGAGCCGTAAGCCTTCAGCGCATCGGGGTCTACGCCCGGAAGCAGTTTGCCGGAACCATGTCCCAGACACTCATGCAGGTCGGTATGCAGTTCATCGGTCGTATCGGCATATTTGTCTATCAATTGCAGTTCGGCATCGCTATATACAAACTCTTCGTTGAAGCCGTTGCCATGAGCCGCCTTGTTGTAGGCATCCGTTATATTGCCAATCGTTACGGATTTGGAGCCGTGATGGCTGCGGATCCAGTTGGCATTGGGCAGGTTGATACCGATAGCCGTCGAAGGATAGAGGTCGCCCGCCAGAATAGCGGCAGTGATTACCTTGGCTGAAACACCTTTCACCTTCTCTTTCTTGAACTGCTTTTCCACCGGAGAGTGGTCTTCGAACCATTGCGCATTGCTGCTGATAATCTCCGTGCGGCGGGTAGCTTCCAAATCCTTGAAGTTCACCAAAGATTCCCAGCTTGCCTTCATGCCCAGCGGGTCGCCGTAGCTTTCGGTGAATCCGTTTACGAAGTCGATGCGGGAATCCAAATCCTTCACCCACAGAATGGCATAATCATCAAAGGTCTTCAAGTCACCTGTTTCATAAAACTCTATCAGCTTGGCTATAACCGCTTTCTGTTCAGGGTTCTCGGCCACGCCTTCCGCTTTCTTCAGCCAATACACAATCTTCCCGATAGCCGCGCCGTACAAGCCCCCCACTTTCCACACTTTTTCCTGAATCTTGCCGTTCTCTTTCACCAGGCGGCTGTTCAATCCGTAAGAAACCGGCGTTTCATCCTTAGGGTCCTTCATGGAACTGTAAAAGGCTTCGGCTTCCTGCTGCGTCACCCCGTCATAATAATTACATGCCGAGGTCAGCACCAAATCCTCACCGGCAGCCTGGTTCACACGCTTCGGCATTACTTTGGGGTCGAAGATAACGGGAGCCACCTCTTCATAAAGCTGCTCCACCGTCTGCCCTTCTGCAAGCGGCAGTGTAGCGGCGTCCACGCTTAAAAGGGCTTGCTTGAAGAATTCGGGAGTAAAGCCCGGTACGAACTTCTCGCAGCCGTAATGATGATGAATGCCGTTGGAGAACCATACCCGTTTCAGGTACACTTCCATAGCCTTGAAGTCTGCCGCAGTCTTGTCGCCGGTATAGCCCGTATAGACGGCTTCCAGCATCCGGCGGATTCTGAGGTTGTATTTCCCGTTCTGGTCGAACAGGATGTCACGTCCCTGCAAAGCGGCTTCCGTGAGGTAATAAACTAATTCTTTCTGTTTGAGAGACAAGTTCTCAAACTCCGGTACGCGATAGCGTAAAATCTGTAAGTCTGCAAATTGTTCCACTGTATAATCAAATTTTTCTGCCTTGGCAGTAGTTTTCGGTGCTCCGCCGCAAGCTGTCAGCAAGGACGCGGCAACCATTACGGAAATCAGTTGTTTTTTCATGCGTGTTTGGAAAAGATTGATTAGTATTAAAATAACAAAAGGAAGTATTCCGGAGCACATGGCTCGGAATATTTCCTTTTATAAGTTCAGTTTTACTGCATTATTTACCTTTCACTGCATTTTTCTTACGATAACCGTTAGGAGTTTCTCCTACATTTTTATAAAATGCAGCATAAAAAGACTGACGATTGGCAAAGCCTACCATCGTGCTGATTTCCTCAACATTCTTGTCAGCATATCTCTTATCTGTCAATAAATGCAAAGCGTCTTTCACTCTGTACTCATTCAACAAACAAGAATAATTCATGCCGAAACGGGAGTTCACCACTGCCGACAAATAACGGGTATTGGTCTGCAGTTCTTTCGCCAAATCCTTAGCAGAGTAATTGGGGTCTCTGTACTTCTTCTGCACGACAATGATATTCAGTATCCTGTCGTACAGCTCGTCTGCCAGTTCCGGCCGTATCAAGGAACGGTAGGCAGCCTTCTTTTCTTTCTTTTCGCGCAGGTTATAGGGATGCTTCTTTGTAGCCTCCTCCTGTGCATTCTTTTCTAAATCACTCATTAAATTAACTGGTTAGGGTTGTTTAAATACGGAAATCCAAAGGAGCTTCCCTTAGATTACACAAAAGTCTAACATTTTTTTTTAATACGCAACTTTTCCCGTACATATTTTTAATATACAAACAACGAAAAAGCTTGAAAAGAAGCAGGATACGTTTAATTACAAGCTTATTTAACACAACTGCTTCATTATTAAGTTATTTGACTGAACGCCACTTCCTTTTGCATTTTATGCAAGAATTAACGTACCTTTGTCCCCTGATAAAAAGATACCGGCACTGCTTATGCTACAAACGCTTAAAACATACTTCGGATACGACAGTTTCCGTCCCCTTCAGGAAGAGATTATCCGTCACATTCTGGACGGAAACGACGCACTTGTGTTAATGCCCACCGGCGGTGGAAAATCAATATGCTACCAGCTTCCCGCCCTGCTGCGCGAAGGAACCGCGGTAGTCGTTTCGCCGCTCATCTCGCTGATGAAGGACCAGGTAGAGGCATTATGCGCCAACGGCATCAGCGCCGGTGCGCTGAACAGCAGCAATGACGAAACGGAGAATGCCGCCCTGCGCCGTGCCTGCACGGAAGGCAGACTGAAACTGCTGTATATCTCGCCCGAAAAGCTGCTTGCAGAAGCCAATTATCTCCTGCGGGACATGCACATCTCGCTTTTCGCCATCGACGAAGCGCACTGCATCTCGCAATGGGGACATGACTTCCGGCCTGAATACGCACAGATGGGGATTCTGCACCAGCAGTTCCCGCACGTGCCCATCATCGCCCTGACCGCCACCGCCGACAAAATCACGCGCGAAGATATCATCAGGCAGCTTCACCTGAACCATCCCCGGACGTTCATCTCCTCGTTCGACCGTCCCAACCTGAGCCTCACCGTAAAACGGGGCTACCAGCAGAAGGAAAAATCCAAGACAATTCTTGACTTCATAGCCCGCCATCCCGGAGAAAGCGGCATCATCTATTGCATGAGCCGGAGCAAGACGGAATCCGTGGCGCAGATGCTCCAGAAGCATGGTATCCGCACCGCCGTCTACCATGCCGGACTCTCCCCCTCCCTCAGGGACGAAGCACAGGACGATTTCATCAACGACCGCGTGCAGGTAGTGTGCGCCACCATCGCTTTCGGCATGGGTATAGACAAGAGTAACGTTCGTTGGGTTATTCATTATAATTTACCAAAGAGCATCGAGAGTTTCTACCAGGAGATAGGGCGTGCCGGCAGAGACGGACTGCCCAGTGACACGCTACTGTTCTACTCGCTTGCAGACCTGATTTTGCTTACCAAATTCGCTACCGAGAGCGGACAGCAGAATATCAACCTGGAGAAATTGCAACGCATGCAGCAATACGCCGAATCCGACATCTGCCGACGCCGCATATTGTTAAGTTATTTTGGAGAAATAGCAGACCACGACTGCGGCAATTGCGATGTCTGCAAGAACCCGCCCGAACGCTTTGACGGAACTGTCATCGTACAAAAGGCCCTGAGCGCCATTGTCCGCACAGACCAGCAAATCGGTACAGGTGTTTTAGTGGATATTCTCAGAGGAAACATGTCGCCCGAAGTCGTAGGCAAAGGCTATCAGCAACTGAAAACCTTTGCCGCCGGACGTGATGTTCCCGCCCGCGACTGGCATGATTATTTATTACAAAT
>ENA-ORCN01000358-ORCN01000358.1-human-gut-metagenome-genome-assembly--contig:-NODE-358-length-39111-cov-31.239509_pt1 | contig 39111 bp, 77 predicted proteins | sample MGYA00242984_ERZ507984 | MGnify/ENA primary metagenome ERZ507984 (study PRJEB26167, sample SAMN06115395) | human gut metagenome | host: Homo sapiens | place: China:Hubei | collected 2016-05-19... | reverse complement strand
GTAACCCTTGCGGTTACGGGACTTTTCTTTGGTCCGAGTGACTGGAATCGAACCAGCGGCCTCTTGAACCCCATTCAGAACCCCAAGCGCGGAAGTTTGATTTTTCGACACTTATCGCAATAAATCAGCACTTTTTAGATTATAATAATTGCAATAGTGCCGAAAGGTGCTGAAAAGTTTTCTCGGGTTACACTCATGGTTACACCCATTTATGCTTCGAGTTTCCGCATGACGCTGTTGTACACGCGCTCGTTGACGATTTTAAGGCTGTCCATCAGCTCGTCCATAACCTCCCACGCTCTTGCCGGAGCCATGTCAGAGACGGCCTGCAAAAAATCGCTGTCGCCGTAGCTGCCTACTTTTTCAGACGCATAGGCTTTGACCGGCGCCGGAGCTGCCGAGTAAAGCATCGGCCTTTCCGGTTCTTTGGGCGCGTTTTGATTTTGGATGATGTACAGCGCCGCCAGCTTCTGGTAATTGGGCCAGCTCGATTCCTCCGTCTCAAGCCGCGATATCCACAGCCTGACCTCGTTTTCGTCTACCACGGGGTTGCACCCCCTTTATTCCTCCATCAGGCTCGCGGCACGCCGCAGCGCTTCCTTTACGCGGTCGTCGTCCGTCTCGCGCATCATGTCGTTGATCTGCTCGCGCAGGTGCTCCATGCTGTCGGCGCGGCTGTAGTGCCCGCGAACGTAATGCGTGCCGCGGCGAGCATAGGAGCTGCCCCTCCCGTAAGTGCCGCGCATATCGGCCTGCCAGTCGCCGCCGCGAGAATAATCACCGTCGCGGGAATAATCGCCATCACGAAAATAGCGACGCGAATAGTCTCCGTCGCGAGAGTAACCGTCGTCCTCCATCATCTCGATCTTGTCGATGTTCTTGATGGTGTCGGTCAGCTTGTGCGCGATCTCAAGGTCGCCCGCGCCCAGATCGCCCTTGCGCGCCAGCTCGTCGAGTTCTTCGCAAAGCATATTGCGCAGATCATACATTGCTTTCTTACTCATGTCCATTCTCCTTTCACGCGATTCTCTCAACCGTCAGGTTCGAGTTGGCGAAGTTGACGGCCTGAGTGCTGGTGTTTTCCATTGCGACCGTCAGGCAGCAACCTTTCGGGACGCAGACCTGCGCGGAAACATAAATGTTAAAGTAGTTCTCTACCGCCGCAGGCGTGACGGTAGCCGTTGCACTGGTCAGCGGTTCTCCGTTGATGGCAAGCGCCGCCGTGATGGCCTCAACCGTGCCTCCGGTGGGAATAGCGATGTTGCCGCCAAAGGAGACCCGAAACAGAGCGCGGTTTTGATTGGTGATGCCGCGCAGCGTGACAATGCCCGCGCCCTGGCGATGCACGATACAGGGCTTGCTATTGACCGCCGTTTCGGTCAAGGGAACGTTCTGGCCTGCGGCTACGCTCACAATATTCGCGTTTGTGTACTCTGCCAAAATAATCAGTCCTTTCATATGCCTCGAAATCGAGGCAATTAAAATACAGCGGCGAGGCAATAGCCCCGCCGCGTTGTTGTCAGTATCGGCACGGGGCCGAACATTTTGTTGACGTCAACAAAACATCGCCAACAAAAAGCTATGCTATGCAGTTGTCAGCAGCCGCAACAGGCAAACTGGTTGCAGCAATAGGGGTTCTGCACCGTGTAGGCCGGAATGGGAGAGGGGCGCAACTGCGAGACCAGATAGCTGTTCTGCGCCGCCTGGCTTGCCGCCAGCTTCAAACCCTGGTTCTCGGCCTGGAGGTCAGAGAGCTTGCTCTGCGTCAGGAAGTCGAGGATGGCGCGGCTGTTCTGGTTGTTCGCGTCAATGATGTCGCGCGTGGCGTTCTGCACGGTGTTGCGCGTGTCGCACGCCTGCGCCGCCATGTCGTAGCGCACCTGGGCGATAGCTGCACGGTTTTCGCAGCAACAATTAGCGGCCTGCATCTGCATGGCGTTGAGTTGCTGCATGAGCGCCGCCTGCTGGTTGCTGCGGGAAAGCTCGGCCTGTGCAAAGCCGTTTGCCATCGCCATGTTGGTGCCGTTGACAAGCTGCGCCTGCTGGTAAAACCCGTCGCAAAGGCCCTGATTTACACTGTCGATCTTGCGCTCGACATTGGCAAAATCAGAGGTCAGCACATAGCCGTCGACCACGCCGCCGGAATTGCCAGCGTTGTTGCCCCAGCCGCCATTTCCCCAACCAAGAAATGCGAAAAGGAACAAGATAATAATAAACCAGCTGCCTTCTCCGCCCCAGCCGAAGCCGCCGTTGCTGGAATTTACGGGCGCAACAGGCATAGTGGCCTGAACGCCGCCGTCAGAAAGAGACATAGTATCACTCCTTTGAAAAATTTTTATTCATCAAATCGTGGCCACGATGTTGATTTATGTTGATGATTACTGCATCAGGCTTTGAAACTGCTTTGCCATCTGCTGTAGCTGATTGAGTTGCTGCTGGTTGAGTTTACCGCTCTGCAAAAGCTTTTCGACCTCCGCTTTGGGGTCGCCATGAAAATTTGCCTTGAATTGCTGGAACTGCTGCATCATGCGCTGGAACTGGCCTACCGGTCCGGGCATTTGCCCGCCGCCAAGCGCGGTCATAAAGGGATTACTCATCGTCCTCGTCCTCCTCGATCTTGCGCTTCTTCTTGCCCTTTATTTCGCCCACAAGCGCCGCCAGACGGTCGAATTCCTCGCGTGTGACAAATTCCACTCCCGGCTTTTGCGACGCGTTAGAGGCCGTTTCTATGCGCTCTACGAGGTCATAAATCTTGAGCGTTGGCTTGCCGCTTGCGTCGGACTGCTTGAGGTACACGGTGGGGGCGGTGGAATCCCACAACGCTACGGCAGAGTTGGGCGCGATCAGGTAGCCTCTCGCTTCCTGCTCGCTGCTCACCCACTGCACGCCGCCGGTCGCGACAGGATTTTGCGGCACGGGAGGCGGAGCGGGCTGCATCATCTGCTGCTGCCGCATCTGCATAAGGTTATCCGGCATCGGCTGTGGATAATAAGGGTTTTGATAGTACGGATTAAAAGCCATGTCATTCAGTCTCCTTTACCCAAAAATAAATCACAGTCTCATTGCTGCTGTCCCACGAATCAAAGATCGTCCCGTCCTGCACGCACACCACATGACCGGACAGGGCTAAAATATATGTGCCTGCCGGATGCTCGTCCGCAAACTGCCCGACGGTATAGCACAGCGGGCAGGAGTCCGGAACGATGTATCGCCGATAGCCAAGGGAGTGCAGATACGCGCCCCAGGTCGCATTGGCCGACGGCATGTCACCGTCTAAGTAGCCTTGTATGGCAAGCGCGAGATACGTTTCACCCCAGTCTTTCCCGGTCGCTTTGGAGATCGCCCGGACGGTGCAGTCGCCCACGTTCTTACCATAAGGCGACGGATTATAATAGCTATACATGCAGCAGCTCCGCGAAATAAACATAGGTGCGCAGCTCGTCCGGCTCGGGGAACAGCACCAAAATATCCCTCGCCATCTGCTCGGTGAATCCCAATGCCAAAAGCCGTTCGTACATACAGCGCACCTCCTTTTCTGCCCCTATGGTACAAGAAAACCCCTTTCCCAAAGTGCCGGAAAAGGGGATGAAAAGTGTACGGCGAAATTTGTCGAACGATTGCGCTTGCAGATTCTGACGGAATATGCTATTTTTGTCACGACGTGCTCCATGCGTCATTCATACCCCCCCATAAAGGAAAAGAGCCTCACCGTTTGGTGAAGCTCTTTTCCTATTCAAAGACTTCCGATGCGATTTTGTGGTACGCCTTTCGGCGATACTTTTTGACCGTATCCGGCGACAGGTTCATTTCAAATGCCACCTGTACGCAGGAGCGGCCCCGCACGTCGCACTCGACGAGGCACGCCATTTCGTCGGGCGGAAGCTCAAAGGACCGAATGTATGCCACGGCCCGCCGCGGGGCCATAGAGGATAATTTTGCGCGGATCGCTCGGTGCTGCTTGTCCATGCTGTGCGCCGGGGCTTGCAGAGCGCTCACGCGAGGGGAGGCATGCCTCCCGCCCGTTTTCCTTTCGTTATTTTAGAATTTTTCCGAGGTATGCGTAAACATATTCCCCCCACGCCCTTTGCGTCGCGGGGCCGAACGAGTTGTCCACATCCAGCGCGTAGCCGCAGGCGTTTAGGAACTCTTGCAGCTTCCCGACCGCCTCGCCCTTGTCGCCGCGCACAAGCACGGTCTTGTCCGCTGGATATTTCGGCACGCCAAAGCCGCGGATATAGCACCCGTTGACGGGGATGACGCGGTACGCGCACTCATGGGTTTTGCCCTTGTTCCCCTCGAACACCGTGAAGCTCTGCCCGTCGCAGGCGGTCACGATGCCCGTGTGGTTGGGCGCGCCCGTGCAGTCCGTGAGGGCGTAGTCCTTGCGGTCGTTCCAGTGGTAAAACACCTGCTCGCCGACCGTTGGGATGTGCGCGTCGTCCTCGATCCATTGGCCGCGCGCCTGATACCACCGCATCTGCTCGCCGCAGCTGCACTCGATGGGAATGACCTCTGTCAGGCCGCAGAGGATCGCCGCCGCGCTGACGGTCGCCGCGCAGTAGTCGTCGGTGTAGGTGAGCTTGTAGCCGCGCGGATGCGGGAGGTAGCTGTTGTAGGCGTCCACAATGCTCTTGTGCACCGCGTCGCCGCGCACCGCGCCCTCCCACGCGGTCAAGGTCTCAAGAAACCTCTTCATTTTTCTTCTTTTCGGTCTGGGTGCCGAAGTAGAAGGCGATGATGGTCGTGAAGATCGTCAAAAACTCCGTCCCGCTGATGCTGCCGCGCAAGGCAAGCACCGAGAAAACCGCCGTGAGCGCGATGGTCACGATGCTCTTGACCGTGAGAAGGTTTGCAAGTCGATTTTGCATTTTTGCCTCCTTTACAAAAACCGAACGGCATAGAATTGCCGCGTTTGTGTGTTGATTTTGTTACACGCGCCGTGGATGGCGGCGACGTGCCCGCCGTCGAGCATGACGGCGTGGGTGAGCTTGAGCTTGTCCCGACAAAAGGCGTTGACCTGCTGCGCGGTCATGCTGCGGCAGTAGACGCCGTAGAGCAGCCCGCCCTTGCAGCCGAGGACGGTGTGGTTGGTTTTGCGCAGCACGTCGCTGAACGCCCCTGTGAAGCCCTCTGCGGCAGGGTTATAATTGCCGAGCAATCCCATACCACCGACCGCCCACACGACGCCGCCCAGCGCCGCCGCCGAGGACACGCGGGCGATGCGCACCGCGCCGCCCGGGATCTTGTAGAGCACGCTCTCGGGCGTCGGGTAGTGACAGCTCATGCCGCGCACGACCTTGCCGCCGCGCACAAGAATGCTGCACGGCTGACCCTGCCAAGAAAAGCCCCCCGAGATCGCATTCTTCGGCAGCGGCCCGCTCATGTTGACAGGCTCGATGTCCCGCGCGAGGATGCAGGGCTGGCCGTACAGTTCGACGTTAAGGGGCCAGCAGTCCGCGCCGAGCTTGGCGGCGATGTCGCTCAAGGTCTGGTTGCCGATCCAGCCGTTGTCAAGCGCCCCAACGGCGCGCTGGATGGCCTTTATCATGCGGATTTCCTCCGAGGTTGAGCCCTTGACGTCTTTCATGACATTACCTCCCACTCGTCGATCTCGCTTTTGATGCGGTCAATGAAACTGTTTCCGCCGAGGGCCTTGTACCCGCGGTAGAGATAGAGAAAATCCTCCAGCTCGTACTGCCGGATGGTGCGGTCCTCCCTGTGGCGGTAGTAGGTGTGCAGCATATCGTGCCGGAGCTGGCATTTGAGCGCGTCGGTCAGCTTGTCCAGTCCAAGCAGCTTGTTGCGCAGCGGCTTGACGAGCATGGCGACCGCCGCGAGGATGACCGTCACCTCCGAGCACAGCGCCGCCAATTTTGATAAACTTTCCATAGGCGTTGTCTCTCTTTCCGGCGGCGCGAAAAAAGCCGCCTTGTCTTGCTTGACAAAGCGGCTTTAGGTGTGCTATATTTAGGCCAGTAAGAACGGCTGCCATTGCTGGTGGCGGTCGTCCCTCAGTGAGTTTATAGCTCGAAGGAAACGCCGCTTACCGCTATGGTGGGCGGTTATTTCTTATGTCTTGTGACCGTAAAGATCAGAGACGCAAGACCGATGAGCACAAGCGAATATGTGAACATATCAGCGTATGTAACCATCGCGCACCCCCTTTGCAGGAAGTGGACAACCTTGCCGTTCTTACCGGCAGGCGAATTATAGCACAGTCTGCCGCGCTTTGTCAATTTGCCGACCACCCGGGCGGCTTTTTTTACTTGTTCAGCTCCGCGAGCTTTTCCGCGATGTCCTCGGGGATGGCGCAGGTCGTCATCTTGACGCAGTAGCCGTCCTCGTCGTAGGTGAGCTTGTAGCAGGGGGCGACATAGATCTCCGTGCCGGCGCGGGAAAGGTCGCGCGCCATAACGGGCTGCACGATGCTGTTCTTGACGCCCGAGTTTTCGCTCAGGCCCGCGGGGGTATCGGTGACTTTGATGGGCTTGCCGTCGGATGCGATACGAGTAGTAGCCATAGTTTTGTTCTCCTTTTCTTTGTTCAAAATTTATTTATCAGCAGCGTATTTCTCGCCGGTGATCTCCTTGATGCTGGATTTTCTTCTGCTGACCATGATTCAGCTCGTCAAAAAGGTTTGCAGCGCGTTCCGCGTCTCCGCCACATGTTCGCGTGCGCGTTCGGCGTAGGTTTTCTTCATGTCACTTCTCCTCCATCAAAAGAATTTTCGCGGCGTGTTCTGCGTCCTCGAGCTGCGCCCGCAGAGGGCATGACATTTGGATTGAAGATTATGCCGCACCGCCTTTTGTGAAATGCGACGAAGCAACGTTAGGAGCTGCCCCCCGGATTTTAGCATGCTAAAGTTGTACATATTGCACTCCTTACTGTTTCACAGCGTTTGCCTGTAACCATGTGAGCAGGTCACCGGTCGGCGGCTCAAAAAATGTGATGGTGCGATATGCCTCGTTAACCCAATCGTCGGTGTTCCAAGCATTAATTGCGTCATAATATATACCGGAACCAGGAAAAAAGTTTCCGCGCACTTCAATTTTTTGAAAATTCGTAGAATTAGATTCGAAAGGAATCTCCATTGTTATTGAGCCGAACGCAAGGTCTGGGTATTGTTTGATAACCCACGTTTCCTCAAACTTCGCTTTCTTTCTCGGCAGATTGTAGATCACGACGCACCTCCTACGACAATGTTACATCCTCCACCATTTCCCACGTCACATACACCTTGAGATCCGCACTCGGCACGGTGTCGCAGACAAAGGTCACGGCATTCGCCGCCTGTGCAATGCACCACACGTTGGCGTCGCGATACGCGAGGACGCTGGACGGTGCGGGCGCAGGGAGCACGCGCACCGTCGCCTCGTCTGCAATGATGCCGTTTACGGTGACGGTCTGCTGGTTGGATGCGTCCCAGCCGGAGGCGGAGAGGGTGACGAGGCAGGACTTGGGCAGCTCGGCTTTGATAACGCCTGTGATCTTCTCCCCCGTGGCATTGTGGGCGGTGGCCCCGGACAAAAGCGTCTCCGGCGTTACGGTGTCCCCGGTCAGGTCGAGCAGGACCGTTCCGTCGCTGAGCTGGACTTTGTTGTTGGCCATGCCGTACCTCCTTAGCCGATGGTGACCGTCTTGCCTCCCTGCGCGTTGTCGGTGTAGGCAATCGGGATCGCCGCCACCGTGACGGAGCTGAGGCAGTTGTACCCCTCGTCGGGCAGAACCTCCTGCGAGGCAAATGTGGGCGTGACGCTCTTGGCCTGCGGCTTCATGCCCTCGCTGCCGGACATCGTGCCGAGCACGCCGAGGACGGTGATGCCCTCGCGGATGTTGGTGGGGATCAGCTTCGCCTCTTCGGCTGCGTCGATCTGAGCCTTGCCGCTTCCGTCGTGGTAGCCCTGGGGGATGGTGACCGGCTTGCCCTTTTCCGTGATATTGAGCGTCTTTGCCCCGTTGTTTGGCATGGTGCCAATGACCTTGCTGCCGGTGACATAGGCTGTCTTGCCAGCCAGAATTTCCGCCGCGCCTGCGGTGGCGTCGCCGGTGTCCGCGTCAAATTCGCAGGAGCCGGTAATGGGCGCACCGTCCTTGCCGTGCGCGGTAAAGCCCTTGAGGAGCTTGTCCGCGACCACGGTGTCCTGGGTGAGGTCCATGAGGACTTCGCCGCTCGAGAGTACGATTTTGCTGTTGTACTTTTCAGCCATTGAAAATACCTCCGATAAAAATTGTTTTTCCGCCCGAGGGGTTTTCCACACGGGCGACTGCAATGGGATCAACGGTCACATTGTCTTTCAGAATCTTGTCCTTTGTGGCAAGCTCCTGCGTCTCAAAGCTGGGCGTCACGGTATATGGGCCGTCATACGGCTCGCCGCCGCTGCCCCCGCGGATGGTGACGTCAAACGCTACCGAGAGCGCCGTTTTCTGCGTTAACTCAAACGTGACCATCAGATCACCTTCCTACTCAGCGCACGCTTGACGTCAAGGCGCTGCATTTCCGAGCCGATCACGTCGCCGCTCGGGAACTTCACGCGCACCTGCATGGGGCAGACGGTCGGCAGCCCGAAGGTCTCCGTCTGCGTGAGGGGAAAGTGAAATTTGCCGTCGGAAAACGTGACATCGCCCGGATAGGTCTTGACGAGGTTCAGCAGCGCAATCTCGACCAGAGAGACGGCGGAGGGGCTGAGTGCCTGGCCCTCGTTGGTGATTTCCACGTCGATGGAGTAAGCGTCGCCCTGTACCATTACGTCGTCACCTCCGTTGCGCTGACGGCGCCGGTGTCGTCCACCGTCAGCTTGAATTTTTTCGTGCTGCCCGCCGTCGAGGAGGGGATGATGATCTCGCCCTCGTCCACGCGCCGCAATAGCTCGTCGGTCTTCTCGCCGGTGTAGAGCATGGTGTAATAATCGTTCGGCATAAAAACCTCCTTAAACGATCATTCTCCGCCCGAGGGAATCGAGCAGGCCAAGGTTGTTGCTGGTCACGAGCGGGCCGGACTGAAGCTCTTTTTTCTTGCGGTAGTAGATAATGATGCAGCCCGGCTTGCCTGCGCCGCCTGCGCCCGCAGAGCCGCCGGTCGCCCATGCTCCGCCCGTTTCTGTTTTCGGATTTTTGCCGGATGGCGAAAACGACATGCTGAGCGTACCGACTGCACCGGCACCACCGCCGCCGTGACCGCCGTCTCCGCCGTCGCCATAGTTTTCGCCGTCATTTCCGTTGGCTCCGTTTGCGCCTTTGCCGCCGCCTGAACAGTTGCCGCTAAGCGTAACAACGCTTTGAGAGGGATCATTCGAATCGAACTCGCCGTATAGGTTGATATAGACTTCTCCTGCCGAAGTCGCGCCGTTTGCTCCTTGTGCAGCACCGCCGCCGCCCCATCCGTTTGCCGTTACAGTTCCCGATGTCCCATACTTGGTTTGGCTTACCGTTTTGCTGTTGATCCCGTAGCCTCCGAGATAATCGCCGACTGCTTGACCGTTATTTCCGGGGGAACCTCCGTTTCCGCCCTTTATACCGTTCGCGCCTTTTCGACCGAAAAAAGTTTGCGTCACCAAATCATAATAGCCATCGACTGAGGTTTCACCGGACGCGCTTGACAATTCCCCAAATGTGCTGTTTCCGGCAGGCTGTGCAGCCGCATATTGAAATTTTTGCCCGGTTATTACATTTAGCGATGCGATTAAAATTTTTCCGCCGGAGCCACCCTCGCCGCCTTCGCCGCCTTGACCGGCGGACGAACCGGAATAGGAGCCGGATGACCCGCTTTTGGACTGCGAAGAAATGCCTGCCGAGCTGCCCGCGCTTCCGCTTGCGCCCGTTTCGCCGCCGCCAATAACCACAACACGAATTTCACCGTCTATTACTGATTCCCACTCGCCGGAGCCGGTAAGCAGCACGCGCTCGTCGTAGTATTCCGTGGTTTCCGGCTGCGGGGGCAGAAAACCGACAAGCGCCGTCATTTCGCTCTTGAGTGTGCCGCTCATGGTCGTGTCAAGGCTCACGATGCACGCAGAGACCATTTGCTTATCGTAGGGGTGATAGACGCTGACCACATGTCCGGGCTTCTCCTGCCCGCTCACAATGCCATTGGTGATGGCCTCTCGGCACTTATAATAGTCTGCCAGCCTTTTGGCGACAGCGGAGGAATTGACAAGGGAGACGAGCGTGGCGTCCGTGACGGACTTGACGTTTTCCGCCGCGTTCTCTGTGACGGTTTGCGTCACGAGGCGCGTGTTGTGGATGTACGTCTTTCCCTTGAGCGAGCCGGAGCCGGAGGAGATTTTGGCGTAGTTCGCTCCACTCTCCAAAATGGTGAAGCCTGTCGCTGTGAGTGAGTGCATCGGTTCGGAGAAAGTGATGATATCGCCCTGCTGAGATGTGCCGGAAAACAGTTCCTTTTCGTCGGTTCCCGCGATGTACTGATGCTCCGTGACGGTAACGGCGGAGACGGGGTCGCTATAGCTCACTTTCCCACCGCTGGCATACATTCGGTTGCTGCCAATCGTGGACGAGACACCATCCCATAGCGCATCAATGTGCAAAACGCCGTTTAAATCGGTCGTCAAATACGCTCCGATAGCAAACAGCACCTGCACAAGGTTGTCTCTTGCGCTTTTCCCCCGCCTATCTGCTTTTGGCTGGCAATACGGCAGCCATCCATATAACTTGGTATTGGCAAATACGCTTTTTACAACAACAGGTACATTTCCGCAGATTTCTTTAACGACTTCTGCCACAGTTTGCCCGGTATAGATGCCGCCTTTGTGCGCCATTGCCGCCAAAAGCCCGACCGCAGACCACGCAACGAGCCGATACGAGGTTGCGCCGGTGCGTGTAATTGACCGGAGATAATAGGTCTGCATGGATGCGTCGGAATCATTTTCCCAAACGCGGATCGGGTCGTTCTTGGCAAATGCCATAATGGTCGGATCATTGCATCGGACGACCGCAGTCAGCGTATCCGCCGAAATGCTTTCGCAGCTTAACGATTGTTCGCGCGTCGGCTTGGCACTTTCGGTTTGCGAAAAAAGAAATGTCCAGCTTTTATAGGTGATCTTCATGCTTACTTCTCCGTCAACACGAGCACCGTGCCCGTCCAGTATTCCGCCGCGTTTGTCCCCTGCCCCCGATCTACGCTTTCGGGCGGCTCGCAAGTCATTGCAGCCGTGCGGTAATCTCCCGTTTTAGGATCAAAAAAGTAGACGTTGAGCGTCCCGCTATAAAGCTGGGCCAGCAACGCATTTAGCTGCGTTTCGGTCAGCGGCATACAGGTGCAGGTGATGACTGCTTTAATTGCCAAAATGTCTTCGGTAAAGCTCCCATCGAGCATATAGCCTTCGTTCGGACCTTTGATCTTTTTGTGCGTTACCTTATAGCCAACCGGAGTAAAGTACGCAGTGAAGTCAACGTTATTGATCTTGATCGTTTTTCTCATGCTCCACTCCTCACCGCTTCTGCTTCATTGTAAGGCACCATTTTCCGAGCCAGTACGGTGCCGTCCAGTTCGGTCGTCAGGTTGATGATGATTTGGCCTTCTTTTCCTGCTGCCATAGAGCCAATCCCGGACGCGATAGAGTTCCCAATAGCCGCAACGCCGGAAGCTCCAAAATCAATAGATGCGGTTCCAAAGTCAAGGTTTTTCGAGATGTCGCGCTTAATGGAACCGAACTCGCTGTCCCATCCTTCTCCGAGACCCAACGCCATGTTTGCGCCGATCCCCGCAAATACGCGAGACGGAGAGTGGATGCCGAGCGTTGATTTTACGCCGTCTACAATACCGTCAAAAAAGCCCTCGACCATGCTTTTAAGCCAGTCGCCCATCCTTTTAATGCCATCCCAAATGCCTTGGACAAGAGCGACGCCGATTTCGATTGCCGCTTCTCCGATATAGCTAAGAGACTGGATAAATGCAGACGCAAGATTTTTGACAATCTTGGGTGCTTCCGCCAAAAGCGTGGGCAGATTATCAACAAGCCCCTCAACAAGCGCGACGATAAACAGCGTACTTGCTTCAACAAGAGCAACAAGCGTGTCTGGTTGTGTCAACACTTCCGCAATCTGTGCCACGCAATTTGCTAACTGCGGAGCAATTTCCGGCATAGCCGATGCAATTCCTTGCACTAATGCGATCAGCATTTGGACGCCTACATCTAATAGCTGGGGTATAATTGACAGAATCGCTCCGGTGATTTGCGGCGCCATATCAGCAAGCGCCGAAACGATGCCTGGCGCTGCGTCTACCACGCCTTGCACTAATGCTGTGGCAGCATCTACAAGCGACGGCAAAACAGAGCTTACAAGCGACGGCAGTTGTTCAGAAATAACCGGAGCAAGCTTTACAATAAGATCGCCAAATCCCGTGAAAATCTTTTCAATGCGCGGAATAATGTTTTCTGCGGCCTTGCTGACCGAATAGGTAAAGTTTTCGATCAACTTGTCAAGGTCCGCGTTATCGTCTGCAATTCCGGTCACAAGGTTTGCCCAAGCGGATTTCATCATGTTGACGCTGCCTTCGATGGTGCTGGCTGCCTCTTCCGCCGTTGTTCCGGTGATTCCCATTTGATCTTGGATCACATGGATTGCTTCAATCATCTTGTCGAAAGAAACGCTATTGACTGTGTCCGCTGTAACTTCAACGGTGTCGCCCAACACCCCAGAATCGTTAATAAGGCGCGCCATCTCGGACGCCGTGCCGCCATAGCCAAGCTTGAGGTTATCAAGCATGGTATAGTTCTGCTTGGCAAAACCCTGATAGGCATTTTGGATCATTCCCATACTTGTGCCCATCTTGTTGGCATTATCTGCCATGTCAATGACGGCCTGATTGGCGACCTCTGCCGCCTTTTCCGTGTCTCCGCCAAGACCTTGCAGCAAGGACGCCGAAAAAGATGTAACGGTATCCATGTACTCGTTGGCAGACAATCCGGCGGTTTCGTAGGCGCGATTTGCGTACTCTATCACTTGATCGGCGGACTGCTTAAACAGCGTTTCCAAGCCGCCGACAAGCTGTTCATATTCCGCGTAACCGTCCAAAGATTGTTTTGTTAAGAGGGACACGGCCCCGGCAGCGGCGGCAACTGCCGCCGTGCCGATTTTTGCCGCCGTTTTCAGCCCGCTTCCAATTTTTGACGCAATCCCGCCCAAATTGGAACTTGCTTGATCGTCTACGCTGATTTTGACGAATAAATCAAGTAGATTCATGTTTCACCACCAATCCGCACCGCGCGACAATATCGGCGGTGATTTCTTCGCACGTCCGGTTGTCCTGTTTTTTCGGCTCAATAATGTCCGCGTATCGCGCCTTGATGTAGTTCCCGCTCGCAAATCTGGCCGTATTTTCCGCAACCACGCGCAGCGCGTCAGTCACATAAATGCGGTATGCGTCGTTTTTTGCTTTCTCATTGAGCCGCGCCACACAGTACCGCAGGAACGGCTTTATTCTTCTTTGCCCTCGGTATTCTCCTGCGCAGAGCCAGAGGATTTCCCGCTCTGCGCTGAGAGAAAAAGCGCGTCGAATGCTTCATCGGTCAAAAGTTCCGTTGCGTCTCGCATCAGCTTGACGAGGTTTAGAGCGCCCTTGTAGCTCTCCGCGCTCACGCCCTCAATAGAGGCAAGAATTGCGATGATATCGCCCTTGTGCCCCTTGAGCAGCGCAGGGAGCGCTTTTCGCGCCCTCTGCGTCGCAAACTGCTTCACCGTCATGCCCTCGGGCAGCTTCTCGCGCTTGAACAGCGCGGAAGCCTGTTCATCCTCCGCAATGTTGGCGATGGGGTCGATGATATCCGCGATGACGTCAAAGACGCGCTCGCCCTGAATGTCGGAAAGTCTCATTTACGCCTCCGCCGTGCCGGCCTTGATGTAGATTTCAAAGGGAACGGTGTCCTGTGCGCTCATGGAATAGTGGCCGGTAAACTCGAACGCAAACTGACCCTTGGCCTTGTCCGCCGTCTTGAGCTGGAAGCCGCCTGTGGAAAGCGCGTTGAGCAGCTTGATAGCGATAAAGCCGCCGTTGGTTTCGCCGTTCTTGTCGGAGTAATCGCCCACAAGCCAGATATCGTCAAAGTCCGCGTCCTTGAGGTCGTTGCGCGGTGTGACCTTGGTCGTGTCGGTCGTCCCGATGTCCGCCGCGCCGCACAACCGCTTTGCAATGGCGGTATCGGCATTGACAAACGTACCGGTCATCTTGGCCTCCCACGAATCGAGCTTTTTCAGCTCCTTCATGTTTTTCGGGCAGTTGTCGATATCCTCGCCAAAGTCCGAATAGGTCGGCGTTGCGGTAAAGGTCACGCCTCCGGTCGTCGCGCCGATCTGCCCCGCCTCGCCGATGGTGCCGGTCGCAGGTGTGAAATCGGTCGTCAGGATACCGGCGTTGATCTGCAGCTTCTGAAACGCATCAGAAGGAATCTTGGTAAATTTCATGTCGTTGTCCTTTCATCAGTTTTGCGACAGGAACTCAACCGTAATGTTGAGATACCGCCGCTTGATGTTTTTATCGCTCTCGTCCGCGATATTCTGGCACCACGGGGAGCCGCGCTTGATCCACATTGCGCCGCCGTCATAGGCGACCATGCAGCCGCCCATGCCGATTGCATCGGCGATCTCCTGCGCCTTGGCATTGGGTGTCGCTTCGCTCTCGGTGTAATACCAGAGGTTGACCGTCAGCGCGATCTCACCGCTCTCCCACGATCCGGTAATCAGCTCATAGGTCAGCCACGGAAAAACCGCGTCATCCGGCACGTTGGAGGTCGGATAGGCCGGGAGGAATTGAGAAAACCACGCATGGAGCGCCTTATCCTTTGTCATTTCGGCAGCTCCTTTCGTTCGGCGGTAAAAAACTTCAGCGCCCGGATCGTCGGGCCTGCCGACCGCGGCGCAGCCCGTTCTTCCGGGTTTGAGGTCACGCGGTAGGTGTTGCCGGTGGACGTATCGCGGAAATAATCGTTATACTCGATGGGAACTGTTTTGTTGACCAGTGCGGAATATACCGAGGTCACGCCCTCCTTTTCCGCTCTGCGCGCTTCCATCGAGGTGTCGAGCGCCTGATAGTTGAGAAATTCCGCGCCCTCGGCCCATGCGACGATGTAGCCGCCTGCGCCGTCCGGCGTTCGCGTCTTTTCCATCAGCACGCATTTGCTTGCGAAATCGTCCAGTAAACTCACGGTTCCACCCCCTTGAGCTTTCGCCAGTCGTTTAACCGGCCTCTGAAAGCGTCCTGCCAGCCGTTTAACGTGCCGCTGTCGTTTCCTGCGCTGCGTTTGGTGTAGGAGTAGCCCCCGAAGCTCTCGCTTTGATACGGGCTTGCAACGGCCTCCCCGTTCTTTTCTTCCCATGCGGCGATATCCTCGGAAAGCGCCACAACCGCCTTTGGCACGGCAAGCGCCCACACAGAGCCGGTAAACGTCTCGTCCGTTAAATCGACCGCCGGATATTGATGCAGGCCGTCGTTAAACACAGAGCCGCAGATGCGGAAATATTGATGGGTCAGGAGAAAGGGCAGCGTAATGCCGCCATTCTCCACGGTGAACGTGCCCTCGTGGATCTCCACAAGGAACCAGTTGTTCAAGTGCCGTAAGACCTGTTCAAGCATTACGCCGCCCTCCTTATCACTTTGCGGTCACGCTCGCGTTGCCGCTCTTGAGCGCATGATAGTTGCCGTCGCACTCGACCACGGTCACGGTCTGGCCGGTCGCAATAGTCAGGTCGCTCTTGCCGTCCCAATCGTTCCAACCGGCGACGTTGTCGCCGTAAGCAACGGTCGCGGCAGAAGAACCGGACGTGTACTTATACTTGTTGCCCGCAGCGGCCTTTGCCGGAGACACGGTCAGCTTGGTATCGCCGCTCTTGGAGCCTGCGGCAGAGGTGACCGTCAAAGAGCCGAGCGTGCCGTTGTCGATGGTGCCAACGACCACGCCGTCAATGCGCTCGGCAAACAGCTCCATGCCGTTAATGACGGTGTCCGATGCGGTCATGTTGGTGTAATCGGGCTCCTCATGGATGCCGATGTAGCCGGTCGCGTCGGTGGTAAAGGTGAAGACCTCCTGCAGATCCGCGCCGTTGACGGGGATGTAGTAGAGAACGATGTTATCCTTTGCCGTGGCGTAAATCTTGCCCTTCGGGACGCTGGCGTTCATGATGAGCGTGCCGAGGCCGAGGAAGTTCTCGACGTAGCTCATGCCGAAAGCGGTCTGCACGGTGATGTTGGCCGTGGACAGGTAGTCCGCAACGTCCAGCGGGTTCATGAAGTAGACCGCGCCGATCTCGTCGTCCTCGAAAAGGACCTGAAGATTGCCCCACGCCTGCGCAAGAACAGTCTGGAAGTTCTTACCGCTCACCGCGCCGGTGCCGGTCGAGAGGAAGTCAAAGAAGCTCTTGCGGATGCCTTTCTGGACGTCCTTGAGCATTTCATCGGTGGTCATTTCCACCGCCTGATCGTAGCCGCGGTCGGTGATCGCCTCAGCAGAGGTAGCCTTGCGCCACTTCTTGAGCGTGATCTCCTTGTAGTTCACGGCCTCGGTCTTGTAGTGGGAAAGAGGGATGGTGTCACCCTCGGCCACAACGCCGCTCTCGAGCGTGCCGGTCGCCTTGTAGCTCTTAAGCACAGTACCGGCCTGCTTGGCGATCTTGCGGGTCACGCCCAGGGCCTCCATCAGCTTCTTGATGGAGTAACCGAACATTTCGGTAAATTCGATCTCGCGCACGCGGGCGAGGTCATTTTTCTTGATCAGATTGGTTTCAGCAGCCATAATTAGCCTCCGTTCTTATTTTCAAAAAGATTGATGTTTGCAGCGATTGCCGCGCGGCGCTCCGCTCTGTCCTTGATCTGCATGATCTGGTCTTTAGTCATTGCGCCGCCGCCAGTGTTCGCCGGGGGAGTGGCGGGATTTGCACCCTTTGTCTGCGTGGTGGAGACCAGCCCCTTGTAAGTGCCGTCTACGAGCGCATCAAGGTTCTTGGTGTCCTTGATCTTCTCGCCGTCTAGCTCCAATGCGGCCATTTCCTCGCCGCAGCCGCGCATTGCAAGGTCGAGATTCGCGCCGGTGATGTTTTTGCTCTCAAAGTAAGCACGCACGGCCTTTTCCTTTGCCGCCTTGCTCTCCTTTGCCGTGATGTCGGTCTTAAAGGCTTCAAAGGCCGAGTGTTCCTTCTCGTACTTCTCCTTGTAACCGCCGTCACCCGCTGCCTTGAGGTCGTCCAATTCCTTCTGGACGCTGGACAGCTTCTCCGCGTCGGCCTTGTACTTGCTGACATCAGCTTTTAAGCCGTCCACGGTGTCGGTATGTGCCTCGATGATGGTATCCACCTGTTCGTCGGTGAGACACATGCCCTTCAAAAGTTTGCGTGTCAGTGCCATTGTTCTATCTTCCTTTCCCTTGTCCGCAGTCCGTCGCGGCGATAGATTGTATAAAACCGCTGTACCTCGCGGTGTTTACCTGTTTTAAATTGCGTTTGCCGTTTCCCATGCCTTTTGGATTTTCGGCCCTTGCCATGCGATCCAGTCAACAAGCTCTTCGTTTTTGCACCACGCTCCTTCGTAAGAAAGCCCGCTATCCGAAAGGCCGCTTTCGCTGAAAAATGCGTGTACGATTTCATGCCGTAGCGTTTGCTTTTGAGCTTCTTTTGCTGTTTCTACCGGCTCGTTTTCCCACCCCTTATAGGTTGTCATGTCGCAAATTACGATTTGCTTCAAAAGGTGGTCGCAATATCCGTCAATGCTCCTGCGCTCAAACGCCTCATCGTCGACGTACTTTTTAACGACAATTTCGTAATCCGTGCCTAAAATGTTGACTTTGCTGTTAGCCATGCGTTGCCTCCTGAAAGAAAAAGAGCCAACCTGTAAGAAATCCTTACAAGTTGGCTCCTATTGCCCTTTCCCACGCCCAATTACGCGGAAGCTGTGTATTTGATTGTTTTCTTGACCTCTAAGACAATGTACCCGTCGCCTTTTCGGCGTATTTCAGCATCGTTGCCGCGCTTGATAATGGCTTCAATGGCCTTGATGGTCTCGTTATCCATTTTTCAGCTCGCTTTCCAAGATGTCCCGATACTGTCCCGCATGGTCGGCGGCAGCCGGTTTCAAAAACGGCTGTGCCTTGTTGCCGCGCGTGTAATGCCAGTTGCCCTTTGCGTCCTGATACACCCACGGTGTAGGCCGTCCGCCTCCGCCTTCGGCGTAAATGCCCGTGCCTAATTCAACGTACGCGGCGTAAGAATTGTTCGACCCGATGATTGCCGCGGGTTCCTGCTCGTCTACCACATGGGTAATGCTATTGCGCAGATTGCCGGTGTCAACGGGGCATAGCTTTTTCGCATATCCCTCTGCCACCAGCCCGCATTTTTCAAGCCCGCGCAGCAGCGCCGCCTTGATCGCAGCGGAAACCTCTTTGCTGTTGTCCTGGATTTCAACGCTCATACGTTACCCCTTAATGAATGGTTCATTATCAATCCATCCATCTGCAATGAGCTGCAAAACTATCTCGCATTGCTCTTTTGATTTTCCCGTTGCAGTTTTAGCAATGCCAACAATACGCCGATTTTCAATAATCAGATCATCCCAGCTCTGCAATCCGTGAGAAATAAATTTGATGTATTTCCTGTAAGCGTTTTTTGCCTTCGGTGTAGCCGATTTTTCAATTTCCGCAAAATCCCCAACAGAAAAATCAGATGTTGGGTCTTTCACAAACTCCGCAAACATCGGAAGCCAGTCAAGAACCGTCTCTTTCATTGCGAAACAACCTCCAATTTCATATATCGTTCGGGGACTTCTTTCTCTACAAACTCTCTTGATTTTAGGTCGAAAATGCTTTTTTTAACAGTTCTTTCCCCTGCATCAAGGACTTTATATGTTGTGCCTCTGTCTATCAGAAATTCAAATTCCGCGGGGTTATCTGCCATTTTGTAAATATAAGCGCCGCGTGTTGATTTTGGCACGATAATATCAAGAACCGTCTGCGTATCTTTGTGCCCTCCAAACGGGAGTTGCGCGTCTTGCGCTATTGTCGTGCTTGTAAATCCTTTTTCTGTATATAGCTTTCCGATACTCGCGACCATATCATCAACAGATGAACCGCCTCCCGTAATATACCCAACATCCCCGACAACACGCTTCACGTTCAAGTCCGTTGAAAGCTTGAACTTTGATATTTCCGCAGAAACGCCGTCGCTTATCTCCTTGTACCCGTCGAGGTTCCCATAGCAACGCAGCGCCTTTTCATACGCCGCGCCGCCGCGCTCTATGGCGTTAATTGCGCTATACGCACCGCCGGAATACTTGGATATATTCGGATTCGCTTTTTTGGTAAACTCGACGCTCGAGTTTGTCGCATAATATTCGTTTTGCCACTTCTCCAATTCCTCTAAGTTGGAAAGGCTTAAAGTTACTGGCTTTATTTCGGGTTTTGCTTTAATTATATCAGATTTTGCCGCACTTGCAACTTGCTTTGTATCTTTTTTCCACCCCGCCCATTCCGCATAGGTCATATTCGAAATAACCTCTGTTTGCCCCGTAGCGGCGTTTCTGGCGCGTCTCTGCGCTGATGAGGTGTCTATCCCGTCTAACGCGGCAACAAGCGTGCAACGGCAGTTATATATCTCCCACGGCGGGCCTTGCGGGTCGCCGGGAAAGCGGCAACCGTTAGAAAACTTCTTGTCCTGCGCCACTTGTTCGCCGTCAATCATGGCATGAGAGTGGCGTGTACGCGCGTCCAGTGTAGCCAACCATTCTTTTTTGAGCTTAATGCCCATCTTTTCTGCCGCCGCGTAGCTGTCCATGCGTCCGGCGTTCTGCGCGCCGGTCACGGCGGTTCTGGCGGTGCGGATGGCGCTGTCTCGGCTCATGGTGGTGATCCGCGTTTGCAAATCGTCCGCCATGTGCTTGATGCTCTTTCCCTGCAAGATGGAGCTGGTGACGCTGGCCGTGATCTGCTTTTTCCCATACGCAAGGTCAATGCCGCGTTTCAGCGCACGCTTTGGCGGGTAATATGGCATCAAATCCGGCTGCTCGACCATAAGCCGCTTTACCGTCTGCTCGTCCCACAGGTCAAAGCCGACGTTTCCCGCGACCTGTTCGATGGTATAGGCCGCATAGTTGCGGTTAAGGGAGTAGATACCGGGCGTTGCATCGTTGGTGTAGGACACCGCCACAGCGTTTGCGTCGGTCACACGGTGCGCTACCTTGTCACGCATGGCCTGATAGCGTTCTCCGCGCCCGATCTGGTTGAGCCGCCATTGCTTATAGTCGGCCTCCGTCCATTCCTTACCGTTCTGCACGGTGCCGATCAGAGCCTTCATTTCCTCGTCGCGCTTTTTGAATTGCTCAAAATATGCGTCGATGGTAGCTTGCAGTTCTTTCCCAGCCTCACGGTATAGCTTCACAATGCGCCGTTCCAGCTTTGCAAGCTCCTTGTCGGTCAGCTTGTGGCCGAGGTCACTGTTCGCCATCGCCGTTCACCTCCGGCGCATCCGGTTCCGCAAAGCTGCGGTCAATCTCTTCTGCCGCCTTCCGCTTTGCCATGTCCTCGTACTGGTCAATATCGCCGTTGATGGTTAGCAGCTTCTTTGTGATGTACTCGTCATCGTAATATGCCGCGCCCAAAAGGATATTCTGCGTCTCCTCGCTCTTGTTGATGATCTGATTGCGCGTGTAGCTCGGCTTGTCCTCAATGCCTGCCAGACGCAGGATCTCAATAATAAACCGCGTGACCTCGGATTCAAACTTGTCCGTTTTCAGATCCAGCGGCGCATAGCTGGCCTTAATTGCCGTCGCCGTCTGGTTGCCGGCAGATACCGCCGCAGCGTCAAAGCACTGGAAATCCTCGTACAGCTTTTTCTTGAGCATATCAATGGTGCTGCTGGTGCCCTCATACGGGGCCTCGATGGTCTTGCTCTCCACCTTCGCGCCGTCGTCGCCGTTGGCGTGGGCAACGTGCGTGGTTTTCAAGCGCTCCACAAACTTTGCATCGTCAAGATCGTCCATGCCATTGTAGTTGGACAGCACCCAATAGATCAAATTGCCCTCATCCACGTTGTTGACCATGTTCGAGGACGCAAGATCGAGTGCGTCGATGGTGTTGCGCTTACCGACAATTTCGGATAAACACCGCTTGTTATTTTTCAGCGGCACGATGGGGAAACTCGGATAGTTCCCGCCGTCATAGATTTCGGTTTCACCGACTTCGGCCTTGCGGATAACGAGCTTGTAGCTGCGCTTTTCCTGCATCACTTCCATGCTCTTGTTTTTTGGCTGGAAATACTCGGTAAAGCCGTCGATCTCGTACAACGTCGCTCTCAGGGGCTTATCCTGCGCCACCTGCCAGAAACGGATACCGGCTTTCAATGCGCCGTCCTCTTCATCGTAGAGCGGAACGAACTCCAGCAGGGAGAACACGCGGAGATGCGTCAAATCCCAAAAGCCAAACGAAACGCCTGCGATTTTCGCTTCACGCGCCGCATCCATGACTTCCTGGTCAAAGTCCGGACATAGCTTGTTTGGCGTTTCCTTCTCCGCGAAAGTCACACCGTTTCCCAGCAGATAGGAAACCTCCTGATCCACCGCCAGACCGAAGAACCGGCTTGCAAGCTTGTGGTTTGCCGTCCACATATCCGCGTGGCTGCGCCCCTGCATATCATAGATGATCTTTTCATAGCGGTTAATGGTCGGATTCAAGCCGTCATAGTACGCCTCCGCATCCACCGCCGTTTTATACGCCGCGCTCTCGCGGTGCTCATTGATCGTGCTGCGAACAAACTCAATGCGCGCCTGCTCGTTTTCACCGACCGCCACAAGATCGTTATATGTTTTGATAGCCGCTCACCGTCCTATCCGTTCCAAAGTGGTGTATAATCGCGCCGATACGCCTTGTTCTTCAGGACCGTATAAGCAAAATACCGTGTTTCATCCATTGCGTGGTCGTTTTCCTTGATCGGTCTGTCATCAGCAGCTTTTTCATCCCACCGGTACAGCCCAAACTCCCGAATGCAGTCTTTGCAATTTCGGCGTATCTTGATTACGCCGTCCTGCAAAAATCGCGCCGTAGTCATAATGCCATTGGTTACGTCGTTGTTGGCCTTTCGCACCATATAACCGCGCCGCCGCAAAACCTCGATAAACGAGGCAGCAGACGGGTCGACGATGACGCTTTTGACGTCTGCTTCGCCGATGAGCTTTTCGATCTCGTCGGCGTATTCCTCGTCCGTCTTGTTCTTCTGGTTCTCGCGCCCGGAATAGTAATACTCGCGGATGCGCGTAGCCGTCTTGCCGTCCCAGCGCCACAGCCCTGCGGAAAACGGGTTAAGCGTGCCGTAGTCACAGGAAACATAGTATTCTCCCTTTTCCGGCAGCTCGTCCACAATGCAGCTCTCGTCAAACATGGGATAGATCAGCCCCTCGGCCACCACCCACAAACCGCGAATGTATCGGTCGTAGAACACGCCGGAAAACATTGCCTGATAGCGTTCCAGCGTCTTTTGAGACAAGCCGGGGTTGTCCGTCATTTCAAAATGCAGATACAGCGCGTTCCGCTCACTATGCCGCTGTATCCATTCTGTGTAAAACCAATGCTGCGGGCTTCCTGGGTTGCAGGAAAACCACAGCTTTGCCCCGTCTACCGAGCAGCGGGTCAAGGCCTGTTCTACGAACGAGCGCGGCATCAGCACCACTTCGTCCAGCAACACCCCCGCCAGCGTGCGGCCTTGAATCAGCGTATAACTTGCCTCGTCCTTGCCTCCGAACACTTCAAAGTAATTCGTCACGGCGCCGCGCCGTACTTCCATTACCTTGTCGCCGCGCCGCCAGCGGATAATATAGCGCTCTTTGGCAAGGCTCATCGCCGTGAATGGAACGATGATGTTTTTTGTGCAGCTATCTACCGTGCGGCCACACACGCCGAAGCGCTGACCGCTGAAATTCTCCATCGCCCAGCGGACGAACGCCCACATCATGATGGAGGTTTTGCCGGAACGCACAGCGCCGTCGCATATCAAGGCATCATAGCGGCTGTACGGAAACGCCAATATTTTTTTCTGTTTATCGCTTATCGGCATTAACAAAATCCTCTATAATTTTTCTTTCCCTTTCGGAAATAGACCAAATAACTTTGTTTTCCTTTTCTGCCGCTGCCTTTTCTGCCGCTGCCTTTTCTGCCGCTGCCTTTTCTGCCGCTGCCTTTTCTGCCGCTGCCTTTTCTGCCGCAACTCTATCCGAGCAAAGCAAGCCTTTCCCAAAGATAGTTTTTTTGTTCTCTTTTTGCATATCAAGCGCTGAAATTCTTACAGATTCATTTTTTGGAACTGAAAAACTAATTCCGTACTTGCTTAATTTTTGCAAGAATGTAGCGGTAATTACATTATCTGGATAATCATATTTCGGAAGTTCTCTGTGTAACTTTCGCTCGTTCTTTTTATTTTCTTCCGTTATGATTTTGTATAGGTTCGGGCTTGTTCTTGCCACATTGTTTTCAAGGTTTGTTACAAACGATGTGGAAACTTTAGCACCGTTTTCGTATGTAATTGATGCACCAACCGCAATTCCGCAATACCCATCGCAAACCGGAGACAAAAGGGTAAGCGCAGGAGCAAAAAGAAAGAATTTTATGCCTCTTGAGTTATAAAAGCGAATTATTTTTGATAGAATTGAAAACGGAGGGTTGTCCAAAACAACGCATCCGTCCGAATACTCGTGACGCTCATAATCGCCGCCAGGATAAAACGGCCTTACGATGGAATCGGGATCAATTTCGTATTCATTGCAAGCCCAACCTCGTATCGCATCATATACAAGTGGCGGAGTATAGCAATCATCCGTTGTTTTCTTTGGCTTGAACTTTTCGACAAATGCGTCATATTCTGCATTGTCTTCAAACAAAAACGTTTTTTCATTCATCGCTCTCAAGCTCCTTTGCCATTTCCTTTAGGCTCTGACTAAGCGCGTCTTCTCTCACCGCGTCGGCAGGACTTCCGCCGATCATCGCCCACTTGTCGATCAGCGTTCCCATTGCCGTTGTGATCTGGCTAAGGTTCGCCGCGGCCAGTTTCTCCGGGTCGTTGAGCATTTCAAGCCCCTTGCCGATAAATGAACACACAAGCTCTGTGTGCTTATCCATGTATTCCATCACATCGGCGGTGTTCTCTTCCTTTTTTTGTTCGCACTTTTCCACAATGTCGGCATTCGCCCGCACAAGGTTCTTAACCGTCGTTGCGGACACGCCGTTTATTTTCGCTGTGGCGCAATAGTTGTTCGTCTGCACATAGTCCGCCAGTATTTTCTTTTTCTGCCGGTCTGTCAGACGCGCAGCCATTGTCACCACCTCGCACCTTTATTTGCTACCAGCCCCCGCCCCTTGGCCTTACATAGCAGACTTTACCCGCCCCGAGGGGCTACAACGTGCCGCACTCTCAGGGCAGCGGCTCTCCTCTTTTGGTACGGCATTGCAGCCCTGCCCTGCTTTAGCGCTTCAGGGAAAGTCCCCGTCACTCGCTGTGGTCTCCCCTTACGGGACACCTATGCCGCAAATTGGCCGTCTTCCCGCTTAGATTGTCACATCACCGATTGCTGCTTTACAAGTGCAGCACCATTACGCTGAGGCGTTTCCCTCCCACGGTGCAGTTTTCAGCGAGCGTTGTCATTTCCATGTGAGCCATGACGACAACGGTCTCACATTGTCCGGGCGCTACCCGGCCACTGGCACAGACGGTGTGGCACGGACCCACGACATACCGGCTCTCGAAGTTCGGTGCTCTACCAACTGAGCTACGTCTGCGTATGTCTCCCCTGGGCCACATCGTTGAGAGGTGCGGGGAGTCCTGTCATTTTTGCCCTCAACCGCCCGCCCCTAAGGGCGGGCTATCAAGGGAGGAGGAAACAGATGAAAAAGCAGAGGCGTGAAGAGCCTCGCCCCATCACGCCTCTATTTTTGCATAGGTTTTTCTTATTTTTCCCCTTAAAAGGGGAATTTTCAAAATTTTTTTAGATAATCGTCCACGGTCATCGGGTTATCCGTCCGTCCGAGCAGATAATCGACCGATACCCCAAACTTGTCGGCAATGCTTTCCAATGCGTCCGTTGTGGGCGTAGCCTCCCCCGCCTCGTACCGCCTCACCGCATCACGGTGCAGACCGCACAGTTCAGATAGTACATATTGCTTTATTCTCTTTCTCTCCCGTAAGCGCTTCAAGCGCTCGGGAAATGCGCTCATGCCAGCACCTCCTCCAATCGGAAACTCTCTTTGATCTCCTTGCCGTCTACCATGATCGCCACGGTCACATAGCGTCTCTGCGGATGAATGTACGTCACCACGCCGGTGCGGATCGGGTACAGCTTTTCGCCTCGCGCCTTTCCCGGAAACTCCTCCGGCACCGTCATAAATTGCGCCCGCACCTTGTCGCCTACCTTCATTCCGCACCTCCGAACGCTTCCTCAAACGTCAGGCCGCTCTCTCTGAGGATGCCTTTGATCACGTCGATGGTGTGCTGATTGTTGCCCGACAGCCACCACCAGATGTTGCTTTTGGAAATGCCTACCGCATCGGCAAGCTGGCGGCGCGTATATTGCCGCTCGCAGAAAACCTTTTTCAGCGCCGGATAGACGCAATAGGGAAATTCAATCATTTTCTCCCCACCCTCCGTTTGTATCGGTCTTTTGACCTCTGAATGTAATTGATCATCGCGCTTTCTTCGGCTATGCTGGCCGTTTCGTTGCTTTTTGCCTCTTTCTTTTCTCGCAGCCACGCAGCGTATCGCTCGCAGGTCGAATGACAGCCGACGTGCCGCTCCTGACAGTTAAAGCAGCTCATGTCATCCCACCTCGTACTGCGGGCAGGCCGTGACAATGTAGCTTGTTTCGTAATGTCTGCGAGCGCCGCCGCAAGAATTCATCAAAACCTTTGTTCTGATCGCGCGCCAACCTTCCACCGGCCGCCACTTCAGCTTCCGCGTTTCCTTGTCGCATCCCGACCAAGGGCATTTCCCGCAGGCGTATTTGCACGACCAACACAGCGTCGAACTTTGTTCTGCCATTTACACTTCCTCCACCCAAATGCCGAATCGCTCCAGCATCAGTTTTTTCTTGATGATATAGTCCTTTGTCTTAAAGCCCTTTGCGTCCTCTACAATTGTTTTTCCGTCACGGGTATAATACACAAAGTCAGCTATGTATGTAACTGCCCTCACAGCGGCTCCTGCGGGCGTTCTCTGCGCCCCCACGAGCTTGTATGTCTGCTGTAGCTTCAAATCGTGTATTCCCCCTGCTTTCAGAAGCAGCCGCAGCTCATCATAGCGGTCGGCCTCGTGCTTGCTGTCAAACGTGATGCCATGCCGCACGGTTTTGCGGTTGTGGTACTTGCCCGTTTTCTGAGCAAGCACCTTTTCGACCACCTGTTTTTGTGCCGCAGGCCCAAGACGCGCAAGGTCAGATGCCGTCAGGCTCATTTCTCCCTCCCGTCTGTTACCATGACCACGCGCACCTTGCCGAACTGCTCAAGCACCATTGCCACGGCCTCCTTGGTCGCCATCTTGTCGCCGTGGTCTTCGATGTCGATGATGATGCGAATCATGCGTCCTCCCTCCGCTTACCGTAGCTGCAAAAATCGTTACCATCCACTTTGTTTGGAGATGAGCCTTCTTCATAATCCCAGTGATAGCAATAACCGAATGGCGTCCCATTATAATATTTCCCTTTTTGCTGGAACTCGGCGCATTCCTTACACCGCACCACCGGCACGGCATCCACGGTGGGGACGCGTCGAATTTCGTCCAGTGCAAGAAGGTCTTCATCGGATACTCCAAACTGGTTTTCCAGTTCGTCCGCGTCAATCATCCGCACCGTTGTCACCTCCGTCCTTTCTCTCTCCGTAGGAGCAAAAGTCCTCCGGCTTGCGGCTCTGCCACGCTGCCGAATGTACGCTTCCGTCCGAGTAGATTTTCAGGCATACGCCCATTTCGTAATGCGCGCAGTCCTTACACCGCGTCACGACTACGGCGTCGACAGCGGTGGGCGTATACTCTGGGTAGGAAATCATCTTGATTGCATCCTGAATAGTTCCCTTTTCTTTGCGGTATTCTCTATTACCGAGACTTCTGAGCAGTTCAACCGTTTTTTCACGCTCAATGTATTCAGCCATTGTCCGCCCTCCTGTTCCATGCTTCGATTGCTTTTTCTTTGCTGGGCAGCCCAGATACTTTCATCTTCTTTGTGTGGAGGCCATCACCAGCCCTATATCTCCCACAACCGGCAGCCCACCTAAAATCTGCTCTATCGTAGGTATCGTACATATGGATAACGGTTGCAACTCAACCGCACTCAGGGCAGCGTTTCAATTCAGCCATTGTCCATCGCCTCCACATAGCACCAGCTCTGCGGCGCGCGCTTGATGTCATATGGCGCTGCGCCGAATCTCGTATTGCGCAGTCCGGTAAACTCGCTCAGTTCGCGCGCCTCGTCGTAGATGCGCAGATCGGAGATGTGCCAGCCGTAACCATCGCCCCACGCGAGGTAATCATTCAGCATTTTAGGCGTCAAGCAGGCTGCATTGAGCAGCCCGCCGACGGGCGATGTGCGCATGGTGGCGGCGTCACAAATGCGAGTCTCCACTAAATTCGGAATGCCCGTGTACCCGATGTGCGTGATCCAGTCGATCCGGTCGCAGGTAAACTCGCCGATGACCTTACCGTTCCCAAGCGGGCAGTTCAATGATTTCATCGAGCCGCTTTCCAGATAGTCGCGCATAAGCCGTTCCTGAGAAATCGGAATATTTAAGTCCTGCCCTCCGATGGTGCAGTAGATATAGCACTTAAACGGCGTGTTCATCTTCGGGCGCGTCTTGCGCACTTCAATCGTCTTATTGCCGTTGACGATCTTCTCGCACCACTTCGGGCGAATGCTCAGCATGACAGCCTTACTCATTTTTCATCCCCTCCTGTTGCTCAAAATAGAACTTGACCGGGTGTGTTTGCTCTGCAATCTCGCCGTACACAATTCCGACCTTGTAGATATAATTCTCGCGCAGTTTTCGCGGAATTTCTGCGATATAGCGGCGGAATGTCTCGAGCGAATTTGCTCTCTTGTAATGATTGCACATCCGGCAGGCTGGCATGAGGTTGTCAAGGTCATCTGTTCCAGCGTCCTCAATCCCCCACGCCCTCAATGGTTGAAAATGGTCTACCTGCATATTTTTGTAGGCGATTTCACGCCCACAATACGCACAATGGCCGTCATACTTTCGATAGACCGCTTCGCGCTTTGATTTGCTAATTGCCATCCTTCATCGCCTCCAATGCTTTCTCCGCCTCCTCGCGGGTGAGAAAAACGGAGTGCCCAACACGATCCAAATCGCACAAGGTAAAGATACCCCTCTTAATTTCCGGTTCGCTTTCATCTGGGTAAACCGCAATCGGATAATGGATATAATATGTCGCGGTTCCAACCTCGCACGGCAGCACCACCAGCCGACCGGCTTTGTCGGCCTGCGCGAGGTGGCGGAGGTGTGACAAAGTCTCGCTGGCTTTCTGGTCGCCAATCAAGTCTTGGATGAATACCCAATAAGCCGCGAATTCCTCCGGCGTCAGCCACGTGTCCTCGTAGGCGGCGAGGCGCTCAACGCCTCCCTGTTTGAATCCACCACGCTTTTTCATCATCGGGAATCCGTCTTTATCGCGGTATGTCAGTCGTTCCATCACTCCACCTCCATTTTCTCAATGCGGTGACACAGTTCGTCAGTCACGTCATTACCATACAACAGTTCATCGAATGATGTACCGTCGCCATTGCTGATGGACTCGACATCAACACCGTGTTTCTCAAGCCAATTAGCAACCTCAAGGTCGTATTTTGCTGCCTGACTGGCATGGCTGGCGCATAGGTGCATCTTTGAGCGAATGTAATTGGGGATAACCATCACTCCACCTCCTGCATCCAAAACTCACGGCGGCAATCGGTGCACCCATTAAAGAGCTGTGCATTGCTGCAGGCATGCATCTTGTCAACATTTCTTGGACACATCCCGACAACGTCGTCATTGCCCATCATGCAGTTAGGCCACTGCTCTAAAAACACGCTCTGCCGCGTCTTGCGCGGGTGCGCAGCAGACCATTCCTCGACGATGGTCACAATGTTGTCATCATCAACCATTCCTTCCAATGCACTGCACTCGCAGTCTTTTGCGGGGCATTGATAGCAGCCCCCGGCATGGTGGTAAAAGCGGCACATTCGGTCGCGTTCTTTGATAAACTTCACAGCGTCCATCACATATCCCTCCATTTGCACACGTCACAGGCGCCCTCATGGGCCATCGTGTAGTTTCCGCATTTCAGGCATAGTTCGTTCCGCAGGGCGTCAATTTCTTTCACCTGCGCCTCGATCAAGTCAGCGGCTTCCTCCAGATCGTCGCACAGGGTAATAGGCGTTTCCCACTCATTTGCTTGCGCCCATTCCGCGTGCTCACGCAGGGCTGCTACGATCTCTTTTTCTGTCATTTCATTTCCCCCTCAGGTATTCTTTCATTTCAGCCGGTAGTTTTTGGCCCCGGTAATATTCAGCACGCAGCCTTTCGACCGCTCCGCAATGCGCGAGCCTATCGCCTCGTCCCAGTCCAGCACGCGCGAGATCGTCCACTCGGAGCTGATGATTGTCAAAAGGCTTGGCTTGATATACCGAGCATTGAGCAAATCAAACGCAATGTTGCGATCGGCCTCTGTCGCCGTTCCCTTGAGAAAATCGTCGATGTACAGCACCTTGACGCTTTTCAGCGGATCAATGGCATCTTGATATGCCTCGGCATCGTTAACCTTTGCCTTGATGGCCGGAATATCCGCACGCCATTGCACATAGCGCACCGGTAATCCGGCATCCATGAGCTTCCCGCACATTGCCGTGCAAAGATGCGTTTTCCCGCTTCCGGGGCTTCCACCGGCGTAAAACCATCTTCCGCGCCAATCGGCAAGATAGCGTTCCGCTGCCTCTTTGGCCTGCTTCTGCCACGGCTCAGTCGCGCGATAGTTTTCCATCGTGCATCTCTGCAAAAGCTCTTTAAGCCCGCTTCTTTCGATGCGTTGCAGATTCCTTTTGCGGATGGAGCATTCGCACTCCCGATACTCCGCGTTTCCGTCTGCTGACCTCCGCACGGTGTATCCCACGCCGCCGCAGAGTGGACATTCGTCAGAGATTGACGGCTCCGGGGACGTTCCATTTTTTCGTATCTCTTCCAGTATCGTGACCATGTCCATTCATCGCGCCCCCTCTCTTCTCCAGCTCGCGCTTTTCCCATAGCTGGAATTTCTGTTGCCAGTTGTAGACCGGCTTGCCCTCGGTATCCCTCCAACCGGCGACGGAGTAAAACTCGTAGAATGGCTTGGGGTCAATCAGCCCTCCGCGCAGCTTGGCATATTCGGCAACCTCGTCAAACGTGGGAGCCTTTCGTGAGAGAGATATAGAGAGAGAACTATCGTTCTCTTTCTCTCTCTCTTTCTCCCCCTCTTTCTCCTTGCTGGTTTGTTCCGATTTGTTCCCACTTTGTTCTTCTTTTGTTTTCGTTTTGTTTTGCCGATTCGCCGCTTTGTTTCGACCGCTGTCCAGCGTTGGGCGAATCAAAGTGAAAACAGCGTGGGGAACGCCAGAAAGACATGGCTCGCTTTCATCAAGCGCATAATCGCAGATTGCCAGCACAACGGCCTTGAAATCTTTTGCGTTGAGCGCTCGCAGCGCGTCCCTGTAACTTCGGTAAAAAGTAAATTGATTACGCTCCATCGCTTTACTCCTTCGGCTTTGCCAGCATGGAAACCGTCGCACCGTATCGTGTCATGACCTCTGCGATATCGGTCGCGTCACTCTCGGACACTTCGGGCAAGACAATGACCGCCTTTTCGTGCGGTGAAACGATATGCACCTCGTATCTCATGCTGCACCTCCATCAAAACGGAAGGTCCCCGTCGTCCTCGACCTCGCTAAACTCGCCTGGGCTGCTTGGTGCGGGACTGTATGCGGCGGTTCCCTCCTGCGGCTTGCTGTCGGCAAAGTACACGCTATTGGCGATGATCTCGACCGCGCGGCGCTTATTGCCGTCCTTGTCGGTCCAGTCTCGCGCCTGCAGGCGACCGTCTACCACTACCTTGCGCCCCTTGGCGCAGTATTGCGCGGCAAACTCCGCCGTGCGCTCCCACGCGACCACATCAAACCAGTCCGTTCCGGCGTCTTTGCCGTCGCGGTCGACGGCAATGGGAAAGCTGGTGACCGCCTTGCCGCTCTGCGTGCGGCGCAGCTCAAGGCCCTTTCCAATGCGTCCCATGACGTTGATCCTGTTCAAGCTCATTTCAATTCCTCCCTGTTTTTTCTGTAAATCATGTTCTCCCGTGTCCAGCCGGGATATTTCGTTTTGAGGTAGCCGACGATGCAGGCGTGTAGCGACGTCCTCTGCGGCCCCTCGTCAAAGGCTCGGTGGCAGGAGGGGCAGAGCGTCACGATGTTCTGCTCGATGCCTCTGCCGCCCTGTGAGCGCCGTATAACGTGCGCTACAGGCTCTCCGTTGTTCCGCCCGCAGAGAATGCAGCGCCCGCCGTCGCGCTCGTATACGACCTCCTTGACGCTTTTAGGGATGGACGTGGCCTTTGTCATTTTGTGCATCGCCAATCCTCCTTCAGCGCGTCAAGCTGCTGTGGGGTCAAGGTCTCGATGCCCACCGCCTTGCAGTCCTGCACGATGTTGTCGATCAGGCGGGACATCTGCTTTGTGTCAAAGGTGGACGAACCGTAATACAGCACCACATTCTTGCAGCCGTCAATTTTGCTGTCCATCACTTCCGTCTGCCACCCGATACCGTTCTTGTTCCAGCCGCCGCATAGCTTCTGTACGGCTTTCTCTCGCACGCAGACGGTTTCCGTGTTCCCGCCGACATCTTTCACGGCCTGCCGGTAAACCTCGCTTGTAGGTGTCCCTGTGACTTCTGCGAGCTTGTCCATCAATACCCATGCGTAAGCGTTGGCATCCAAGCTACGCTTTTCGCGGTGCTTCTTCACGGTCACGTCAACGTCCGTCTCGTGCAGCTCGTCAAACAGCGGCCCGATATTCTCCCGCGTGGCGATGGTGAGTAAATACCCACCATCCCGCGCAAGAAATAGATCATGCAGTTGGGCTTTCATTGGCTTTCCTCTTTTCCATACAAGCCCAGCAGAGCGGCACACCGTATTTCTTCATCGCACCTTTGGAGATGTCGCTCACACGATAGAGCTTGCCGTTAAAGGACTGCGGTGTAATCGGCTGTTTGCAGTCTTGGCAGGTGTAGTCAAACTGTTCCTTGTACGCCTGGTTGAAGGACTGCATTTCTTCCTTGCTCGGCTTCTGCTCTGCGGTTCTTGGCGTGTACTTGGTCGCGTCCTTCGCCCAATACACATCCGCGCCAAACCCGAGCGCCTTGCAGGCAACGGAGATAGCATCGGTCAGCGCCATTTTGAAACACTCGTCAGAGGTGTAAAGGCCGTTTCGTTCACTGGCGACAAACGCGCTGCCGCCTGTGCCGGGGATCGCATCTGACCACGCACCATCGACCTTGATGTAAAGATCGATGTCCACAAATGCGGAAACCTCGTTGTTCGCGCCCTGCTCCAACCGCTTATCCGTGATAACGTACTTCCATCCAATCCCGCAGGGACCGAACTGCTCCGTCAGCGCCTTAATGCGCCACATGGGGTTAATGTCGGTCTTGCCTTTCAGCCTCCCCGCCTGGATTTCGCGCTGTGCGGACGGCGGGACTTGCCGTACGCTTTCATAAATTCCAAGGTTCTCCATTTTCTTCTTCCTCCAAAGTAAGCGGGCAGTTTCGCCCGGTGTATTTGTCCGGCCACGGAATGACTTCATCCGTCAGCCCGCAGCGCTTGCTTGACCGTCTGTAAAACCGGCAGGCTTCGCAGGCGATGTACGCTGTGCCTTTGCGGTCGATTGGGAAATAGGTCGTTACCGACGCCGTGCCTTTCAGATAGCCGGAAGTGCCGTCATCCAGATTCGGCATCGTCTTCCACCTCCGTAAACCATTCTTCGCCGCAGTACGGGCAGACCGCCCGCTCGGCGTAATACCAGCCGTTTTCCCCATCGAGGTTTTCACGCTCCATGTAAGTGTCTGGATCCGTAAAGATCGCGTGACAGCTCTCGCATTGATACATCATAGCCGACCCGCTTTCTTCAAAAATTTCCGCTCGCCCTTCGTGCGTACCAAGATCGCCATCGCGCGGGAGTATTCGCCGCGGTAGTGACGCTCGATCTCGTCCGCATTGCGGGCGAGGAAGTATCCCTTGCCCTCGCAGGCGTTGACGATAAATGGGCCGTCCTCCGTTTCCTCTCGCCGTGCTTCCTCGATGAGCTTGCGCACGGTGCGGTCCGGCAAGCCGAGCAGGGCGCATAGGGCGCCGCGCGTCATAGCATTGTCCTCGCCCTCGCCGAGAGCAGACAACAAACGCAAAGCATCGTCCGTCATGACGACACCTCCTTGTAAACATAAGCGGTTTGTACGCCAAATTCCCGCGCGGCCTGATGGTCGTCAAAAAACACGTCGATGCGGTTTTCCTTGATCGCGCCGCCGCAATCCTCGGCGGTGTATGTGTGGCTCGTGCCGTCGGCAAAGTAGATCGTGACAGAGGAGCCGTAAGGAATCACGCGAGGGTCAACGGCAATGGTGCGTCCCTCAGCGGCGGTCGTGCCTGTCGCCGTGATGCCGTCCGTCTTGCCGCAACAGCGGAAGCACGGGCAATAGGCAGTCAGCTTAAATTCGCCGAGCGGTTCGCCGATGGTAAGTTCCGCGCTCCCCTCTGCGGGCTTGTCCTCGCCGGGGAGCTTGTCTTCGACAACCGGCGGCTCGCCCTTGTACGGCTGCCCGGTGGTCTTGACCGTCAGGGCTGCGACGATAATAAGCAGCACCGCGAGGAACAGGCAGACGGCGGCGATGCGCGCCGAAGCGTCGGCCTTGCGCTGCTCGCGGGTGCGTCGGTCGTTTCTCATCGCTTTGCCCTCGGCGTATCCAGCCACACGATCAGACGCACGAGCTGCCACGAGACGGTCGTGACGCCGACAAAAATGAAAAAGGTGTTCATGGTTCGGCTCCTTTCAGCTTTGTCATAAACTCCACAAACGGGAGCCTCGGGATCTTCACACGAGAGCCGATGCAGATGACCGGGAACCCGAGGCCCTCCGGTGCGCTCCGCGCGGCAAGCCTTATCGCGTGCGGGTCGCACTCCAAGACCGGCGCGACCTCCGCAGGCGTGAGAAACGGCCTGTCCGATTTCATCATATCTTTTAGTGTCATACCTCTTGCCTTTCCCCCGCGGAGCTGTTATAATGCCCGCAGGACACAATATCTGTGCTGAGATTTGTCCGGTTGCCCTGTTCGGCCTGCTACGCTGAACAGGGCTTTTCTTATGCCATTTCATTCAATCGGCTCCAAGTCAAAAATGCTGTCGGGGTAAAAGCTCCAACCCCCAAATCGGGATTTGCTGCACTGTGCGTCATAAAGCCACTCATTCAGCTCGATTTTCTTGGAAGTCAGCGCTGCATCTTCCACGGCGTTTTTCGCTTCGTGCATTTCGATGTATGCCTTCTGGCGGTTAAAGTTATTGATGGACTGTGGCGTTTCGAGCACGCCAACAAGGATAACCACTACCGCCGTGACTATGGAAATGATAGAGATTACTTCTACTGCCAACAGGCACAAAGAGAAATCTATCTTTCCCTCAAGCCAATGTGAAACGAAGATGCCGATGATGCCGGCAACGATTACGATAATCCAGTTCATGTTCTCTCCTTCCTCCTTTACTTTTCATCGGGCTTCAAAAGCTCGTCCACGGTCACGCCGTACATTTTCGCCAGTTTCTTGTGGTACTTCCGCAGCGGTCGCCAGTCGCCCAGCTCCCAGTGCGTCACGCAGGATAGGTCAACATTCAGTTTCTTCGCCACCTGCGCGCGGGTCAGTCCGGAGCGTTCTCGCAGCTCTCTCAATGTCAAAATTTGCGTCCTCCTTTCATTGTGAGTTATCATTGACTGCGGCGGGGAGATTTGCTATACTGCCATTAGCCCTTTGCGGCAATCTCAAGGAGGTGGTTTCCATGACCAACCTTTTGACTTTGCCCGTTCCAGACCAAAGAAACGGCGCGATGCGATAGGGCAAGGGGCAGAACCGGAACTGCCAAAGTGAGCGGCGCGTCCATAGAAGCGCAAGTCTGATTTTGCGTCAGGATGGCATTGCCGAGCCGATGGAAAGAAACCCATCAATTCGGACGGATGCAAAGCAACGTGTCCGATCATCCTGTGCAGTGCGTTCTGGTAAACAAATCTGGGGGAAAAGCATCCGTGAACAGACCGCGGGTGCTTTTTCTTTTCCCCGCCGCAGTCAATGCCCGCCGAAACCTCATAAACATGAGAAATCACACTTGACACCGCCCCGAAAGCGTATTACAATGAAATCGCCAAAAGACATTGCAAAAGCCGCTTTTATGGGGGGGCTGGTTTTTGTGTACCATTTTTTCGGTTGGCATGGTTATATGATACCTCACTTTGTGGGGTAAGTCAATACTTGATACCCCATTTTTTTGGGTTTTGGCAAAACCCACAAATTGAGGTGCGCGTTTTGATAAGATATGATAGAATTCAAGAGCTTGTAAATCTTTGCGGGAAAAAGAAAAGCTTCCTTAGCGAAGCAATGGGGTTCTCATCGAGATATTTAATTGATGCCAAAAAGCAAAACACAAATATCGCCGATGAACCGTTGCAAATTCTCGCAAAAGAGCTTAAAACCACTCCTGAATACCTCCGTGGCGAAACGGATGACCCGGGCATAAAAGAAGCCCGCGCCACAGAGGGCGAGGGCATGGATGGTAAAATCGCTCAGTTTATTCGCTCTGCATCTGCGGAGGAATTGGATGAGATTTACCGCTATATTGATTTTTTGGAAAGCAAGAGGAAAAAACCGTAACGGTGATCGAAACGATTTCAAAAGGGATCGCATCGGCAGCTATTGAACAAATAATAGCGCCAAAGGCGTGACATCACAGCCCCCGTTTTCCTCATTGACCTTTACGGGCGTTGCGCGGAACGGGATGCTTTGTGCGGAAATCTGATTGCTTGCTTTGATTGCACGATCTAAGCAAAAGGGAAGATATTCCGCGCTGTCCGCGGAAAGTCCGCAGGCCGAAATGGCGTCCATGCACCGATTTACCGCGTTAACCATTTTGGAGTCGATGTACCACAACTTAGCGGCCTCTTTCATTTTTCTCTCTCCCCTCGATAAATTTCAAAAGCTCAAGCTTTGCTTCATACGGAAGCGCCAGCGCGGCGCATACCAGTTTTTCGCGCAGCATTTCAACATCTGCTCTGCTTATTGTATCACATTTCGCGTCATTACACAACATCTTGCGTCCCTCCGTTTAGCTCTAAGGCTATTTTTTGCGCCTCCTCCGCGAGGATGCGCTCAATCAGCGCGAGCATTTCGTCTTTCTGCTTCGGCGTTAGGAGCAGATAAAGAGCCGCCGCCGCTTGCACCTGTGCGTCCATGCTTCGACCTCCTTTTCGGTATTCATACCTATTCCCACAACAGGGGTTTGCTGCACGGCGCTGTGCAACAAAATGATATTTTGCAAAAGATTGGGGAAGCGTAAATGGGTATTTTAGGCTCGCTTTTCGGCAAGAAAAAAATGACCGCTGCGGAAACTGCCTTTGTTAAGCGTCAATCGCAAATATTTGCGGACTGCATTCGCATCATTGCAGATACGACCAACATCGAAACATACTTTTCCCGGTACAAGCTTGCAGAGCAAACCGTAGCGCAGATCGCAGAGGTCGCAGGTGGCGATACTAAGTGTATGGCTGGTGGAAGGGTTTCCCCGAACGAATGCGCCGAAATGCTACAAAACGAAAAGGCTACCCATACAAACAGTTTTCTTTCTCGGTACATCCAAAAAGAAACTGTGCATATTCTCGGCCTATCTCGCGGGCAGGTAAAAAAGGCTCAAAGCATCGCGGCTATCGTTGACGAGTATGCCGACCAAATGCCGGAAGAAAGTCTCAAGCATGGGCGCGATCTATGTGCTAAGATGATTGAAAAAGTTGAAAGGGTGGTGAATCAATAATGAAGATCCCCGGCCTGTCCTTTAGTTGGAAACGTGCGCTCGGAATCACGAAGATGAAAAGGAAAATTTCAAAAGGAACTGGGATCCCAACGACCAAAGCAGGGCGGCAAAGAAAACTTGGCAAGCTCCTTGGTATGAAGTAAGGTTAGCCCTCGCCGCCTCTGCAACAACGGCGAGGGCTTTTTGCAGCCGGCGGGGATCGGTCGCCGCTGCTTGTCTTTACCGTAGCCCACTTTGGCTTGGTAATTCAATGCCGAAGCCTTGCAATAAAACAGCGCTCGACATGGCTCGACAAGCCCTCATCTTGCGACTTTGCGGCGCGAAAATCGGAAAAAATTAAGGTGGCGTAAATGAACATTCAAGAAGTGTGTAGAATCCGTAAAGAAGAATTGAAGCTGACCTATCAAGACATTTCAGACGATTCCGGCGTGCCGCTGTCCACCGTACAGAACTTCTTTTCCAAGTTTTCTAAATCTCCGTCGATCTACACCGTCGCGCCGATCTGCAAAGCGCTTGGAATATCGCTTGATGAAGCGTTCGGAATTTCCGAACGCTTGACACCGACCGAGGAAACTTTGCAAGCGCGGAATGATGAGCTGGAACGCCATGTTGACGCAAAGGCCGATACCATTGAGATCATGCGGCGCGGCGTGCATATCCGAAACGGCGTGATTGCTATAATGTTCCTCATCATCGTTTTTCTCGCTGTGTGGTGCGTGTACATTGATTTTCATTGTATAGATTACGGATTTTGGAGGGGGCTGTAATGACCTGCATCAAGTGCAATGCCATGTTGCCCGATGGGGCCGTTTTTTGCCCCATGTGCAGGAAAAAGCAGGAAGAGGAAAAAAGAAAACATACCAAGCGCGGAAACGGGACAGGGACGGTTTACAAACGCGGAGACCGCTGGGTCGCCGAAGTCACGAAGGGCTATCGGATCGTCGGGGATCAGAAAAAGCGCGTGATTGCAAAAAAAGGTGGGTTTCGCACCAAAAAAGACGCGCTGGAATATTTGCCATCTCTCAAAAAGCAGCAGCGCCAGGAACAGGCATATACATGGCGGCAGCTTTATGAGCTATGGCTCCCCACACACAGGGCAGGGAAATCAACGATAGACTGTTATAAATCCGCAGAAAAATATTTCTATCCCGTAGAATATTTGAAGCTGAAAGACATCGAGATCGACGATCTGCAAGAGTGCATGGACGAATGCCCGAAGGGGAAACGCACCAAGGAAAACATGAAAGCCCTCTGCGGCCTCATGTATAAATACGCTGTTCCTCGCGGATTTGCCAATATGAACCTCGCGCAATATCTGATTGTCGGCGGGGAGCAGAGCAAGGCAAGAACCAGCTTCTCCGCCGAGCATATAGAAAAATTACGCAGGGCAATCGGAACAGTCCCCTACGCAGACTATGTTTACTGTATGTGCTATCTTGGCTTTCGCCCTTCTGAATTTTTGGCGCTGGATGTCAAAAACTATGATCGAAAATCCAAAACACTGGTTGGGGGCGCAAAAACGGAGGCAGGAAAAAATCGGACCGTCACGATCAGCCCGAAGATACAACCAATCATCGACCGCTTGGCGGCAGACCGAATTTTCGGCGCTCTTTTCTGCAACGACGCGGGAGATTTTTTTCGGTACGACAGATTTCGAGACGCCGTTTTTTATCAGGTCTTGGAGCAATCCGGCATTGAAAATCCCATTGTAAACGAAAAACACACCTATTCCCCGCACACCTGCCGCCACACGTTTGCCACGCTGATGAAGAATGTACAGGCAGCGGAGAAAGATAAAATGGAGCTGATCGGGCACGCAAGCCCTGAGATGCTGCGGTATTATCAAGATGTGAACCTTGATGATCTCCGAAAAATCACGGATGCAATTTAATTTCGGTTACTCTCTCGTTACTCTCATTCGTTTTGAGGGAAGAATAGAAAAAATCCCGTAACCCTTGCGGTTACGGGACTTTTCTTTGGTCCGAGTGACTGGAATCGAACCAGCGGCCTCTTGAACCCCATTCA